>Ga0209572_1000098_pt1 | contig 194582 bp, 151 predicted proteins | sample EBPBio232012_DNA_FD_185867 | JGI IMG/M metagenome (GOLD analysis project Ga0209572, IMG submission 185867) | Wastewater treatment Type I Accumulibacter community from EBPR Bioreactor in Madison, WI, USA - Reactor 1_1/23/2012_ DNA (SPAdes)... | ecosystem: Engineered > Bioreactor > EBPR >... | reverse complement strand
TTTTATTTGCTATTGTTGTTAATAACTCTGAAATTTGTTCTTGTGTAAAGTCCATATCTTTTTGTTTTTTTTATTCAATTACAAAAATCTTATTTTTTGGGCTTTACACACTTTTTTAAACAGTATCAATATCCAATCGGAACAACGCATTTGCCAAAAGCAAAATTTTGGTTTATTATCACAAAGCTTTTTTGCTAGACATAAAAAAGGCTGTACTATTAGATAGCACAGCCTCTTTATACTTATTGGAAAATTATTTAATAAAAGATAATTTTACAGTTGCTGTTGCATTTTCAAATTGAACTTGTGCATAATATACACCTGTTGGCATATTATTACGTTCTAATCTGAATTGTTTGTTATTTATACTTGGAATTACTTTTATAGTTCTTCCTGTAGCATCGAATAAAACTATACCTTTTATCATTTTAGATTCAGACTGAATCATAACATAATCAGCCGAAGGATTAGGAGATGCAGTCAAACCGGCAGCTTCTTGTGAAATCACTTTGGTTGAAGATACATAATCTTTCAAATCACAACCCAAGTCTAAAACCAAACAAGCTCGTGGTGCGAAATATGTAACGATAGTATCCATGTACAATGTTGCTTTTTCAAGAGACATATCAGGGTTTGTCTGAATACCGGTGGCATCATTTGCATTTGTTGCTCTATCCCAATAATCCCATGGTGCTGAGTCATAAACATTCGCTTTGAAAATAGGATAAAGACCTTCATATCCATCATTTACAGAAGAAACGTACTGTGAAAGAGGATCAATAAATGTTTTATCTGCAAATTTTGCATTAATACCCAAAGCCTTCGCTTTCTTTTGAACTTCATAAGCGCCTTGAACTTGTACAACAGGAAGGTTTGGACCTGGAACGATTAATACATCATCTTTGTATGGTGCAAATGGATCTGTTGTAGTCTGATAAGATATAACCGGAGGAGTTTTTTCATCCAACCAAGAAATATCTCCCAATGCACCGCCCATATTGACAATCAATTGAAAATCTGAAGATGGACCAAGATTATTAGGCAAACATAGTGTATCTCCATTAAGTGGGTTTTTACCGAGGCTTGTTCCCCAAATATTACCATTTATCTGCTCAATAACCATTGGAAATCCATTGTTTCCAATAAATTTAGACTCCGGATTGGTAGTAGTTACTACTTCGGCATATCTATCTAATGCGCCAGTATTCAGAGTAATATATCCACCTGTTCCGACACCCCATAATATAACCTTTGAAGTGTCAATACCCATATTTCCGGCATTCGACTTGAAATATCGGATGGCAGTACGTGCATCTTGGACGCCTCTATATGCAGCATTAATCAAAGTATTTACACGTGTGTCTTGCTCAGGAGCAACTGGATTCCAACCCAAACGGTAATCTATAGAAGCAACTACATACCCCATTTTTGCTAATCTACGACTCAGTAAAACAATAGATGAATCACTTCTCGTTCCATTAACACTTTGGTTTTGTGGAAAAGGTAAAAAGTTTCCTGAATGAAACATTAAAATCAATGGTCTTTGAACTTCAGTATCTCCGGTAGGTGTATATATATCAGCTACTAATGGCTGCAATGCTGAATGTCCGGTAACCGGCACAAATAAAATATGGAAGTTTTGTCCATATATTACAGTATTTTTGGTGACGCCCGTAAAGACCTCATCCAAATACCTCTCTTGACTAAACGATGCAGCGATCGTCACAAATGCAAAAGCGATAGTAAGTAAACATTTTTTCATCATAAATCACATTTTTTAGGTTTATTTTAAAAATTACTTTTTTACAAAATTATATAATAAACTGATATAAGCCATTCTACCAACTCTCGGTCCTCCATAAGTTTGATATACTTTGTTATTAAGGACATTAGACGCTCCTACTTTCAACGTTGTATTCAGCTTATTAATTCCCACAGATACCTGTGCATCCAATAATCCGTAGCTATCAATATAACCGGTAAATTGCGGCGAACCTTCAAATATAAAGCCTTGCAGCCATTTGTAGGTTACATTAAAGCCGATATTTTTTAATTTTTTCTTACCAAAATCTATATCGAAGTTACGGGCAGATAAAGAAACATTGTATTTGTGTTCAGGTGTATTGAAAGCAGGGATGATTGGATCATCTTCAAATGTTTTATTCAATTTGTTCCACGAATAATTCCCTCCTATCATATAATACGTGGCAAAATAATAATTTAGACCAATATTAAATCCTTGTGTTGTAACCGTATTGGTTGAATTCGCTGAATAACGATATACCTGAGTATTTTTAGGAAGATTAGTCACTGCTTCAAAGTCCGATTTTATACCAATGTTGTAACCAATGAAATCATCATAAATACTAAAATAATAACTTGCATCGATATAAAGACTTTCAAAAAGAGTTGTCCTTGCTCCTAATTCAAAGGACTTCACTTTTTCCGGTCTGATTGATCTAATGCTAAAATATTTTACCGGTTTACTTAAATCTCTCAAGTGGTCGATAAAAGACTCTACATTGATAACACTATCAACACCGTGTAGATTGCCGACTAAAATTGCCGGACCGACATCCAGATTCAAATATTGATCTGTTAGTGTTGGGTTTCTAACAGCAGAAGAGAATGAAGCTCTAAAATAATTATTAGGAGAAGGATTCCATACTACACTTGCTGCCGGAGATACGAGAAAATTAAAATTCTTATTTTTATCCACTCTGGCTGCCAAATTGAATGTCAATTTTTCATCCATTATCTTTTTTTCCCATCCACCATATACTCCGTACTCATAAGTAGATATTTTAACTCCAATGGTATCATAGAAAATAGTACCATTGCTGTTGGGAGCATAATATCTTCCACTTCCACCAAGCGTAATTGTTCCGATCTTTTCATAAAACTTGTATTCTCCTTGAAGATGATAAAGAGCTGATTTATCATAAAATCTACTTCCTAATTTTTGCCCTTTATCATTTGATGTTGCACTGATAATTTCATTAAATTTTTGATTAAATCGTTCAGTGCCTGGTTCGTAAAAACCATTTTCATCCGGCTGTTTGATCAAATTTTCTGCATGAGCTTTTGTCTCATCATACCAAGTGGCAAGAGAATCCGCATGTGTAGCAAACCAATTTTCCAAAGCTCCGGGTTCAAATCTAAAACTGCCATCCGGATACATTACCAATGAAGGGTATTCATTTGCTTTTGCTCTACTGTTAATTTTAGTTTGCCAGTAGCGAATAAAGTTGGTATAAAATAATTCCGCTGATTTGTTACTCTTTTGAAGTGCTAAAGCCGTAAAATATGGGTCATAAGAATTGCCTGCATCTTCATGCGTTGCATATGCTCGAATGAAGTATTTATCTTTTTTAGAAAATTCCAATTTATTCTGGAAAAACAAAATGTCTTTAAGGCTAAATCTGTTGTCCCCTTGATATACGGTTGTCCCTGAACCAAAACTTGATGATATAATAAATTCCGGTGATTCTATACCCTTGGAAGGTGAGGTTTTAAAGTAAAGACCTACATTGGCCTTAGTATTTCGAGTATCATAATCTACCAAATCGATTTCTTTGTATCCGGCACGTGACCATGTGGTAAGTCCCTTATAGCCATTTAGGTTCGTGTTTTTAAAGCGGTTATCATCTTCGTCACCGTATATATTTACTGCATTGTACCCTCCGGGATTACCAACAGTGTCTCTTGATTGATCTACAGCGTTGTAATTATCAGCTACCCAATCATTTGCTCTTAAATGAAAAAAGTTAAGTTTATAACCAAAAACATCTTCCCCTTTCTTATTCTTAAATACATCAGCCCAACGTACAGCTGCTTCTAAAAGATTCCTTTCTCCTGCTTTGACAGATGCAGACAAGCCTTTATGATAAAATGGATTTTTAGTCTCCATATTAATAACTCCATTGAATGCATTTGGCCCATATAAAGTACTGCTTGCTCCTGCAACCAAATCAACTTTTAAAATATCTAATTCTGAAACTCCTAAAAAATTACCCAATGAAAAATTGAGACCAGGAGCTTGATTATCAACACCATCTATCAACTGTAGCGAACGAACAGGGCTTGTACTGTTAAATCCCCGTGTGTTGATGATTGTAAATCCTAAACTAGCAGTTGTCAGATCAACACCTTTCAAATTACCTAAACCCGAATAAAAACTTATAGATGGAGTTTCTTTTATTGCAAGTATGTCCATTGTTTCTACAGAACGTGGATCAGCCTTTTGTTTATCTGAAACCCTTTGTCCTTTAATCACTAATCCCTCTAACAATTGACCTTCTTCTTCCAACGCTAATGTTAAAGGTGTTGAAGATTTATCCTCAATAGTATGTGTAATTTCACTAAATCCAATAAAAGAAACCTTGATAGTCAATGGATAAGTTGGATTGTTGATATAGGCAATGCCTTGCTCGTCACTTATTGTATTGTTATTTGAGTTATTAACATCAATAACTGTAGCTCCAATCAATGATTCTTTTGTATTCTTATCGATAAGTCTAAGCGCAAAGCGTTGTTGTGAATACGATAAAATAGGTATTGAAAGGATAAAGAAGATGATATAATATTGCTTGTAAAAAAAACGTAAATTTCTGCTCATATAACTAATTGTGAAAGTTGATTTTTAGTAATTCAGATAAACTTTTAATCAATAAGTGCAATTAATAAATTCAAGACAAGGTAAGAAGTAAAATTGAAATTAAAAGTTTTATTTCATTTATATTGTATGAAAATATAAAATTATTTATCTTTTTATGGAGTAATTATTTTTAATTCAAAATATTATTTCAAATTTATGAGTTTTTCAAAAATAAAAAGCCGGTCAAATTAAATGACCGGCTTCAACTTTTATAGTAAAATTTGCTGTTTATTTTAAATCTAAACTAAATTCGACTCTTCTGTTTTTGACTCTACCTTCCTCGGTGGTATTATCAAAACGCGGCTTATCCGGTCCATAACCAATATATTCCATTCTGCCGGTACTTATTCCTTTAGAAACCAAATAGGTATAACATGCTTTTGCGCGGTTGGTTGACAACTTCCTATTGGTTTCGATTTTTCCACTTGGGTCTGTATGACCACTGATTGTAAGCTTATAATCAGGATAGCGTTTCATTATGTCGGCAATATCATTAAGGATGGAGAAACTTGAACTCAATAAAGTTGTTTTACCTAATTCAAACTGTACAGCTTGCATGGCGAACTCTAGCTTTTGCTTGTCTTCTTTTTTTATCTCTGGACATCCTTTGTTAGCAATTGTACCGGGCACAGTCGGACAACGATCATACCTATCTTCTACCCCATCGCCATCTGTATCCGGGCAACCGTTAAATTTAGCTAAGCCAGCAACGTCAGGGCACTCGTCCAAATGATCCGCAACTCCATCGCCATCCATATCTGGACAACCATCAGCCGACTTCACACCAGCTAAGTCAGGACATTTATCTTTATCATCATTGATACCATCACCATCACGATCAAGTATAGGGCATCCATTGTTTGACTTAGGACCAAACTGGTCAGGACATTCATCTATATTATCCGGTATTCCATCACTATCGCGATCCGGACAGCCTTTTGTGCCGATTGTTCCAGCTACATCAGGGCAGTCATCAAGGTGATCGGGGATTCCATCACCATCCGTATCCGGACATCCTTTAAATTCAGGTAAACCTTTTATTGTCGGACAATCATCTAATTCATCTGCAATTCCATCTCCGTCCATATCTTTAATTTTATTGGCTTTGCCTAATAAATATTTAAATCCAAGACCGTGGATAAAATTATTTCTGTCTTTAGTCAAACTGAACCGATATTCAGTGCTAAAAGTAAAATAGCCTCTTTCAAACATTTTAATATCGACCCCAATGCCAACCGGAATTTGCACATCAGCACCTTCATTCTGAATATAATGTGTACCTATACCTGCTACAAAGTATGGGACAACTCTATGCTCTTGTTTGAAGTATTGTGCATGTAACTGTATATCACCTCCTGCTACAAAAGAATTGGTAGGTTGATCTTTTAATTTACCATTTAAAAATCTTACCGGAACTGAAATATTGAAAATATGATTGATATTTCTTGTATAAGCAGCGCTAAAGCCGTATCTATACGGTTTATAATCTGACAAGTCTCCACCATTTGGATTGGTATAATCAGCCCATAGTGTCTTAAAAGTCAAACCATCTTTGTTACCCGGGTTTTGACCATTTAAATTTAAACCATATAAAAGTATGAGAAGTAGAAATGGTATCCTTTTCATCGTTTTGTTTTAATTTATCGAAATAGGAATCAAGGGTTAATATCCCAATTGTCTATTGCAAAAATATAAAATATTTTTATTATATATAAAATTATCTTTATTTAGTAAGAGTTGTTTGATTGTACGGACAAAATAGTATTACAAAATATCAGAAACCATTTGTCAAATCAAGATTTGGATTACTCGTGATCTCTTCCAAACCCTTTGCCACCTTTCTCTTTAATAGCATCATATTTAATTACCATGGAGTCCACTATCCAAGTTGCTTTAATATCTTGTGAAAAGTCCAAATTGGGTGAGCCAGCATCAACCCAGGCTGAATACCACAAGGCGCCTACAGAATGTATGGCTTGTCTCATCCTTTTTTCTACCATACCATTCATTGCTTGTTGATATGCTGAAGCAAAATCTCGACATTGTATCCATACCGATTGTCCTAATCTTTGATCAAAACACATTTGTTCGTCTTTCGGATAAAAGTTTTTTAATTCAGCTTCGATGGATAATACACTGTCAGCAAGATGACCACTTTCTTCTATCGTTTTCCAAGCAAATGCTCTAACATCCGCTACATAATACGCCTTTCCAACCAAATAGTCATATTCTTCATCCGCGAATAATTCCGGAATTCTACTTTCCCAAAAAGCGTGAATGCCGTATTGGTCTGTCTTTTGGCCATTATAGTTACTACAAGCATGTAGCGGAACGTGCGCATCTCCAATATAGTGACCCAAATCGGCTGATATATTGATAATTTCGTTTTTATCCTTATTTTTAAATGCCTTAACCAGTCGTTTATATTGTTGTTCTATTATATAAGGCACAATACCATGTTCTGTAAAAGAATCCTTTAAATATACGCTTTTAATAGAGGGATGACTTTCATACAAAATAGGCGAAATCGAATCGGGTTCTATTTTAAAAGTGATGTCATAATAAACTGGAAGGACAAACTTACTAAACAATCGCTTGAGTTCATTCTTTTTGATAGTCCAATTTTTGTTACCATCCGTCATCGTTGCGTAGGTTGACTTGTTACACCAACTCGTATCTATTGCTTTTACTCTAATTGTATCTGAATGCATGGTGACAAATTCAATACTGGCAAATGATAAAAAAGCTTCATTAAAATCTTTGGATAAGCACATTCCTTTATATCTATCCATATCTAAAAAATGCCTTGGTGCTTCGAGTCGAAAAGCATACCTTCTTTTATCAGGATCTACTGCGTGTTCTGTAAGAAAATCAATATTCCCTTTAAATAGTGGAAGCATTTCCTCAGGCAAAGTAAATACAGCAAGTCGGTTTATTCGACGATGTCCAAAGAATCCCCAGTCTTCATCGCTCGAATGATTTGCAATAAAGCTAAAGAAGGAAAAACTAACCAGAATTGCTATTAATATTCTCATCAGTTAAAAAAATATGAATATCCCCAAAATATTTTCTTTAGAACCAATAATTGACAGTTATAATATGCTTTGTTATCCATAATAGCGAAGAAATAATCTGGCTCAGAACCTAATTGCATTTTCTTAGTCTCATCCAGGATTGGATATAGATCCAACTTTTTAATTTGATTGTCTTTATCCGTTATCTCTATTTGGGCAAAAGGAATGGAAGAGACCAAAGTATCATGTTCCAACATATTTTTATCAATTACTTTAGCGGCTTCTATTTTCTCTATATTGGACAAATATTGCTCTACAGCACCTTTGCTTACTTTTTTTGCAATGGGTGTCACAGTTCGGCTAAGAGGAGTAACTGTATAATTATCCAGACCACTTATGGCAAGGTTGAAAGATTCATTCTTATCTCTGACATAATTTATCCGGATATTTTTTATATCACCAGGCTTATAATTAAACAATGATTTAGAGCGAATATCGATTAAATGAAGTGGCCATAATCTACCTCCAAGATCTCCACTGAATCCCGGATAACTCATTTCATACGGTATATTATAGCCATCCAATACCATATATGAGGCTGTTACCCGTTGATTGGTTCCACCCATATAAAACGATTTCATCAAACTACCGTTCTTATCATATATTTCCACCTTTTTACCATACGTAGCGATATCTCTCATGATATTTTTAATGGCAGGTTTGGGTACAAGATTGGTGACTGTCATTCTTTTTAGGGTTGTCAGCACGACATCAATAAACTGTGGGTCTGCTAAATAAATAGTGTCAGCATACCATACATTCTTTTTTTTGTCCAAAGTATAATGATTACCTTGTCGATCGGTGACATATATTTTACCTATATCATCAATATTTTCGATGGCAAAATCCCGACTACTATCCGTGAGTGATGACTTTCCCGATTTTTTATATACAATAAAAGCAGTTGCTAATGCTAATATACAAAACAAAATTACGACTATCTTTAATTTTCCTCTCATCTTAATATCGCTACGCTTTTCCGGCAAATCTTCTTTTGCGAATATAATTAAAAATAATGGTTCCACCACCCAATAAAATCAAAGGTGTAAGCACATTTAACAATTGCCAATATGTTTTTTCGTCCTTAATTTTAACATTGTCCAAAAGTCTGAGTTTAACCTCTTTTGCTCTAGCAGACAATATACCATTTTCATCAAACATATATTCTATTGTATTGATAACAAAATCTTTATTACCATACAAATGTTTTTCGAATGTATTATAACCCATTGGCATAAAATCATTATTTTCAGGGTTATATATATTATTTATTAGTTTGCCATAGGACATAACAAACATTTTTGTCGGCTTACCGGTTGCAAGATAATTAACTTTAATCTGTTTCAAACCATCCATCATTTCAGGACTAACCCTATTTTCATATAATGACGAAAAAGAGCCTTCCAATAGCCATGAAATCGGTTGATATGGTTTATCAAATTTACTTGGATCCGGATCATAACGCAATATTTCAAAATTAATCCTCATCGGAGCATATTGCAACCTTGAATGTTGGCTTGATTGAAGCAATTTAGTCTTTAGAATAGAAGTTTTGGTTTTCACGGTATCTACTGTTGAAGTCCAGTAAGCATTCACTCTGTCAATATTCTTAACAATTGGATGTTGGCCGGTTCCAGACAATAGAGGAGCATAATACCAATTAAACAAGTCAGTTTGCACTCCTGTCCCCAATTTACCCACCACAAGTGGAATTTTTGAACATTCTAAGTCTAACACTAAATTTGGTTCGATACGGAAACCATATTTAAAGAACATATCTTCTAAGTTGACATCATTCTCGATGGGGACGAACTCTGCTTTCGCATTTCTGAATGAATCCATATCGACTTTCAACCTATTGATGAGAAACATTGTATTGCCTCCATTCATAATGTATTGATCCAGCACAAATTTTTCTTTTTCACTATACGGTTTAGAAGGATTGGCCATTATAATCAATTTAATATCCTCGGGCACTTGATACATGCTATCAAGGTCAATCCATTTCAAATCATAAAATGGCGCAAGTGTCGTTATAAGATCCCTTGATTCAACAGGTTGTGGCTCTCCATGACCTTTAGTAAAGGCAATAGTTGGTTTCTTCTTTCTCAATATCTTATTTATCGCATCAGCCAACTTATATTCAATAAGATTGATAGATTGATTCAAAACTTCTTCATCACTAAATCCGGCAACCGAACTTTCTAATAAATTCACCGGAATAATTTCACTGCCATATTTTACAATAGCGACCGGATAAATAAGCTTTTCAGTGGATTCGTTGTTTTCCATCACCCGAAGATTGGTAGGTTTAATACCTTGATCAGCAAGATCTTTTATTCTTTCATTTTTCTCATTGATATTTTTGGTATCTAAGGGATCCACAAAATTATACTGAACAAAAGAAGTTTGATTTCTAAACTGATCCAATACCGATTGCGTCGATTCTTGTAATCTCTTAAAGCCAGCTGGTAAATTGCCGTCCAACAATACTTCAACATAAATATTGTCTTTAAGATTGTGCAACATTTTGACAGTGGCAGGAGTCAATGTAAATCTCTTTTCTTCAGTAAGATCAATTCTAATATTACTAAAAGAAACCAATAAATTGATGATGCACACAAACCCAATTACAAGAGCCAGAAAAATAACGTTCTGTTTCTTAGGAGATATTTCCTTATGATTAGGAATATTTTTATTTTTTAATGCTACCATTTTCTACGTTGAAGGACAAAATGTGTTAATGCAAAGAATATAGAAATTACGGATAAAAAATAAACTACATCTTTTAAGTCAATAACTCCTTTACTCATGTTGGTATAATGGTAATCTATTCCAAATTTTTGCAACCAATAATCTATTTTGCCAACAAAAACCGGGATTTTACTGATGTATAAGAAAAACCACTGGCATATAAAACAAAGAAATGTCCCAATGACAAATGCTACAACCTGATTATGAGTTAAAGAACTAGCAAATATTCCAATTGATAAGAAAGTAGCCGATAGGAAAAATAAACCTACATAGGAACCCATAATACCTCCTATATCTAAATTACCTTTAGGTGAGCCAAGCTGATATACTGTATAGAAATATATTATTGTAGGTATCAAGCATATACATATTAAAAACAAACCTGCTATGAATTTTCCACAGATGATTTTAAAATCAGAAATTGGCTTTGTCGCTAACAACTCCATTGTTCCATTTTGAAGTTCTTCAGCAAAAAACCGCATTGTAATGGCGGGGATTATAAATGTAAATATTGTCGGCGCCATATAAAACAATCCATCCATATTGGCATAATTACCTGTCAATATACTCGTGTCCGGAAAGAAAAACAACATAAGGCTCATGACAAGAAGGAAAACTCCACTAATTATAAATCCAGCTAAGGAGCTAAAAAATGAAGAAGCTTCTTTAAATGCTATTGTCCACATATTTTACCGATTTCCTGTTAATTGTTGAAATACATCTTCCATACTAAAGATACGCTGTTCCATTCGGATTATCTTATATCCGGCTGCCACTGACAGGTCAAACAATGCTTCTCGGACATCGTTATTACCCTTAATGTTAAATTCAAAGGCATTTTCTCCCATAGAAGTGATATCGGAAATTGCATCTAACTTTTTAAAATGTGCGGTATTAATTTTATTGGTAGGAAGAAATTGAAGGATTATATTGCTACTTCCTTTACTAAAGTGTTGTAATTTATCTATGGAATCGTCAAGAACAATTTTGCCTTTATTGATGATAACCACTCTATTGCATAAAGATTCAACTTCTTGCATGATGTGCGTTGAAAAAACAACTACTTTTTCTTTTCCTATTTCTTTAATTACAGATCTAATTTCTGTCAATTGATTTGGGTCCAAACCACTTGTAGGCTCATCCATAATCAATATTTCTGGGTTATGAATCATAGCTTGTGCCAATCCGACCCGTTGTCTATATCCTTTAGAAATTTGACCTATCAACTTATGTTGCTCTCTACCCAATCCTGTCAACTCTATCATGTTACGCACCTTAGCAGCTGGATTATCAAGTTGGTATAGCTTGGCGACATAGAATAAATACTCCTTGATATACATATCTTTGTATAAAGGATTATTCTCCGGCAAATAGCCTACTATTCTTCTTACTTCTAATGAATTCAACTTAACATCCAATCCCCCCATACTAGCGTCACCGCTTGTCTGAGGAATAAAACACGCTAAAATCTTCATTGTTGTGGACTTGCCGGCACCATTTGGTCCTAAAAATCCAAGAATATCACCTTTTGAAACTGAAAAGCTGACTTCGTCCAGTGCTTTTTGACTTCCGTAGATTTTTGTCAGCTTTTTAACTTCTATAGACATATTTTATTAATTGAAACCGCAAAGCTAAAAATTTATCCGTAACAAAATAGCAATATTGACCTTGTTAGTTCATAAACTCGAATTCAGCTATAAAGGTTTTGAAAAATCGTATAGTATTGATTATGAGGAATGTCCAGATATGTTCATCATTTCAATGGGTTTATTATAACATTGATAACGAAAGAAATTCAGTATAAATAGCTATCTCAGTTCCAAGATTCCCCGGAATAAAAAACCATTCCTTTCATGACGGCAACTTTCTTTCCGTTTTGATTGGAAGTGCTTATCAAAAAGTGTCCTAAAGATTTCCCTAATTTTAAAATTGATGTTTTGGCAAAAATTGTATCATTTTTATAAACCGGTGCAAAGAAATTGATAGAAGACTCTATGGTAACAGCTTTATAGCCCCATGAATTAGAATGAAAAGCCAATGCGCTATCACATAATGAAAAAGCTATTCCACCATGAGCAATTTGAAAGCCATTCGTCATGGTTTGAGTGACCAAACACGACAATTCAATAGATTCTTCATCGATTAAGTCAATATGGATGTCTAACCATTTACTAAAACCATCATTTGAAAGCATTTGATTTGTTATTATGTCTATAGCTTTTTCTTTAGACCAATTATCCATGATATTTAATGTTGCTTTTCAATGGTAATGATAATTGATTTAGAAACAGGTGTATTGCTTTTTTTAGCAGTTAAATGAATTGGAACTAATGGATTGGTTTCAGGAAAATAGGTAGCAACACATCCAGCCGGAATATCATAAGGAACAACTAAAAAATTATGTACAATACGTCGTTCTCCATTATACGTGCTTACAAGATTAACAGATTCCAATTTTGAAAGCCCAAACTGCTCCATATCATTTTGATTGATAAAGACAACTCTTCTTTCATTTCTAACTCCCCGATATCGATCATCAAGACCATAAATTGTTGTATTAAACTGGTCATGACTCCTAATAGTCATCATTAATAGTTCATTATCAGCCAATTCTGTCACTTCAGGATGATTGATTGAAAAATTAGCTTTGCCATTGTGGGTAAAATATTTATTTATTCTGGCGCCATTCGGCAAATAAAACCCTCCTTTTTGTCTAACACGCTGATTATATTGTTCAAAGCCAGCAATTGACTTTTCAATATCATCTCGAATGTTATCGTAATGTTTCAAGTATTTATCCCAATCGATTCCGTTTCCATCTTGTAAGGTAGCCTTAGCTATTCTGACAATAATTTCTGGTTCTGACAGCATTGAATCACTTAAAGATTTAAGATTACCGATACTTTGGTGGACGACACCCATAGAATCTTCTACAGTGACAAATTGCTTGGCTTCATTTTGTATGTCGATATCAGTACGACCAAGGCTTGGCAAGATTAAAGCTTCTTTTCCGGGAATGACATGACTTCTATTTAATTTGGTAGAAACTTGTACGGTTAAGTCTGTTTTGCGCAATGCATCAGCAGTAAAATTAGTATCCGGTGTAGCAGAAACAAAATTACCACCCATGGCAATAAATACTTTTGCCTTGCCAGCGTGCATTGCTTGAATTGCTTCTACAACATCATAACCATGTTTTCTTGGAAATTTAGTATTGAACGACTCCTCTAATCTATCCATAAAGGAATCAGTCGGTTTTTCAAAAATTCCCATTGTCCGGTCTCCTTGTACATTGGAATGACCGCGTACAGGACAAAGACCAGCACCAGCTTTACCAATTGAGCCTTTTAATAGCAAAAGATTGACACCTTCTTGAATAACTTCAACAGCATTAACGTGTTGAGTCCATCCCATTGCCCAACATAATATTATTTTTTCGCTTTTAGCTATTTTATCAGCAGCCAAAAATACTTCATCCTTTGTAAGTCCGGAATTAGTAATCAATTCATCCAAGTCATAATTTTCCAAAGAATCTTTCAGTTCTGTAAAGCCATGTGTATGATTTGCTATAAAATCTTTATTTATTATATTCCCTCTCTCTTCTTCCCACATAAAAAGAATCTTAGCAAGAGCTTTAAATAAAAAAAGATCCGCATTAATCTTAACTTGAAGGTATAAATCGCTTAACTGAGTGTATCTTCCCAACAAATCAATGGGTGACTGAGGGTCGCTAAAATTCATCAATCCGGCTTCTTTGAGTGGATTGACTGCAATTATTTGTGCACCATTAGCCTTGGCTGTTTTGAGTGCTGACAACATACGAGGATGATTCGTTCCTGGATTTTGTCCTGCAATTATGATTAAATCAGTATTATAAAAATCTTCTAATTTTACGGTACCCTTACCGATACCAATGGTTTCAGTCAAGGCTACTCCACTTGACTCATGGCACATATTACTACAATCCGGCAAATTATTGGTACCAAATGATCTTACAAAAAGCTGATACAAAAATGCAGCCTCATTGCTTGTTCTACCTGATGTATAGAAAACGCCTTCATCCGGGTTATTTAACTTTTTTAAATGCTGACCAATCAATTTGAAAGCATCTTCCCATTTAATTTCTTCATAATATTTACTACCTGGGGCAAGATACATCGGGTGAGTTATTCTACCGGATTTACCCAATTCATAGTCAGTCCAAGTAAGTAACTCATCGATGGAATGTTCTTTAAAAAATTCAGGAGAAACCATTTTGGTAGTGGCTTCTTCAGCAATGGCCTTCGCACCATTTTCACAATATTCTGCTATTTTATTTCGATGGTCATCCGGATCCGGCCAGGCACAACCCGGACAATCGACACCTGTAAATTGATTCAAGCTATTTAAGGCTTTGACCCCTCGGCTAAGTGGCATTTCATCCATTATGTGTTTGAAAGATTGCACTACAGCAGGGAATCCTGCAGCAACCTTTTCGGCATGTTTCAATTCAATATCCAAAAGATGTTCTGGCATCGTTTGATTTGAAGGTGTTTCCTCTTTCATGACACATTTATTTGATTGTGGTAAAGATAAGGAAACTCATTGATGTTTCAAACTATTTTAATTCCATCATAGAAAGACGATACAAGAGAATAGCTGTTCTTTTTGCTTCTATTGGAAGACAGTTCAGATCGGCCATCTCTTCGATAGTATGTCCGCCAGTTCCGCACATTCCTATTCCATCTATGGCCATTAAAACATCATCTGCAACGAAGGAAATATCTGCAGCGCCCGAATTACGAGGATTTACAGGGAACACTTCCCCAAAACCCAGATCCTGACTCGCTTTGGAATACATCGCTAATATGTCTTGATTCCCTTGTGTCATCGTCATAGGCGGATAACCGTCATCACCAAAGGTTAAAATAGCCGATGTTTTTGGGTAATTATTTTGAATAATATCTTGCATCACCTTACGTGCATGCGAAAGTTGTTCTCTTGAAACCGCACGAATATCACCTTTTACGATAACTTCTGCTGATACGATATTATTCTTACCAAAAGCAATAGATTTATGGGTATTTTCATCATAATTAACAGAGTTGCCTCCACTAATTATTCCGGGATTAAAAGTCAAATTTGTTTCCTTACTTAATTGAGAATAAAATTCATTTAAAATACGAGCGGCTTCAAAAATTGCACCAGAACCTACTTCTTGTTGAAATATTTGCGAACTATGAGCTGGTTCTCCTTTTACAGTTAGAGTCCAATCGGCTGAACCTCTACGAGAAATATTTGCATTTTCCAATTTACCATCTCCATCTTCAAAGCCTATAGCAATGTCAGCCCATTTCCCGGATTGAATCAGATCTTTTTTTGATAATTCGAGTGGACTTCCGCTCAATTCTTCATCACCAACAAGAAAAACCTCAATGGACAACTTGTCTAATACTTTTGCCTCTTTTAATGCTTTGAGTGCTAAAAACATAATAACATTTCCCCCTTTCATATCTAAGGCTCCGGGGCCGTGCATGATGTGTCCATCGATAATCTTGTACTCCTGGAAAGAACTTTCCGGTTCAAATAAAGTATCCAAATGCCCTATTAAGAGTATTTTAGGTACATTAGGTCTTACATGCGTTGCTACCATGTGACCTGCTCTTTCAAAACTTTCTCCGGGAATCCATTTTACATCAAATCCAAGTTCTCGATACTGTTGTGCAAACTTTTCGCCGACAAGTTTTACACCTTCAAGATTTAAGCTACCACTATTGATATTGACAACTTCTTTTAATAAATCTATTGCTAGATTAGTATTTGCATCAATATTATTTACAATCTTTCTTTCTATTTTATTCAATTGAGCATTCATTGAAAAACAGCTACTTAAAGCAAGTAATATGATAAAAAATTTATTAATCATCAATTTTTAATATTAAATTTTTCGCCCTCGACATAGATATCTAAACGTATATCGTTAGCAGAAAACCTAAGATTCGATTTCATTTTAAAATGACGACCACGTCGATATACTAATACTTGACTTTCACCAAAAATGGTACATTCATTTCCTTGAACCATTAAAGCAGTTGATTCGTCTATTCCAATACCTATATTTTTCGGGTACTCTAAGATTGCTGTAAGTAAGCGATTGTGCCTACTTCGAATAAGGAAATGTTGATCAATAATTGCGTTTTGAAGTAATCCCAAACCACTTTCTGTTATAATATTATCTTTTCGAATGGATTTAAATGTAGCACTATAAACAGTATCTTTTAATTGATTCCCTGTAATCATTATTTTACTCATAACAGCCGCACCGGCGCTTGTACCGGCAATCATGCTACCATTATTTAACGCATACTTAATAGCACTTTCTAAGGGAGTGTTAGAGACAACTTTCATAAATTTACTTTGATCTCCACCACTTATAAATATCAATTTTGCCTTTCTTACAGAATCCAATTTTTGGTCATTCGTAGTCAATTGATTCGTAAAATTAATTCCAAAGCAGGATTCAATTCCAATTTCTGACATCGACTTACGCATCTCTGCTATAGCCTTATCAGGATACCCACTTGACATAGGGAGTATCATGATATAGTCTGTATCTTTAAATCCCGCTTCCCGGACCATTTGTTTTAATAAAGAAGCGGGTTTATGCCCGCCTCCAATTATAAACAATTTTCCTTTATTTGAAATGGATTGTCCAAATACCATACCGGAACTAATGAAACCGGTAAAAAGTAATACAACAAATAATAATCTAATCATTCTTTCTTTTTACCAAAGACAATACCTCTCGGGCTGCTTCCTGCAGCAGAATAAAATACTTCATTACCCGAACCGTCCGTATTACATCTTTTTATTGTCCCTGTATTTCTATCTCCATAATAGATTTTATCGGTACTTGGTTCATAACCTAATCCATACATGACGCGGGAAATCCCGGTTGCTAAGGTCGCAATGTTACTACCATCCAAGTCTGCTGATTTCAATTGGATGTCACCTGAACCATTATAGAAATCAAAATATATTTTACTTCCTACAACAATAATACTTCCACCTTCGGCATCCGGTATTATTTCTTTTTCACCACCGCCATCTAAACCTTTTACCCATACCCCTCCATCATAATTTATCCAGTACAAATTACGATTGACAGCATCGATAGCTACATCTTCCGGATCATTTGCTTGTCCGGTTACAAAATCCTCATATAGATCTGCTTGGTCACTATTCAGATCAGTCCTTTGAATCCCGGCCGCATTATCCCAGTACATTTTATTATTTTGGTAATCAATAGCCATTCCGTTCGGCGAATCTAACCCACTTCTCCATACTTTTTGATTCTTTCCGTCTAAATCAGCTTGAATAATCTGACCTGCATCAACATCCGCTATGTAAAGCTTATTATGAATCGTATCAATACACAATCCATAAGAGCCCTGAATATTAGTAACAGGAATTTGTTCAAATACCGGAATAGCATCATTTATTAAGCCTGAATATACCAGCGTACCATTTGTAAAATAAATTGGAATTCCGGAAGCATTCGGATCTTTGATGACCACTTTTTGGCTAACTTCTTTAATAGTACCGTAGCCGGATGAAATGATGACTAACTTAACTTCGTAAATTCCAGCCTCTTGATATAAATGAACCGGGTTGACTTCATTGGATGAAGTATTGTCCCCAAAATTCCAAGTATATGTCACAGCACCAGCGGCGGCAGGTATAATGGAATTGTTGGTAAATGTTACATTGGCAGGAGCAACGCCTTCGTTATCGATTGTGAAGGTAAATTTCGGTACCACACTTGCCTGTGGTACCGGAAAATCTTTATCACAAGATGACCATGCTATTGATACAACAAGAATCACTAAGACTTTTAAAAAATATTTCATTCCAAAGGGAATTTTAATTTAAATCAATAATCAAACTACTTGATAAATAATCCACGCGGGCTTTGAAGGCCACTCAGAAATGTTTCTGCATTCGTTCCATCCAAGTTGGCTCGACGAATCTCTCCCAGATCTCTATCTGCCCAATACAACTTATTATTATCTGAATCTATTGCGAAGCCATGAATCCTTGTTTTACCCGTTGTAGCAAAAGTAACGGCTCCTGACCCATCTAAATTAGATTGAATAATGGATTGACTATTTCTTTCATCATAATATAATTTGCCATTCGCCTCATCCACAAAAATACCATATCCATATACACCTGGAACAAGCACGGTTACTCCACTGCCGTCCGCATTGGCTACATAAAGATTTTCGGCTTGTACTTCATAAAAATATAGTTTATTACTTTTTGAATCAAAGGCAATACCACGCATTTGACCATCAGGAACATTGATAAAGGATGTTTCTACGCCACTTCCATCTAAGTTTGCTCTGGAAATATTGCCATTATCATCTGCCCAATAAATCTTACCTCCAGTAACATTAATTGCAATTGAATAAGGATCAGTAATTCCACTTGCTATTTCTTGGAGATTGCTTCCGTCGCCATTCATTCTCCATATTTTACCTTCACCAACTACTTCAAAGTCACTGAAATAAATTTTATCATTGATACCATCATAAGCCAATCCAACTCCAGCTTTGCCGATAATATCTAAAAAGTCAGAAGGTGTAGAGCCGGTAGCTAAAGAAACTTTCTTTATAAGTGATAAATCCAATTCAATAAAATACAAGTCTTTTGGAAGTTTACCTTGCTTAACGGTAATTTCTTTAGTTGCTGTGGCACTTCCGCCGGCACCGGTAGCTTTAAGTGAAACAGTATAAGTACCTGCTGCAGCATAGGTAAATTCAGGATTTTGTTCAGTAGATTTAGTTTGTGCTTGATCGCCAAAATTCCACTCATACGATGTTGCACCTTTTGATTGATTGGTAAATTGTATGGCATTACCGGAACTAATATTAGCTTCATCTTCCACAGCGAATGCGGCCAATGGCGTAACTATGACCGTAATATTGGATGAACTTGTACCTCCTGCACCGGTAGCAGTCATAGACACAACAAAACTACCAGATGTAGAATAAGATTTTTTTGGGTTGGCATCAGTTGAAGTCGTTCCATCACCAAAGCTCCACACATACGATGCAGCATTTTTAGAATTATTGGTAAATTGAATTTCTTCATCAACTGTAACAGTCGTTTTACTTGCTGAAAAGGCGCCTTCCGTTTTAGGGACATCATCTTCTTTTTTACATCCTACTAAAACCAATAAGGTCAATAATAAAAGTGGTAAAATCTTTTTTAGTGTATTCATTTCTATGTTAATTTAAAATTAATATCCCGGGTTCTGTTTCATACCCGGATTAGTATTGGTTAATAATTCACTTTGAGGGATGGGGAAGAGAAGTTGATAATTCTCGTTTACATTCGGAAGAACATCGATGGCTCTGCCTGTTCTCACTAAATCAAACCACCTTTGACCTTCAAAAGCCAATTCAAATCTTCTTTCTGTTTCAATGGCTACAATTAATTCATTCACATTATTGGTAGTGAGATCAGCAAGACCTGCCCTTTGTCTAACTCTATTGATATCCGCTAAGATTTCTGATGGATTGCCATTCAATTTTGCATTAGCTTCAGCTCTGATTAAATACATTTCAGCCAATCTTAATACAATAATATTATCACTTCCGGTTGACAAGTCATCATATTTTATAACATAAGGTACATTACCAGAAAATGCGAATGTAGCAGCATAACGTGTGTCATTGGGTGAATAAGAAGAAACAAATGCCGGATCAGGAGCAACTTCACCTCGACCATTCTTTGTCAAAGGAAAATTATATTCCGCTATTCTATTTCTATCGAGTGGAGTAAAATCAACTTCGAAAATTGATTCCTTTGATTCATCGGTTGCAAAGATATCGCCATAGTTATCCAACAATGAATAACCACCTTCATTGATTACTTTTGATGCGTATAAAGCTGCATTGTTGTAATCTTTTTTGTACAAATAAACTCTAGCCAATAAAGCATTTGCAGCACTTTGCGAAGCTCTATTTTTTAAAGAAGAATTGTTGGATAAGTTTTGAGAAGCAAAAGTCAAATCCTCAATGATGGATTGATATACTTCATCTACACTATTTCTTGCAGCATTAATATCCGAAAGTCCAACTGTTGGTTTTAACTTTAAAGGCACGCCACCAAAATAATTAAGCAAATTAAAATGATTCAAAGCTCTAAGAAAATACAATTCACCTAATGCTTTATTTTTTTCCTCTTGTGTTAAAAAACTTAAAGTTGGGATTTTACTGATTACGTTGTTGGCAACATTTAATCCATCATATATAGAAGTCCACATGCCATCAACGGAGGCATTTTCAGGTAAAATATGATTGTTGTCAATTTCAGCATACTCTGTAGAGGTAGCATTTAATGGATGTATGTAGTTGTCACTCGCCAAATCTGAAAAAGTGATATACGTCCGGCCATAATAACTTAATGCTTGTAATGAATTATAAGCTCCTAAAACACCCCGTTCTACATCACCTTTAGTTTTAAATGCCTCTGATGCAGGAATAGAATTGGTAGGTTCAACATCTAAGACATCACATGATGTTAAAAATCCAATAAAGGCAAAAAATAAAAGAATATTTCTCATGTTAAAAACTTGCATTTAAACCGAAAGTAAAACTTCTTGCTTGCGGATAGGTAAAAAAATCAGTGCCAATTCGAGCGTTATCATCTCCTCTATAATTTACTTCCGGATCTAAACCGGAATAATTGGTAAAGGTGAGTAAATTTTGCCCTGAAAAATAAACTCTCAATGATGATATTTTACCTTGTAATATATCTTTTGTATTGAAATTATAGCCTACAGTTAGGTTTTTTAATCTTAAATAAGAACCGTCCTCCAAAAATCGAGAAGATTGCCTTTTGTTACTTGCAGAAGCAACGGGATCAAGCGTAGCACGAGGAATATCCGTGATATCGCCTACATTTTTCCAGCGTCTATTTATTGCATCCAACTGATTATCTCCACCTTGCAAAGATTCCAAGTACAGGCGGGTACCATTGAAAATATCATTTCCTTGTGAACCTTGGAAAAATATATTCAAATCAATATTTCCATATCTAAATGAATTAGTTATACCATAAATAAAGTCAGGATGAGGATCGCCAATTTTAGTTCTATCAGCGGAGGTTATTTGTCCGTCAAAGTTTTTGTCTGCATATACGACATCACCCGTTGAAGGATCTACACCAAGCCATTCAAAGCTATAAAATATTCCAATGGGCTGCCCTTCCTCTATTCGATTTCCGCCTCTACCCAAGTCGTCAATAGGTTGCTTGTTGTATAATTTGAGTACTTTATTTCTATTCATTGAGAAATTTAAACGGGTGTTCCATTGGAGCTTGCGATCAGAAAGGTTGTCGGACGTTATACCGATCTCAAAGCCTTTATTTTCAACTTCACCAATATTTTCAGTGATTGAAGTAAATCCGGTTGATGGTGGAAGTGGACGGCTCAAAAGTAAGTCTTTTGTCATCTTACGATATATGTCCAAATTTACCATTAGTCTGTCTTTAAAGAATCCGACATCTACGCCAATATTGGCTTGGGAGGTAGATTCCCATTTCAAATCAGGATTGGGAATATTACTTGGATATACTGCGGGTTTACCACCATACGTCGTATTGCCATATAATTCAGCATACAGGAATGCCGGAATATCATCATTTCCTGTCAAACCATAGCTGGCTCTCAACTTAAGTTCAGATATAACACCTCGTGGAAAGAAATCTTCGGCACCGATGCGCCAAGCAGCTGATGCAGCAGGGAAAAACCCGTTTCTATTTTTTTCACTAAATCGAGATGAACCATCAAGGCGTCCGGTCAAGGATACGATATACTTATCTTTCAAATTGTAGTTGACCCGACCGAACCATGAACGAATACCGGAATCAGAAGCGCCTGAACTGGCAGAAACAATGGTGGATGCACTATTAATATACTGCAAACTTGGGTCGGCATAATCTTGTGCTCTAATAAATGAACTTCTCGTATTTCTCTTTTCAAATGAATAACCACCCAGAATTTCAAATCGATTATCGGCTAAGTCAAACTGATATTTCAGTGTGTTGTTAGAAACAAGATTAGCAACATTGGTATATGTTTCAAAGCCCAAACCATTATATTTAGCTCCTTGAATGGTTTTAATTGATTCGTACGCATGTTCTCTAAAATTAAGGAAATCAATCCCAAGTTTTGTTGAAAAGGTCAAACCTTTAGCCAACTTTAAATCAGCATACACATTACCTATCCCTCTGTAAGAAAAATTCTGATTGATGGCTTCATTGGCAATAGAAACAGGATTAGAATATGGGCCGCTTTGGTTATAGCTGCCGTCATCATTATAAACAGCGAAAATAGCCGGTGTAGATATACCATTAGGAAGTGGTCCATGTAAAGATTGATCACCTTCTACCCTATCTGTTTTGGCATAAGAAAGACCTATACTCGTTCCTACAGATAATATCTTATTTACTTTATGATCCACATTGACCCTTCCATTCATACGACTATAATCAGTACCTATTAAAATGCCGGTTTGTTTGAACAAATTGCCACTAATATAAAAGCGGGTTTTGTCATCGCCTCCGGATGTAGATAATTCATAATTAGATAGAGGTGCTGTCCTGAAAATGACATTTTGCCAATCCGTATTTATCGTATTATCATTAATTTGTTCTTGAGTAAACACTTCTGTACCGAACAAATCATTTCGATAGATTTTCCAATCATGAGCATTGAGCATTTTTAGTTTATTCCAAGGCTGTTGCATACCATAGGAGGCAGAGAAATTTATTTTAGAATTTTTTTGACTTCCTCTCTTAGTAACAATTAATACAACCCCATTGGATGCTCGAGCACCATAAATAGCCGCTGCGGCAGCATCTTTAAGGATTGTTATAGACTCAATATCACCCGGATTAAGGTCGGAAAGCTGGTTTACACCTTGACCTTCATATCCCACTTGGGCAAAATCCCCGGTTGTAACCGGGATTCCATCAATAACATAAAGAGGTTGTGAGCTACCACCAATAGAACTTACACCCCGTATCCTAACTGACATTCCTCCACCCGGAGTTCCGGAATTTTGAACCACCTGCACTCCCGATGCTTGACCTTGCATGACTCCGTCAATAGTAGGAACCGGCAGGTCTTTAATTGCATCTGAGCCAACAATACCAACTGACGACGTCAATGTTTTCTTTTGTTCGACACCATACCCTATTACAACAACTTCGTTGAGTGCTTTTACATCTTCTTCCATATTGACATCAATAACTTTACGAGCATTGATGTTTACTTTTACCGTCTTATATCCAATGTATGAAAACTCAAGAGCAACGGCTTTGTCGGACACTATCATAGAATAATTGCCATCAATATCTGTAACCGTCCCTACATTTTCATCAATTGCCTTAACAGTAACCCCAACTAAAGCCATACCAGCAGCATCTTTGACTGTTCCATGTATTTGCCCTAATAAAGAAGATGCAAAAAATAAGGAAAAAATAAGGACAACTCCTTTTTGTAAATAGTATTTCATAGAATCATGTTAAATCTAACAATTCAATATTATTTTCTTTATACGGTCAAATATAGCAAATATAATTTCAATGTGTATTAAATTAACAATTCAAGTGTTTATAACAAATTGCACAAAGCTTCATTATTTCACACCTCTAACTCCCGTTAAGGTGAGAACCAAATAATGAAGCAATTTTCCTTGCCATTGGCTCCCTTTAGGGCTTGGGGTTGAACATTGGCAAGGAAAATGTGCAATTTGTTATACACACACTATTTAATTCATTCATAGATTTGAGGGCGACAATTAATTCTATTAAAATTCAGTCGATTAGCTTACATATTTTACTTTAAAAAGAAATATTTTAATAAGTCCGCGTCTTTTTAATTAATTTTTTAAAAATTTAATTTACAAAGATATTAATTCAAAAAAAATATTTCTTATCTTGGCAGCGTATTAGCAGTTTCCCTTCTATTCAATATATAATAACTTAATTAATTATGGCAGATTGTAATGTTTCTGGACTTGAAGCGTATATCCCATCTACTGAAAAGCCTTGGAATGAGCAGCGTATCAAGCACTTATATTTTCGACTGGGTTACAGTGTAACGCCCAGTGAAATAAAGGATTTATTAAATGTGGATCCCAAAAGTTATATTGAAAATATATTCGACCATGCGTACCAACTACCTGTCTTTCCTGAACCAGCATGGGCAAATTGGAAACCCGATCAGTTTAATGAAGAAGATGGGACAGAGCATTATATGATTTATAACCAGTTTGTCACCGATTGGATAAATCAAACCTTGAAAGATCCCGTCAGAGAAAAGATTGCTTTTTTTTGGAGTAATATATTGGTTACCAAATGGGAAGATTATTACTTCTCTCCATTACTTTATAGATATGTAACACTGTTGCAAAGGAATGCCGTAGGTAATTTCAAGACTTTGATTTCAGAAATAGGCTATGACGATAGCATGCTTATATTCCTGAATGGCTACCAAAATAACAAGTGGGAGCCTAATGAAAACTATGCTAGAGAATTGCTTGAATTATTTACCTTGGGGTTAGATAATGGATATACTGAACAAGATATTAGAGAAATAGCTCGTGCTTTTACCGGCTTCAATACTTTCGATGATGAAAACATTACGATTAAATTCAATCCGGGCACACATGATTATGGTATTAAAACAATATTTGGCGAAACAGGGAATTTTGGATACGATGATGTGATAGATCTATTATTTGAGAAGAAAGGACCTTTAATCTGCCAACATATTTGTAAAAAAATATATCGACATTTTATTAATGCTGAAATCAACCAAGCCATTGTGGATGAGTTGGCTCAAACGATGTTGAACAATAATTTTGAGCTTTTACCGGTATTTAAACAGTTATTTACTTCAGAACATTTCTTTGATCAAATGGCTTTCAACACGCACATTAAAAGTCATGTAGAATATTTCAGTATTTTCATTAAGCAATTTGGCTACACATTAAATTACGATGAAGGTGGATCATTTATTTGGTTTAACTCTTCTTTAGGGCAATCCTATTTTGACCCAATAGATGTTGCCGGATGGAAGGAAAACAAATCATGGATAGACTCGGGAAGCCTAATCGTTCGTTGGCTTTATACAGGATGGCTTGTTGACAGTTATATTTGGAACAATAAAGATTTAGTCATTACATATCTTAAAAATTTGTCCAACAACAGCAATGATGTTGAATTTGTAATGCAATCAATTATATCTCCATTTTTTGTTGATGGACTTTCGGCACCCATTTATTACAACAATTTATTAAAGGCTTTTAAGGCTGATTTACCTGAGAACTATTATGAACAGGGGCTTTGGAACTTAGATTGGGATCCGGATTTTATTGTTTACCAAGTATCATTATTGTTCGGAGAGATGAAGAAATTACCTGACTTTGCTATTTGCTAAGGGAATTTCAATTATTAAATCAAATAAAATCAAGAATTAATGAAAAGCAATATAAATAAAAGAGGATTAAAATTAGATGATGGCAAGCTTCATGAAGAAGATCATATAGAATATTCAAGGCGGCGATTCATAAAATCATTTGGTTTAGCCGGAGGAATTGGGTTTATGTTAGGTGGGCTTCCCATAAGTGTGGCAAGTTTGACAAAATGGTCTATGCCACCAATTTTAGAAAATTCGGATCGGATATTATTGATGATTCGGCTCAAGGGAGGTAATGATGGTTTAAATACTATTATACCATTAGGTCAACTTTCTGCCTACCACAATGCGCGTCCAGACCTGGGATTTCAGGATAGTGAAATGATTCAACTGAATGATAGTATAGCAATGAGCCCACACATGGCTGATTTAAAACGGTTGTGGGATGAAGGTATGATGAAGGTCGTACAAGGTGTTGGTTATCCGGAGCAAAATCTATCGCATTTCAGGTCAACTGATATTTGGTCTAGTGCATCAGATAGTAATGAATTTGTAAACTCAGGATGGATAGGTAGATATGTAGAAGATGTTTTTCCTGATTTTATTGAAAATACTCCATCTTATCCACCCGCCATTCAGATAGGAGGTGGTAGTTCTCTTTTGTTTACCGGTCAGCAAGTGGACAAACTAGGCTTTGAGGCATTTTCTGCAGAACAGATCTCCGAATTTGCAGCGAGTGGCCAAGTGCATTCCTTGGACAACCTTCCCCCTTGCTCCTATGGTGATCAGTTAAAGTATGTTCGTATTATGACAAACTCAACATACAAATTTGTCGATTCATTGAAAATCGCCTATGACTTAGGCCCGGATTCCTCTTTGCCATATTCTAATGGTGATTTTTCTCAAGCATTAAAAATTGTTGCTAAACTAATTAAAGGAGGATTGAAAACAAAAATATATGTAGTTGAAATAGATGGTTTTGATACGCATGCCAATCAAATACCAACACATGAACAACTTTGGAAAGAAGTATCCAGTGGTATCAATAATTTTTACAAAGATTTTGAAGGGACAGAATTTGAGGATAAAGTATTATCTGTAACATTTTCTGAATTTGGTCGACGAGTAGAGCAAAACGATGGCCCGGGATCGGATCATGGTGCAGCCAGTGTTATGTTAGCTTTTGGCAAATGCCTGGAAGGGAATGGCACTATAGGTACTTATCCTAGTTTAACTGAACTTGATGACCATGACAATCTTGTATTTAATATAGATTTCCGTCATGTTTATAGCACACTTTTTACGGAATGGCTCTGCCTTGAGGATTCTCACAGCGACGCGATATTGTTTAAAGACTTTGGAGAATCTTTGGATTTCGGATTCAGTTGCCAACAAGTATCTGCTGTAAAAGAACGTCCACAGTCACGGTATTCTCATCATGCTTCTTATGGACTTGGAGATGTATATATAAATTATTCCATACCAAAAGACACCATGGTGATGGTTGAATTGGTATCAATGACCGGTCAGTCAATCTTATTAGACAGACCAATGAATAAAAAAGCCGGAACATACAGCATTCCAGTAAAACAAAACCAAAGGAATCTAATGCCCGGAGCCTACATTTATCGAATTAGAATAACCGGAGCAGAATTTTCAGGTAAACTAATTCTAAATTAACTCATATTCATATTAGAGGCAAAAATATTATATTTAACCCAAATTCCGCATTAGACAAATGCTGAATCGATTTATAACTTATAATACAATTGGAAGATATAGGATATAATCCAATAGGTATTATTAGTACAATCAATGTTTTTATCCACATTCCGCATTAGAGAAATACGCAATGAATTCTACATCTTAACTACTTTCATCACCTTAACACCCTGAATAATTACAAAATATACTCCGGCTGAAAGGTGGCTTATATCCAGTCCGGATTGCAGTATTGCTGCCTTGCCATGCCATACCTTCTTGCCTGAGAAGTCATAGACCGTCACAGATCTATTAGTCCAGGCTTCTTCCCACCTACCATATAACTTATTTCCCACAGGATTGGGATATAACTCAGGGGTACTTTTCTTGACAATCTCTCCGGTCACAGAAGCGGTATTATCTAAGCCCAGTGTATCACAGGGGCTGCCATCCAAAGGGCCGAGGTTGAAGTCCGGCATATTACCGAATGAAAAACCCGTACAGCTCGGCTTTACTAATCCGGCATATTCAAAGCCACACGCCAAGGCTTCTTCTGAAGGATGGTGGATGATGGAACTTCGAAACGAATTTCTTCCATCAAATGTATATATCTTTCCATCCGGTGCTAAAAATCCCTGAGCTATCACACTCCAAAGATTAGCATCCGGGAGGTTAAAGTTAACAGAACCTAATTTTATTAAGTTTTCTAATGTAATCTCACTTTGGATGTTTCCTTGATATATTTCTTTTGTGCGCATAATGTAATAATATTGACTCTTTGCATCAAACAATACTTGAACCACTCCTGCAGTATCACTCACCGGAAACACAATTTCCGATGGCTCTGAGAATAGACCGGAACAACGGTCAAAATGAAATAGTTGTATCTTGTCTATTGTCCTCCATTGCTGACCTGTGTGGTCGATTTCCGTCCTCGTATACCATTGGCCATCGGGAGAAAATACAGGGCAATAACTCCCATAAAATATTATAGCCTCTATTAGCTGACTATGATGATATCTTATTCCTTGAGGATCTAATAAAAAAACATGAAAAGTCTTACCTCTCCTTTCCGGTGCAACCAACCACCAGTCTCTTCCATTGGCATGCCGGTTGGCAGTAATGACACCATCAAAGCAATATTTAGCCTTATGAAGTGTGGGAATACCATTCAGTATCTGTAATCGACCATCGTGCCGCTCCTTGAATACCACTGCGCTGAAATCTTCCGCCAGAGTTACACCAGAGATATTATCAAATCGATGATCGTCGGTGCTAACCAAGACATAGGTACTATCCCTACCGGGAAAGGGCAATATGATACTTGCGTTGATATCATACCGGGAAGGGTAGCTGTTCTCTTCTACACTATAATATTGTTCCAAAAGTATTTTATTTCCATACCTGTCCCACAGTTCCTGTCCGTTGAAATATGCCACCAACTTACCTTCTTTATTACATATCTGCGAGGCATTAAATATAGTATAATATTTAAGTGGTTGACCTTGACGCATCGTATCCAACGCCATCATATGTAGTGTATCATCATTGAAGTCAAACAATGTACCGATACGGTATATCTTGTCATTGGGATCAAGGTTGTAGCAGCCACTACCCACATTAGGCATTAATATCCTCTGGCGGTCATACCGTTGATTAATATAGTCCTGACTAAATACCATAAAGGGCAGCACCATAAATACTGATAGTAAATAACGCATATACATCTTATTGGAGAAGAGGAGATATCAAGCAGGTATCTTCTCCTCATTTTTTATACAATTATCTGATAATTACCTGTTTTCCCATATAGACCAGCCGGCCAGTACCGTCATATACACCGACATAGACCAAGCCCGGCCAGAGACTGAGATCGAGCTGCATACCCGGTTTATAGGTAGCGGATACAAGCCGCTTGCCTGTAATATCTGTAACGATTATCCTGCCGCCTCCTTCCAACTCTGCCCCTCGTATGGTCACAACACCGGTGGATGGATTGGGAGAGATAGTCATACCGATGGTATCAGAAGCTGTTCTGCGGAAGTGCGGATCTTGCTCCACAAGGTTAGCTCCCAGCGTATCTTGGCATAAATTATCATCATTCCAGGTAAGAAAAGGGTATTCCTTATTGACTAAAGACCTTGACCAGTACACTGCCTTACCGCCATAGTCGGGGCACTGTGCGGCTATGGCGAGCAGGATGCCCAGTTCCATGCCGGTCAATTGCGGCAGTCCACTTACGAGGTAGTCAGCCTCGATCTGGGTCTCTATCCAAGCGTTGTACGTGGTAACATCGGTAGGTGCGGAGATAAGGGAGAATTCATAAATGATAAGGTTGAGTTTGTCTTCCAATTCGTCCCTAAAGCTATTCCTACGTGCTTTGATCTCCGCACGAATACTGTTTATACCTGCTGATAGGGCATTGACATTGGAATAATAGGTAGCCAGATCACCAACTGTCGGTGTGAGTGATAGTGAATCCTGATAAGCCTGTATTTCGACCATAAACATGGTGATCTCCCAGTTGAGACTATCGATGGCTGCCACTGTGCTATCAGGCATAATCAGAGCTTCAACGAGACGTCGGCGCAGGTCATATACTTTGCCGGCATCGGTAAGGAGATAGTCGTCGTAGAAGCCTTCCATGTCTATACTATAGCCGAGACCGGGATACCTGTTCATAAGTTCGAATACCTGGTGGCGCCCCTGTGCCTTGAGCTGTTCATCATATACCGCAAAGTCTATTGAATCCTGTGCCAAATCAATCAGGTAATCCAGGTTGGTAGGACTTACCGGAATCGGTGTTGTGTTACATTCTTCATCAAAACCTCCGGGAACATAGGTAAACCATGGATTAGTAGGATTTTCATTTGCAGCAATATACCCTTCGGGAAATAAAGGCAATAAGTCATAATGTGTTATAAATCGACTTTTCTTAATCTGGTCTTCTGTCCCTTCGTGCTTTGCTGTCACGGCTCCCATGTCCAGAGATTCCCATCGGTTGCCGGCACCGATATGCACGCCACCATTGCTTTTGGCCTCGAGGGTAGATCCTTTCTGCATGTGGAATCCCAACGAAGTAATCCCTTCCAATAAGTTGGTCTTCATGTCTGATGTCGTATTGAGATTGCCCAGTTTGATACCGGTGCCAGTATTGCCGATGTAATTACATACCAAATCAGAATTAGTAAACCTACTCAGGTACACACCCACACTACCGGTGCCTGGTATTGTGTTGTAGATTGCATTTTCATATACTCTTACCTCATCGGCACCGGTCATATAAATACCGTTAAAATTAGGCTCAGAGGATGTTATGCGGTTTCCGTGTATTTCAGCATCGACCAGATTATTGATATACATCCCTATACGTGGTACTCCGGTAATATCATTGTTTGCAATAATGAGATCGGCAGTGCTTGATTTGATATTCTGCATATTGATAGCGATGCCAATAGATGAGGAGGCAGGAGTAACAAAATCAATCGTGTTGAATGCGATGGCTCCTCGAGCATCACTATTGTCAACCGTCAGCATATAGCCACGTCTTACAACTGACATATCATTGACGCTGCTATATATGGCGCTGCCTGCTCTTGCACGTAAGTCTATTCCATAGTTGACATACTCCATTTTGGTCCGGTATATATGCATGATACCGTTACCCTGAATAGCCCGGTTAACATATTCAAATGCATTGGATGAATTGGGAAAAGATTCATCCAGAGACCCTCCGACATATAGGGTATGTGCGCTGCTCGTGTTATGCCTAATCCCGTAACCTGACACATTGGAGCCACTATTATAATAGGGTTTTTCGCTTATTGCTTCGAAATGGTTGTTAGTTATCCCGGTCGTACTTTCATCGATAAGAATACCATTAGCAAGATTAGTGAAATAGTTACTCGGGCTAACAGACACTCTTCCAATATTTTCATTTGCTTTATAAATAGTTATACCCGCATAGCCTATCTTGTCTTTTGTATCAAGGTTGGTTGCAGGTAACAACTTGGTACTCTTGAATATATTGTTAACGATTCTTGCAGGAGTATTGGCAGCACTTGGAGTTAAAACATCCTGACCCAAGGCAACACCGATATAATTATTGACAAAAATTGCTCCGCTTACATTCAATGTTGCATTATATCGCCTTCTGGATATAGCGGTTTTGGCATCTTTTATTACAGTATTTCCATAAACATTTAAGTAGGCGTTGGTGTGAATAAGCTCAATGCCGGTCCACAATAATTCGCAACCTTTCAATTCGCAACCTATAAATGATACCACCTTATCAGGAATATGTATTTTAGCGTCGTCATTCATAATGAATTGCTTTTCAGTAAAGGTAATATTTTCATCAATGACGAGTGTCCCCTCGACGGCATAGCATGTTTTTTCTTTTTGGGTATTGGTCAGGGAACTCCAGTAAGTAGTTGAATTTTTAGCCCCAATATTATTGAGTTCACTACAAGTACAAGTAAAATTACAATCGACCATTTCAATAATGGAAGGAGTATAACTTTGAATATAAGCACCTTCCTCGCACATTTCACAAGCACCGCCGCCACCTGAGAAATTCAAAGGCAACTCAATGTTGCCAGGCCCGACTGAGATATCGATGCTAACTTCAAATGTCAGATTGACGCAATCTCCCGGTTCATCCAACGTAACGGTGGCAATCCCATTGGAATTAAAGCTACCGCTTGGCAGAATAACATCTACACCGCTATATATATCGTCAACACTGACTTCAAAAGTAATAGGTTCGGATTTTTCAGTTGGCTCGCCACACCAACATACTTTGTATTCAATCAGGTGTGTGCAATTTCCGAGGCAAATTTCCGACTCATCTCCGGTAACACATATAGGAATATGCTTGGATTTTTTAGTCACTTCAAAATTGTTGACTCCTACAATATACCATTTAGGATCAACAAGTTCAGCACTCATATCATCATCACTGTTTGATATTTCACTGATAATTGGTGAAAACCCATCTCCAACTATCATAATTGCAGTGATTGCTTTAGTGGTATTATTTGTCCACATAAAATTTATATGTTGAAAATCATCAATGCCGCCAACTCCAACAGGATAATGATTTTGTGCCGTATTAATCCAAGGCGCCCAATCATAGACAGATTCTCTCGGAATAGGTATTCCGAAATAGTCCGTTTCAAGTCCAGATTCAATATAATAACCTTTAGTACCCGATAGATCAAAAGTAAAAGGGTCAAATAGGGTAGTATAAGGATATTCAATATTATTAACAGAAAATGAAGAAAAATCATTTTCCATGGCAAACAAACGAACATGACCGTATAAATTGGCTTCAGACAATTCAGAGTTTGCATTGCCACCAAAAATTGTAGCGTCAAAGGTGATTTGAACTGATTCATCGACACCTATAGGATCTCTGAGTTTAATAATATATCCAGATTCATTCCCTTGTTCATATTCTACATATTCATCTCTATTACCACCTTTAGGCGAAACAACAGGATGGGGAACACCAAACCTATCCGGCAAGAAAAGCATCCGTTGATGCCCATCACTACTTATATAAGCATTATTTGAACTTCCTTCATAAACACCAAGGCTTGAATAGTTATTAAATTTAAATGGGGCTGTTTGGCCATTTGTAAAAATTTTGCCTAAAACATCATAAGTTCTTATGGGCTCGTTTATAGTATAATTTTCAAAATCTGACTGACAAACCAAATTACAATCTTCCGGGCAACAATTATTAACATCAATTATGTCAGACTCTGTAACAACAACAAATACGGCCAAATCCTCAATAAAGCCGTCGTCATGTAAATAATAGACATAAAAAACATACAACCCTTTATTTAATTCAGGTAAAATTATCTTTTCTTGTGCATAATCAATGGTTGGAGTGATAGCAGTACCAAACCACGGATGATTGACATGATTTCCTGATGTTGATACATATAGAATGGGCTTGATTCCATCATCATTGCTATATAAAAAATTAAATGGAATTTCCCAGTCCGGATTATTTAAATACACAACCCAATTATCAGGGGTATATCCGAAAACGTTTGTTCTACCACTAGCAAAAAATAAAGATATTAATACAACAGCTTTACTTATATAGGCTGTTTTAGTTCTAAGTATTTTATTATTAAGCATAATTTCATATTTGAAACTTAAATAAATTATATAATTAACTATCACAATAAACCAGCATAACATATTTACGTCTATCAAGGCACTAATGTAAGACGAAATTAATTTCACCAATTTCCTAAATGTTCGTAAGTTATTAAATTGTGAACATGAAGGATTTAAATAAATTACTATTAACGATATATTAACTAAATGATTGTTTAATCCGAATTCAAATTTTAGAAAAAAATATTGCCTTTAACCCACATTCCACATTAGTGAAATACGCAATGAGTTCTACATCTTAACTACTTTCATCACCTTAGCACCCTGTATAACTACAAAATAAACACCGGCTGAAAGGTGGCTTATATCCAGTCCGGATTGCAGTATTGCCGCCTTGCCATGCCATACCTTCTTGCCTGAGAAGTCATAGACCGTCACAAATCTGTTGTTTCCGGCACAATAATTTCGCGACATATTGGATATATTATAAAAATTTCAATATTATGTTTATCTTTGCTATGTTGAATTAATTAATACATTCAATGTTCATAACAAAGAATCATTTGCATGAAATATTCTTCTCAGTTAATTGAGAAAGCAGTAGAATCCTTTAGTTCATTACCCGGAATTGGTAAAAAGACTGCATTACGTCTCTCTCTGCACCTATTACATAAAGAAGCGTCTTGGGTAGAATCGTTTGCAGCATCGTTTGTTCAGTTGCGAAATGAATTAAAAGAATGTAGTGAATGCCACAATCTAAGTGACGATACAATATGCAGTGTTTGCTTAGATAAGAGGCGAAATTCAGAAATATTATGCATTGTCGAATCAATCCGGGATTTAATGGCAATAGAGGAAACCGGCCATTTTAATGGTCATTATCATGTATTGGGAGGCCTTATCTCCCCTATTGATGGAATCGGACCGGAACACTTAAACTTAGATGACTTAGTGCAAAGGATTGATAAAAGAGGAATCAGGGAAATAATCTTAGCAATCAGCCCCAATATCGAAGGCGAAACCACCATGTTTTATATTTCAAGAAAATTAAAACATCTCCCCATTAAAATATCTACCATCGCACGCGGTATTAGCTTTGGTGGAGAACTTGAATATGCGGATGAAATTACTCTTGGCAGATCTATTATATCAAGAATACCGTACTTACAATTTGACTCTGAAACATCTGTTTAATAGTTTTGATCTAATAATTAGTGAGATAATTTTCCATTTGTTGCTCTGTTTTCAATGTTAATTTATTAAAGAAAATTATTTCTATACAAATGGTTGTTTGTGAAAGAATTAGAAAGCATCTAACCTAAATACTGTCTATAAATCAATTGATTTTACTGAAATAGATGGTTAGTTTCTAAATTATTACTGTATATTTATTCTAACATATTACCATTGTTTTAATATAATAATTTTATATTCAAAAAGATCATAATTTAGATATCCTCTTCATATTCATCTGATAGATAAACAATAACATATATAAAACGTATAAAATGTTAGAATATTTTCAAAGTTTAATGCACGAGTTTGAATTGCCCTTAAAGAATCCAGTCTTAGTTTTTTCACTTGTGTTATTGATTATTTTACTTTCTCCGATATTGCTTAAAAAATTAAATATTCCGGGTATTATTGGTCTCATTCTGTCGGGAGTATTGGTTGGGCCACACGGGTTAAATTTATTAGCAAAGAACTCAGCAGTTGATTTGTTTTCGACCATTGGGTTGTTGTATATCATGTTTATTGCCGGACTGGAACTCGATTTAAATGAATTCAAAGCCAACAGAAACAAGAGTATTGCTTTTGGTTTTTTTACATTCTCCATCCCCTTAATGTTAGGCTATCCGGTTGTTTATTATTTATTGGGTTATGACTTTAATGCTAGCTTTTTGTCAGCGAGTATGTTTGCTACACATACATTAGTAGCCTATCCAATTGTCAGTAAATTAGGAGTAGCTAAAAACCAAGCCGTAGCAATAACTGTAGGTGGAACCATTTTAACAGATACTGCTGTATTGATTATACTTGCTGTTATTATGGAAAACAGCAAAGGAACATTAAATCAGGAATTTTGGATACGTCTAAGCATATCGTTACTTATATTTTCTGCTATTATGTTTATATTAATACCCCGTATTGCGAAATGGTTTTTTAGAAAATTGGAAAGTGAAAAGCACTCTCATTACATTTTTGTCCTGGCTGTTGTGTTTTTTGCTGCTTTTTTAGCTGAAATTGCAGGAATAGAAGCAATTATTGGGGCATTTGTCGCCGGGTTGGCACTCAATAAGCTGATTCCACATTCATCCGCTTTAATGAATAGGATTGAATTTATTGGCAATTCCTTGTTTATTCCATTTTTCCTGATAAGTGTCGGCATGTTGGTTGATATTAGAGTAATTATGAGTGGACCTATGGCATTGATCATCGCAGGAACATTGACAGTAGTAGCTATAGTGGGGAAATGGCTTGCAGCGGCTGTTACTCAATTGATTTTCAAATATACCGGTGCACAAAGACAGCTCATATTTGGGCTCAGTGGCGCTCATGCTGCCGCTACCTTAGCCGTTATATTGGTTGGGTTCAATGCCGGCGTTATTGACGAAAACATCTTGAATGGAACCATTATACTTATTTTATTTACATGTATAATTGCTTCATTTGCAACTGAAAAAGCAGCTAAAAAAATAATTAAAGAAAGTGAAGGTGATGACTTTGAAGTGATCATACCCAGTGAAATGGAGGACGAACACATACTTCTTCCTATAGCCAATGTCGAAAATATTGAAAAACTTCTTGAATTTTCAATTTATTTAAAGGATAAAAAATCTGTTAATCCAATATCAATTCTATCCGTTGTCTCTAATAATGATGAAGCAGAGATTAATATGTTAAAGGCACGTAGTAAATTGGAAAGTTTTGTAAAACAGGCTTCGGCATTTGAAACGAATGTAAATATAATTGCAACGATTGACTATAATGTAGCCAGTGGTATTGCAAGAATTGCAAAAGAAATTATGGCAGACATAATTGTGTTGGGTTGGCCAAGGAAGGTAGGCTTAATTGATAAAATTGTAGGCGAGAAGGTAAATAGCGTTCTTAATAATACAGATAAAAGTGCCTATCTATGCCATCTTGAGAGACCATTAGAATTACATAAGCGGATTGTAGTCGTTACGCCACCATTGGCAGAACATGAGAAAGGCTTTGAACACTGGCTTATTAAAGTCTCAAAATTAGCTCAAGAATTCACATTAAATGTTGATTTTTACTGTGATACAATTACCGAAAAAGCAATAGGAAAAGCGATTCAACACTTAAAATTAAATGGAACCTTTCAATTTAAATTATTTACCGACTGGGAAGAGTTTCTCATATTGGCAAGGGAAATAAATAAAGATGATTTATTTATTTTAATTTCAGCTCGACATGGTGCACCATCACACATGAATGTATTAGATAATTTGCCAAATAAGCTCGAAAAACATTTTGTTTCTTACAGTCGAATTATTATTTATCCACAGCTTTACAACCAGAATCATGTCATTGAAAGATTTGAAGATATTAGTGCTGAACCATTGACAAAAGGAATTGAAACGATACAAAGACTTGGAAAGAAAATTGGCGGAATGTTTAAATCAGATGATGAAATTCATTAAAATTATTGGTGAATAATAAACTATTATTATTTTGAAACATTCTAAATAAAGAGTACGATATAGATAATTTAAAAACTATCGTATCAAACTCTATTATCATTAATTAAGAACAAAATTTATTATGAAAAAAAATATAGCAAATGCCGTATGGCATGGCTCTGTCAAAGAAGGCAGTGGAAGCTTAACCACATTTAGTAAAGTCCTTGAAAATAGTCCATATTCTTTCAAAGGAAGATTTGATAATGCGGCAGGAACAAATCCGGATGAATTGTTAGCTGCTTCACACGCAGGTTGTTTTGCTATGGCGTTGAGTTTGATACTTGGCGAAGCGGGTTATATTCCTGACTTATTAGATGTTACTGCTGAAGTTACCATGGATCCTTCACAACTAGCTATAACACAATCCCATTTGAAGTTGCATGCAAAGATTGCCAACATCACCAAAGACAAATTTTTGGAATGCGCCAATGCAGCTAAAGATAATTGTCCGATTAGCAAAGCATTGAGTGTACCAATTATATTGGACTCAACATTGAATTAAACAAAGTATTAATTAAAAATAATTATAAATGGATAAAAGTAAAGAAATGTATCCCGAAGCAACCGCTGAAAATGCGAAAAAGAAAGCTGATTTAGCTCCAAATCAAATCGAGACATGGCGTAAGTTTAGCCGTTCGGTTTTCAAAGAAGGCGTTCTGGATGAAAAAACTAAACAATTAATAGCAGTTGCGGTGGCGCATGTTACACAATGTCCATATTGTATAAAATCTCATGTACCTCAAGCAATGAAAAAAGGAGCATCAAAAGAAGAAATCATGGAAGCTATATGGGTAGCTGCTGAGATGCGTGCAGGTGCAGCTTATGCACATGCGACTATTGCATTAGACGCTATGGATGAAGGATAATTAATCTATTTATCTTGTAGTATTATAAAAATAGCAAATAATTATTAGTTGGATTTATCAAAAAATAAAATTGCAGTTGTCACCGGAGCAAGCAAAGGATTAGGTGCAGCTATTGCTATTACTTTAGCAATGAAAGGTGTACATGTTTATGGAATAGGCAGGAATAAAGATTCCTTGAAAGAAGTGTCAATACAAGCTGGAAATAATTTTGAACCAATAACTTTAGATATCAATGATGAAACTGCGATTCATGATTGGTATAATAATACATTTAGCAATAAAAACACTCCGGATATCCTAATTAATAACGCAGGGATAGGTTTCTTTTCAAAGATTGATGAAACGCCAACATCCAATTGGCTTGAAATGATCAATACTAATTTAAATGGCGTTTTTTATGTTTCCTCTACCTTGATTCCGGATATGAAAAAGAAAAAAGCCTCATGTCACATCATAAATATTGGGTCGATATTAGGAAAGGTAGGACGAACAGAAAGTACTGGATACTGTGCAACAAAATTCGGTATTCAAGGCTTTAGTGAAGCGTTATTTATGGAATTAAGAGGCTTTAATATAAAAGTTACGTGTATTAACCCCGGTTCAATCGAAACTGATTTTTTTAAAACATCTGGTCAAGATAGTCATCATAACATGTTGCAACCGTTTGATATTGCCAAGACAATAATACACTTGCTTGAGACACCGGACAACATGCTTATTAATGAAATGACGATAAGACCATTGAATCCTAAGCCACCTAATAGCTAATGCTTTGAAATTAAATACGTAAATTGTATCACCACATACTATCTGGATTATCCTGAAGCGCACTTTCTAATTCCAAAATGTAATCTTTCTGAGGTCTGTCCGTGAATATGCCACTTGATAGATTCTTCCTTACTCCCCTTATAAAAAAATATATTACGCCACCAAAATGAGTGTCATAATCGTACCTATCTCCCAATCTTTGTTTAAGGTATTTGTGAACAGCAACTGTATATATTAAATATTGAAGAATATATTGGTTTCCTGCCATACTATAATTCAGGTTTTCTCCTTGATAGTCATCAAGTTTATAACCTAAATAATTTGATTTCCAATCGAGGATATAATACTTTCCCTCATATTGAAAAATTAAATCAATAACACCGGTCATTATTCCTTGTAAATACATATATTTATCTTGAATACCTGTATTATATTGTCGAAGTAAAGGGATAATATTCTTATGCAAATGAGTCTGATTTACCGGCAAATTAAACTCTAATTCATGTAGCCTATACTCCTCTCCTATTTCGTTAAGAGAAAATGACAACTCATTTAATAATATTTTAGAATACAATATATGATGAATCATCTCCGCAATTCCTGCTGTTAAATCAATTAACTGTGAGCCATCATTTTTATTAAAAAGTTGAAGTAAAGACAAATCATACGATGAAAGGTTATCTAATTCTCTGTAATTTTTATTAAACTGAATATTCTCCAGTAAGGAATGAATTCGAGTTCCAGCGTCTGCACCTCTTGGCAATTGATTATAAATAAACTTATCGTAGTCGCTCAACTCGTTATTGACAGGCTTGGACATGTACTCATGTAAAATCGCTAACGATGAGTAGCTATGTAAATCCCAAAGAGATCGACTTTTTTCGAGACTTTTATAAGAAATATCGACATTCGGAATGAGTACTTTAGTGTCACTGTAATTTTTAAATTGAAAGGAATCTTTCGGAATTTCAACATTCCTGCATACACCCTCTCCATCCATGTCTGGCAGTAAAAGCTCACTTAATACAGTACCAGATACTAAACTTTTTGAATAAAAAAAATAACATTGATAAACTGCTCTTGTAATAGCTACGTAGATAATTCTGTGTGACTCTTGCCGCTCTCGTCGTTCACTTTCATTGACACTTAGCTCTAATTGTGGAAAGTCTTTTAAAATATATTTTGATTGAAACAATAACTCTTTATCCCCAATTTTATTTGTAATCTGTACTAATGAATTTTCATTGTTTTTTGTTTTTTTCTTAATAAGATTATAAACCAGGACAATTGGGAATTCAAGTCCTTTGGATTTATGCAAAGTCAAAATATTGACAGAATTTTTATCACTTTCTATTCGCAATATTTCTTCATCTTCATTTCCATTGCTTTCAGAATGAGCACTTTTTAGCCAAAGCAAAAGCTCCTCAGGCGACATATTTTGATAATATTGCTGCCTTTGGATGAGTTCTGACAACTGTAATACATTGGCAAGGATGCGCTGAGTTGATGGAGTAGTTGAAAATAGTTGGTTGATGCTAAAATCATTGAAAAGCTTTGAAAATGCCTGAAAAGCATCTTGTTCAAATAATATTTTACGATAATTACTAAATCGTTCGATACATTCTACCTCATCTATCTCCAATATAGGTAAAACAGCGTTATTTTTAAGGGTATATGTTGATTGTATAAAAGTTAAATATAGAGCACTTTTGACCGACACCAAATCAGGTCGAATCATAGCCTGCAATATTAGAGCCATTTCTTTAGCCTCTTGACTTTTTAATACCGTAGAATCATGGATTAAAACAGCCGGTATATTAGCTTTAATAAGTTCATTTTTAATCATTAAACCATCACCGTTTGAATAAGTCAAGACTGCAATATCCGCCGCAGAAATGGGGCGCAATAAGCCATTCCCATCATTAATCGTATATTTATTCTCAGGGTTTAGAAGATGAATGACCATATTCATCAATTCTTCTTTTGTTGAATCGTTGTTTTGTGACTCCTGAAAGAATAGACTGTCATTTAGAACAGTTTGATCTTTATATATTTTTTTCCCCTGATGAAATGCTTTTACTTCTTGGTAAACAATTTTTTTTGTGTCTGTGACATCATAGCCAAACGCATTTTCAGCGGAGGCTAAAAAGAAAGTATTTGCTGCATTTACCATCGATTGAGTAGAACGGTAATTGACATCCATGCTATACTGATAATCAATCGATTCGGCTGCGCTAAGATAACTTTCTACGTTTGCATTTCTAAACGAATAAATACTCTGCTTTGGGTCGCCGATTAAAAATGTTACACATTGAAATGTTTTATTTTTTGTTATAAAAAGTTTATCAAATAATTTAAACTGAATAAGGTCTGTATCTTGAAATTCATCAATGAAAACAACCTCAAATTTCTTTCTAATTAAATCAATTAATTTTAAATTATTCTCGATGACAACCGCTTGATATAAGTTTAATATCAAAGAATCGAAAGTTAATACATTGGCCTTTTCAATGGAATCTTTCAGCAGAGGTAAATAAACCACTGAACATTTTTTAAATAAAAAATACATTAAATTGGCTTTTGCTATTTCCTTAGATTCGACTTTCTGTTCAAGAATAATTAAGTTCTGCCAAACCGGCGAAGTAAAAGACTCAAATATCTCCGGGGAATCTTTTTTCTCAATAACTTTATTCTTTACCTTTTCAATAAAATCTGAGTTAGCAACACTTATTTTTCTGATACTTTTTATTGAATTATATTCATTTAAAACAAGCGATGAATCTTGGAGAAAATTATTTGTAATTACCTCATTTAATGCCGTTATTTCATCTTGCAAAGCCACAGCAATATTTGACCATTCTCCAATTTTCTGATCATAACTTGCTGAATCTTCAAAAATATCTTTAAAAAAAACGTTACCTAAACCCTTTGCCAATAGCTCCTCTACTTCTTCTTTTATATTTAGTAACTCTTTAGATGAAAAAATATCTTCCGGCAAAATGCTTAATTCTTTTCTCCAGAATTCATTTGATGTTAATTGAATCAAATTTGAAACATCATTTATTAATTCAGCTTTAAAATTTTGCTTTGTCTCAAAAGCAAATTCAGAAAGTATTCTTTGACAAAAGCCGTGGATGGTATAAATACCGGCTTCGTCCATTGAAAGCAAAGATGATTTCAGGCGATCTTTCAGCAGGATTTTATCGGATACATTATCGCATAATGTTGTTATAGTACTGTCATATTTATCTTTAACACCAGTACCCTGAACATACTCATGTGCTTCATTCAGAAACTTTCTTACCCTATCTTTCAATTCAGCTACTGCAAAGTTGGTATAAGTAACAATAAGCTGTTTTTCTATTGATATTCCTTGTTCTATTATCATACGAAGAACCAAAATAGCAATGGAATAAGTTTTACCGGTTCCGGCACTCGCCTCGACGAGATTGCTACCCGTTAATTTAACATTTAGTACATCGAAATCCTGTTTATTAGGCTTCATACATGTTTATCAAATTTTTAAAAATATCATTCATTTCCATCCATATATCTGTATTCTGTTCGTCATAAAACAGATCTTTAGCGTGTTTGAAATACTGATTATATCCATTAACATATTGACTATTCATCTCTTTTTGAATATCTTCAATTTTTCCATTCCGTGAATATGTATCCATGTGGTGAAGTATAAGAATACTGTTGTTTTTCAAGAAAAAATCAAATAGGTGATGCAATATGTTTATTGACTGATCAGGATTATTACAATTGATTGTCAATGTTTTATCTTTGCAAAACAGAATACCTTTATTAATGGCCGGATTTTGACTTTGTGCAATTAGTAGATTGAAAGCCAACCTCGCCTTATCTTTATTTGCCTCAGACGCTTTTTTAAAGGAAACTAAAAATACTGTATTGTCCAGAATGTTAGAAACAACACCGAAGAACCGCCTACTCAAATACGTAAAATCAACTTCTAATTTTTGAACTTCAGTTCCCTTATCGAATAAATTAAAAAACGAATTTATTGGTTGCTCAAAGTCCCGTTTTATAGCATTGAGGGTTGATTTACCAACATTCTTAAGGGGTAACATTCCATCCAGATACATCCTTTCGAAAATTTCATCTGATTTACCTTGAATAGTAGCTTCCATGTATTGATTTCTAATATTCCATCGTTCCAAATCAGAAGGATGAAAAACCTCTGACTCACCTATTGCTTCACTTTCCTGATCAAAATAAATACCCAATACATTGTTGTAATAATATTTTGGTGATTTTTCATAAAACAGCCACACTTTAGATATATCAAACTCCGGCTTTTCTTCTGCACTATTTCTATTAATATCAATAATGATAGGCCATTGATTTGATTTTTGTACTAAATAATTGAGAGGCAAATCGCTTTCAGGACCATTATATTCAATACTATATGAATAAAGTGGATGATGAAGTGTCAATGTTTTTCTGACATCGACATTGGTACCTGTCTGTATATAATCTAAAAACTCATCTACAAGGATGGATGGAGGCAATTCTTTGTTATTCTTGACTGAACGCCCTATATAACTTAAATATATAGCGGAATTAGCAGAAAGAATTGATTCCAAGAACAAATGTTTATCGTTGTTCTTAATATTTCGGTCGCCAAGTTGAGGATTAGAGGCGATTAAATCAAAGTCAACCTTATGTTCTTTGCGAGGAAATTTATCATGATTGAGTCCCAGGATAGCAACGACCTTAAAAGGAATACTTCTAAATGGCAAAGGTGAACAAAATGTAATACCCCGAGTCATAAAGTTTCCTGCTACTGTATCATTTTGTAAGCTATTACAAAATTTTGATGAAAACACATCATAAGATACCGTCTCATCAGATATAAAAAGATTCAACATCTCATATTGATTAAATTTATCGATGATATGGGTGTACAAATCATCTTTATCTTGTTCATCCATGACCAGAAAAGTATCAAGAATCTCTTCGATAAAGGATTTCCATTCAATAAGTGTCATAGATTTGTTACGCCTTCTAATATTCGAAGCCAATGATTCAACCAACGAAACAAAGGCAGTAATTTGTAACATATCAGAGATATTGTCAGCGCATTCAACAGTATATAGAGGATGTTGTAGTTCGAGCCGTTGCTCGTTAGACATGCACAATCCAAACATTATTTTCTGGATTCCATATTTCCAAGACACAATGAAGGTATCATCAATATTGTGATGGAAGTCATTTTCGATTCCAAAATGAATATTTGCCTTTTTGACGGCAATTCGTATCAATTCAACATTATCAATATCAAATTTTTTTCGAATTTTTTTGAAATTAAGCAGTTTTAGGATATTTTCTGAAGTAAATTGAGAAGTATTTAATTCCAAAATTGCCAACAATGCGGAAATAATTGAATCTTTGTTTGAAATAGATTCATCGGCAATGTTATACTGAAACTTGTATGGTGCATTATCCATAACTGCCCGGATATAAGGTGCATAGCTATTAATGTCTTGTATCATGACAATAATATCGCGTTCTTTAATTGCACCGTATTGATTCTTCTGGATAATATTCAGAATATAGTTTAAGAGCCCTTCCAATTCCCTATAAATAGTAAAATTAGAAGCTATTTGGATTGTTCCATCCGTAAGTAAGTCTGATGAAAAGGCAGGAAGTTGTTCCATATTTGAAAAAATGGCTCCTTGTATGGTGGAAAGAAGAGTGTCAAAGGTAGGCTGCTGTGAAGGCAAATCAGAAATAGCATTGATATATTCATCTGATTGAAACATCATTCGAAAAGTATTTTGAATAACTTTGCCCCAACTAGTGAGGAGAGTATTGCCAATACTAATATGTTCAATATTCTTCCCTTTTAATTTTCTAAAAAAATATTCTTTTTCTGAAATATCTTCATACCAAAAAGTTTCCGGGGATGGATTATTAATATACCATTGGAAATCAACATATTGACTTAATTCATATATAATTCGTAAGTGCAATGGCGTGACAATGGATATGCCAAATAGATTAACATTTGGCATCTTTGCTTTAAGATTGGATCTTCCGAAGTCACTTTGAAGAGCATTAGAAATAAAAGTTGCTATTTCGGACATGTCCAGGATTCCATTTTCCGTCAAATCCTTTATTTGTTTCCAAATATAAGCCTGCCATTGTTGATCTTTTGGAAGCGAATGAATATCTTGGATAACATTCCATTCTCCAATCATTGAAGTTCTATAAATCTGATATTGGTCAAATAAGTCAGCAAGTATATTTGAAAATTCCCATTTTTTTAAAGAATCTATTCCACCATCACCGGCATAATATGCATATTGAATCGGGAATAGCTTTTTAAATTCTGTATAACCTAAAATACGGTAAATAAGCCAATCTATGTGTTGTCGATGAATCTTTGTTTTATATGATCCACCTAAAATTTTAAAAGCATTATATATGATCTCTTCCGGAGTCACAAACTGAATATTGGCTGCAATACCGGTATTTTCAGCTATTTTATATTTTAACCATTGATTCATCCCTCGAGTTTGGATGACAATTTGGTGTGGGACAAAGGCATTATTCTTGACTATTTCTACTTTAGAACACAATTCATCGGCTAATTCATTGATATCATTAGAAATAAAAATTGATAGACTCATAGTTAAATTAATTACTAAAATGGAATGCAAGTCCTGAAATTCTACTTACCGATTGTTGAGCTATCTTATAAATCATATCGGCATTTCCAATAATTTTTACTTTATGTTTAGCACGCGTAATCGCCGTGTAAAGTAATTCTCGAGTAAGTAGCTGATTTTCTTTCGTGTCGGGTAAAACGATCAAAACCTCATCAAATTCAGAGCCCTGACTTTTGTGTATAGTCATTGCAAATGCTGTTTGCCATGATAAAATTTGAGCAGGGCTAAGTTTGAAATTTTCAGTTTTTGATTTCGCAAAATAAACATCTTTATTGCCATCAACATCAAAAACGATGCCCATATCTCCATTATAGACATTATTCTCAGGTTGGTTTTGGGTAACCATTATGAGTTGATAATTATAATACATGAAAGATGGATTAAATAGCAATTTCTCAATTAAATTATTTATGGCAACAACGCCATACTTCCCTTCTTTAACAGCACATAGCACAACGAAGTGATTAATTTTATGGAGGATATCTTCGATTGAATTTAAGCCAATATATCCATTATTGTTACTTGTAAACTGTTGTGATGCTTCCTTTAGGATATGGTCAAATTCAGTTGTATTGAATATCTCTATTTGATCATTCGATTTATTCAAAAATTGTTGAATAACTTCAGTGTTATTATTTAAAATTGCTTTACTAAATACACCGATGCCATCATCATCTTTAAAACGAAAGCTTTTTTCTAATTCTATCAGATGTTGGAATAAAGGATGATTATTTCGAGCTTTAAGGTTACCTTGTTTAATCTTGTTTTGTGGCAACTCAATAAAATCATTGATAAATTCTAATCTTTCACTCGAAAAAGTATTCATCTCCATTGTTTCATTGCAGAGATCTCTGAAAATGCTTCCTGCATCAACAGAGGCGAGTTGATTTTTATCTCCCAACAAAATTACTTTTGTACTCGTAGTATCAACTGCTTGTAATAGTTTATAAAATAAAGACAAATCAATCATGGAGCATTCATCAACAATAAGAACATCTGTTTTTAACAAATTATTATTGTTGTGTCTAAACGCAATACTCCCATGAATATAGCCCAAGAGACTGTGAATTGTCGTAGCCTGTAAAATGCTAATTTTATGAATAATATCCTCCGGAATATCCAGATCTTTAAGGGATACCATTGCATTTGAAATACTTTCCTGCATTCTTGCCGCGGCTTTTCCGGTTGGGGCACAAAGGCTGACCTTGCAATCTGGATTATCCATCAGCAGAAGAACCAAAAGCTTTGATACAGTCGTCGTTTTCCCCGTACCCGGTCCTCCCGAAATAATGTTAAAATTATTCAAAAAAGCATTCAAACAAGCTACTTGTTGCCAGTCGGTAGTTGTCAATGATACATTAGGTGGGAAAAGTATATGATTTATTAAATCTTTTTGAGCTTGTAGTCTCAATTTTCTACCATCGATATCATTGTTAGAACATAATTTGGAAATTTGAAGAGCCAATGTTTTCTCGTAATGAAAAAAACGATGAAGATAAAGACGTTCATTAAAAACTATGAATGGCTTATTATCTTCCTCTGTTCCGACTAATTCATGACTATACAGTGCTTTAGTGTTCAAACGATCGTCTTTTTCCAAGACAGCTTTGATATCAAGACAAACATTACCAGCATCCAATTTTTCCATCAGATATGTTATCCAAAGTTGTAGGCCATCTTGGCAAAAGTATTCAGCAAAAGATCGATAAATTTGCTTGGTATTAAATTCCATGGAGGATGTTCATTTCAATTCCGCTAAAATAGCAAATAAAATACTTATGAGAATTGAGTAATATTAAAATATACTAATCGGATAATAATTTGACCATTTAATATCCTTATTTTACACTACATCTCTATAGGTGACAAAAACAGTATATGGTAAAAATCAAGTCATCTTGGTATATGTACTAAGCTAAATGGATTTGTTAAATGCGTTTAGATATTTATCGATAAACAGTTGTTTTTCCTTAGATTTATATTGTTGAATAAAACGCGGGTGTTCAAGAATTGTCATCTTATCAAATAATTTTTGTTCTTTATTAATTATTTCAATGAATTTCGCATTTTTTACACCCAAAACAAACACTTCTGATGTATCTAACCCTAAAGATATATGTTGCAACATGGATTGTATCATAAAGCGTTTGACACTTTGAAACAATTGTGGATCGTCATAGTAATTGGCATTTAACCATTCGCCTCTACTTGATCTACGCACTATAGCCAACGGGAAAGGTGAATTGATATAAAATTGACTGTAAAATGTTTCAGGTCCACCAAAACTTTCAATTACATCATATAAGAAAACGGAAGAGACTTCGTGTGTTCTAACAGATTTCATCTGAATGCCACACACTGATTCTAATCTTTTCGTATCCGTAAATGGAACTCCGGTGACGCCGGCGCCATGCCTACTTGGATTAATTCCAACAATAAATTTTCGAATCCTATTATCTTTATAATATTTATAATAAAATTGGCTCATGACATCCATTGTCTCGGGATTATCCAAATATGGATTTAAGACCTTGAATTCAGGTGGAAGACTTTCTGCATATTGTAAAGTACGGTTAAATACTATTACCTTATCGGCAAAAGTAGATTGATTTATCATTATGATTCCAATAAATTAGTTGCTTTATCCAAAACAAATAAACCCTTTCAATAGTTTTGAGGCGAATCAGAAAAAACTATCAAAAACCCAACTACCTATCCAACGTAATTTGTTCGTGTGGAATGAACTCGCCTGTTCGTTCAGAAATCAAATAACTAATTGGCGAATTGGGATAACGGTGTACCATTTCTAAAGGAATACCCCAAGGATTCCACATATTGGTTAACACTTGAGCAAAAATTTCATCCTTCCAAGGGGCATATTTAGGCAAAGATCCAAAAGCGTTTTCGGGCAATCGCAATGTAATTGTATTACTTTCCTCACGAATTAAATAATCCGGGATGTCTCTTAATAGATAATTAGTATATAAAAATCTACCATAGAGTTCTTCAAATTGAGCAGGATGCAGTGTTTTATTCTCTATTTTCTGAAGGATATCAGCTTCATGTATACCGACTTCGCCATTGTCTTGCAAGCAGGCGGCTATGCCAAAATAATTAAGGCTTAAGCAAAAATTGAGATGCTGTATTTCATCTTTGTAGTTAAAGATATCTTTCGAAATGTCGATTGGATATCGTTTGATTGTCCAAGGAATAAAATCAATAAATTCAACCTTTCTTATCAAAGATTGTAACATGAGATGAAGATTTTTGAACTTTTGTATTAAAGTGGGAGCGACCTGAAACTTTTGCCCTTTCTCTTCGTATTCAATAAATGCCTGTTTATAATCTTCATACATGACGCCGTAAAAAATACGAGCCATCAGTTGAAATAACGTTAAATCAGAAAGTTTCATCATTTCATCATACCCATTCTCAAAGGCACGTTGCGTAATTTCATCCAGATTTACAATGGCTTGAGCAACCTCTGAACAAGCAGGCATGCGTAATTCCTTATATTGAAGTCTGTTGCCACCTAGCATTAAAATATAGTTCTCTCTAAGTTGATACCTATCAAGTAGCCAATCCGGAAAAGTAGATACCCAATTGACGTCATCTTTGTTTAATTTCTTGCCGGATAAAAAACAAGTATCATCATTAAATGAAAATGTATCAAATGGATTAAAAAGATCAGTATTCAACGCAAATATTTCTATAAAATTAAAATAATGTATCGGGAAATTTTTCCATAAAAAAAGAAAAGCTCCCTTAAAGTGAGCCTTTCTTTTACATTAAACTATTAATTATTTTTTAAATATTGCCTCAATACGTATTGAAGAATACCTTGATTTTTATAATATTCAATTTCAATAGCTGAATCTAACCTCGCTTCTACTTTAAAATCAGTTTCTTTTCCGGATGAATGTACTGCCTTAACATCCAACAATTTATGTGGAATCAGATTCTCTTGTAATCCTGATATAGAAAATGTCTCAGTTCCATCTAAGCCGAGAGAACCCGCACTCTGACCCTCCGTAAAGACTAAGGGAGCCACTCCCATTCCTACTAAGTTGCTTCTGTGAATACGTTCGTAGCTTTCTGCAATGACAGCCTTAACGCCAAGTAAGAAGGTACCCTTGGCAGCCCAATCTCTTGAAGATCCCGACCCATATTCTTTTCCTGCCAAAATGATTAGAGATGTACCATCTTCTTTATACTTCATGGCAGTATCAAATACGGATGCCACTTCACCTGTAGGTAAATATCTACTATATCCTCCTTCTCTATCAGCAATTTTATTTTTGATGCGGACATTGGCAAATGTACCTCTCATCATAACCTCATGGTTACCACGACGAGAACCATAAGAGTTAAACTCACTTTTTGGAATATTTTTACCAATCAGATAAGCCCCAGCTGAGGAATCTTCCTTAAATGAACCTGCCGGTGAAATGTGGTCAGTCGTAACAGAATCTCCCAGATATAGTAATACTTTGGCTCCATTAATATCAGTAACAGGGTCAGGTGTTGCGTTTAAGTTTTCAAAGAAAGGAGCTTCACGAATATAGGTAGAATCAGTACTCCATTCAAAATTTTGATCTAAGTTGACTGCCAATTCTTGCCAATCTGTCGATCCGTCAAAAATCACATCATATATTTCTTCAAAGTCACCTTGCTTCAAGCATTCATTGATAGTTTGCTGTATTTCTTCTCTGGAAGGCCAAATATCTTTCAAATAAACAGGTTCTCCATTTGGATCATAATCAATGGGATCTGTTATCAAGTTTATATCAACTCGTCCTACCAAAGCATACGCTACAACAAGCATTGGAGACATCAAAAAGTTCATTTTAACCTGAGGGTGAACTCTAGCCTCAAAATTCCTATTTCCTGAAAGCACAGAGGCAACAACCAACTCACCTTTATCTACAGCCGTGGCGATAGCTGGAGGTAATGGGCCTGAATTTCCAATACAAGAGGTACATCCATATCCGACAGTATGAAACCTCAAGGCTTCCAGATCAACATTGAGTCCAGAACGTTCTAGATAACGAGTTACAACCTTAGAACCAGGCGCTAATGATGTCTTGACCCAAGACTTTGTCCTCAATCCTTTCTCTATTGCATTGCGTGCCAATAGGCCGGCTCCGACCATTACAGCCGGGTTTGAAGTATTGGTACAGCTTGTAATAGCAGCAATTACGATACTTCCATCACTAAGAACAAATTCTTTATTGGCTTGTTTTATTCTAACTGAATGGTGCTCATCGTCAGCAATGACTTGAGAATGAGATTCGCCATTGATTGGAACTTTTCCAAAAGTAAATTCAGTGCCGGAACCTCCCTCCAATATCCAAGCATTTTCTTTCCTATCCTTCTTAGGTTGATATTCTCTACTGAATTCGCCTTTTAATATTTCACAGAATTTATCAGAGAGGTCTTTAACCAATATTTTATCCTGTGGTCTCTTAGGACCGGATACTGTTGGTTCGAGCGTCCCCAAATCTAATTCTACAATTTGAGAATAAGAAATCTTCTCATTGCCGGTTCTCCACAATAAGTTCTCTTTACAATATGATTCTACGATTTTTATTTGCTCTGCAGAACGATTAGTAGAATACATATATTCAAGTGTTCTGTTATCTATAGGAAAATAGGTAACAGTACATCCAAACTCAGGAGACATGTTAGAAATAGTTGCTCTGTCAGTAACGGAAAGGTTATCGAGGCCATCTCCAAAAACTTCAACAAATTTTCCAACAACACCGGTATCACGAAGTAATCTTGTAATAGAAAGCACTAAATCAGTTGCCGTACATTGGTTCGGAATTTTTCCAGTTAGTTTTAACCCAACAACTTGTGGGCACGAAAAGAATATAGGCTGACCCAACATGGCAGCTTCAGCTTCAATACCTCCAACGCCCCATGCAATAACGCCTATTCCATTGACCATGGGTGTATGAGAGTCAGTTCCCACAAGGGTATCAGGAAACAACCATCCATCTCTCAAAGTAACACCTTGAGCAAGATATTCTAAATTGACCTGATGACATATTCCCATTCCCGGAGGAACGACAGTGAAATTATTTAGCCCTTTTTGTGCCCATTTAAGTAATTCATACCGTTCCTTATTTCTTTCAAACTCCAATTCTACGTTTTTATCATAAGAATAGTCTGTACCAAAATAATCTACTTGGACTGAGTGATCAATAACTAAGTCAACCGGGATAGCCGGATTGATCTTTTGACCATCTTTACCATGACGAATAAATTCTGATCTTAATGATGCCATATCGACCACTGCAGGTACACCGGTGAAATCCTGCATTAAAATTCGACCCGGCATAAATGGGATATCTTTATCTTCCGTTTCAGGTTTCCAATTCACTAAGGTAGAAATGTGCTCATCCGTAATGCTGAAACCATCATAATTACGAAGGACATTTTCTAGTAGAATCCTTATACTAAAAGGTAGGTGTTCTATGTTGCCTTGATGCAAATCCTTTAGTGAACTATATTGATAGCTTTTACCATTCACTGAAATTTCCTTAACTGATTTGGCTTTAGAATAACTCATACGTTGTAATGAAATTTTTTATTTTTTAAATTGACAATTGAATCTTCTTATAAAGTTCCTAAGATACAAAAAATTTGTTAATCGTAATCTTACCATTTAATTGTCAAATGTCGATAAATGTTTTATTTTTTTAAACTAATTTATTAGAAATATACTAAATTATAGCATACTGTACTCATAATCTATTGTTTATAATTTAAAATATATTTATATTATTGTAACACTTTTGGAAAGATTCAATATTCAAGTTTAGGTAGCATAAAGCCAAAGGAAAAATAATAAAATCAATTATTTCTGGAATTCAATACATTTCTTAAGTTTGCTTCTATATGAGAGTTGGAGTAACAGGTGCAGCAGGACATGTCGGCACTTCAATTTGCAATGCTTTAATACAATCAGGATATGAAGTTAATGCATTGGTTTTCCGGGACATAGCGTCTTTAAAAAACCTTCCGGTGCAGCTTATTTATGGCAATATATTGGATAAAAAGTCATTAGCTTCATTTATGAGGGGTTGCGACTATATTATCCATGCTGCCGCTGCATTTAGCTTTTCAAAAACTTTTGATCAATATGTTTATGATGTCAATGTAGTAGGCACAAGGAACGTGCTTGAGTCAGCAAGGGAGAATGGAATTAAGCGTGTAGTATATATCAGTTCTATCCAGGTTTATTCTACAAATCATTCTGGTTCAATAAACGAAAGTTGTCAATTTGTTCAAGATGGAGAATCTATTTATGACACTTCAAAAAGAGATGGACACATTTTGACAAAAGAGGCATCAAATAACAGAATTGAGACAATAATTGTGTGTCCTACATCTGTTTTTGGTCCACCCGACAGCAAGCCATCCCGTATAGGCAGGGCCATGATTGATTTATATCAGGGAAAATTTCCGGCAGTTTTTAGAGGAGGCTTTGATTTTGTTGACGTAAGAGACGTTGCTTTGGGAACTATAAAAGCGATGGAAATGGGTAAAAATGGAGAATCTTACATTTTAGGAGGGAAATATGCAACATTAAAGGAATTTGCAGATATCGTTCAAAAGATAAGAGGAAAGAGGCACAAAATTATTGAACTTCCGACATGGCTCCCCTATTTGATTTTGCCTTTTATCAAATTTTATGCTAAACTTACAAAGACACAACCATTATTTGAAAAATCCTATATTGACATATTAAAACAAGGAAATAAAGGTATTAATTCAGAAAAAGCTTATAATGAATTGGGATACAGAACAAGGGATATGAAATATACGATACAAGATACCTTACATTATTTTTTAAAAGAAAGAAAAAAACTCACTGAATGATGACATTTGAGCATTATAAATATTTTGTATGGATATGGATTGCTATTGCTATTATCATATTTGTTGTCTCGTTCTATATTACAGCACCTTATGGAAGACACATAAAAAACACTTGGGGACCTCTTATTGACAACAAAGTAGGTTGGATCATTATGGAGTTGTTTGTATTATTAATATTATATGCATTTATATTAACCGGAGAAAATCAACAAAGCATTGCCAATTGGGTAATCATTGGGCTATTTTCATTTCATTATTTCCATCGTAGTTTTATTTTTCCATTTAAATTAAGGACAAATGGCAAGAAAATGCCACTATCTATCATCGGAATGGGCCTTTTTTTTAATTTAATTAATGGATTTATTATCGGATATTATTTTGGAAACTTCAAAATTTATGACCTTGAATGGCTGACGAGTTATTCGTTTATCATCGGTCTTGCTATTTTTATAATAGGAATGATGATTAACTGGCGATCTGATTTTATTCTTATCCATTTAAGAAAACCAAATGAAACAGGATATAAAATACCCCAAGGATATATGTTTAAATATGTAAGCTGTCCAAATTTATTGGGAGAAACGATAGAATGGTTAGGCTTTGCAATACTTACATGGAGTTTACCCGGATTTGCATTCTTTATATGGACGTTTGCCAATTTAGTTCCGCGAGCGATCTCACACCACAAATGGTATAGATCACATTTCCCTGATTATCCGAAAGAAAGAAAGGCCGTCATTCCTTTTTTGGTATAATGATTGAGTGTACCGGAAGTGAATTTCAATAGTGTGTATAACAAATTTTTTTTAATGACTTCATTATTTTCCCCCTCTATCTCCCCTGAAGCGGGAGAACCAAATAATGAAGCCATTCCTTCCAAAGAGTTAAATATCAATTAAAGAGTCAGATTTTGAGTGGAATAAAAAATGAAAGGGAAATATGTTGTACACACAATTTCAATAATTAATTAGAACAATTGAAATAAAATACGTAATTTTATAAAGATTAAATAGGTTGACTTATGGAATTGTATGACAAAATAAAAGAAACCGCAGCGTTTATTAAAAGCCAAATAAACGAATTGCCCACCGTTGGAATAGTGTTAGGAAGTGGACTTGGAATTATGGCTGATTCTATTGAAATGCAGAAAGAAATACCCTATAAGGATATACCACACTTCCCGGTCTCTACGGTAATGGGTCATAAAGGAACATTAGCTTTTGGAAAAATAAAAGGAAAGAATGCAATCATGATGAAAGGCAGATTTCATTATTACGAAGGTTATGATATGGAAACGGTGACTTTCCCTATAAGAGTCATGAAGGAATTGGGTGTTGAAACTTTGTTTATTTCAAATGCTGCCGGTGGTATGAATAAACAATTTAAAGTCGGCGATATCATGCTGATTGACGACCATATCAATCTATTTCCGGATCATCCGCTTAGAGGTCCATCAGACGAACGTCTTGGAATTAGATTTCCGGATATGAGTGAACCTTACTCTGTTGATTTGTTGAAAACAGCTCAACAAGCAGCTAATAATCTTGGAATAAAGCTACATCATGGCGTATATGTAGGAATTCAGGGGCCGACCTTTGAAACAAGAGCTGAATACCGTTGGCTTCATATCATTGGTGGTGATGCCGTGGGTATGAGCACTGTACCTGAAGTTATCGTAGCTATTCATAGTAAGATGAAGGTTTTGGCGGCCAGCGTTATAACGGATTTAGGAATATTGGATGTTGCTGTAGAAGTTAACCATGCAGAAGTATTGGAAGCAGCAAATATAGCAGCTCCTAAATTGGCTTCTATTTTCGAAGCGGTAATAGAAAAATTGTAATACTTTAATTAAACTTACTGTAGTGCAATTGACCAAATAACTATTTTGCTTTTACAATGCGAGTAAATTACATCCTCTTAATTCACGGTTATCAATTCGACCAAGAATTTCAAACTCGCCTATGGCATTTTGAAGGGCTAAATCTTCTGTTTCTATAAATGAGCAAGTATATATATTGGCTATATCAAAAATATTCAACGTGCCGGGACGATGTATAATAGGCTCTGAGAAAGGATCATTTAATTCTCGTATAAATATGGACATTGTTTGAGGTTGCTGAAATGAAAAATTATTTACTGAATACGCTTGAGACAGCAATTCAGTCATTCCATATTCTGACATTACAGATTTTGGTTGAAAAGTATCATTTATAAATTCATGCAATTCTGCTTTCGTCATTTCTTTGGATTGACCTTTCATCCCGCCTGTTTCAATAATCCTTACATGATTCCATTGTTGAGCGCCTATTTCATTGAAACATTTAATAAAGGCAAAAGGAACACCAAACAATATTACTTCTTGGGAGGTATCGGCTTCAATCCAATCTTTCAACTTTTTATATTGATCCAAAAAAAAGCCACTATTCTTAAATCGGCCAGCATCCATAAATGAATTCACCATATAAACCAAGCTACTCTCTCCTCTTTCTAAATATCCAGGCAGGAGCGCAGCAAATTTATATTGGCTTAGGCTACCAAACAAAGTTTCAAAAATATTCTTACTGACGGCTTTATAGAGGTTTTCACTTTTCAAATAATGCTTACTCCTACCCTTTCCGGTCGTTGAACTGGATTTAAAAATCAACTCTTCTTCCCATTTTCCCGATTTAATTGCATAATATTTATAAAAAGATATTGGTAAAAATGGGATTTCGCATAAATCAGGATACCTTTTATCAAATTTGAGTTGTTTCAAATATGATTGATAAATTGAATTTGTTGTAGATTGAAAATCATACAGTAACAAATATATTTCATCTAAATCCAACTCATTTCCATCAACTAATTGCTGTTCCAAACTTATAATTTCATTCGGAATGTTAACCATAGTTTATAAAATGCAATATATCCTCTAATAAATTCAAAATACTTTTAATCTGAAAGCGTTGATTTTTACAATAAATTACAAAGGCTATTCGTCTTCTGCAGTAAATCGAAACCCGACACCATGAATATTTTCTATTTTGAGATTACTGTCGGAAGTCAAGTATTTTCGAAGTCTTGAAATAAAGACATCTAAACTCCGTCCCAAAAAATAATCATTTCTGCCCCATAGTTCTTCCAAAATATCACCTCTTTTTACTAACTCATTGCGGTGGGCACTAAAATACCTTAGTAAATCACCTTCTTTTTGAGTCAAAGTATAGTTGTTGTCTTTATCAGAGAGTGCCAAATTTTTGTAATCAAATGTAAAATGCCCAAATGTCACTACAGCTAATTCATCCAAGGATGGCGACTTAGCCCGACGATTTAAGAATATTTCTATTTTAAGAAATAATTCTTTCATATTGAAAGGTTTGACTAAGTAATCATCCCCACCAATGGTTAGGCCTTCGATTTTATCTTCAGGCAATGATTTAGCAGTTAAAAAGATAATAGGAATGGAATTATTGTTTTCCCTAATTTTCTTTGCTAACTCAAAGCCGTCTATCTTGGGAAGCATGACATCTAACAGGCAAAAATCATAATGGTTTTTTCTAAAAGCATTTAAAGCATCTAAGCCATTATTGAAATGTTCTACTGCATAACCTTCATTAATCAATGCATCGGTCGTGAGGAGTGCTAATGTTTCATCATCCTCTACATAAAAGATTTTAGTTTTGTTCATATTCCAGGTATATTTATTATAATTGAAGATCCTTTTCCCGGTTGACTTTCTATTTTCAATTTCCAAGAAAGAGCATTGCATATATTCTTGACATAGTAAAGGCCTAAGCCAAATCCTTTCACATCGTGAACATTGCCCGTATGGCCTCTAAAGAATTTATCGAATACCTTTTTCTGTGTTGCAGCATCCAATCCAATTCCATTGTCTTTGATGGTCAAAATTACTCTATTTTTTACAATAGTGACAGATAACAATATAATTGGATTTACTAAGGTGTATTTAATAGCATTGTCCAGCAAATTATCCAATATATTGACCAAATGAACTTTGTCGGCTTCTATCCATACATCGTGATCGGGTAATTCTTTAATCAGTTCACCATTTAAGGAGCTCAGTCTCAATTCAATGGATGGCGATATTTCTTCTATCACTTCAGAAAGGTTTACTTTCTCGATATTCAGCAAATATTTATTCTTTTCCAATTTTGCCAAATCAAGTATTTTCTCAACATGAGAAGTGAGTCGATTACTTTGAAGCGAAATAATCTGAGTTAACTTTGCCAAGGTTGAATCATTCGAAAATTTTGGACTACCAGCAATGGCATTATTAGCCAATAGAATACTGGTAAGAGGCGTTTTGAACTCATGTGTCATATTATTGATAAAGTCTTTTTGTAATTCTGACAACTCATTCTGTTTTACAATTACAAAAATAGAATAAACAAAGACAACCAAAGCAATTAACAACAAGATACTGAGTATAAAGACATACTGTAAATTAGCGATAAGCGATGTGTTCCTATTGGGAAATAAAACACCAAAATAATAGGTAAAACCTTCATGTGTTGGAAGATACGACTTTTGCTTGAGCTCACCTACCGGTTCAGAATTGGCCTTTATATAATTACCATATACGACTTGATCGTTAGAACAATCATAAATCCCAAATTCAAAGTCTTCATTTATTAATACCTTTTGAAATTCTTTTCTTAAAAAATATTCTACATTATCTGCTTGAATCTTATCATTCACATTGACAACAAAGTAGTTTGATGACATTTGGTTTATAATATTTGAATTGGGTAAAACCGATCCATTAAGTTCAACAAGTTGCTTAGCAACCCTATAGAGAGACACTTTAACAGTTTGAGAAAATTCCTTTTCTTTATAATTCCACATTTGAATCGCCCAATATCCTTGAATGATGATAATGGCCGATATCGTCAATGTTCCTATGACAGTAATTAACCTTATTTTTGATCTTGTCATATAATTTTAAATGACTATCATTATTTATTCCTGTTAAGTAATTTTAATAAAATCGTAAAAAGGTAACTTTTATTTTCTCAAGAAGCGAAATTAACAATTAATTTCAAATTATCATGTCTAATACTTTAACCAAAAATTAATACGCTAAATTCCATTTATTCAAAAAAATGTCGGATTTATTTTGATTTTGAACTCGTTATAATTGCTTTCGTTTAAAAGTTGACAAATCAGTAGCCAACGTCAAGGTGTGCGTTAAACCGGCTATATGGTAAACAGATAACCCATAATCAAAATAAAATCGATAAACTCGCAACCCTAAACCGCCTGAAAATCCGGCCAAACTACGAAAACCATTAACAGATAAATCTCTTTTCATCAAATGATTGTAACCAAGGCGTAATTTAAAACTTTCGCTTTTCCCTATTGCCAACTCCGCCTGAAACACCAAATGTCTAAAAAAATTATCCACCAAACCATATTGTTTTGACTCTGGTTGAGCAAATTGATTGTCAATTGCAAATGATTGTTCCACATCATAGGGATTTTCATACAGAAGATTCCAACGTTGTAGATGGTGCGCAACCACACCCAACCTCAAAGGAAGGTGTTTTAACCTTATACTACCGGAAGCCTGAACATCTAAAGGTATGGGTTCTCTATAGTTTCCATAATTTGTTAGTTGGCTACCTATATTTCTTATTGAAAAGCCAATTGTAGAAGGTGATTCAGGTACATGATAGGCAAAACCGATATCAAAAGCCATCGCATTACTGGTGTATTCTGCTAAATTGGAGTGCAAAAACTTAAGATTAGCGCCAACACGCATGTTTTCATATAATAAAAAAGACGTCCCCGCTAAAAAGTTATATTCATTGGCATTTAAAGTAGTTGTAGGCTGACCATTTTCGTCATAACCGGGAATATTACCAAAATTGGCGTATTGAATGCCTGCATGCAGACTCAAGTCATGCCACTTTATATTCTTACCTAAAGTAACATTTCCTATGCCCGTTTGAAGAAGTTGAAATTGATGATTGAAGGACAAATCAAAGTGATTCTCCGGATTATAAAAAGCAGGGTTACTATAAACTGCATTAATATCATGGTCTATTGATGCAATGGCATAGCCACCGTGAGCAGCCATACGAGCACTTGTAACATGATTCAATATTGGAAAAACTCTATCCGTTTCGATTTGACCATACGAAATATCAATAAAAATAAGGCAACAAAAAATTATTCTTATGTAATTCAAAATCTATACTTTATTTTTTCCAATTAGTTCTACAGATACCATTTTCACACAACATTATACGGACTAATTCACCCTTATCATCGTATTCTTTCAACTCGCCATGCTCATAAGGACCGTTGACATAGGCCCCTTCAGCTTTAAGTTGTCCATTTTTATAATATTCCTTAAATGGTCCATTTTCCTCATTATTGGCAAATCTAACAACTTCCTTTAATTCGCCTGTTTCGTAATAACGTTTCCATTGACCATCCATTTCATTATTCAAATAATTGCCGGTCATATTCACTTTACCATTGATATAATAAGAATGGAAAGCACCTTGAAACAAGCCATCCAGATAATTTTGATCTTGTTCAACATCTCCACTTTCATAATAAAATTTACGGTTGCCATCCAAAACGCCTTGCTGGTAATTGGCAATTTCTTTTACTTGACCGGAGGGGAAATACCGTTTATACAAACCTTGCTTTTTGCCTGATTTAACGTCAACAGAATACACTTCTAATATGTTATTTTCAGCATCTTTGTTGACAATCTCCTTCGTATCTTTTGAACAACTTACTAAAGAAATACTGCAAATAATAACAAGGAAAAAATATCGATTCATAGTAATGAATAAAGATAAAATTAAATAAAATTAATTAAATTTCTCAAAATACAACAGTTGTAAATTAGTCTAATATCTTATACTAAATTGATTTATATATCGATCCTCCTTTCCTTCAAATCAATATGCTCCCTATTGTAATAATCGGGATGATAGTCATTAAACAAAACGTAATTGGATTTTTACAAATATCCAATCGGCATTAGGTATTGATAAAATATATTAACATGTTTAATATGACAATAATACTATTTCACAACTTAAATTAGACTATATTTAAACACTTTCACTCTAAAATAAATTGTATGTAAAGATAAAAAAAAGGCTTTCTGAGTATCCAAAAAGCCTTTTTTTAATGAGAGGGAATTAAATATTAGTAAATATCACCTCTGTTATCTTCAATACTAGATTTCTTTTTCAATGCCTCAATTAACCTTCCACTTAAAGATTGAAGTACCATAGATGTATTAAATTTCTTAATATTATCGATAGTAGGCTTCATTGGAGAAGGTGTTTGGCTAACTGGTTTAACCATAAAAATGCCATTCTGACCTTTTATCACACTTGATGTTTGTTGTTGTGGCGTTGTATAGATAACTGCAAGGACTTTAGGTTCTCTACCTATGCCGGGCAACATACCGGTTGTGAATGTAACATTTTGAGCTGTATCAATTTTAGTAGTAAACTCTGAAGCCATAGCTTCTAACGTTTTAGCTTTGGTAGCTCTAATAGCAAGCATATCAACTTTTTTAGCAGCCATCACTAAAGGTGTCAACTCCTCTTTAAGATCATCAACTGAACCTACTCCTTTGCGGATGATAGTAGATAAAACCGGAATAACATATTGCTCAACATAATATTTACCGGCAGTCTGTACAGGGAATGGTTCACTTGCGATATCTCCAACTTTTCTTTTTCCTTCAAAAGCCCATTTGATGATATCTCTAGCACTTTGACCAGCAGCGATTGTTTGCAAAGCATAATCTGATTTACTTACGGCATAAGATTTTTGCAATTGCAAGCCGGGATTACTCTTTAGTTTTTCATTTAATTGATCGACAGTTTTCACTCCATGAAGTATACCTTCAACTTGAGCGAGGGTTTTATTCTGTGTAGCTTCACTTGGAACTAAATCCGTAAAGATATAAGCAACTTTAAATCCAAATGGATCGGAAACGGTTTTCTTATCCAAAACTTCGATTAAGTGATAACCAAATTGGGTTTTTACTTTCTTTAAATCGCCCGGTTTTGAGTTGAAGAATAATGCGTCATTAAATGGTTTTACCATCATCCCTTGAGGGGCATAAGGCAAGTCTCCACCCTTAGTTGCACTTCCGGGGTCTTTACTGATAGCTTGAGCGACAGCGGCAAATGAAGCTTTACCGGATTTTATAACGGCTTCAGCACTATCTATTCTTTGTTCAGCTTTTACAAATTCTTCAGGAGTAGAAGCCGGAATAAGGATATGTCTTGACTTAACAGAATCCGCAACTGCGCTTTTACCAAGGACTTTTACCGCTTTTACCAATTCGCCTTGAATATATGGCCCATAAACATCACCTACAGCTACAGATCCAATTTTATCTTTTATAGCGGCATCTAATTGGGCAGGTTTGGTATATACATCACTTATTGTACCACCATTCGCTAAAATAAAGGTAGAATCATTGGTAGCATTTTTAAATTCTGCCAGTTTATCCTTAATCGATTGTTCTGCTGCTAGTGTATCTTCTTTTGAGGTAATAACGGGGACATTAACAGAACTAATAATTCTTGTCTCCTTATCATTGGTATAGACAGATTTATGTTCATCAATATATTTTTGATAATCACTATCAGTAAGCTTGACATCAGAATCAGCAATGTATGTAGCAGGCACTTTAACATACAAAGAAGTAATAGGATTCACCTGGTCAGCCATCACTTGTTCTGCTTGCCATGTAGGCGTATATACCGCTTTCATAAATAAGGCATTCAACTTATTCACCAATCGGTCTTTGATGATTTCCTTTTCCTGGATAGCCCAGAAAGCCTTCATATTAGGCTGTAATTCACCTTTTTTAATCTGATCTTTTATAGTTTGCATTTGTTGCATATCAACCTGACCAGTTTGTGGATTAGCAAATCTCTGACGAATGAGTGGACTGATATTAGCGCCGAATTCCATATCTAACAATTCATTTTTGCCGACCATCAATCCAACATTCTCGGCTTCTTTAGTCGAAATAGCATTCTCGACGAAGTAATTCCAGATATAGTCTCTTTTTGAATATTCATCAGCGTCTGAACCTTGGTATAAAATTTCTTCCATACTTCTCATTTCATTAAAATCCAAAGTAACGCCTTCTACAGAACCAATATTTCCGGCTGATGCAGACATGTTTTGATTTTGTACCACATCCATAATAATAAAGCCACCGGTCGCAATACCAATCAATATAATCATTAGAGCTCCACGCTTTCTAATCCCTGTGATTATTCCCATGTAATTAAGTTTGTTGTTTCTAAGTTTTGAAAAATCCGTGCAAAGGTAATATTAAATTGGAATTTCAAACCATATATTTATAAATATTATATTTTTTACTATATATTTTCATCCAATGCTTTTCAGTATCTTGGTTTATATCTTTCTAGGTTATTCAGGAAATTCAATGATTAATACCCAAAAATCACCGTTAAATATTAAAATCTCTACTAATTATAAATTAAAAAATACATATATCATTTAAATTTTATGGTATTATTATTAGCTTTGCGCCGTCAAATTAAAAGTTTGGCATGCATTTGTTAATGTCCATCTTGAATAAGTATAGTAATATTTCAATAACACGACCATTTAATGTATTCGAGAGTCGTTTTTTAGATTATTTTGGATTTAACATTGCTTTCTTCTTAAAAATTATTCAACCTAAATTTAATATATCGTGCCCAAAAATCCGGATATACGTTCCGTATTGATTATCGGAAGCGGACCAATCGTTATAGGTCAAGCCTGTGAATTTGATTATTCTGGTACTCAAGCATCCCGTTCATTGCGGGAAGAAGGAATAGAAGTCACCTTGATTAATTCTAACCCCGCAACCATAATGACCGATCCTGTTACTGCGGATCACATTTATTTGCTTCCATTAACTGTAGATTCGATAGTTGCTATATTAGAAGAACGACAAATAGATGCGGTTCTTCCTACTATGGGCGGTCAGACAGCTCTTAATTTATGTATTGAAGCAGGCGAACAAGGTGTATGGGATAAATATGGTGTTCAATTAATTGGTGTGGACCTGGAAGCTATTGAATTGGCTGAAAATAGAGAGCGATTTAAGAAGCTAATGATAGATATTGGTATGCACGTTGCACCATCCTATATTGCCAATTCTTATTTAGAAGGAATGGAGGCGGCACAAAAGATTGGATTCCCCTTAGTAATTAGACCTTCTTACACATTGGGTGGAACAGGTGGAGGCATCGTATTTGAGGAAGAAAACTTTAGTGAGGCTTTGAAATTAGGCTTAAACGCTTCTCCTACTCACGAAGTATTGGTAGAAAAGGCTGTATTAGGATGGAAAGAATATGAATTGGAATTATTAAGAGATTCCAACGATAACGTTATCATAATCTGTACGGTTGAAAATTTGGATCCTATGGGTATTCATACTGGTGACAGCATAACAGTCGCACCGGCTATGACTTTGAGCGATACCGCTTATCAACTTATGCGGAATGATGCCATTAAGATGATGCGTGCCTTGGGAAATTTCTGTGGTGGATGCAATGTTCAATTTGCACAGAATCCTGAAACAGAAGAACTCATAGCTATTGAAATAAATCCTCGAGTCTCCCGTTCATCCGCATTAGCAAGTAAAGCAACAGGCTATCCCATAGCTAAAATAGCAGCAAAATTAGCAATAGGCTATACATTAGATGAGTTAAACAACCAAATTACAAAAAATACGTCTGCCTTATTCGAACCATCGTTGGATTATGTCATTGTTAAGATGCCTCGTTGGAATTTCGAAAAATTTCCGGGAGCAGATCACTTACTTGGTTTACAAATGAAGTCAGTGGGCGAAGTTATGGCTATCGGTAGGAGTTTTTCTGAGGCATTACAAAAGGCATGTCAGTCTCAAGAAAACAATCGAAGTGGCTTAGGAGCTGACATTAAAGAGTGGATACGCACAGAAGACATAATGGAGCGATTGGTCAAAGCCAGTGATGATCGGATTTATCGTCTCAAAGATGCTATTAGATTGGGTATTCCGGAGAAAACAATTAAAAAGCTAACAGGCATTGATTCTTGGTTTATCAAGGAAATTAAGCAATTGTGTAATCTTGAAGAAGAATTGGTTCGATATAATCTACCGGAAGATATACCTTTTGAGTTTTTTAAATTATTAAAGCAATCAGGGTATTCTGATGCCCAAATTGCGTGGTTAATGCGTGTCAAGGAAGAGGAAGTGACTAAGGCAAGATACAATATCGGTTTACGACGAGTTTATAAGCAAGTGGATACTTGTGCAGCAGAATTTGATGCGCACACGCCATATTTTTATTCCACATTTGATGATGAGAATGAAAGCATCCCTTCTGATAAACCTAAAGTAATTGTTCTGGGATCCGGTCCAAATAGAATTGGTCAAGGGATAGAGTTTGATTATTGCTGCGTACATGGTCTATTAGCCATTAAAGAAGTAGGTTATGAAGCCATAATGGTAAATTGCAATCCTGAAACAGTATCCACAGACTTTGATATTGCTGACAAACTTTACTTTGAACCCATATATTGGGAACATTTAATAGAAATTATAGAATTAGAAAAGCCAATTGGCGTAATTGTTCAATTAGGAGGACAGACTGCTCTAAAACTTGCCGAAAAACTTGATAAAAAGGGCATCAAAATCATTGGTACCAGTTTTGCCAATATGGATCGGGCGGAAGATCGTAAGATATTTTCAGATTTATTAAAAGAATTGGATATACCTTATCCTCAATATGGTGCAGCTCAGGATGCTGATGCAGCCCTTGATATAGCCAATGAGGTATCTTATCCCGTGTTGGTTAGACCTTCGTATGTATTAGGAGGACAGAGAATGAAAATTGTTATCAATGATAACGAATTGGAGCAGGCCGTCCTCAACATATTTAAACACATGCCGGATAATATGGTGCTGATAGACCAGTTTTTAGAAAGAGCAAAGGAAGCAGAAATTGATGCGATTTATGATGGAGAGGATCTGTGTATTATGGGCATAATGGAACACATTGAACCCGCCGGCATCCATTCCGGAGATAGTTCAGCTATGCTACCTACTTATAGCTTATCAGATCAAGTCTTAGAAACAATGAAAGAGCATGCACTCAAGCTGGCTAAAGCATTGGATATAAGAGGCCTGATTAATATTCAATTTGCAATAAAAAACGAACAGGTGTATGTAATTGAAGCCAATCCAAGGGCAAGCCGAACTACACCTTTCATTGCAAAGGCTTACGGCGTTCCTTTCTTAAATATCGCCACAAAAATTATGCTGGGAACGCACAAGTTGAAAGATTTTGAAATAAAACCAAAACTTGAAGGTTATGCAATCAAAGAGCCTGTCTTTTCATTTAATAAGTTTCCTAAAGTTGATAAAAGATTAGGACCAGAAATGAAGTCAACAGGTGAAGCCATCAGATTTATCAAGGATTTAAAAGATCCGTATTTCAGAGAAATCGAAAAAAGTGCAGCCATGTTTTTATATCAATAAAAATGATATATTTGCGCAATTGGGCCCCTTAGTTCAACGGATAGAATAGAAGTTTCCTAAACTTTTGATCCAGGTTCGATTCCTGGAGGGGCTACTTAGATATTCCTAAACATTAGGTAAAATATTTAATACTTTTATCACTCTTCTTCATTTGTATTTTCACATTCCAATTAAGATACACCATTTTTCTATGCCAAATTATGAACAATCAATAGTTCATGATATAGCTTTTTTAGACTAAAAATATCTATTTAATATTTTATACATTTGCATCTCTAAAAAATAAGAAAGGTTGAAAATGATATTACTTGGAAGCAAACCTTTAGAAATAGGCGATTTTGAAGAAATAGTATTTAATGGAAAAACTGTAAATATTGACCAGGATGCATTACGAAGGTGTAAGGTCAATTGTGAGTTTTTACAAAAATTTTCCGATAATAAAATTATATATGGAATAAATACCGGCTTCGGTCCGATGGCACAATATCGTATAAATGATGATGAAAAAGAAGAATTACAATTAAATTTAATAAGATCTCATTGCACCGGAAGTGGCAACCTTCTCCCTGATTCTGTCATAAGAAGTATTTTATTATCTCGATTAAACACCTTAGTATTAGGATATAGTGGCATTCACCATTCAGTCTTTGAACTTTTAGTACAATTTATCAATATGGGTATATACCCTCAAATTTATGAACATGGAAGTGTTGGAGCAAGTGGCGATTTAGTTCAATTGGCTCAGGTAGCGCTTGTATTGATTGGCGAAGGTCGTTGTTCTTTCGATCAAAAAACAATCGATACGAAAGAATTATTTGAAACAAAAAAACTAAATCCCATTCAAATCGTATCCAGAGAAGGTTTGGCTATTATTAATGGTACATCGGCGATGACCGGCATCGGACTGATTAATATTATCAGGGCAAAGCAGTTATCCAAAATAGCCATAATGGCGACTTGCCTGATTAACGAAATTGTCAATTCATTTGATGACCATTTTGCTCAAGCTTTAAATGATGTAAAACAACATGCCGGCCAAAAGATTGTAGCGAGTTACATGCGTGAATATCTAACAGATAGTCAATGTATTAGAAAACGTGAAAGCATATATTACAATAACATACCGGATGAATATATTTTAAATGATAAAGTGCAGGAATACTATTCATTGCGATGTGTGCCTCAAATATTAGGGCCGATATGGGATACAATTGAATATGCAGAAAAAGTCTTAATCAATGAAGTTAATTCAGTCAATGATAATCCGATAATATCTACCGAACATCAATATGTTTTCCATGGTGGTAATTTCCATGGTGATTATGTAGCTCTGGAGATGGATAAAATAAAAATAGCCATTACGAGGCTTTCAATGCTCATGGAGAGACAATTAAACTTCCTCCTTAATGATCATTTAAACCAAAAACTTCCGCCTTTTGTCAATTTAGGAAAATTAGGCTTTAATTTCGGTCTCCAAGGAGCACAATTTACTGCCACATCTACCACAGCTGAGAATCAAACACTCTCCTACCCTATGTACCTCCATAGTATTTCTTGCAACAAAGACAATCAGGATATTGTCAGCATGGGAAGCAATGCAGCTATGATGGCTCGTAAAGTTATTGAAAACTCATTTGAAGTTATCACAATCCATCTAATGGCTGTAAATACTGCTATTGAATACCTTTCGATTCAAGATAAATTAGCTCCTGCAACAAATAATTTTTACAATAAAATTAAAGAGTTTATTCCACCTGTTAAGGATGACAAACCATTGTCAGACATTATCAATCAAGCAAATCGAAAATTAAAAGAAATGCGTTTTTAAATTACCAATATGAAGAAATATGCATTAGTAACCGGTGGTAGCCGTGGAATTGGCAGAGCTGTATGCCTTCAATTGGCAGCCGATGGATATAACCTGATAATAAATTATAAGAGTAATGACGCCGCTGCCAACGAGCTTCTCAACCTGTTAATGGCAACTGGCGGGCATCATTGTTTGTTAAAATATGACGTTTCTGACCCGATTCAAACCGAAAAGTGTCTTAATAGCTGGATTAAGGACAATCCGGAAGCAATAATTCATGTCTTAGTCAATAATTCCGGTATTAGAAAAGATAACTTATTGATATTTATGCCCAATGAAGATTGGGAAAATGTCATCGATACCAATCTAAATTCATTCTTTTATACAACCAAAATCATTTCTCATTTGATGGTAAGAAATAGGTCGGGCCGTATCATCAACATGGTCTCTTTATCCGGTTTAAAAGGACTTCCGGGACAAACCAATTACTCGGCCTCCAAAGCAGGATTAATTGGCGCTACAAAGGCATTGGCTCAGGAATTGGCTAAAAGAAATATCACTGTTAATGCAATTGCTCCCGGCTTTATCAAATCTGATATGACATCGGATTTAAATGAATCCGAACTGATTCCCCTAATACCGATGAATCGCTTTGGTCAACCGGAAGAAGTAGCTAGTTTAGTTTCATTCTTGGCAAGTGACAAATCTTCATACATTACCGGACAGGTTATTTCTATCAATGGCGGATTGTACGGTTAAAAACGAATTCAACAGTATAGGTTTTGAAAAACCTTATAGTGCTGATTATGAGTATAATATCGAAAGCCGAATCGTATCAATAACTTCAATAACCCATTGATTACGAGTCGTAAATCGAATCTGCATTTGTCATTTATTGAATTTGGATTAAACCCAATCCACGTCGATTATATTTTTAATTGCAACTAATAAGTGTATGATATTGATTAAGAAATAATTACATCATTTCAAATAAAGTAAAATATCTTTCATCTCATCATGAATTTCTCTTGCTGCCCTATTAACAGCGTTATAATCTCCGGCATATATCACCTGACGGCTATAATTGGCTAAGACACCAACTGTCTCTATTGATAAATAAGGTTTTATATCTTTCAACTTTCCACCCTGCGCACCAAATCCGGGTACCAGCATAAAGTGATGAGGTGCTAATTGTCTAATTTCAATAAATTCTTCTAAATTATTAGCTCCTACGACAAACATCGTATTCTCTATTTTGCCCCAAGTCATTGCTTTTCTAAGGACATTTATATAAAGTGGTTCATTCTCCCCAACCATCAGTGTTTGAAAGTCCTTACTTCCGGGATTAGATGTTTTTATAAGCAGGATAATCCATTTGTCTTTGTATTTAAAATAGGGAGCAACTGAATCAAGCCCCATATAAGGTGAAAGAGTTATCGCATCAACATTTAATTTTTTAAAAAATGCCTCTGCGTATTTTTCAGTTGTATTGCCAAGGTCGCCTCTTTTTGCATCTGCTATGACAAAGTGTTCATTACCTATATAATTGATTGTTTTTTCTAAGCTATTCCACCCACCGGATCCCTGTGATTCAAAAAATGCTGTATTGGGCTTATAAGCAACACAATGCTCACGCGTTGCATCGATAACCATTTTACAAAACTCAAAAATTGGATCTTCAAAATTATGGAAACTATCCGGTATTTTATTAATATCAGGATCTAGACCTATACATAAAAAGCTACCTTTAGCAAGTATCCTTTCAGTTAACTTATTAAGATTCATTGAATAAGTAATATTTAATTGGGCAAGCCTTCCTGTACTTCAATACTGGTAATTTCAGGCACTCTATGCTTAAGAACTTGTTCAACTCCACCTTTTAGTGTCATTGCTGACATGCTGCACATACCACAGTTACCTAACCACCTGACAATCAATTTGCTATTATCAATAATCTCCACAACTTCAATGTCTCCTCCATCAACATGAAGATGAGGTCTTATTTCATTGAGTGCCGATTCTACTCTAAACTTTAAATCTTCCATGGTTAAGATTTGATTTCAACTATTTTTGCTTTACCTTGATTTTCAAGGACTTTATTTAAGTGCAAGATAAGGTTTTTTCCTATTTCTTCAAATAACTTTGAGTTGCCGCCATTAATATCTGTTCTATAGGCTATTCCTTGATCGCCTGATTCTCGCAACCCCATAGTTATAGGCACTTGTCCTAAGACTGAAGACTTACTTTCTTTTGCAAGTCTTTCACCTCCACCTTCACCAAAGATATAATAGCGGCTATCAGGCAACTCTTCCGGAGTAAACCAAGCCATATTTTCCACGACACCTACAATAGGTACGCTAATTTGTTCCATCCTAAACATATTCATAGCTCTAAGCGCATCTGCAAAAGCTACTTCCTGCGGAGTTGTAACAATTACTGCACCGGAAAGCGGGACGGTCTGCACTAAAGTCAATTGAATATCTCCTGTTCCCGGAGGTAAATCAACAATCATAAAATCCAATTCTTCCCATACCGTATCTTCAATAAATTGTTTGATAATACCCGTCAGACGCGGACCTCTTAAAACTACAGCCTGATCGGGCTCAATAATATTTCCAATGGACATTGTCTGTACGCCATTGACATCTATTGGTACCAGTTTTGTTTTTCCATATACGTCCGTTACAGATGGTCGCTGCCCTTTCAATCCAAGCATTGTAGGCAAAGAAGGTCCATAAATATCAGCATCTAACAAGCCGACCTTGAATCCCAATCTATTTAATGCAAAAGCCAAATTTACAGAGATCGTGGATTTTCCAACCCCACCTTTACCGGAGGCAACTGCGATAATGTTCTTGATCTGAGGTAAAGGCGATGGTTTTCCGACTAAATCAGCTGAACGAGTAACCATGTGCACATCAACATCCAATTCCGGAAAGGAAGATTGGACACTGAAAACAATCGCCTGATGTAAATTACCCTTATCCGTACTATCCAAGGTATTGGAATATATTAAAACCTGCAATTCTTCACCATTCAGCACAATATCCTTTAAAAGACCTGATGCGACAATATTTTGCCCGGTTTTTGGATCCTTGATGCTTGTTAATAATTGTCTAATTTCTGAAACACTAATTTCCATTTTCTGTAAACACAAAGAAGATTAAAAGGTTTTCTAAGTATGTAATATTTATGATATAAATACTACTTTTTACCCGAATTCTTATTAAAGGTACAATAGTTTCTTTAAGAAATATATTGCTAACTGTTTGTTGTGTTGAAATTCAAATAGTCACGAATTTATATGTTCCCAAATATTTGATAATCAACTTATTGCGATTAAGTTAGATGTAATTCAGCAGTAAAGGTTTTATAAAACCGTATAGTGCTGATTATGAGGGTTAATCCCGATGTACGAATCGTTTCAATGGCTTCTGTAAACCATTGATTACGAGTCATAAATGAAATCCATAAATATCTTTTGGGAAACCTTGTCTAAAGACTTAAATGATTGAAAAAGCAATCAAATAATAATTCTAATCATCAAATTTCAATAATTAATATTTAAATAAAATAAATATTTAATCGATTCTTTTTAAATGCATCTACAAAATATCCCACAAAAGTTTTGTTTTTCTTATTTTGCGCCTTCTTATGGAACCAAACAAGAAAATATGTATTGTCACACCTGTCTTTAATGACTGGGAATGCCTTGAAATCTTATATAAGGAGCTGATAGAGGTTTTTGACGGCTTGTCGCATACTTTTTCTTTGTTAGCAGTCAATGACGGAAGTACACAAAAAATTCCGGATCATTTTCAAAGCAACCATGCCGTTGAGCTAGATAAAACAATACTTTTAAACAACAAGGATATTTATATATTAAAACTCCAAAGAAATTTGGGTCACCAAAAGGCAATAGCTTGTGGAATATCCATAGTAAATGATGTATTTAATCCGGACTATGTCATCGTTATGGATTCCGACGGAGAAGACAAACCTACAGACATCATCAAACTGATGGATGCTGACCTGAACGGAGAGAAAATAATATTTGCACAACGACGAAGCCGTCAAGAAAGCTATTTATTTAAGTATATGTACCAAATTTACAAGGTCGTCTTCAAAATATTGAGCGGCTATGTAATTTCCTTTGGTAATTTTGTTTTAATTCCCAAAAACCAACTCTCACATTTGGTTTTTATTTCTGAAATATGGAATCATTTTCCGGGTGGAATAATGCGATCTAGAATACCTTATATCAGTGTGCCTATTGATAGGGGAAAAAGGTATCAGGGACAATCCAAGATGAGCTTGGTTTCTTTGGTACAACATGGGATTAGTAGCATCACGGTCAACATTGACATTGTTTCTGTTAGATTGCTGTTATTTTCTGTTGCATTGATGTTTATTACCTTTGCTATGTTTTGTATTCTAATAAGTTTGAAACTATTTGGCAGTTATGCCATTCCGGGCTGGACGTCAACTATTTCAATAGGTTTATTAATGATTATGTTACAATCTTTTTTCTTTTCATTACTGCTCACCTTTATGGTTTTAAACGCAAGGGTTCAAAAGAATTTTATTCCGGCTCTCAACCATTTGGATTACATTCGCTCATTAAATCAATATAAATTAAATGTCTAATATCGAATATATTGGTAATGAATTAGAGCTTTTTAAGTATGCCCGCAACTGGAAATCTTATTATAGTAAGGCTATCGAAGGATTTATTAAAGGTGATGTCTGTGAGGTGGGTGCGGGTCTTGGTGGAACAACTACCGCTCTAATAAATGCGAATACCAATTCTTGGCTTGCAATAGAACCGGATGCTGAATTGGCGAATCAAATAGAAACAGAGATAATCGGAAATCCATTTGCACAAAAAGTCACTGTTTTACATGGCACTTTAGATGATGTTCAAGATGATATACTATTTGATACTATTTTATATATCGATGTGATTGAACATATTGAACATGATTTACTGGAGTTTCAAAATGCAATAAAGAAATTAAAGAAAGGTGGACATCTAATTATTCTCGTACCTGCCTTCAACTGGTTATACAACGAATTTGACAAAAACATTGGTCACTATAGGCGTTACAACAAGGAAATGTTAAACAATTTAGCCATAGGAACAGAAGTAACGAAGGTAAAGATGGACTACTATGATAGCTTGGGATTATTCGCCTCCGTTGTAAATAAATTATTTTTAAAAAAACCTGTCCCTTCTCCTGAAAACATACGATTATGGGACAAAAATCTAATACCGCTTTCCAAGATTATAGACCCAGTTATTTTAAGATTATTTGGAAAATCTCTAATAGGAATTTGGAAAAAGTAGTTTATAACCATTAACACAATTAAAAAATGGAATCAAAAGAAAATGTAATCATGAATTGGAGTTATAAGGAAGACCTTTTCAAAAAATTATTTATTGGACTTTCATTCTTATTATTAATTGGCATGCCTATACTCAGTTTTGATTTCGGTATTACCGGAGATGAACTTGTGCATAAACAGAATGGGGAAAACGTTCTCAAATATCTTCAATCCGGCGGCGTCGATACAACATATCGTACCTACAAAAACTTGTATTTATACGGAGCATTGTTTGATGGGAGTGCTGCCATGGTGTATGAAAATATGCCAAAGTCAGACCCTTATACAATAAGGCATTTCTTGAATTCATTATTTGGAGCAGGACTGATGATTTTTACGGGATTATTGGCAAGACAATTGAGTCGTAGTTGGTTGGTAGCATTTTTAGCCATGTTATTGACAGTCTTATCGCCAAGGATATTTGGAGACAGCATGAATAATCCCAAGGATATACCCTTTGCATTAGCCTATGTAATGTCTATTTTAGGAATTATACGATTCAACTCCTTTTTGCCAAAATGGAATTGGAAAGCAGCCATTTTCCTTGGCTTATCAATGTCAATGGCACTGAATATACGAGTCGGCGGCTTACTGCTCATGGCATACTTTGGTTTATACACACTTACAAACCTATATATTAAGCGAAAAGAGTTCAAGGATTCAGGACTTAATATCATAGCATTATTAGGAAAATCGATCGCTTTAGGAATAGTATCATTTTTTCTTGGTTTGATATTCTTTCCTTATTCACATTCTGCGCCTATAACTAATACGCTTAGTGCATTGAAAGTAATGTCAAATTTTGATGTAGCAATAAGGATGCTTTTCGAAGGTAGAGCATTGTGGTCAGATGAAATACCATGGTATTATATTCCAAAATGGTTAAGCATGGCGATTCCAATCAGTGTGTTAGTTGGATTTGTTTTGTTTTTTATCCGTCTAAAATCTATTGTTAAAACAAATGCTTGGTTACCCATTGCATTTGTAGGGTTTGTAGGAATATTCCCGGTCGTATATGCAGTATATAAGCACAGTTCATTATACGATGGCATCAGGCATTTTATGTTTTTAATGCCGATGATCAACGTTTTAGCGGCTATGGGATGGGCAATGCTCATTTTTTCATTTTTCAAATCTAAGTTTAAATGGGTTGTTCCTGCATTGTTGGGAATCTTGTTATTGTTGCCATTACGTTTTATGATTGCCGCACACCCCAATGAATATATTTATTTCAATGAGTTATCAGGGGGCATTAAAAAAGCCTATGGAGAATACGAAACAGATTATTGGATGAATTCGATGAAGGAATTGTCCCTTTGGTTGATAAAGAATGATGAAAGAATAAAAAAAGGAGAACAAGTAATTGTATGTACAAATAGTATAGATCCGGTAAAGCATTATTTTGAACGCTATGCGCCCAATGTGAAGGTTTTATATGCTTCTTTTAAAAATAGGTATAAGCAAAAAGCAGACTATTATTTGTCTATTCCGAGATTTATAGATAGTGATTTAATCAAAAACGGTTCGTGGCCTCCTCAAGAACTAATCCATTCTGTAAAAGTTGATGGTGTTATGGTAGGTGCATTATCCAAGTATATGGATACGTTGACTTATGCAGGGTTAAATTCTTTGAAAACAATGAATCTCAATCAGGCAAAGCAATATTTCCTGGGTGCAGTTACACGTGATAGTAAAAATGAAATAGCGTTAACCGAATTGATCAATTCATACATTAACATGGATTCTTTAGCTCAAGCAAATGTATGGGCTGACAAAGGCTTAGCCTTAGCCCCAAATTATGAAGACTTTCTGCTTGCCAAAGGGCTAATTCTGATAAGACAGGGAAATATTAGAGGAGCATACGATTACATTGATCAGTGTAAAAAATTGAACAAACGAAACGTAACTGCTTTCTTTTATAGTGCCATGATTATGGATAACCAGAAAAATTATAGTGCCGCATTGGACGACTTACAAAGAGTTATCGAGCAAGCCCCGAATTTCAAACAAGCCTATTTGTTAGGCGCTCAAATCATGCAAAATAGTGGAAATCCGGATGCTGCAGCGAAATACATGCAATATGCCAATCAGTTAAAATAAAAATGTTGAAAGAGAATAAATTAAGCATACTTAACGCTAAGAAAGAAAAAGCACTTTTAGGAGGTGGTCAAAAAAGAATTGATAGTCAGCATTCAAAGGGCAAATTGACCGCACGCGAACGGATTACTTTACTTCTTGATAAAAACACCTTTGAAGAGATAGGACAATTAGTGGAACATCGATCCATAGATTTTGGATTAGACCAGGAAGTTTATCTGGGCGATGGCGTAATTACCGGCTTTGGGAAGATTGATGGAAGATTAGTTTACGTATATTCTCAAGATTTTACTGTATTTGGTGGTTCACTTTCGGAGACACATGCCGAAAAGATATGTAAAATAATGGACCTTGCAGTAAAAAATGGCGCCCCTATTATTGGGCTTAATGATTCGGGTGGAGCAAGAATACAAGAAGGTGTAAATTCCTTGGGAGGTTATGCAGATATTTTTTATCGAAATACCAGAGCAAGTGGTGTAATTCCACAATTGTCAGCTATTATGGGACCTTGTGCCGGTGGTGCGGTATATAGTCCGGCTATTACAGACTTTATTATTATGGTCGAGCAAACTTCTTATATGTTTGTCACAGGACCCAATGTTGTAAAGACGGTAACCAATGAAGATGTTACTGCTGAAGAGCTGGGAGGCGCTATATCACATGCCACCAAGTCGGGTGTAACTCACCTAACTGCTGTTGATGATGTGGACTGCATTCTAAAGTTAAAACAATTATTGAGCTATATTCCTCAAAACAGCATTGACCTACCATTTGATTTTCCTTACAAGGTTGGAAATGAAATACGAGAACAATTGAATTCTATTGTTCCCGAAGACAGCAATAAACCTTATGACATGAAGGATGTAATCAAAGAAATTGTTGACCCGGAAAGTTTTTTTGAGATACATCCAGAGTTTGCAGAGAATATTGTTGTAGGCTTTTCTCGACTTGCAGGTAAGTCTATTGGTGTAGTTGCAAATCAGCCGATGAGTTTAGCAGGAGTATTAGACGTAGATTGTTCCGTTAAGGCAGCTCGATTTGTAAGATTTTGTGACTGTTTCAACATACCATTACTTGTCTTGGTTGACGTACCGGGATTTTTACCGGGAACTGACCAAGAATGGAATGCCATTATTACAAATGGAGCCAAGTTATTATACGCTTTCAGTGATGCTGTTGTTCCAAGGATAACCGTTATCACCCGCAAAGCTTATGGAGGAGCCTATGATGTCATGAATTCAAAACACATCGGAGCAGACCTCAATTATGCGTGGCCATCCGCTGAAATCGCTGTTATGGGAGCCAAAGGCGCCAGTGAAATCATCTTCAAAAGAGAAATATCTTCCGCCGCCGACCCAATATCTAAAGCAAAGGAAAAGGAGGAAGAATATTCTGACAATTTCAGCAATCCATATCGAGCTGCTGCAAGAGGTTTCATTGACGAAGTGATAGAGCCGTCAATTACCCGTAAAAAATTAATTTCAGGATTTGCTATGCTGCAAAATAAGACAGAAACCCAACCGAGAAGAAAACATGGCAATATGCCGCTTTGATTAGTTTTTCAATTAATTTGGATGCTACAGCCTCAAGCCCATTTCTTTAATTGATTGATCAATGCCTTCATATCTTTGGGCAATGGTGCTTGAAAAGATACCTGCATTCCGGTTATTGGGTGTTTAAATGCCAATGATGATGCATGTAGGGTTGTTCGAGCAATAAGGGGAATCTCTTCCTGATGCTTTGATTGGTGAAGATTATGCAACTTTATATCTTTTATAAAAATAGCTTCATTCTTCCCATATAATTTATCCACCAAACAAGGATGTCCCAAATATTTAAAATGGACTCTAATTTGATGCATCCGTCCCGTCATAATACCGGCTTCGACCAAACAACACATTTTAAACCGCTCTACAACTTTATACGTCGTTATAGACAACTTTCCATGTCTATCTACCTTCATCTTACCGGGATTCTGAGGGTCGGGCAATAACCCTGTTTTAATAATCCCTTCCTCCTCTGATAGGTTACCAGAAACGACAGTCAAATATGTCTTCTCAACATTGCGCTCTTGAAACATCTGATTTAACGCAGCATGTACTTCAGCAGTTTTTGCAAAGCAGATGATCCCTGATGTTTCTCTATCCAGTCGGTGTATAGTAAAAATTTTGCCATACTGCCGTATCAACATATCTTGAACATTGAGCTTTTCAGGATTATGCCGATCGGGGATGGTCAATATCCCAGAAGGTTTATTGACGATAACCAAAGATTGGTCTTCATATATAATTTCTAATTTCATCGGTAATCCTTATAATTCTGAAAAGAATTTTTTCTTCTTGACAAAATATTGCCAAATGATAAGTTGACTTATTCGTCCTTTGTTGTTGAATTGGTGACTTTTATACATTTTAATATTTTCTCTTCTTTTATTTAAGAATAATTTCATTCGAGTGTAAAAATGTAAATGCGCTTTTAAAATAGCATAAACAAAAGAAATTTTGCCTTGGGCTAAAAAGCGAATTCCCGCTACCCCATCCAATATTAAACGAGCAAAGATTTTACAAAAAACAAATTCCTTCTCATTTTTTAAAAGGACAAAAAGGCTATTTCTAAAATTAAGATAAGTTTTATATGGAGAAGTAGCATCTAAGGTACCTCCACCATAATGATAAACACTTGATGCAGGCTCTACCAATACTTTATAACCTAAATTTTTCATCCGCCAGCACAAGTCAATTTCCTCCATGTGGGCAAAAAAATCATTGTCCAATCCACCTAATTTCTTATAAAGCTCACTACGTGTAAGGAATGCTGCTCCACTAGCCCAGAAAACTTCTTCACAATTGTTGTATTGAGATTGATCTCGCTCAATGGTGTCAAATATCCGGCCACGACAATATGGATATCCCAATATATCTATCCAACCACCTGACGCACCGGCATAATCAAAGTATTCCGGATTCCTGTCATTCAGCATTTTAGGTTGGATAGCGCCAATATTCTCATCGGATTTCATTCGACTTATAAGAGGAAGTAACCAATTGGGCGTTACTCGCACATCAGAGTTGAGTAAAAGAATAAATGTATGGTTTAATTGGGCAATAGCTCTATTATATCCGCCGGTAAATCCATAATTAGAATCTAATTTTATTACTGTAATGTGACCATCAAATTCATTCAGATAGTCTAAAGACCCATCGGTAGAAGCATTATCCGCTACAACTATTTCAGCTTCCGGAGAATACTTGATTAATTCAGGCAAATAGTTTTTTAAATGATTGACTCCATTGTAATTCAATACAACTACTGCAATATCTTTTAACTTTGACGCAGTGAGCTTTGCAATCATTGCTCTTCCTTTAACCTTATCTGCCTCCATCTTTTTACGCAATGCATCAAAGTCTTCAACAACTTCATCTTCACGTATTAACTCGATCAGTCTAACTTCAATATCAAGGTCATAAATATTTTCGTCAAAATCATAAATATAAACTTCAACAACCTTAGATAATTCAATGCCAACAACCGGTCTTTTACCAATATAAGTCAGTCCAAAATACTCTACTTCACGCACTTTAACTTTCGACAAATAAATTCCATCTAATGGAAGTGCTTTATGACTTTCCTGTAAAATTAAATTGGCTGTAGGAAAATTAAGGGTTCTTCCAATTTTATCTCCATGACCAACCTTGCCGAGGATCAAATATTCATAACCGAGAAAAGCGTTGACCTTAGGTAAATTTCCTTCCTTGAGTGCTTTGCGAATATTTGTTGAACTAATCGTGATTTCATCTATCAATTTAGGGTTGATTTCAATGACATGAATCCCAAGTGGCTCCATCACTTTTTTCATCAAGGCAAAATCTCCTTGCCTGCCTTCTCCGTATCTATGATCGTATCCGACAACAATAGTCTTAGGTTTAATTTTCTGAACTAAAAAGTCATTCAGATATGACTCAGCAGATTGATGGGCAAAAATCAAATCAAAAGGAACAATGATCATATAATCAACCCCACATTCTCCGATCAACTTTATTTTTTCATCCAAACTGGTTAATAATCCAAAATTAACCGGATTTTCCTCAAGAATTAAACGGGGATGCGGTTCAAACGTAATTACCACAGAATTACCGTTATGCTCCTTTGCCAACTGGGTGATTTGTTCTATCAATGTTTTATGACCTAAATGCACGCCATCGAAGGAACCGATGGTAACAACAGCATTCTTAAGCCCGGATACATTATCTAAATTGTAAAATACCTCCATAAAACTGTGCAAATGTACAAAGTCGTTTTACATTTTACGCTTAATACCTCTTTTTATGCCGATTGGAATTAATTATTTTATAACTAAAGGCATTTTTTCAGATTCTTGAATCCAAGAATACTAATAATGACTCTTTTTGCCTCTTTTAATTCTATGGATTATAGCTCTTCCAATAATCAAGACGTGATTGAATATCGTTCGTGTAAAGCCAAAGTGATTTTTTAAAATATCATAACGATCAAGTAGGGACTTCTTCCATTTCTTTTTTGAAACTCCACCGGCTAAATACTCGGCTAAAACAAAATCTACTTTAAAAACAGATTTTGCCTGATCTAATATCCTGATTGTCCAGTCAATATCAGCACTTAAATTGTTTTGAATAAAAAAAGGCGCTAAATGATGCAAAGGAATAAATCCCTGATGACATACTATCATCCCACGTTGCATATCTTTCTTTGCCAAATGAGAAGGAAGGTGATGAACCGTTATTTCAGACCTCAACCCCAATGGTTTTCTTTCTGCATCAACAATCATCACATCACCATATAGTACATCATGCTCTCCTGCTGATTCTTTCAATTGCTGTACTACATATCGATCAAAGGCAGTATCTCCGGCGTTAAGAAACCAGATAAACTTACCTTGTGCTAATTCGATGCCTTTGTTCATAGCATCATAAATCCCCTTATCAGCTTCAGTAATCCATCGTGTAATATACTCATTGTATTCCTCAATGATATTGAGTGTATCATCCTTAGATGCTCCGTCGATTACGATGTATTCATAATCATCACAGGTTTGTTCAATTACGCTCTTAATAGTATCTTCCAATACACTTGCCGCATTGTAACATACCGTAATAATAGAAAGAAAAGGACGTTCCAAAGAAATAATTTTTAACAAAAATACACTCAAATCGACAAATACAAAGTAAAGATTTATCTTTATCTTTTAATTCAATAGATTATATGAAAAGTGTCTTTAGTAAAGTTTGGCCTCATCTGGCATCAGTGATAGCTATCGCTTTATTTTGTATTTTTTACTTTTTACCTGAAAACGCTGAAAATAAAGTTCTTCCACAGAGTGACGTACAGCATTCTTTAAGTATGCAGACCGAAATCAGAAAATTTATGGCAGAAGAAGACCGGGAAATATTATGGACCAATTCTATGTTTAGCGGTATGCCTTCTTATCAGATTTTTGGTGCAAATGGGAAAACGTATGATTTCGTTCCAAGGCTGGTCTATTCAACGATGCAGTTGGGTAAAGGGATATCCAGCCCCACCGGATTGCTCTTTGCATGTTGTCTGGGATTTTACTTCATGATGTTGTGCTTTAGATTTAATTGGAAGTACGCATTGGCAGGCTCCATACTTTTTGGCCTTAGTACTTCTTTTATGCACTTAATAGGCAATGGGCACGTCAACAAAGTCATGGTTTTGGCTCTTCTTCCTCCGACTTTAGGAAGTTTATGGCTCATTTATCAAAAGAAATATATTTTAGGTGCTGCACTGACAGCCTTATTTGTCAATCTCCAAATCATGACAAATCACCCTCAAATAAGTTATTATTTTGCCTTTTTAGTTGGATTATTTGTGTTAGGTGTAGGGATTCATCTACTTAAAGCAAAAGAAACGAAAGTTTTTTTAATCGGAACAGGACTATTGGTACTTTCATCGATAATAGGAGTCTTGCCCAATCTACCCAAATTGCTAACCACCAAAGAATATTCAGAAGAAACAATACGTGGAAAATCATTAATCGCCAAAGAAGGCAAACCCACAGAAGGTTTAGATAAAGAATATGCCTTTAGCTGGTCACTCAGCATTCCGGAATCCATGACACACATCATCCCTAATTTCTTGGGCGGAGAAAGTTCTGCTTTTTTTGTAAGCGATCCAGAATCAAATTCTCTACGAGCCTTGCAAAGTATGAGCAACCCGGAGCAGGCGCAACAGTTGGCTCAAGCAACTTCTAAATATTTTGGGCAACAGGCATTCACCGCAGGGGCTTGGTACTGGGGGATAATGGTAGTAATGCTATTTTTCCTTGGTTTCTTTAGTTTAAAAAGCTGGCCTAGGTGGTGGGGTTTAGCTTCGATTCTATTATTAATAATGTTGAGCTGGGGAAGTCACTTCCAATTTTTAAATTATTTTCTTTTTGACCATTTTCCGATGTTCAATAAGTTTAGAGCCGTTTCAATGGCTATTAACTTAGCCCATTTTATCCTATTGTTAATTGGGATGCTTGGGCTAAAAGCATTTCTTGATTCGGAAAAAGAATCTCAGTTAAAAGCTGTAAAAAATACACTTATACCCGGTGCCATCATCCTTTTGATAGGTTTTTATCAAGGCTGGATCCATACATTATCATCACCCACCGATGATAAATTGAAAGATTTTCCGGCTTTGTTGTCTGCATTGTATTTAGATAGGTCGGCAGTCGTACAGAGTGATGTATGGCGAACCTTCATGTATATTGCCGCTTTTGGTGGATTCTTCTTTTTATATGCAAAAAACCAATGGAGTAAAATACTTGCTCTTGGTGTTGTATTTTTCTTAATCTTTACGGATTTAATTAGTGTAGATAAGCGGTATTTGCCCAATTCTAAATTTATTTATCCATCAGAAATTTCTCAAGCTGAAGAACCAAGAAATGTGGATACTGAAATAATGAAAGACAAGGGATTAAGCTATCGAGTTGCTGACTTTACAACCAATATGTTTCAAGATGCATATCTTAGTAATTTCCATAAGAGCATAGGTGGTTATCACGCAGCAAAACTCGCTATATATCAAGATGTCATTGAAAAATACTTGTCCAATCCAAAAGATCATTTTCAAGTTTTCAATATGCTCAATGCAAAATATTTTATTGGAGGACAGGGAGAACAATTATTTGCACAACAAAATCCGAATGCAATGGGGAATGCGTGGTTTGCCAAGGATATCAAGTGGGTTGACACACCTCAACAGGAACTCGATGGGCTCGGAGACACTACCAACGCTCATAGTGCTGTCGTTAATAAGTCATTTAAATCTTCCGTTAAAGAAAATGGTTTGATTTATGATGAAAAAGCCACAATCGAAATGACCAAATATATTCCGGACGCTATGACTTATACATATCAAGCATCAAGTCCACAATTTGCCATATTCTCTGAAGTTTATTATCCTGAAAATAAAGGATGGCACGTATATATAGATGGTAAGCGCAAAGAAGGAATTGTAAGAACCAATTACGTACTAAGAGGTATAGAAGTTCCAGCCGGCAAACATACGTTAGAAATGAAGTTTGAACCGGCGTCGTATTATTTAGGTCAAAAGATAGGTCGCATTGGTTCTATTCTTCTAATTTTATTAATATTGGGAGCAATCTATAATGAGTATAATGAGTATAAAGAATCCAAGAAGGAAGTAATTAAAACAGCATAATTTTGTTCAATACTCCGGGCAAACAATCCATCGTCCGTATCATTATTAGTGTAGCAGGTGCACTTATCGGCACGCTGAGTACTTTGTATATCTATCCGTTAGATATGGAACTGCACGGCTTAAGTATGTTCCTATTGACGGCTTCATTGATGTTTGCACCCTTTATTTTATTGGGCTCCAGCGCCGTTGCAATCAATAACTATCCTGAATTTAAAACTGAGGACAAACGAGATAATGGCTTTTTGTCTTTCATATTTTTAATATACCTGACAGGAAGTTTTCTATTTGCCTTAGCTTTTATTTTCGGTGAAGATTGGTTTAGTCAATACTTTATGTCACACAATGGTAAATATGACAAATACTTCCAATATATCCTTCCTCTGACAATTCTTCAAGCTGGCTGCACATTAATAGATGTCTATTTGAATAACTTCACCAAAGTAATTATTCCGGCATTATTAAAGGAATTTTTACTCAAGCTAACACTACCGTTATTAATTGGATTACATATACTAGGTTACATAACCGTTGATATGGTTATATGGGGCTTATTAGCAAATTATATTATCGCTTTATTCCTTCTAATACTATATACTTTCTATCTAAGGAAACAAAGTTTTCATTTAACCTTCCTATTTCTGACGAGGTCCCGCCTTGAAAAAATTGCCAATTACAGCTTATTTGCTATCCTTGGTGTCTTTGGCAATCAAATGGTTGTCTATATCGACACAATAATGATCAAAGCTATTCTACCGGATTTCAGTTATATTTCTATATATAATATGCATTCAAGCATGGCTAATTTTATTAATATGCCTGTGATAGCAATTATTTCCGTAGCAAGTCCATTTGTTGCCAAATATATTGCCGGCAAGGAAGATGGAAAATTAGTCAATCTATACATTTCTTCTTCTACCATCATGCTCTTATTGGGAAGCTTCTTGTTTACCGGAATTGTCATTAATATGGATGCGGTATATCTACTTATGAGCAACGGAGACGCATACAGATCGGGATTCTGGGTAGTTGTATTTCTCGGCATAGCCAAATTAGTAGATATGGCTACCGGATTAAATAGTCAGATCATAGGTTATAGCAAATACTACAAATTCAATTTTTATGCATTGATTATCTTAGGGTTATCGAATGCTATTTTAAATTATTTTCTAATCCACCAGACTGGAGTGTCCGGTGCTGCTTTGGCTACTTTAATATCGCTAACCCTTTTCAATATGGCAAAACTATTATACGTCAAAAAGAAATTTGGAATTTGGCCATTTACAATACAAGATCTATACATTGTAATTCTTGCCGGATTATTTGGCATTATTGCATTTATCATGCCGTCGGGAGAAAATCCATATTTTCAAATAGCAATTAGAACCATCGTGTTTTCGATACTTTTTTGGCCCACTATCGTCTATTTTAACTTTTCGCCCAAAGTCACTGAAATATATCAGCAGGTTTGGAAAAAAATTAAAGATTTTTTGCTAAAATAAGAATACACTCATCGTTGGCTTATAAATACTATTGCCGATAAACGTTTTCAATAATTTCGACTATTTTCAAACCCTCCATTGCATTTGTATCTATATTATTACCACTATTTATTGCTTCAATAACATTTTTTATTACCAAAGAATGGGTATTAGAATTATCTAAAATAGGGAATTGATTTTCTAATAAATTGTCAGAATAATACTGGTTAATAACTTCGAGATATTGACCACTTACTTCTATGACACCTTTCTCTCCAAGAATTGATACGCGACTAATCAAGTTTTTATATGGTGCATTAATCGAATAATTAAAAACACCATGTGCGCCGCTTTCTGTTCTAAAAGTAAATAATCCGGAGTCCTCTATTTCAGGCACATAAGGATGTTGTACATTATATTTTTGAGCATATCCAATTGTCAAATCACCAAAAAGCCAATATAATAAGTCAACAAAATGAGAAAATTGTGTAAATAATGGGCCACCATCATATTCCAGGCTACCCCGCCAAGAATGACGACTGCCATCCGGATTTAAATAATATCGCTTATCCCGATTCCAGACTAATTGCACATCAATCTCATGTATATAACCCAAATTATTGGTTTCGATTAATTGTTTAAGAAAACGAGCGTTGGATGTATATCGATTTTGCATCACACAAAACACTTTGACATGTTTATTTAATGCATGAAAAATAAGACTTTCTGCATCTTTCTTTGTCAAACATATCGGTTTTTCAACTACAACATGTTTCCCTTCTGAAATACAAGCAATGGCATTAGTAGCGTGAAGCCCATTGGGCGTACATATATTGACCACTTCAATCTCCGGATGATGTGACAACATAGTATGAATATCAGAATAAACCGGAATATTCTCGATTTCTGATTGAGTGACATTGGGATCACATATCGCCACAACAACTGCTTGTGTGTGTTTCTGAATGGAAGCCAAATGCTTTCTTCCAATATGCCCAAAACCAACAATTCCAAAATGTAATTTCATTAAAACCCATTTAAAAGTAGCTGCAATATTATAAAAAGATTAATAAATTTCGTATAAATAAAGTTAATATATAGGATATCAACAAATTATACACAATAGCCATAAGTCACTAAAAACAAAATTTGTACATAACTCAATATTTGTCTAATACATATATGATATACAAATCTTATCAAAGGTTTGAGCAAACCATTGAAATGATTCATACTTCAGGGTTAACATAAAATCAGCACTGTAAGACTTTTCAAATCCTTTATTGCCCAATTCGGATTTATTCTATTCCAATAATCCAACCCTCTTCATTGGTATCGATCGTATCCATACTTTTCTTAATCCCCGGAATCCATAGAATATCCTTGCCAAGAACAACAACAGGCTGCGTTTTCTTTTGAAGGTAATCGAGCTTAGCATTTGTATATATATCTTGCAACTTTTGCTTCTGTCCATGCATTCCCTTTGACTTTATTTTGTCTCCATCTTGTTTTGCCCTAATGGTAAGAAGTTGTCCTTCAAAGCCTAATGAAATTTTTACTTCATTATCTAATGGTAAACTATCTGAGGACTTTATATATATTTTATAATTACCATATTGTAAATTCGTATTACATATTTCAATAGATATAGACCCCAAATCAATATCTTTGTCCAAGATTAATATGCACTGCCGATCACTAACAGCCATGCTATGTTGAGTATAAAATTTCGCACCGCTTTTATTCTCTTTGATACATAAGACCATATCCTCCGCATCCGAAATTGAAAAACCATACTGTTTCATCCAGGATTTGATAATAAAAGGTGTTAAATCTAAATCCTTGACCTTCGTTAAATCCAATTTAAAACCATAATTGTTGCGATGCACATTTTGTTTTACATATAAATCAACTTTTGTCTCGACAAAGTTGTAATATTCACTTTGAATCAACATAACTCGGGTTAAATTTGATTTTAAACCCGGAAATTCACCATAAAATGAAGGCAATATAATATTACGAATGTAATTTCTTCTATATTTATTATCTTGATTACTAATGTCTAATATATATGGAACTTTATTAATGTTACAAAATTGTTCTAATACAGACTTTTCAAATGTAAGTAACGGCCTGATTATATTTTTATTTTTCAGAGGAATACCCCGCAATCCTTTTGGCCCTGAGCCTCTAACCAAATTTAGAAAAAAGGTTTCAATATGGTCATCCAGATGATGTGCCGTCACAATATATTCAAAACCATTCGTTTGACACAATTCTTCAAACCATTGATATCTTAACATCCTGGCCGTTTCCTGAATTGAAGTGTGATTACGTATTGAAAGATCTTTTGTTGCAAAAGAATTTCGATAGTATTCAATTGAATTATTTTTACAATAGTTAATCACCAACTCTTCATCCAAGTCACTATCATTGCCTCGTAAAGTGAAATTACAATGAGCTACAGCAAAATCTAAACCACTTAAATGAAACATCTCCAACAATGCCATAGAGTCAGATCCGCCACTCACCCCAATTAAAAATCGTTTTGAATTGGCATTTGAATGAATTATTTCTTCTAAATTCTTGTTAAATTGTTGTAAAATATTCTTTAAAAAAGATTTCATTATACTCAATATAGTTTATCTTTATTCGTTTTGAAAACAAATGTAACACAATGCTGTTATGTGCCTCCCTCTTTCAACTAATTTTTAATTACATTACTATGTCTATTCACAAATTAATCGTTTTTCTTATTTTATCTACTTTCTTTTATGCTTCATGTCAACAAAGTAACAACCAAGCAAGTACAAATAGCTCTTCGCACGTACGTGATTCCGCTTCTAATAGCAAGTATTATGAAGAACCGGGATATGTAAAAGTTGTTGATTCGCCACAAACTCAAGTGTTCCGCCCTACTCTACCATTAGATCAGGCTGCTTTTAAAACAGAAAAGAAAGAAATACAATCACGACTTGAAAATGAATTTCAATTTATGTTTGACCGGAATTGGAAAGTTGATGGTCGGGTTTTAGCCGGAGAGGACAAGGTATATCGCAGAGATCAGGAAGAATATACTTTTAATCGAGATGGTAGCTTTACCAGTATAATCGACGGAAAACAAGATGGTGGTACTTGGAAAGGAAGAATGCAAAATACAACACCGGTAATTACAATATTTCCCAATGACTTACACGAAAAGGTCAGTGAATGGTTTGTCAAGAATACCGGCAAGAATATGGTTTGGTCCGGCACCTCTAGTTATAAGGATAATGCAATCATGGTACATTTTGTATTAAAAAAATAAATAATATAAAATATATTAATTATATTTGCAGTATATATTTAAATATTCAATAATATGACAAACAAGAACTTTACTATCTCAGTTTTTTTTGTGGCATTCTGCTTTTTTACAGTCACGTTAATGGCACAATCTGACAATATTATTTTTACGGTACAAAAAGCCGAATTGAATAAGGAAACATTGGAATACAGCCCATTGTTTCTGAATGGGAATTGGATATATACACAAATGGATAATGAAGCTGTAGTCATGTATTCTTTGGGTAGTGATGCAAATACGCCTATATCCGGATTTAATTTAAGGAAAAGTAATGTTACCGGTTTTGCAAAATCAGATCAAGGTGGATTGATAGCTATTTCTTATGGAGATAAAAAAACCAATGTCCCGGCAAAGTTGTACAATAACAAAATTTGGTTTGCTTATCAAGATAAAACCGGATTTGCTAGTAAATATTTTGAATTTCAACTCAATAGTCCTGATTATTCCTGTACTACACCTTATATTTCACCGGATGGCACTAAGTTATATTTTGCTTCCAATATGCCCGGCGGATATGGAGGATTTGACTTATATGTTTGTGACTATAGGGGTAAAGAATGGAGCAAACCGAGAAATCTAGGCCCTAAAGTAAATAGCGATAAAGATGAGGTATATCCATTTTTAGTAGATAATCTTTTATTTTTCTCAAGCAATGGTCACGGTGCTTCTCGCATGGACATTTTTATAGCAGATATGGAAAAAGATAGAGGCAGACTTATTATCAATGCAGGAAGCCCTATTAATAGCCCTGCGGATGATTATGCGATGACTTTTGACAACAAAACAAGAACAGGATACTTCCTTTCAGATAGGGATGGCGTCAATGGCAAAGCATTTAAAGTCACTAATGACAAAAAGTTAATCCTACTGAATATCAAAACCAACGAAGATAAAAAACCCATATCAGGTGCGAAGTTGGATCTTTCAAGATGTCGAAAAAATCCTATGTATGCCAATAGCAAGGGAAGCATTATTTTGCCGGTCCCTCCGGGTGAAGACTGTTTCGTTCAGATTGGCAAAGTAGGTTACAATTCAACAACCTTTATTGTTAATTACAATGAAATCGTGGGATTAAAAAAATCTATTGACATATATTTATCACAGGAAGGTGTTTTTTATAAAGGTCGCGTTGTAGATGCAATAGGCAATCCGGCAACTGAAGTTGAACTTTCCATTGTAGATCAAGCTACAGGTGAGTTGCAATATGTATTTTCAGATGACCAAGGTTATTACTCCATTGCTTTAGAACCTTTATCATTTTATTTAATTAGAACAAAAAGTCCCTATTTCAATCCTAAAGAAGTTAAATTCTCCACTCTTTCAGCCGTTCCTGCAGATATCCTTAAAGATATACAATTACAATCCAATGGAGTCGTACAACCTACAACAAAACAGACTGCCACAATGGATAACATAAAAATATCAGAAAACACCAACGTTGATGTACAAGGTAGTGTTACAGACTATGTAGAAACAGATGTCGCTAAGAAAATAGAATCTGTTAAAGGAACGGAAACTTCGGTTACGGATGCACAGAAAATGATGGATCAAAATGACGAAAAAGCTAGAACCCATAATCAAAATGCTAAGGAGGTCTCTCCAACAGAAATTCAACAAAAAGAATATCCCGTTAGTAACAAACCTATTATCATAACGCCTCCAAGTGAAGAAGAAAATAAAAATGCCAAAACTAGGTATGCGATACAGTTGGCTGCAATTTCGGCTAGCAATACAGATACAAAAGTTTATGAAGAAAAAACAGCCGGTAAAGGTCAAATATTTGTTGTCAATGAAAATAATTTAAATAAAGTAAGGTTAGGATTCTACAATTCAAAAGAAGAAGCAACCGCTGTAAGAGAACAACTTCCATCAGAATTACGCATTGGTTTTATTGTTGAGGTTAAAGATAATGATTACAATAAAATTATTAAATCTTTAAAACCTTCACCTAAAGCTGAGTCCACACAACCGGTACAACCAGTTCAAACAATAAAAGAGGATAACATACCTGAACAAAAGCAAGAAATAAAGGATTCAACCATACCAAATATTCAGACAGAAACAAAAGTTGAATACAAGATTAGACTTTCAACACTTCAAGATACGAAACTATTCAATGGTTCACAGATTAAAAAGTTTGGACTTATCGAAGAAGTTAAAAGCGGTAGCCTAACGACGTTTTACCTATCAGGTTTTGAAAATAAAAAAGAAGCAATGGATATAATAGAGTCTGTCAAGTCTTCCGGATTCCCCAGAGCTCAACTTGTTAAATTGATAAATGGAGAATATATCATTGAAAATTAAAGCATTGTATTCCAGATAGTAAGAATAAAATAGTTTTGCCTATTTATTTCTTACTATCTGAATAACACCCACTCATCACTCCTTCACATAAAAGCAATAACCACCAAATTGATGAAACCTTTTTTCAGGTTTCTGCATGATCCAGTCCCGATAATGAGGATCAGGACTATCCAATAACATGTGGATGTTATTCTCCGCACCATCATTCATCTTTATATAAGCATTTTATTTATTATATCTACCTATTATTCAATCAGTTACATTTGCAACTAATTCATATTGCAATTTCTAATCCAAGACAGTGCCAATAGCTTGTCCGAAGCCTACTTTAATGTCATCCTTTTCAGAATATGCCGTTAAAGTTATGGAGTCTCCATCCAATAAAAAAGTTCGGGTTGTGCCATCATCTAATAATATGGGTTGAGTTCCTTTCCAGGAAATTTCAAGCATTGAACCAAATGAAGTACGTTCTTTGCCGGAAATAGTACCGGATGCCATAAGATCACCGATATTGACATTGCAACCATTGACCGTATGATGAGCCAACTGTTGGCTTGGATTCCAATACAAATACTTATAGTTAGTGGTACAAATATGTGTTGAGACACCTTCTTTTGTTGTTAATTCTGCTGAAATAATAATATCAAAACTTCTTTCACCAATTGATTTTAAATAAGGTAACACCTCTGTTTCTTGCTTTGGACCTTCTGTTCTAAATGGCTCTAATGCTTCCATGGTCACAACCCAAGGCGAGATTGTCGATGCAAAATTCTTTCCTAAAAATGGACCTAATGGCACATATTCCCATCGTTGAATATCCCTCGCTGACCAATCATTAAACAACACCATACCAAAAATAAAATCTTCTGCGCTAAGAACATCAATTGTTTCGCCTAACTGTGTCTGCTTCCCTATGACAAATGCCATCTCCACTTCAATATCCATTTCCTTGCTTTTACCATAAGAAGGAATTCCTGTTTCACGATTTGGCAATTGACCCGCAGGGCGTTTGAATTTAGTCCCTGACACAACGATAGATGACGACCTACCGTGGTATGCTACCGGCAAATGCAGCCAATTGGGCATCAGCGCATTATCTGCTCCCCGGAACATAGTGCCTACATTGGTCGCATGTTCCCTACTGGAATAAAAGTCTGTATAATCACCGATTTCAATCGGAAGTACCATTTGAACAACATCTGATTCAAAAAGATATTCTTCTTCTTTCAAATTAAATCGATCGGCAAAAGCTTTATCAGAGAAAAACCGCTGCGTTAACAACCTTATCTTTGTGGTAATACCTTTACCTAAGGCAATCATAGGATTAAGACTGTTATTTATAAATATTCCATAAGGCAGATCAATTTCGCTAAAGGCCCCTGCATCCTGCAATATATCTAAAATAATGACAAAGTCCCCTATTCGGCTAACTATCTGTCTTTCTCCGCCCAAGTCAGCAACTCCAAAAGGTATATTATAAATACTGAAATCTGAATTTTTATTTATATTCTTCCAACAATTCATTGTAAATCTTTAAACTACTTGTGAACAAATCTTTTTAATTGTCATCGCATCGCTCATGGTATAATAATGAAGACAAGGAACGCCTTTCTCTTTCAAATCTTTAGATTGTGCGATACACCACTCTATACCTATTTGTCTCAAATCTTCATCATTATCTACCTTTCTGGTTTCTTTAATCAAATCATTGGGTAAGTTAACAAAGAAATTTCTGGGTATAGAATTGAGTTGGTAAAGGCGAGTTAAAGGCTTAAGCCCCGGAATTATAGGTACATTGATTCCAATGTTACGACAAGCATCTACAAAATCAAAATACACCGTATTGTCGAAAAACATTTGTGTTACTATATAGTCAGCACCGGCATCAACTTTAGCTTTTAAATAATCCAAGTCTAAGCTTTTATTTGGGGATTCAAAATGTTTTTCAGGATAGCCCGCCACACCGATACAGAAGTCGGTTGGATTACCTTTATCAATGTTTGAATCCAAATAGCTCCCGGTATTCATACCGACAATTTGGTGAATTAAATCAACAGCATATTGATGTCCGTCCGGTTCAGGCAAAAATTTATCTTCAAATTTACGAGCATCTCCCCTGAGAGCCAAAATATTCTGTATTCCAAGGAAATTGAGATCAATCAATGCATTTTCAGTGTCTTCCAATGTAAATCCTCCACAAATTAAATGGGGGATTGCATCTATTCCATAACGGTGCATGATAGCAGCACAAATACCGACTGTTCCCGGTCTTTTACGAATAGATGTCTTCTGATAATACCCGGACGGCTGCATTTTATACAAATACTCCTCCCGGTGGTAGGTTACATCAATAAAGGGAGGCTTAAACTCTATCAAAGGATCTAAAGCTTTAAATATAGTCTGCATACTTCCCCCTTTCAATGGCGGTAAAATCTCAAATGAAACAAGTGTTGAACCCTGTGCTTTGTCTAAATATTCTGTTACTTTCATGAATAAACTTAAAATGCACCGGCAAAAATACTGATTGCATTGTTAAATTAGTAATACAATTATTTTGATTGAATAAACGACGACTCCAATCTATTATTTTTCAAGAGTTTGACTACATTTTATTTAAAAATGATAATCTTCACATTGAAGATACAATTTATACTATTCCTCTTTTTTATTATGCTTAAAAGTACCTGAAAACAACTGAAAACCATGGTATCTACATTCTAATGGTCCATTATACAAAATAAACTTTTTAGAGGGTTTCAATCCAATGTACTTCATCGCTTCCATATTAGAAGAGAATATCCACGCATTACTTCCAGGACATTTATGCTTGAGGTGATTGCCTATTTCTTCATAAAATCGATATACGTCAGACACCTTCATTCTTTCATCGTATGGCGGATTCATAATGATGGTAGCATTTTCTTGCTTAACATTAAAAAAGTCAAATTGACTGACGATAAATCCGGATTTCAAGGGCAATTTTTCCACATTGGTCTTTATATTATCAATAGCAATCCGACTTTTATCTGAAGCAAATACCGGTGGAATTTCCGATTTTATTTTCAGACCTGCTTCCTGAACAACTTTATTCCACAATCGTTGATCAAAATTCCTCCACTTTTGAAATGCAAATGTTTTTCTACAAAATTGAGGAGGTATGTTGGCTGACATCATTGCCGCTTCAATGGCTATCGTGCCGGAACCTGCCATCGGATCGATAAACAAAGATTCACGATTCCATCCGGATAAATATACCAACCCGGCAGCCAATGTTTCACTCATTGGTGCACTTACCGTTTTTGTACGATAACCCCTTTTGTGCAACGATTCACCTGAACTATCTACAGATAAGGTAAATTGATCACCTGAAATTCTAACATTCAACCTAAAGTCAGGATTTACTACATCAATAGAAGGTCTTACATCGTGCGAAGCCCGTATTCTGTCCACTATACCATCTTTAATCTTATGCATCACAAATTGAGAATGCGTAAAATATTCTGAATGAAGAACAACATCAATTGCAAAGGTCTGATCCGGAGATAAATACCCCGAAAAGTTATAAGATCTAATTTTTTTGTACAGTGTATCGATATCTCTTGCTATAAACTGGTGGAAGGGAACTAATACTCTTAATGCTGTACGAAGTTCATAATTCGCTCTATATATCAATTCTTTATCGCCATAACAGGATACTGCCCTTACGCCGGGCTGGACATCCTGAGCTCCTAAATTTATTAATTCATTCGCCAAAACGTCCTCTAATCCTTTAAATGTGGTTACAACTATTTCCATTATACTTGTATCACTCCTGGGTTAAAACGTTCAATTGGTGCATGATTCGCTGCTTCTATGCCCATACTTATCCATTTACGTGTTTCTTTAGGGTCAATTATAGCATCCACCCATAATCTGGAAGCTGCATAATACGGCGTCGTCTGATTATCATACTTTGCTTTTATTTCTTCGAAATAAGCTTTTTCTTCTTCTGGGTCAATGGACTTACCTTTTGCTTTTAGAGAAGACATCTCAATCTGCAAAAGTACTTTGGCAGCCTGGGCACCACCCATTACCGCAATCTTCGCTGTAGGCCAAGCAACAATAAGCCTTGGATCATAAGCTTTTCCACACATGGCATAGTTACCGGCTCCATAGCTATTGCCCATAACCACTGTAAATTTAGGCACCGTGGAATTTGATACAGCATTTACCATTTTTGCCCCATCCTTAATGATTCCACCATGTTCAGACCTCGTACCTACCATAAACCCGGTTACATCATGTAAAAAAACGAGCGGAATCTTCTTTTGATTACAATTCATTATAAATCGGGCAGCTTTATCCGCTGAATCACTGTAAATAACGCCTCCAAATTGCATTTCGCCCTTTTTAGTCTTTATAACCTCTCTATTATTGGCTACTATGCCAACAGACCATCCATCAATCCTGGCATAAGCGCATATAATTGTCCTTCCATAGTTTTCTTTATAATAAATCAATTCGGAGTTATCAACCAACCTTTCCAAGATTTCTTTTGTATCGTAAGGTTTAGCTCTATCATCCGGCAATATTTCAACAATTTCCTCCGGATTCTTCAAAGGAGGCATCGGTTTTGCCCTGTCGAAACCCGTAATTTGAGGGCTTCCTAATTTTTCTACTAAGTTTCTTATAGTCTCAATACACGCATTATCATTCGGGACATTATAATCTGTAATTCCGCTTATTTCAGTAGTTGTCTCAGCCCCTCCCAAAGTTTCTTTGTCAACATCTTCACCTATTGCCGCTTTTACTAAGTATGGGCCTGCTAAAAATATAGAACCATAACCATCGACAATGAGGGCTTCATCACTCATAATGGGAAGATACGCTCCTCCGGCAACGCAACTACCCATTATTGCGGAGATTTGAGGAATCCCCATGGACGACATTTTGGCATTATTTCTAAAAATTCGACCAAAATGCTCTTTATCGGGGAATATTTCATCTTGCATGGGAAGGAAAACACCCGCACTATCCACTAAGTATATGATAGGCAAATGGTTCTCCATACTAATTTCTTGGCCACGTAAATTTTTCTTTCCTGTGATAGGAAACCATGCACCCGCCTTTACTGTCGGGTCATTTGCCACAACTAAAACAATACGATTATGAACATAACCCATAAATATAATAACTCCTCCAGCCGGGCATCCGCCATGTTCCGGGTACATCTCATATCCTGCAAAAGCGCCAATTTCTATTGAAGGTCGATCTTTGTCTAACAAAAGGGCAACTCGCTCTCGTGCCGGCAACCTATTTTCAGACTTCATTTTTTGGATTTTCTTATCACCTCCACCCAAATATATTTTTTCCAACCGCCGCTGCATCCCACTAATCAACAACTTGATATTATCGGCACTCAACTCTTTTTGGATGTCAATATCCTTCATTTTTTATGACTTTTATTAAATTATAATGATGTGAATAACAATAAAGTTTAATTTAATACAACTTGATTGTCTGAAAACCTGCGAAATTAGTATGTTTTTGTAAAAATTCTATTTAATTGATGCAAAAATATACGTGCAAAATAAGATTAATTTTATTTCTCTGTTAAATTATTGCCTAATTGTAATTTTGATAATCTATTTTTGCAAAAATTGAATTACAAAAACCAATGTATGTATAAGCCATATATTGTTGGAATAACAGGCGGCAGTGGTTCCGGCAAAACCACTTTTTTAAAGAAATTGTCCGAAGGCTATACAGCCAATGAGGTATGTATTCTATCAATGGATAATTATTACAAACCACGTACTCAACAGGTATTTGACGAAAATGGAGTTCAAAATTTTGACCTTCTTGAATCAATAGACATGAACTCCTTTTTTAAAGATATTGTCAGGCTCATAAGCGGCGAATCCATTGAAAAGGAAGAATATACTTTCAATAATAGCAAAGCAGAATCCAGGACAATTACAATTAATCCAGCGCCTGTCATGATTTTAGAGGGTCTTTTTATCATGCACATGAAGGATTTGAAGGCATTGCTCGACTTGAAAGTGTATATCGAAGCGAAGGATGCACTTAAAATCATCAGGCGAATCAAACGTGACCAGAATGAACGCAATTACCCATTGGACGACGTACTTTATCGCTATGAATCTCATGTCTTGCCATCTTACGAAAAATATATTTTCCCCTATAGAAACGATGTAGATATCATTATTAACAACAATGGAAATACAGAAGCCATCCTCCAAATACTAAGAAATCAATTTGATATCTTGATCGAAAGGAGTAAATAATCTGAATATCATCTCCATATTAAATCAAACGAAATGTCATTTAAGAAAATAGGAATTTTAGGTGGCGGGCAATTGGGAAGAATGATGCAGGAAGTGGCTCAACAACGCAATATGCCCGTATGGTGCTTAGATAAAGGCCATGATTATCCGGCAGCTTTATATCGTGATTATTATGTAGTTGGTGACATCTTGAACTACGACGATGTCATGCAATTTGGTGAAGATAAAGATGTTATCACTGTTGAAATAGAACATGTTAATTTGGATGCCCTTAAAGCATTGCAAAATAACGGGAAGGAAGTTCATCCAAATCCTAATGCACTAGGCATTATCAAAAATAAAAATTCTCAGAAAAAATTTTACGCTGACAATAAGATCCCAATACCATTATTTACTGCCTTTCAAAGTAAAGATGAAGCAATTCGAGTCTTTCCGGAATGGGAAAATAGACTACCATGTATATACAAATCAGCTGAAATGGGTTATGATGGCAAAGGAGTACGAACAATTAGAAATTTGCAAGACGTACATGAACTTGATGACATAGCCGGAGCTTTTGAAGAAAAAATTGACATTCAGGTTGAGGTAGCTGTTATGATAGTAAGATCGACTAAGGGCGAACATGTTATTTTCCCTCCCGTAGCAATGTATTTCGATGAGAATAACCACATCTTATCTGAAGTTCATTTCCCTTGTAAAATAAGTTCAGGCCAGCTTGACACCATGAACGAAATAGCTATTAATGTTACAAAATCATTGGATATTTGCGGACTATGCGCATTTGAATTTTTTATTTCTACAAATGGCGATGTTGTCCTAAATGAAATAGCTCCACGGCCTCATAATAGTATGCACATTTCAATGAATAATAGTATTAGCAGTCAATTTGATCAACACCTAAGGGCAATATCCGGAATGCCACTTGGCAAACCAACTATGGAAAAATCAGGTATAATGTACAATATCATTGGAAGGAATGAAGATTACGGTGATGTAAATTGGGATGGTTGGAAGCAAATACTTTCTTTAGAAGGTGTATTTGTTCATCTTTACGGAAAAACAATTATCAAGCCTGCCAGAAAAATGGGACATATCAATATTGTAGGCAGTGATTTCAAGGAGATTCAACAAAAATTGGTAATCGTAAAAGAGAACTTTAAAAACAAACAAAATGGAGAATAGTAAACCTTTGGTAAGTGTAATAATGGGCTCCGACAGTGATTGGTCTATTATGAAAGAAACAGTTGCCATTTTAGAGAGATTTAATATCCCTTATGAAGCATTAGTTGTCTCAGCACACCGCACACCGAAGTTGATGTTTGAATATGCAACCAATGCATACAGTCAAGGAATACGAGTAATTGTCGCTGCGGCGGGCGGTGCAGCGCATCTTCCAGGAATGGTAGCCAGTATTACAACTTTGCCTGTGATAGGAGTTCCCATTAAATCGTCTAATTCAATCGATGGCTGGGATTCTGTTTTATCTATTTTACAAATGCCGGGTGGCGTCCCTGTTGCCACTGTGGCACTCAATGGCGCTAAAAATGCCGGTATCCTTGCAGCTCAAATACTAGGTAGCTTTGACAAAGAAATTAACCATAATATCCAACTATTTAAGGATGATCTGGAATCAGAAGTCCTGAAGAAAAAATTACAATAATATAGGGGTTAGGGGTTAGGGGTTAGCTGTTAGTTTTTAGCTGTTAGGGATTAGCTGTTAGCTTTTAGCTTTTAGCTTTTAGTTCTTAGCTTTTAGGTGTTAGCTGTTAGCTGTAAGGTGTTAGCTTTTAGGGGTTAGCTTTTTGGTTTTAGCTGTTAACTTTCAACTTCAATTCTCAATTTTCAATTCTCCATTCTCCATTCTCCATTCTCAATTCTCAATTTTCAATTTTCAATTCTCCATTCTCCATTCTCAATGTACTATCTTACTATTATTTAGAAACCATAAATTTGTTTTAAGTTCCATTCCTTCATCGCTGCTTTGCGGACGGCATCTGCGACCTTATATGCGACCTCCTCATTGAGAGTTGCTGGAATAATATTATCCAAACGAGGTTCAGAAACACAATCCGCTATAGCATAAGCTGCGGCAAGTTTCATAGAAGGTGAAATTTGAGGCGCTCTGACGTCAAGCGCTCCTCTGAATATACCAGGAAATCCCAGAACATTATTCACTTGATTGGGAAGATCACTTCTACCGGTTCCCACGATTGCTGCGCCACCTGCCTTTGCTTCATCCGGCATAATCTCTGGAATAGGATTGGCCAAAGCAAAAATAATGCTATCTTTATTCATAGTAGCAATATCGTCTCGATTGAGTAGATTGGCACTACTCACACCAATAAAAACATCGGCACCCTTTATCGCTTCTTTGACGTCTCCTTGAATATTGCTCAGATTGGAAAAAGAAAGTAATGATTTTTTAAGATCAGTAAGGTCAGTTCTCTCGCAATGAATGATACCTTTAGTATCGCATAAGATTATTTCCTTAACCGGCTGGCATACATCACCATTAAAGTGATCAACGCATCTCAACAACCGCGCAATAGCAATACCGGCTGCTCCTGCCCCATTGATGACAACTTTCATTTCTGAAAGAGGTTTGTTTAATAACTTTGAAGCATTTATTAAGCCTGCTAAGGTAACTACTGCTGTCCCATGTTGATCATCATGAAACACCGGAATACCTAAGTCTTGTAATGCATTTTCTATTTCCATACACCTTGGTGCACTGATATCTTCTAAATTTATCCCGCCAAATACCGGAGCAATACGTTTCACTGTATCAATAATCTCCTGTGTATCTTGTGTGTCCAAACATATCGGAAAAGCATTTATTTGAGCAAAACGTTTGAATAACATTGCTTTACCTTCCATCACCGGAATAGCTGCTGCCGGCCCGATATTACCAAGCCCAAGGACAGCAGAGCCATCTGAAACAATAGCAACAGTATTTCCTTTGACCGTATATTCATATACCATATCCGGGTTTGAGGCTATTTCAAGACATGGTGCCGCAACACCCGGAGAATAAACTAAAGATAAATCTTCGTTATTCTTAATGGTAAATTTTGATTGTACGGAAACCTTGCCCTTCAATTGTTTATGAAGAAATAGCGCCTCTTTAAAATAATCCATGGTCTAAAAATTATAGTTCGTAATTTGGGCGAAGTCTTACTTGTTTTTCACCTTCGTAATATTCATTTATTATGCGTACAACTTCTTCAATATCATCGGTCGAAGGTATCAAATCCATGTCAATTGGATTAATATTTCCTTCTTGTTCTCCCATAACCTCTTTAATCCACATCTTTAATCCTGCCCAATATTGGGTTCCGAATAAAATAACTGGAACCTTACTTATTTTATTAGTCTGCATCAATGTCAGAACCTCAAACATCTCGTCCATCGTGCCAAACCCGCCCGGCAAAACTACAAAAGCTTGTGCATATTTTACAAACATGACTTTTCTGACAAAGAAAAAACGATGATCAATATTTTTATCCGGATCAATATAAGGATTGTGATTCTGTTCAAATGGTAATTCAATATTCAACCCAACTGATAATCCATTATTTTCATAAGCGCCTTTATTGCCGGCTTCCATGATACCAGGCCCACCTCCGGTAATGATACCATATCCTTCATCCGTTAAGCGCTTGGCAATTTTTTCTGCACTTTCATAATATTTACTTCCTGGCTTTGTCCTGGCTGAACCAAATATAGAAACACATGGTCCTATCCTATTTAACGTCTCAAATCCATCCACAAATTCTGATATAACCTTAAACAACATCCAGGAATTTTCGCCTTTTACAATATTCCACTGCTTCATGCTCCGCGGCTGTCGGTTATTTTCATCTTCTTTCATATATTATATTTTTTAACAAACTAAATCCTTCCTTCATACTTCTAAAAGTCTTTGAGAAAACAGGAAAGTTCTTAATTATTATTTTCTACTTAAATTGAACAAACCAACAAAAGTATAAAATATTGTAAAAAATGATATTTATTTTTTATTTATATTTCTAATATGTTGAATATCAAGTGTTGAATTAAGAAAATACTTCTAAAAGCTCTTCTACTTTAATAAGTGAAATAATTTTAATGTTACGGGATGTGTTTGGCAATAACTTTGAATATTTTGAAATAAATGCAGTGTCTATCCCCATCCTCTCAGCTTCCATCAACTTTTGTTCGATTTTCTGTACCGGTCTTACTTCACCGCTCAATCCAACCTCACCTATAAATATCATTCCTCTTGGCACAACAACATTCTGCAATGAAGAAATAATAGCAGCGGCCAACGCCAAATCAATAGATGGATCATCCACTCTTATCCCACCCGCTACATTAAGAAAAACATCATTGAACCCAAGTGGCAACTGACATTTTTTTTCCAAAACTGCAAGGAGCATATTCATTCGGCGAAGATCATATCCTGTTGACGACCGTTGTGGCGTACCATAAACAGCCCGCGTAACAAGTGCTTGAACTTCTATGACAAATGTCCTTGACCCTTCTCCTACAATACCCAAAGCATTACCACTGTATTCATTGTTACCTAAACCTGAAAGTGCATCACTTGGATTAGAAACGGTTTTCAGGCCTCCTTCCATCATTTCATATATACCTATCTCATCGGTAGAACCAAATCGATTTTTCCTTGATCGCAACAACCGGTAGGCATAATGACGGTCCCCTTCAAAATAAAGCACAGTATCCACAATATGTTCTAACAACTTAGGCCCTGCGAGATCTCCATCTTTAGTGATATGCCCAATGATTATTATGGCAACATTATTCTCTTTAGCATACCTTTGTAACTCGGCTGCTACTTCCCTTATTTGACTAATGCTTCCAGCCGAACTCTCAAGATGATCTAAAAACATTGTCTGAATACTATCTAACACAATGAGTTTTGGCTCTAAGGATTCTGCTTGTCGCAAAATTGTAACTAAGTCAGTCTCACCGTATATATAGCACTGTCCGGACAATCCGTTAATTCTATCCGCTCGCATACGGATCTGCTCTTCGCTTTCTTCGCCCGAAACATACAGAACTTTAACATCCATATTGATGGCAGACTGTAAAGCAAGCGTTGATTTCCCAATGCCAGGATGTCCACCCAACAGGATAACACTGCCTGGAACAATGCCGCCGCCAAGTACTCGGTCAAATTCAACATCATTGGTTGGAATCCTTTTGTAAGATCCCGTCTTTATATCTTGCAGTAATTTAGGCTTCTCTGACACCTTAGTTTCAGTTTTTTGATGCCAATTACCTTTATTTCTGCTTGCTCCGGGCGTAGTAACAACTTCTTCCTGGTAAGTATTCCATTCGCCACAAGAATTACATTTTCCAATCCATTTAGGTGATTGCGCACCACAACCGGTACATATAAAGACTGTTTTTACTTTTGCCAAAATTTCTACTATTTATTATTCGGAATAGTTTTTCACAAGATAGAAATCTTATTATGATATATTTCAAAAAACATCATTATCATATTAAATTAAAAATTGATTTAGTATTGAAACTGTAATGCATTGAAACTTTATTTGACTTCCATATTTTGTCTTAATTCGTTGAATTTATATACTAATTTAAACAATTAAGTGGAATTTGAGTTTAGACCCATAAGTTTAAAAATACATATCATATTCACTTTATAAATTCAATTCCAATATATTTTAATGACAGTGAAAAAGGCTAAATGGGCAAGATTTATATGGATATCTGCGGGATTTCTATCCTTAACGTTGGGCATAATAGGTATCTTTTTACCCTTATTGCCTACAACACCCTTCCTTTTATTGACTGCTTATTCATTTGCCAAAGGGTCAGACAAATTTTATAATTGGTTTACAACGACTGGTTTATACAAAAAATATATTAAAGATTATGTCTTTGAAAGAGCCATGTATCTTAGCCAAAAAGCACAAATATTTATTACTGTTCTTATTGTCACTTCTGCCGGCTATTTTTTGATAGATTCACCCATTGTAAAAATTGTATTAGTAACTGTTTTACTTATTCAATTTATCTATCTCACATTTTTCGTTCGTACAAAAAGTAATCAGGGAGAATAAAAATGTCAAATTTGACAACAACATCATACATTGTAATTTAACATTTTATCTTAAGCCCGGATTGCACAATTTAACTATTTTGTGTATATATTTATAAGTATAAATAATTTGATAATATACTTGTTAAAAATATATAATGTTTTATTACCTTTGAACCTGATTAATACAGATTAAAGAATTATGGCAAATGATGTTTCAGAACGTTTTGTACTAGTAGTGAAAAAATTAGTTAAAGAAGGTATTGCAAAAAGTATTCGAAAGGTTAGCCAATCTCTGGATTATTTACCGCAGAGTATGAGTGAAGTAATAAAAGGGAAGCGTAATGTTCCGGTCGAAGTTCTTCAAAAGTTCATTTCACTGTATAACATTAACCCTCTTTTTCTTTTTGTAGGCGAAGGCGAAATTTTTTTGGATGAAAATCAAAAATATTCTTTCAAAACATTAACCGTAGTGACTGACATAGAAAATGCCGAACGTATTGTTCATGTCCCACGCCCCGCTCAAGCAGGATACGCCGAAGACTTAAATGATATCGAGCTTGTCCGTGAACTCCCTACTTATACTTTGCCAGATTTAATCTATCAAACCGGAACATATAGGAGTTTTGATGTTAAAGGAGACTCTATGGAACCGACAATAGACGAAAATGATATTTTGGTTTGCAATTTTATTGAACCAGCCTTATGGGAGACTGCTATTAGGGACCATCATGTTTATGTTATTGTGACAAGAGGTGATGTTGTCGTGAAAAGAGTTATTAATAACCTGAGAAAGCACAAGCATCTTGAACTTCATTCAGATAATGAAAGCTTCAATATGTATCGGGTTATGGGAAATGAAATTCAAGAAGTTTGGTATGTTAGGACTAAAATCTCGAGATTTAGACATAGTAAGTCCAATGCTCTGCAAGGTTTTACGAATGAGGATATCCTTGCTTTGCATCAAACCATTAAAATTCAGGCTGATATTATCAACAAAATGCATTTGCAACAAAGCTAAAATATATTAAATTGTTAAAATTTTACACCAACTTATTGAATTCATTCTTAAAAAGTTATCTTTAAGTTTTAAAAACAAAATGATAACCAATGCTACTTTTTGAAAGAATAAAATTAATTTTTGGACTACTCCTATTATCCTTTTTTGCATTCGGACAAAATAACGATTCACCTATATCGCATTGTGGCAAATCAGATTCTTATGTAAGTTACAATAGATTACTCCACTACTCCAATCCTTTGACTGAAAATTACGATTTAAAATATTACCGTTTTAATTGGTATATTGATCCAGCTGAATATTACATAAAAGGTTCTGCAACGCCCTATTTTCAAGTATTAGAAGATAATTTTTCTGAAATTTACTTTGATTTATCCAATCATTTTACCGTTGACAGTATCATTTTTCATGGAAAAAAAATCACCTATTCTCAACCAAGTGATTATGTATTAAAGATAGATCTACCTGATAAACTTGCAAAAGGGAATATAGACAGTTTGTCAATATTTTACCAAGGAGTTCCGCCCAATAGTGGCTTTGGCTCATTTATTCAGGGAACGCACGGAGGTGGAACGCCTGTTTTATGGACATTATCCGAGCCGTTTGGCGCTCAAGACTGGTGGCCATGTAAAAATGGACTCAGCGACAAAATAGATAGTTTGGATATATTTGTTACGACACCAAATAATTATAGAGCTGCAAGTAATGGTATTTTAGTTAGTGAAATCGAACTCCTTAATAGTCAAAAAGAATATCATTGGCGTCACAGACATCCAATAGCTGCCTATCTGATAGCAATTGCAGTGACTGACTACACGGTATATACACATGATATATTATTACAAAATGGTACCGTGATGCCGATGGTTAATTATGTTTATCCTGAGTCTTTAGAAGATGCCAAAGAAGGCACCTTAAACAATGTTATAGTTTTACAATACTTTGACTCATTGTTTGTTACATATCCATTTCATGACGAAAAGTATGGGCATGCACAATTTGGCTGGGGAGGAGGCATGGAGCATCAAACTATGAGTTATGTAGTAAATTTCGGATGGGGACTCTTAGCTCATGAGCTTGCACATCAATGGTTTGGTGATCATGTCACCTGTGGAAGTTGGAATGATATTTGGCTGAACGAAGGGTTTGCAACTTATTTAGATGGATTGACAAGAGAACACTTTTTTACGCCTTTAGATTGGTATAACTGGAAAGCTTCCATGATAAATTCAATAACATCGAGACCCGATGGTTCAGTCAAAGTCCCTGATTCTACCAACGTAAATAGGATTTTTAGTTCTCGTCTTTCATACAATAAGGCATCCTATTTGTTACACATGTTAAGGTGGAAGTTGGGTGATGAAGTGTTTTTCCAGGGAGTAAGAAATTATTTAAAGGATAGAGGTGGCAAATATGCGCTCACTTTTCACTTAAAGAATGAATTAGAAGTTATATCCGGGGAAAATTTAGATGAATTTTTTAAAGATTGGTATGAAGGGGAAGGCTATCCTTTTTATGATGTAAGATGGGATCAATTACCTGATAAAAAAGTAAGAATACAGTTATTTCAAACAACTTCCCATCCATCTGTTGATTTTTTTGATATTCCTGTTCACATCAGATTAATAGGCGGTAATCAAGAATTTAATATCCGTTTGGATAGTTTTATTTCAGGAAAAATATATGAGTTTGAACCTGGGTTCGATGTAAAAACCGTTCAATTTGACCCTGAATTATGGATAATTTCAAAAAGTACTGTATCCAATGAAATAATTTTAAACAGAAAAGTCAATCCTAATATTTCAGTAAAATGTTATCCAAATCCGGTATCGACCATATTAACAATTGAAGTAGTTAAATCAAATGCTCTTGACTTAGATATGCAAATCATTGATAATGAAGGCAAAATTATACAAACTCAATTGCTTAAATTGCAAAAAAGTACTATTGATATTAGAGATCTAACGCCCGGAACATATCAATTGATTATCAAGGATAAAAACGAAATCGTCAACAACACAGGTTTTATTAAAATTTAGACGGCATTCAATCCAATTGTTGCATACTATGATTAATCAGAATGAGCTTCACCAAAAGATTGTCTATGAAGATAATCACTTAATTTCTGTAAATAAGAAGCCTTCATGGTTGGTACAAGGAGATAAAACAGGGGACGAATCATTGGTGGATGCATTGAAAATATATTTAAAACAAAAATATAGCAAGCCCGGAGACGTATTTTTAGGGAGTTTTCACCGTTTGGACCGACCGGTTTCGGGTTTGGTTACCTTTGCAAAAACGAGTAAAGCCCTCGAACGAATGAATAAAATATTTGCTGGAAGAGCTGTCAATAAAACATACTTAGCCATTACTTCGGGGCATCCTCCAAAGGAAACATCTGTAATTACACATTTTTTGCTAAAGGATATCAAAACAAATATTGTCAAAGCCTATTCACCGGAAATACGTTATCCTCCGGCAGCAAAAGAAGCTGTTTTGGAATATAAACTATTAAAAACTAACGGTAAAATCTCATTATTAGAAATACATCCTATTACCGGTCGATCGCATCAAATTCGCGCTCAACTTGCAGCTATTGGCTGCGTTATTGTAGGTGACTTAAAATATGGATATCCAAGTCCATTACCGGATAAATCTATTGCACTACATGGATATTCAATTGAATTTGAACACCCTGTCCAGCACAAACCTTTGAAAATTGTAGCAGAAATTCCAGATTCGGAATGGTGGAAAAGGCTATAATCATACGCCACAGGATTTTGGGTGAATAGGGTTATAACAAAAAATTGTTTTTCTCCTGAATAAATTGGGCAAATTCAAATAGAGAATCAAAAACATAGTCGTATAGAATAGAGTCGATTAGTTTTTGTTCCGGCAGATTATGTCTGATTAGCACATTTATTGAACTAATGTTTCTTCCAAATTCCATATCAGAAGCAGTATCGCCCACCATGAATGATTTTTTCAATTCAACTTCCGGAAAATCTCTCTGAGCTTGATAAGCCATAGCGGGATTTGGTTTGCGACAATTATTTATTTCATGAGGTAAAGCCGTGCACTGGTAAAACTGATCTATCCGACAATTCGACTGAGCTAACCTATTTTGAAATTCTTGATGAATCAACAATAAATCACTCTCCTTCATCAATCCTTTTCCGACACCGGCTTGATTTGTAACGATGAATGTGTAATGAAATACTTTATTCAAGATTTGTATTGCTTCAATCGTTTTATCTATCAGGATAAATTCAGAAACGGAAGTCACATAACCTCCCAAAATCCGTTGATTTATTACTCCATCCCTATCTAAAAAGATGGTCCAATCTTTACCGATTTTCAAATCGTTAATTTTTAAACAAAGCTTCTTCCGACAATTGGCATACTATATGCCCGATTAATATATGAACCTCTTGTATGCGTGCAGTAACTGATGAAGGAACATTCAATAAAAGATTACAATAAGGAGCTATTTCCGGCTTAGGATTGTTTCCAGTCATTCCGACACACTTCATTCCCATTTTTTGTGCTTTTTCAAGTGCTGCGACAATATTCGGTGAATTACCTGAAGTCGTCAACCCAATTAATATATCACCTTTTTTACCCTGAGCTTCTACTGCTCTTGAATAAACATGTTCAAATCCATAATCATTTGCGACAGCAGTTATGTATGATGTATTGGCATGCAATGCTTCTGCGTGTAGAGGCTTTCGATCTAATAAATACCGACCTTGCCATTCCGCTGCAATATGCTGAGCATCAGCCGCACTTCCCCCATTGCCACATAATAATATTTTCCCATTATTCTGATAACATTCAATTACTAATTTGCAAAAATCTTGAATGGAATGGAGAAACACATCATCCTGCAAAACCATCTCAATCACATCCTGATGCGCTTTAACTATATCCTTTATATCTGATGTGAATGTCAAACCCCAATTTTTTCTTCGATTAAGTAATTATTGCGCATAGGACTATTTCTACTCACGAGTTCAGCCAAAAATCCCGTTAGAAACAATTGAGAGCCTATAATTGTAGCCAACATACCTAAGAAAAATAGCGGTCTTTCGGCAATTCCACCGATTTTAAAAAATATCTTCTCTATGCTCAACTCAATTAAAATGATAAATCCGATGAAAAAAGCTAATATCCCCAGTGTTCCGAAGAAATGCATCGGTTTTTTACCAAATTTTCCAACAAAAAATATGGATAATAGATCCAAAAAACCATTGACAAAGCGATTTATACCAAATTTAGTAACGCCATATTTTCGTTCCCGATGCTGTACAACCTTTTCCCCAATTTTGGCAAATCCGGCCTCTTTAGCTATCACCGGAATATACCGGTGCATTTCTCCATATACTTCAATAGAATGCACTACCTTGCCCTTATAAGCCTTTAAACCGCAATTAAAATCATTCAATTTGATTCCACTCATTTTCCGTGTAGCGGCATTAAATAACTTGGTTGGTATTGTTTTGCTCAATGGGTCATATCGCTTTTTTTTCCAACCGGACACCAAGTCAAAATTATCTTCAGTAATCAACCTATAAAGTTCAGGAATCTCGTCCGGACTATCTTGGAGGTCAGCGTCCATTGTAATAACGACATCACCAAGAGTTGCGCTAAATCCCTCTTGCAATGCAGCTGACTTCCCGTAATTTCGTTTAAATTTAATTCCTTTTACCTTATCATTTTTATCCGAAAGGCCTTGAATAATCTTCCATGAATCATCAGTACTGCCATCGTCTATTAAAATAACCTCGTAGCTATACTTGTTTTGAGCCATTACCTTCTCAATCCAGTTAACTAATTCAGGCAATGACTCTTCTTCATTATAAAGAGGTATAACTACCGATATTTGAGGAGAACTATTCATTGCAGTATGATAATCAAAGTTGATTTATTCTATTAAAAATTAATTTTCAAGATTGTCGGAATAAGGCTTCTCCCTTTGAAAGATTAACCCGAATATGACTCCTAAAACAGCTCCCATTATTAAAAACCCAAATAAAGCCGTTAATGCAGAAACGCCTGGAGATTTAAAACTTTCATATACAGACCTCATAATCTCAATCTCTTCTTCTGATTTTCCACTCTTCTCAAATTCGGATAATTGTTGATTTAATACCTCATTTAACATACCCGGATCAATATATTTTAATTGAATGTAGGTAAATATAGCTTGAACGATTCCGACAATGATATAGATGTAAAATATATATAGAAATCCTTTTCCAAATGACATTGATCCACTTAATTCTACATCTCTATATTGTTTAATAGCGTATGTCAATATAATGATATATGCGACATAAGATCCAAGATTAAATAAACCAACAAACATTTGATCGGTTTGAACACCCATAATCGTAGGGATTAAAGCAACCCCAATGGCTATGAGTGAAATTAACATAGCATTATTCAATACCGATTTATGGAAAATAGAAAGTTTGGGTTGAACATCAACTTTATAAGTCATGAATTAATTTTTTAATATCGCTTTACAGTAATAATTTAATTGCCTACCAATGAAGGGCGAATTACGACAATTGGAAGATATTTTTTCTAGATTAAATAATTGATTCTCTTTCTTTTCAAAAATAGAAATTTTTTCATTTCGGAAGGTTTCTTGAAGGCTAAATATCTCAATGATTCTGTCACTCATGGCTTTTTGTATGATAGGGACAGCCTCATCACCATATTTAGTCAATATGCCACCGATTGCTGTTTGCAAACCAAGTGCTCCAAATGATGCAAATTGAAACTCCAAATCCTTTTTCTCGACTTCATACGGCATGTGCTGACATGTTATGATGTCAATAGTTCCATCAACTACCGCATCCCAAAGCATTTTAGTTGTGTCTTTGTTGCGAAGAGGTGGCATTAATTTTAAATTGGTATCAAAATCAAGGACTTCGTCCGATGTAAACAACAAATTATTTGCTGAAACAGAGGCAGTTACCGGGAGTCCTTGCTTTTTCGCTTCTCTTATCAGTTCCACGCTGCCCTGGGTGCTTATACAATATAAGTGCAAAGCTGAACCTGTATATTTAGCTAATTGAATATCTCTATTGACAATTATTTCTTCTGCAGGCATTGGAATTCCGGCTACTCCCATAAGGGTGGAAACAATACCTTCATCCACCATACCATTTGGAAACATTGCAGAATCAAAAGGAGAATCAATGATAACCTTTCCAATACCTTTAACATAATCTAATGCGCGCATCAACAACCCACCACTTAAAATGGGAAACTGTCCGTCGGAGAAAGCTACAGCACCGGCATCGTTCATCTCTAAAATAAAAGCCAAATCCTCCCCCTTACATCCATGACTTACAGCTCCAATGGGCAAAATCTGAACATCATCATATATACCATTTCTCCGACTAAGAAATTCTATAGATGCTTGATTGTCAACAGCAGGATCTGTGGTCGCAAAAGGCATAATTGCAGTAAATCCACCAAAATAAGCCGCTTTGCAGGTTTGCTCTAATGTTTCTCTATGTTCGTAACCCGGTTCAGAAACTTTCGTTCCAAAATCTATTAAATTACGAAAAGCAATATGCATTTCATCTGAGTTACGTGAAGATTCTTCACTTATAATCTGATTCGCATCAACCACTAAATCTACAAGCCTATTATCCGTGTACTCAAAGGCTTTTAGAACCGATTCAATTGACTTCAATTGGTTTTAATTTATTGATTTTAGACGCAAATATGATCAATATTTTTGGCTTTATTGTAATCAATGTAGATAAAAAACCTTACTCGTGTTTAATAGATGATAACTTTACCCACGACAAATTTGTTACCGGATTTAATCTGATAGAAATAAACGCCATTGAGAAGACTGCTTACAGGAACATTTATTTGATTATTTCCATTTTCTATTTTCATATCATTCCGTAAAACTAAATTGCCGGAGGCATTGTACAGAATCATATTTGCATCAACATTACCTTTGCTTTCCATAGTTAGTTCAAGAGATTCAGTAGCAGCATCATAATATAGTCTGTGAATAAGTCCTGGAATAGTTGGGATGGCAGCAATACATTCTCCTGAACCAGTAGGCAAAAGCTCAATCTCATACTTACCCGGTGCAATACTCGCATCAGGGAAACTTAAATCAAGAGGAGGCAACTCTACAGTTGAAAAAGTAAAATTCAATTTAATTGGATAAATCTTGGCTTGATTGGATGCATCCGGAGTTCCAAATATCTTCATACATCCTTTTGTATTAGCATCCATAGAACATCCTGCAGGTTCACATGCATAACTGAGTCCAGACGGTAAACCATCAATTGACTTCAGCTTTATATTTTTTACATGGACATTAAACCCTAAAAATTCAACTTCATAAGGCACCTTAACATGAAATACTTGTTCATAATAAGTATTTATGCATGCTTTATTCGGTATTCCTGACCCAGGGACTGTATCTTGATAAGGCAAAGGATAAATAAAAGTATTGGGCTTAATTTGAGATGTGTCGGGAACACATACTTGTCCAAAAGCAAAATTTAGGATTAGAATAAAAAATAATGTAGAAAACAGTCGCATAATATTCAAATTTTGTTTACAATTGCTAAATTACAACAAAATTAATTAAGATTTAATCTCAATTTATGAATATGAAAATATTTTTTACTTCAATTTTAATTTTATTGCATTTCGGATTGTATTCACAGGAGAGAAAAATAACGATAACTGTTATCGATCTTCAAGATAATTCGCCTATAGAATTTGTCGCTATATACGCTTCAGGTGAAGGAGTATTAACAGATGCACAAGGAAATGCTACTTTAAATTTGCCAAAGGGGAAAATAGAATTAAAAGCTAGTATTGTTGGCTATGACAATTGGATCGAAAGTATTTTAACAGACACAATACAAGGTACTTTTATTATAAAGATGAAAAAGTCTATCAGCCTGCTCAATGAAGTTTCTGTTGTAAGTGGTAGATATGAACGAAAATTAATAACAGAAGTGGCTTCTGTTGAAATCATTAAACCCAACTTACTCAAATCCAACAACCTGTCTTCTATGGAACAATTGTTGAATAGAATTCCGGGTATTCAAATGATTGATGGTCAAGCGAACATCAGAGGCGGTTCTGGCTTTGCCTACGGAGCAGGAAGTCGCGTCTTGGTTACAGTGGACGACGTACCGGCTATGCAACCGGATGCCGGTTTTCCCAACTGGAGGGATATTCCCGTAGAAAACATGTCTCAAGTAGAAGTATTAAAAGGTGCCGGTTCGACGCTCTATGGTTCGACTGCTATGAATGGAGTTGTTAATTTTAGGACTGCCTGGGCAGGCTTGAAGCCTGAAACAAACATTACAACGCAGTTCACAGGTTATCTTAATCCAAAAGATTTGGAAAAAAAATGGTGGTCAACTTTGCCTTTTGAAAGTAATACAAATATCATTCATAGAACCAACTTTGGTAAATTTGAAACAGTATTTGGTGCCAATTATTTTCATTCTGATAGCTATAACTATGGGAATTATGAACATCAAGGCAGAATATATATCAATGGTCGTTATAAAATCAAACCTAATCTTATCATTCAAGTAAGTACATTATTCAACAAAGGCAATTCAGACAGTTTTGTTTATTGGAAAGATGGTGCAAAAAATGCATACAAAGGAGATACGACAACCTACAATTCCAGTAAAAAATTTAGATACTTTATCGATCCGGTTATCACGTATATAGGTAAAAAGAACAATGAACATAAAATTATCACTCGATATTTCAATATTCATAATAAAGTCGAAAACGATAAATCACAAGATGCTATCATGAAATACGCTGAATACCGATACCGCCAAAGCTTCAAACGCCTTGGTATTGATTTTACTGGTGGACTAGTATATACAGGGACAGATATCAGCGCTTCCCTCTACGGAGACACAACCTATACATCTTTAAACCTGGCCTCTTATGTTTCTTTTGATAAAGTATTTTTCAAACGATTAACATTTAATGCCGGTGTGAGATATGAATATAATTCACTAAAAAGTCCGGAAGAAGTTGACGGAACGATTATCCCTGGGGGAAAAACAACTGAAACCAATCCGGTATTTAAGTTGGGGCTAAACTATTTGATTAATCCTTATGCTTCCGTTAGAGCTTCATTAGGTCAAGGCTACCGATATCCAACAATTGCTGAAAAGTTTATCAAAACTACAGCCGGTGCCATTAGGGTTGCTCCCAATCCAAACCTTCAATCAGAAACCGGATATACTCTAGAATTGGGTATCAAACACGGACTTAAATTTGCTTCCTGGAATGGATTTGTTGATGTGGCTGTGTTTAGATCGGACTATGATAACATGATGGAATTTGTGCTGCGCAACGTATCCAAAGGATTTCAATCATACAATATTGGAGATACGCGTATTCAAGGCATAGAAGCCAGTATTCAAGGTGCCGGAAGCATAGGAGACTTCACTATTACAACAGTCGCTGGATACACACACCTTGATCCAACATACCGTAATTTCAGCGATATTGATACTTTAAGTTCAACTGTTGGCTATAATATATTAAAATACCGCATGAAAAATTCAGCAAGAGCAGATATTGGAATCGGCTATGGAAGATACGAAATAGGAGGATATTATGAATACAACAGCAAAATGATTGCAATTGATAAGATTTTTGATTTTGCTATACCGGGAGTTCATCAATTCAGAGCAAGTCACGATTTTGGTTCCAATTTATATGGATTCAGATTTATTGTCGATCTTATTAAAGATAAGTTGAAATTTGGGTTAAATTTAAACAACGCTTTCAACGAAGAATACAGCATTCGTCCAGGATTATTAGAAGCTCCAAGAAATATAAGTGCACGATTAGATTGGAAGATCTGATTCATCTTGCCATTTGCTGTACAAATCAGGTCTAAGCCTTTTCGTTTTTTCAAACATTTGTTGTGTTTGCCATTCTTTTATATTTTTTTCATGGCCTGACAATAAAATATCAGGCACTTTGTGTCCTTTAAACTCGGCTGGACGAGTATATATTGGAGCTGACAACAAATCATCCTGAAATGTATCGGACAGTGCAGATGTTTCATCACTGATTACGCCGGGAATAAGTCTTCCTATAGCATCTACCAATACAATAGCTGCAGTTTCTCCACCACTAAGGACGTAATCCCCTATTGAAATTTCTCTGGTTACATACATATCACGAATTCTCTGGTCAATCCCTTTGTAATGACCACATATAATCAGGATATTTTCTTTCAATGACAAGGTATTAGCAGCTTTTTGGTTGAATGTCTCACCGTCGGGAGTCAAATATATAACTTCTTCGTATGGAGTATTTGAAGATAATTCTTCAATACATCTACTCAAAGGCTCAGGCATAAGAACCATTCCGGATTGACCACCATAGGGATAATCATCTATTTGTTTGTAATTTCCTAAACCATAATCTCTAAGATCAAAAATATTAATATTCAACAAACCTTTGGTTCTGGCATTCTTCACTATAGAATTATTGAAAAATGAAACCATAAGATCCGGGATGACAGCAATAATATCTATTCTCATAAAATTTTCTTTTGATGAAGAATACCGTGAATCAACTGATAAACTAACTTATCGAAAAATAAAAATCCCGATAACCAATCAGTTAAAATACAAAACCATCGGCAATCGTGCTTGGATTTTGTTGTTAAGTAACAATCGTTTTGCTGATATATATTCAGGTGCCAAACTTTGAATCTCTTTTTCAACAGCGGCTTTGACTAAACTTTCTTCCTTGTCTTTACCGGACAACTTATCCAAGAATTTCTCCAATGGTGGCTTTGTCTCCGGATATTCAATGAGTCGGTAATCTTTAAGTTTCGTCAACTTAACGGTGTAGGCAAGAGCATCTTCTAATCCGCCTATCTCATCAACCAAACCCAATTTTATGGCATCTTTACCGGAATAAATTCTACCTTGAGCAATGCTATCTACTGTTGCGATAGGAATTTTCCGACCATCAGCGACTCGTTTAGTAAATACATGATAAATATTTTCGACTGATTTTTGAACCATATTAGCTTCTGTTGGGCTCATATCAAAATAAGTATTTATACCAAGTGCATTGGGACCCGTCTTAACTGAATCGAGTGTTATATATAATTTATCTTTGAAAAATCCGGAAAGATTTGGAATCATGCCAAATACACCAATCGAGCCGGTTATCGTATTTTCATTGGCAAAAATCTGGTCGGCATTACATGAAATATAATATCCCCCACTTGCTGCATAATCACCCATAGAAACGACAACCTTTTTCCCTGATTTTTTAATCAAATCAATCTCTCGCCACATTTGTTCTGAAGCATAAGCACTTCCACCTGGACTATTCACCCGGAGAATTACTGCTTTGACATTCTTATCTAATCGTGCTTTACGAAGGTATTTCACATAAGACTTACCTCCTATAACGGCATCATGGCTATCACTATCATTAATCTCACCTTCAGCATAGACTACAACAATCTTATCAGAAGCGCTAAAGTCTTTTTTCAAGGTTGTTCCGTCGTAATAGGAATTCAGACTGACAAAATTGATTTTGTCTTCTTCTTTTAATTTCAATTTATTACGTAAATCAGTTAATACTTCGTCTTCATAGGCTAATTGATCAACAAACTTGTAGGAAAGTGCGTCTTCCGGCCTTTGGATTAATAGATCATCTGCAACCTTTTTAACTGCCTCTGGAGTCATCTTTCTATTCTTTGCAATATCAGCACATATCTGACCAAACATCCCATTAAGGAAGGTTTTCAATTGCAATCGATTTTCAGGACTCATTTTATCTGACCTAAATGGCTCTGTTGCTGATTTAAATTTTCCTACATAGAAAATATTGAATTTGACATTCAATTTTTCTAATAAATTCTTAAAATACATCATACTGATGCTCATACCCTTGAAGTTCATGTCTCCTACTGGGTTTAAATATATTTTATCAGCAACAGAACTAATGTAATATCCCGATTGTGTCAGGTTTTCTCCGTAGGCTATGATAAATTTCTTACTGGATTTAAAATCTTCTAATGCGTCATGTAAATCTTTTATTGCAGCCGGACCGACAGCAACAGCTGAACCGGGATTGATATAAATACCTTTTATTTTATCATCCGTTTTGGCATATTTGATAAGTTTGACCGCATCTACAACACCTACAAAAGTCTGATTATCTAATGACAAGGGATTGCTTTCGACATTATTGGTCTTGTCCGGCATTGGAATGCTCAAATCAATAGAAAGAATACTATTGGATTTTATTTCAGTTGAACCGCCGCCGCTCAAAGAGGCTGTAAATGATGATGCTATTGCCAAGGAAATAAGTGAAAAAACAATAAATGCCAGAAATACACCGACACAAGATCCAAGAACAATTTTTATAAAAGATTTCATTCTAAAATATTAGATTTAACTATAGTGCAATATTACACTAAATTAATAAAAATAGGCACTTGTTTTGGATGGATGGATTAAATAATAAGACAAAAAACTAAAAAAGGGCTGCAAAATAACTTTACAACCCTTTTTTACTTTAATTATATCATTAATATTTAATAATATTGGTCGGAGCAGGTTTTTGAAACGGTATTTCTATACTCTTTTCTGATTTTAATCCTGTATCGCTTTTACTTCCATGCCCCCCCATTATCGGAGCCATTGCTAAACCAATTAAGCAAGTCAACTTAATCAAAATATTCATGGAAGGTCCTGAAGTATCTTTAAACGGATCTCCGACAGTATCACCTGTCACTGCTGCTTTGTGTGCATCAGATCCTTTAAAAGTCATAACCCCGTCTATTTCAACACCTGCTTCAAATGACTTCTTGGCATTATCCCATGCCCCACCGGCATTATTTTGAAAAATAGCCCAAAGAACCCCGGAAACAGTAACACCAGCCATATATGAACCCAAAGCTTCTGCACCCATAAATATAGCAACCAAAATAGGTGCAACGATAGTAAGTGCGCCTGGAAGCATCATCTCACGCAAAGCAGCTTGAGTACTGATTTCTACACACTTCCCATATTCAGGCGTAGCTTTTCCTTCCATTATACCCGGAATCTCTCTAAACTGCCTTCTAACCTCTTTCACCATCTCCATTGCAGCCTTTCCTACTGAAGACATTGCAAGGGCAGAGAAAACAACCGGTATCATAGCTCCAATAAATAATGCTGCCAAAACATCAGCTTTAAAAATATTGATTCCATCTATTCCGGTAAACGTTACATAAGCAGCAAACAAGCCCAATGCAGTCAATGCTGCTGATGCTATTGCAAAGCCTTTACCTATGGCAGCAGTCGTATTTCCTACGGAATCCAATATATCTGTTTTTGTGCGCACTTCTTTAGGTAATTCGCTCATCTCAGCTATACCTCCAGCATTGTCCGCTATTGGACCAAAGGCATCAATAGCCAACTGCATTGCCGTAGTTGCCATCATAGCTGATGCCGCTAATGCAACACCATAAAATCCTGCAAAGCTGTAAGCAGCCCATATAGCACCTGAAAATAAAAGAATAGGACCAAAAGTCGAAATCATTCCGGTTGATAAACCCGATATAATATTTGTCGCAGCTCCTGTAGCAGATTTTTGTACGATATCTAAAACAGGCTTCTTACCAAGACCTGTATAATATTCAGTGAAAACAGAAATTAATCCACCTACGACTAAGCCAACCAATACAGCATAATACACGTGCATTGGCGTAACAGCTCTTGACCCTTCACCAAAAAATTCCATCTTCATATCGCCTGGCAGCATCCAATGTATTACAAAAAATGCTGCAATAGCAGTTAATACGATAGAAGTCCAGTTACCTTTATTTAATGCTGCCTGAACTTTCGCTTCTGAAACATCTTTATCAGATATTTTTACCATCCATGTACCTATGATAGAGAATATTATCCCCAATCCTGCAATTAAAATTGGAAGTAGTATTGGACCGAGCCCTAAAAAGCTGTCAGTTATCTGACCACCCATATCTTTTATCAAATAATTACCTAAAACCATTGAAGCCAATACCGTTGCCACATAAGATCCAAATAAATCAGCTCCCATTCCTGCAACATCACCCACATTATCTCCTACGTTATCTGCTATTGTAGCCGGATTCCTAGGATCATCTTCCGGAATACCTGCTTCAACTTTACCCACTAAGTCAGCTCCAACATCAGCTGCTTTAGTATATATTCCACCTCCTACACGTGCAAAAAGCGCTATTGACTCAGCGCCAAGAGAAAAACCTGTCAACGTCTCTAATAAAACTGACATAGAATCTACCCCACTCCACTGACCACTATTTAACCAATGGAATAAAAATACAAATAAAATACTTAGACCAAATACCGCTAATCCGGCAACACCAAGCCCCATCACAGTACCTCCTGCAAAAGAAACCTTCAATGCCTTACTAAGACTAGTCCTTGCAGCTTGCGTTGTTCGAACATTGGCAGCTGTTGCAACACGCATACCTATATATCCCGCTAATGCAGAACTAAATGCTCCTATTACAAATGCTACGACAATAAACCAATGACTCGTTTCTGCAACCGTTGAAAGTATTCCAAGTGCAATTCCGGCTACAACAACAAATATTGCAAGTACTCGATACTCTGCCTTTAAAAATGCCATTGCTCCATCACGGATGTGTCCGGCAATTATTTTCATATTACCTTCTCCCTGGTCTTGCTTATTAACCCAATTAAATTGATAGGCCATATATAATAAGCCGATAATACCAAATAAAGGCAACAGATAAAGTAATGATTCCATTTATTATTATTTTCGTTAAATAAAAAAGTAAAGTTGCTTTTGTTAAGCGGCTGCAAAGATAATATTTATCCTTACTTTCACAAACTGTTTATCGTTTTTGATATATTAATAATAAATTTATATAAAAGATTGAATATGAAAATTAATTTTCCAAAGTTTCTATTTATTTTCTTGGGGATAGTGTTACTTCTCTTCGCAGCAGTTTATTTAACCAACAAAAGTAACGACGGTATAAATGTTAATAAAGTCAAAAGTGAAAATACTTATACTACTGATACACAAAATATTATAACCAATAAAGAAAATTTTAATAAAAAAAATGATGAAATACCTATTTATGTTTCTAAAACTTTGACTTATATTCGTCTCCATAATAAGGCTCCTGAAGGTTATGTAGGTGGAAGAAGATTTCAAAATAGAGAACATAGGTTACCGACCCACACGGATAACAATAAAATTATTTATCGAGAATGGGATGTTTATCCATTAGTCAAGGGACGGAACAGAGGTGCAGAAAGATTGATCACTTCCGACAAAAGTGCCTATTATACTAAAGACCATTATAAAACATTTATAACGATTAAAGAAAATTAGTCCTATTTAAAATGAAATATATCCGTATAGCCTCTCCGGATACTGAGATCAAAAGAGGAAACAACAAAATTATTGTAGAAATCGAAGGTCATGAAGTCAATGACTTCCAATCTTTGAATGATTTACTTAGCGACAAACTTAATTTCCCAAATTATTTTGGCGAAAATCTAGATGCCTTATTCGACATGTTAGTTGACCTTCAATGGCTTAAACAAGACTCCATTGAATTCGTTATTTCTGACTTTGAAAACCTCCTTATTGATGAAGGAGAACTTGCTAAAGCAGAATTAATGCTTCTTCTTGAAGATGTTTGTTTGGAGTGGAAAGAAGGAGATTTCAATGATGATGAATGGGAAATGAAAAAATTCAGGGTTATTATCTTGGGAGACAAATCTTTAGAACAAGAAATTGACAATTCAATCGAATTGCTATTAAAGAATTTTGAGGAGTCTGAAAGCGAATAATTCCCATTTTGCTAATCCAATCCTAATTATAAATTCTAATTAATAAAAAGAAGCCCGGCACTTTTTACGATGCCAGGCTTGATTATTCTGTTAGTTATCTATTCTTAAAAAGTTCCCTGATTTATCAAAAACAAGTTCAAGTCTATTATCTAATTTTACTTCTTGCGTATTTTTATCCAAATCCCACTCAATAATATAATTCGAAGCGTAGTTACTTTTTATGTAGTCCAGAATTTTAGTAGGAATAATTGAATCCGGTAGCTTTTCTGTTCCTTTTACATTGTCAATCCGTTTTTTACTATCAAACTCCAACGTATAATTACCTTCAACTATCACATCATAATCCACTTCAAGGCCATCTACATCCTTAATACATTGTAAAATTTTCTTCCCCGGAAAATGTTTCTCTACATACGTTTTTATTTCAGCAGGACATTTACCTTCATCCAACACCGTACTCTTGTCACAAGAAGTTAGCGATGTCAACATAAGTGCTAATAACAATAAATAATTCATAATAAATAATTTTTATAAAGTTGTAAAATAATATGCTAATAATATTAAACCCAAATACATCAATTGAAGGTATTCAAAACCGAATAATGTTGAATTTAATTTAAATTTAAATATTAATAATCTATATCTTTCTATAATTTAATGTTTTATATTTTATTCTTTTTCAATTGCGGATATTAGTTCGCCTTGGTTATTGAAAGTAAGCAACTTTTCTCTATCTTTATGTTCAACTTCGACCTCATAGTTTACTATTCCATTTAAAACTATTTTTTGGATATCGTCAATCTTATACCGCCGATAATTCTGTTGGATGAAGGCATTTATTTTCCTTGGCATCTCCCCAATTGCTATACTTTCCACTTGTTTAGCAATTCGCAAAGACTCATCAAACCAAATCTTCACATCATCTTTACCTTCAAAGTCAAACTCTACTTTATATAGTTTATCAACCTTTTCCCAAGATACATCAGAAGCCTTTCTATATAATTTTTTAAAATTATTAACCACGACTGATGGAACATTTTTGGCTGAAAGCTTTTGAGCATTAACTCCATAAGTCGTCGTGATTAAAATTAAAATTGTCAAAAAGGTAAGCTTCATCTCTTTTTTTAATGCAAAGTAAAATGACGATTCTGGAACAAATTGGGAATAATTCTCTATTTTCAAATTTTCTTTGAAACTGTAAAAATATGCCCTTCCTTATATTGATAATTTATTTCCAATAGATAGGAATCACAAATTGCTTTAACTAAAGTCAACCCCAGACCCGAATGTACTGAAGAATCTGAGCCTTTATAAAAACGATCAAAAATTTTATACGTATCCAGCGGAGTCCCTTGGGATTGGTTACAAACAGAAAATCGGTTTGCTTCGATTACAATCTCAATAATTTTTCCACCATCACCATGTACTATTGCATTTTTCAATAAATTATTAACTAAGATCTGACTTAGTGACCGGTTCATTTCAATTTCAAATATATCCTCAATGGTAAATCGAAATTCAATATTTTTAAATGACGCAAAGTCAACTAAATCTTCTACTCCCAATCTAAAGATTTGCTCTATATCAACTTTTTCAACTTCTTTAAATTGAAAATTTTCAATCTTCGTCAACAACAACAAATCTTTATTTAATCTTGCCATACGTCCGGCAGAATCCAAAGCATTATTTATACTATTTGCATCCTTTTCCGTAAGACTACCTTCATCTAATAAAAGCTGAAGTCTGTGAATGATGCCGGTTATAGGAGTTTGTAACTCATGTGCAGCATTTTCGGTAAACCTTTTTTGGTTTTCAAAGGACTTTTTTGAGTTGTTGATTAACGTAGAAATAGACCCATTAAGTTGTTTAAACTCTGTGATATTTGTTTCTATTTCAGGCGGCTTCATCTCATTTTCTATACGATAGACCCTTAGCTTTTCAAGCAGGTCGTAAAAAGGTCGCCATACAGCCTTTAACACGACACTATTAATCATCGTCAAGCTGATTAAAAGTATAAAAAATAGGATCAATACCGACCAAAACAAATTATTTATCAAATCATCTTTTTCAATCATTGAAGAGATTACTTTCAATTCGTAATATTTATCTGATTGGTAAAAAGCAGTAGTTAACATTCGAACAGGCTCAAGATCTTCTTCATATTCCATGTACATCAATGTATCCTTGAATGTATCCGTAATCAACATGGCATGTTCTTTAGAAACCTCCCTTATAGCATAATTACTTTCATCAAAATTCAATTTATAAAGTGCAGAACTATCTTTTTCACATTCTTGTATAATTAATATTTTAAAGTTGGACAGCCCATCATCTATACTATCATAGATCTCATCCATCAAATTATAATAAAAAATTACGCTCCAAATAATTAAGATGGCAAATGAAGAAACCAAAGTGTATTTTAAAGTAGTTTGGTTTAATTTCATGCTAATTTCATTGTATAACCAATACCATAAGTGGACTTTATAAGGATGTTCGCATTAGCTTCTTTGAGTTTTTTCCGAATATTCTTTATTTGATAATATACAAAATCCATATCATCCGAATCTTCGTATTGGTCACCCCAAGTATATTCTGCAATGGATGACTTTGTCAAGAGTCTATTGAGATTGTTGATAAAATAATATAGTATATCGAATTCTTTCCGATAAAACTCAATTTCCTTATCCTCAATTACAACTTTTCTATTGTTGATGTCTAAAATAACATTTCCAATATTTATCACTTCTTGCCCTGCGTGATTATTCCTTCTTATCACTGCTTTTATGCGTGCGTTGAGTTCGGCTAGATGAAAAGGTTTGGCAATATAGTCATCAGCTCCTAAGTCAAGCCCCAATAATTTATCATCCAAAGAGTCTTTTGCCGATAGGATGATAACATTACTCTTCAATTTTAATTCTTTAATATATTTCAAAATATCAAAACCAGTTCCACCGGGGAGGTTGATATCCAACAGAATACAATCGTAATTAAAAAATGAAACTTTCTCTAAACCCGAGTTAAATGTTCCTGAACTTTCAACCAATATATTCTCCTTTTGTAAATACTTTTGGATAGTATCTGTTAATTCTACATCATCTTCTATTATTAAAACTTTCATCGGTCGAAATTAAAGACTAATTTTGGAATAATTTGGGAATAGGAATACTATTAAGCCTGTTATTTTTGATACATTAATATGCAATCAATCAAGAATGCATCCAATTTCTATTAGATTACATTTAATTTAATATAGCAGAAATGAATCCAGCCTATTCAAATCATAATTCTATTTTTAAACCTGAAATCACAAATAAAGGTTGCCTAGAATAATACACAGTTGATTATGAATACATTATTGAAGTTCGAATCATTCCAATCTTTTGAAACAACCATTGATTATTTCGTTTGTCAATTCATTATATTTCTAAAGCGGAATTTGAGTTAAATTTTAATATATCATTTTCTCAAGAATAATTACTTTTACACATTCCAAAAATAAATTTTATGAAATTACGTCTATACACAGCTTTCTTCTTAATGGTTACGTCTTCTTTATCATTTGCTCAACCATTTGCCGAAGGATGCGATGGAACAAGATATGCTTTTCAGGTATTTAATGATGTTACTAAAACAACTGTTAAGTATGCCACAACAAAGCCGGAAAACAAAGATTTATTCATTGACATATATCAACCAACCAACGATTTAGTTAAGAAAAGGCCTTTAATATTATTTGCTCATGGTGGAGGCTTTTTATTTGGTGACAAGGCTGACATGGCGGCATTTTGTACTTTTTGGGCTCAGCGCGGCTTTGTAACTGCTTCAATACAATATAGATTATTTAGTGGAATTCCTTCACAATCGACAATGTACGATGCAGCAACAAAGGCTGTTTCTGACATGAAAGCCGCCTACCGTTTCTTTAAATCTGATGCCTCCAATCAAAATTCTTACTTGATCGATACCACTAAAATGTTTATCGGAGGATATTCTGCAGGCGCCATAACTGCTTTACTTACAGGGTATATGGATGCAGACGACCCCATTGACCCTACCACTCTCAATATTATTAATGCGAATGGTGGTTTTTCGGGAAATACCGGAGATACAGAAAATCTAAGTCATAATGACAAAGATATATTTGGCGTATTTAATATGTCTGGAGCAGTATTTACAAAAGGATTATTGGACCAAAACGAACCTTTTCTCATGAGCTATCATGGGGATATTGATGATACAGTTCCAATAGACAGTAATTCTGTATTTTTTGGTCTAGCTTACCTGTATGGCTCGCGAACCATTCACAAGGAAGCTGATGCTATTTCTTTGCCTAATACCTTGACTGTTGCTGCTGGTGGCAACCACACCGATATTTATTCCGACCCCAAATATGCCGGCACTTTAGGACTATACGTTTATAATAGTATTAACTTATTTTATCCAAGATTATGTGGAATTAGCCTTAGTACACACTATGCCAATAGACCTACCCTAAATATCCATGCCTATCCTAACCCGGTAAGTGATTATATTAATATTGAATGTAAAGAAAAGGTGGATGAAATTTGGTTATGTAGCTCCAAAGGTGAAATTGTCTTGCGCAAAAATATATTGTCAAACAATTCTACTTTCAATGTATCTAATCTTGAAACAGGAAGTTATATAATCATTCCAATAAAAGGCAATACTGCCTACAAACCTATTTCAATTCAGGTTGTTCGTTAATATATAAAATTACAACACCGTTAAATAAACCAAAGAGTAACTAAATCGAGCACTTTCAGGGATAAACAAGAGTATTTTTTCTCCGGCCTGAAGGTTTCTTTCATGCATCATTCCATCAAGCATGGCATAAGCCGATGCGGCACCTATATTCCCAATTTTGGTTAAGTTGGTGTACCATTTGGATTGGGGTATATTGATATAATTATTTTCTAATTCCTCTTCCAATTTTTTCCAGAAAAACATGGAAGAAAGATGCGGGAGAAAATAATCAACATCTCCAATATCAAGCTTCCTCTTTTCCATAACAGTTCGTAAAAACTGAACTCCTACCGGTACGACATTCTCACCTAATAGTCGTATATCTTGCTTATAAGAAAATACACTGTTTTTAATCCATTCATCAGGATTCATCTCTCCAAAAGACAGGATTTGCCCATCCTTATCCTTTTCTGCGCCCAAATACATACATGTTTCATACTGATCAGCAAAAGACCCAATTTCAATCCATTCGATCTTGAAGTTCATCTTTCCTTCATCCGGCTGATTTTTGAGTAAGAAAGCGCCCGCACCATCAGACAACATCCAACGTAAAAAATCCTTTTCGAAGGCAAGAATTGGATTGCTCTCCAACATTTGCAAATTTTCAATTTCAGCTTTAAAATTTCTACCTTGTAAATATTGGGATACGCGTTCACTCCCGGTTGACACCGAGGCTTCTGATTGACCGCTCAATACCGTCATATAAGCGTACTTCAGCGCTTGCATCCCAGTACAACATGCACCTGCGAAGCTAACAATTTCCAAATTTGTGACCGGCAACTCACCATGCACCATTGATGCAAGTGATGGAAGCAACATATCTGGACTAGATGTACCACAAGCTAAAACCTTCAACTGATCTATAGTACACAGCTCATCAAACAGTCCTTTCACTGCATTGGCAACCAATTGCGCATTTGTATATACGAATTTACCCTCCTTATTCAGCGAATAAAATCTGTTTTTTATTCCATTACTTCTTAAAATAATATTACGTGACCTGGATGGCTTGTCTCCAGCAAAGCCCAAAATATCCTCCATGTGTTCATTATCTATGGACTCATTTGGATAAAATATACTCACCCCAGTAATAAAAACATCATTCTGTTGACTCATCTACCTTCTTTCTTTATACATAGTTAACTATGAACAATAGATTTCTATCTATCTAATTCAATATTGCTTAGCCTTACATCCAAAAAATTAGTACAACTATGAACTATAATTAAATACAAATCTTCAATGTTATTGCGTTAACAACGTGCAAAAGTAGTATTTTTCATTCAGGATAAAGCAAATACTTCTTTCTTATCACTTTGAATTTATATAAGTCGTCTTGCCACGTTGCTCTTATTTCTTCCTCTGACTTTCCGGCTATTACCTGAAGTCTGAAGGAATCTGTCCCCATTAACTTATCGATAAAATTATTTTTAAGAAAAAACTCAGACTTCTTAGGATAATCCCGATATGCTTGAATTAAATACGAAAGATTAACCCTTTTTTCTTGACTGATTTTATCCACTTTCCTATCGCTTAAATCATAGCCTCTACACTTCTTACCCAGTAAAAATGGAGACATAGCTCCGGGCATTGGCTCAGGAACAAAGTAATAATCACCTTTAATTGCCAATGGACTACCGTATATTTGAAATTGTTTATTTGTTCCACGCCCTATACTAAAATTTGTACCCTCAAATAGACACAATGAGGGATACAATGCGATAGAAAGTTGATTCGGGAGATTTGGCGACGGTTTTACCGGCAGTGAATAAGGCAACTTGTGATTATAATTTTTACATGGAATTACCTTCAATCTGCACTTAATACCATCTTTCAACATACCTTCACTATTCATCATCCATGCAAGCTCACCCAAGGTCATGCCATGCACTATTGGTATTGGTATCACGCCTACAAAAGAAGTAAATTGTGGCTTCAACACCGGACCATCAATATAATGACCATTCGGATTAGGCCTATCTAAAACTAAAAGCGATTTGCCGTGGACAGCACAAGCTTCCATCAAATACTTCAAAGTGGATAAATAAGTATAAAATCTGACCCCTACGTCCTGTACGTCAAAAATAACAACATCTATACTAGCCAAATCTATAGAATCTGGCGCTTTCTTTTTCCCGTAAATGGAAACAATAGGAATTCCTGTAGCTTTATCTTTGTCATCTTCAATACCTGCTCCGGCATCAGCTTCTCCTCGAAATCCATGCTCAGGTGCAAATATCTTAGATACCTGAATATTATTTTCCATTAAAACATCAACTAAGTGCTTTCCCCCTGTTATTGAAGTCTGATTAACCAACAACCCGACTCGTGCCCCCTTAATTAAAGGTATATACAAGTCGGTTTGATCTGCGCCTGTATAGATTGGCAAACCCATTGGCCTTATTTCTGTCTGCCTCGAAAAATTATGATCCGTATTTATTGAAGCTTCATGACAATTTAGGGAAATCAATCCTAATAGCAACATAATATATTGTACTACCATCTAATAAATTTTAAAAACTCTAAATTCTTTGCTTTAACCCAAATTCCATTTATTGAATCGGTACTATTCTTATAAGTATTGAGGTTTTATCCTTTCTTTCGAATAAAATATGTCTCTGCCAACAAAAAAAGTAATGCAGCAACAAGTAAATACTTCCATAATACCAAACCTAAGTCTGTTTCGTGTATAATAGAAGCCAAATTCTGTTGTGTACTTTTATCCCATACTTTAATATGGTCATTTTCAATTGATTTTACATTATCCAAAGATAAAAACCTCATTCGACTTTCTTTGCGATCATAATTAAAAGCATATAACCCAAAATTCTCAAGTGAATAAACACCTGGCAAAATAGATTCATTTCCTAACTGTATAATCGTCCTCCCATTTCTTTGCAACTGCTCGGGAATGAAGGTCTGTGGTCCATTGAACTTTAGAATTCCATCCTGCCCATCCTTAACCTGATTGATTTCAAAACTTTCATTTTTCCCTATAGTAAAAGCAACTTGTGGCCTTAGACTACTAAAACCAGCTTTGAACAAAAATGGTACTAACACTTCACCATTTTTAACCAAATCGCTATAAAGTGGATCAATCGGTGCCGCACATAAATACACTTTCCCTATTCCTCTTCCATACTTGACAAGAAAAGGATATCCATCTCTATAAGTAAGTAGAGAAATTGCGCCCGAGGACATTTTGGCATTTATTTTCAAATTCCTTTGGGTAACAGGAAGTTTAAGACCAATCGTTTTACCTTCAAATACATTTTGAAATATTACATCGTCTTTATTGATTGATTGAACCTTACTTTCAATAGTTACCATTTGTCCATCTGTACCCATTCCAAATGCTTGAGAAAGCTGATTGATTGCTCCGGGCGAAGCTGCATTAGGAAATATGACAATGTTTGTGCCATTATCAATTGCTTTTTTTAATTCACTAATAAGGCCGGTTGAAACACTTTTTAATTCATTTAAAACAATTAACGGAAAACTGGAAAACCGACTAAAGTTGACTCTTGAGATTTCTTCATTTGCAACATTAAAAAGTCGAGATGATTCAAGTGCTGTCGTTAAATAGCGATTGACATTGTTCTCATTGATAATCAATACATTCGCTTTTTTAACATCCTTCCACGCTATAAAATAATTATCATCAAAATTAATTGGATTGTCATTTATTACCAACTCCGCTGATTGATAGTCGCTTCCGGTACTAAGTATTGGGACAGTATCAATAATAGATTTGCCTGCTCCTAACTGGATAATAGGAAGAGGTTTGTTACTACCATTAAATTTTAATATTGGCTTAATAGTACTCGACTTAGACCCATCGTTTACCACTTTATACACCAATTTATTAGCAACACCGGGTAATGAAACCAAGTCTTTAAAATATGCTGTATCTATATATGCATTAGACATAGTGGTTGTCTGTATAGGAACTAAATTAACCTGGATTGAGGTATCCTTTAATGAGTTTAAATCCGCCGTATTTTCTTGAAAATCACTGATAAAAAAAGCGTTATGTTTCCCTTGACCAGCTAGTTTAAAACTTTGTTGCATTGAATGAAAAATACTACCAAAAGTCTTAACCTGAGGAGAGGTAATCTTCTCTTTTAGTGAAAAAACAACTTCTTCTTTGTTGAGCCAAGAATTGCCAATTCCTTGATTATCATTCGTCAAAATCATAAACTTATCATCCGCACCATAACCATTTATTATCTGAAGAGCAATATCTTTTCCTTCTTCTAATAAATTATGATCGGTTGAAATACTTCCCATTGAAAAACTATTGTCTAAATAGAGAATATTGTAATTGACGCCTTGTGTTATCTTACCTTTTGTTTCAAAATAAGGCTGCGCAAAGGCAAATACAAGAGCTAAAACAGCTAAGCATCTTAATAAAAGAACAAGCCATTTATTTATTTTTTTTCTACTATTAGAAGACTGCTGAATAGCCTTCAAAAACGCTACATTTGTAAAATGAACTTTCTTGTAACGCCTAAAATTAAATAAATGAATGATAATCGGTATAGCAATAGCCAATGATGCAATTAAGAAAGCAGGAAACAAAAATTTCATGGTCAAAAGTACAATAAAATACATTTATAATATATATGCTACATTATCCCGAATTCAAAACTATAGCTTTTTAAAAAACATATAACATTGATTATTAGGAAAATATTGAATTATATACCGATTCAAAGATTATGTATAATGCCGATTTGTTGGTTGTTTAGTCAAATGAAATTGGACTTTTATATATATCCAATCGGCAATACAAAACTTTTATCGATTCAACAAATTGTATAGTTGAATTTTAGATTAACCCGATTTCAACAATAAAGGTTTTGAAAAACCTATATTATTCTGATTATCAAGGAAATTCCGATTTACAATTCATTATCAATAATTTCTTAAAACCATCAATTAAGAGTCAACCATCGATTCCGCAATTGTACATTTTGGAATTTGGGATTAAGCATACCAATTAACGTATTAATTTCTAAAACCTATATTTGTTTTAAAAATTTTATAATATGGCAGATTGGTTTAACGGAATTGGCGTCACTTTAATATTGGTATCATTTATACTATTGACTCTTCGTCGAATATCTTCGGAAAGCTTGTTTTATAAAACATTAAACTTTTTGGGTGCCGGAATGGCATGTATAGGAGCCTGGATGTTAGGTGTCTGGGCCTTTGTACTTTTAGAGGGCGTATGGAGTTTGGTTGCTTTATATTCGATCATTAAAAGATAATTCAAGCATTTTTTTATGTTGTGAAACAAATTTTCAAATTACAAAAAGTACAAAATATTTTTCTCAAATTCATGCAAAACAATATTATATTTTGTATTTGTTTCATTATTTTATATTTACAATATTTTATATTGTCAAAAACAACCCGGTTATTTTTTTTTAGTAAAAAGTGAATCATTCCAATATTTACGATGTTATCTTTACATGGAGGATAAACATAAAAACAATGGACACTAAAGTTGAAAAAATCAAAGGCGGAGCATTTTTAATTGAAAATTATGCTTTTGGCACGGATTATATTCCGGAAAGAATGAACGAGGATCAAAAAATGATTCGCGATGTTGTTAGAGAATTTGTAGAGAAAGAAATATGGACAAGAGGCTATATTTTGGACCAACAAGCTAAACTCATGGACGAAGCAGGAGAATTAGGCTTAGTCGGTGCACATATTCCCGTTGAATATGGCGGTCAAGAATTTGACACAATTGTCAACACCATTATAGGTGAAGAATTGGGTCGTGGCGATGCTTCTTTTAGCACAACTTTTGCAGCACATACCGGAATTGGGATGCTTCCTATTCTTTATTATGGCAACGAAGATCAGAAAGCAAAATATCTTCCTAAATTATCAACTGGGCACCTCAAAGCGTCCTATTGTCTGACTGAACCCGGATCCGGTAGCGATGCATTAGGCGCCAAAACGAAAGCCATTCTCAACGAAGCCGGAACGCATTATATACTCAATGGGCAAAAAATGTGGATTTCAAATGCCGGATTCGCAGATATTTTTATTGTTTTCGCACAGATAGATGGTGACAAATTCACAGGTTTCATCGTTGAAAAGGGAGCAGAAGGAATGACATTAGGCGAAGAAGAGCATAAACTCGGAATAAAAGGCTCTTCAACTCGGCAAATCTTCTTTGAGAACACACCCGTCCCTAAAGAAAATATACTTGGAGAAATAGGAAAAGGTCATCACATAGCCTTTAACGTCCTAAACATGGGTCGTTTTAAATTGGGTGTCTTAGTAGGTGGAGGATGTAAAGTCACAACTTCTAGAGCGGTACAATATGGACTTCAAAGAGAACAATTCAAAACTCCTATTGCAAACTTCGGCGCCATACAATTTAAATTGGCTCAGATGGCAATCAATGCTTATGTCTTGGAGTCCACCAACTATCGCATTGCCAACTTGCTTGAAGACTGGAAAACTTCTGCAATGCAGGAAGGTCTGCCATACCAACAGGCTCTACTTGATGCAGCTGAAGAATATGCTATCGAATGTGCTATTTCAAAAATTTATGGGAGTGAGTCGATAGATTACAATGTAGATGAGTTGCTTCAGATCCACGGCGGTTACGGCTTCTCCGAAGAATTTATTCCGGCTAGACTCTTTAGAGATACACGCATCAACAGAATATATGAAGGCACCAATGAAATCAACCGTTTGTTGCTGGTTAATATGCTTCTCAGACGCGTCATGAAAGGCGAATTGGATATGGTCGGACCAGCTTGGGCTGTACAAAAGGAACTGGCCGGTATGCCTAAAATGGAAACATTCGAAGGCCTTTATCCCGATGAAACTAAAGCCTTGAGCCATTTTAAGAAAATCCTATTGATTGTAGCAGGTGCCGGAGCGAAATACCAAATGGATGGAAAGGTTGACCTCAAAGATGAACAAGAGATTCTAATGAATATTGCAGACCTCATGATTGATGTATTCAATGCAGAGTCTATCTTAGCGAGATTAAAAGAAGTTAACCTTTTGGAAGATTCTCTTCTTGCCGAAAAAGAAGCTATCCTTAAAGTGTTCTTCCACGATGCACAAGATAGAATTGCAAAAAATGCCGTCGATGCCTTAGCTTCTTTTGCTTCTGGTGATGAATTAAAAATTATGCTCATGGGCATAAAAAGGTTTACTAAATTAGAGCCCGTAAACGTTAAAGCGTTGCGTAAAAAAATTGCCACTAAAATCATAGAAAAAGAGGAATATCCTTTTTAATGGTTTGTTCACTAAAATTCCTAATAAAGTCAAAACATCAGGTTTTAAAAGGGATTTGGGTTTAAAGTTCATTTAAGTTTGGGACATTATATAAAACTCCGTTCAATAACGGAGTTTTTTATTTTTTACAACATTCTGCACCATTCTACTTACTATTATCATTTTGATACCATTATACAATTAACTTTTTCGTTGTATATTTGACAATAGAATAATTGCTTTGATTAACATAATTGCTCCATATTCACGAAATGGTTATTGGTTTAACCTGAAAAAAACATCTGTTTCACTAATATTGAACACTAATTTGCTATGCCATAAAATCATCTTTCTGATTTGTTACATACTAAACAACATTCACTCAAAACATCAATTTACGCTTTTCCTAATACTTTTGTTTACTTCAATAGGCTCTTTCAACGCCTTTGCTACACACAATCGTGCTGGAGAAATCATTTTCAAGCAAGTGGGTGATTTACGCATAAGAGCTTCTATTGTCACTTACACAAAAGCTTCCAGTATCGATGCGGACAGAGATACTTTAATTTTATTTTGGGGAGATGGTACATTCGACAAAGTCGGTCGCAATAATGGCGGAGGGAAAGGTGTCATTATAGGTCCTGATATCAAATACAACATATATACTTTTGAACACACCTATCCATCACGAGGCACATACACAATGAGCATGACAGACCCAAATAGAGATGCTGGAATCCTCAATGTTAATCCTCCTAATTCAGAAAACATTCCATTCTATATTGAAACAACATTCACATTTTTAAATTCAACGTTTCAAGGTTATAATAACGCCCCTACCCTTTTACAGCCTCCTATAGACATAGGTTGTGTTGGTCAACCTTTTATACACAATCCCAATGCATTTGATGTCGATGGTGACAGTCTGGTTTATGAGTTAATAATACCAATGATGGCAGTTGGCACTCCTGTTCCCAATTATGCTTACCCCGACCAGATTGTCGCAGGTACTAACAATATTATGACACTAAATACCTTCACGGGTGACATATTATGGAATTCTCCGCGTAAAGCCGGTGAATACAATATTGCCATTCGTATTAAAGAATTCAGGCAGGGCATTATGATTTCTTCCACCATTCGGGATATGCAGATTATCATTGACATTTGTGACAATCGCCCGCCCAAAATTGAAACAATCACTGAAGCCTGTGTCGTCGTTGGTCAGACATTAACTTTTGATGTGAACGCTTCTGACCCCGATGGACCTCCCCAAAAAATTAAGTTGACAGCCTTAGGAGGTCCGTTTGCTATTGATGGTAACAAGGCTCAGTTTGATGCACCCCAACAATATACTAATCCACCTCTAAATGCAAAATTTACTTGGTCTCCTGACTGTAATGCTATCAGCAGTTCTTATTATTCCGTCATTTTTAAAGCGGAAGATAATTATCAAGACTCAATAGGCTTGGTGGATTTAAAATCAATCAAAATAAAAGTAATTGGACCGGGACCGGAAAACCTTGTTGGCGAATCTTCTTTAACCTCCATAATATTAAAATGGCAACAACCTTATTTATGTGAAATAACTAAAAACCAATACTTTAAAGGATTTAATGTTTGGAGAAGAGTAAGTAGTAATAGTTTCCAGCCGGACACTTGTCATCCCGGCTTAGCAGGCAAAGGTTATGAAAAAATCGCCTTTAATCAAAATACTTTCGATGGTCAATCCTTTATTTTTGTCGACAATCAAGTTGAAAGAGGAAAGGCTTATTGTTATAGAGTAGAAGCTGAATTTGCATTGACTTCACCCGGAGGATTTCCATACAACAAAGTCCAAAGCCTTCCATCCAATGAAATATGTGTTCTGCTCAACTTAGACGTACCGTTGATAACAAAATCCTCAATTATTTCTACAGGAAGCGCCGACTCTTCCCTTATCCAATGGATTAGACCAAGGATTACAGACTTTGATACTTTGGCAAATCCGGGACCATATAAATACATATTAAAACGAGGATTAAGCAACAATCCTGCTTCTTTTACAGAAATAAATGGAGCCCTTTTTACATCCCAATATTTTTTAGATCCAATCGACACCTCATTTATTGACACTGGACTAAATACACAAAATTCTTCATTCACCTATCTTGTTGACTTTTATGCTGGCAATGGAGATATTCCGTATGGCAGTTCTTCTCCAGCATCTACAGTATTCTTAAATGTAGCCGGTTCTGATAAAAAAACTATTTTGACTTGGCATGAATCTGTACCTTGGACTAATAATAGCTTTGTTATTTATAAACTAAATTCTTTAGGAACATTTGATTCAATAGCTACTACCCAAACAAGGAAATATGAAGATAAAAACCTTGAAAATGGACAAGAATACTGCTACAAAATCAAAACAGTAGGCAGTTATGGAATACTAGGGCTTCCTTCTCCTATAGTTAATTTTTCTCAGGAAGCATGTGGTATCCCAATCGACACCGTTCCTCCATGCATTCCGACTCTTTCTATTACAAATGATTGTTTAAACAACATTACGAATAATGCAATAGTAAATAAAATTTCATGGAACAATCCGGATGATATATGCGGAATCTCCGGTGATACCAAAGGATTCCGAATTTATGTCAAACACGAACAATCTTCAACACCCGAATTAATCTATGAAACGAATGATCCTCAACAATTATATTTAGAGTATGCCAGTGAAGAATATGGCCTGGAAGGCTGTTTTTATATTGTTGCTTTTGATTCTGTTTTTAATGAAAGTCCGCCAAGTAACATAGTTTGCATGAAAAATTGCCCGGATTATCGATTACCTAATGCATTTTCACCCAATAATGATGGACACAATGATGTATTCAGACCTTATCCATATCGGTTTGTTCATAAAGTCGAATTTAAAATCTATAATCGATGGGGAAATATAATATTTGAAACTTCCGATCCGGATATTAATTGGAAAGGCGAAAATCAGCATGGAAAAAATGTTCCAGATGGCACTTATTATTATTCATGTAAAGTCTTTGAAACAAATAGCTCTGGTGTTGGTGTTGACAATCCATTAAACTTAACCGGGTTTATTGAGTTAATTCGATAAACAACATTTTTATTTATTTTATATAACAAATTAACATTCTATATTTTATGTTCACCGGAATAATTGAAACAATTGGCATTGTGCAATCATATAAACATGAAGGTAATAAAATACATTTTTGGCTAACTTCTTCGTTTACCAATGAACTGAAATTAGGTGATAGCATTAGTCATGATGGTGTTTGTTTGACCGTTACGGAGTTGCAAGATAATCTTTATTCAGTGACCACCATAGATACGACGCTTGAAACAACCAATATTAATTGGCAACCTGGAACAAAAGTAAATCTCGAAAGAGCTTTATCCGTCAATAGTAGGTTGGACGGCCATATTGTTCAAGGCCATGTAGATTCAATTGGCATCATTAAAGATATTGAAAAAACTGATGGTTCTATCAAGATAAACATAGAAATAGGACCTCAATTCAAGAAAAACATTGTTGAAAAAGGAAGTATATGCGTGAACGGTATTAGTTTGACTATTGTAAGTATAAATGAAAACAATTTCATAGTTGCCATCATTCCTCATACTTGGCAAATTACAAATTTACATCAACTTAAAATTGATGAAACCGTAAATTTAGAATTTGATATTTTAGGTAAATACGTAGAGAGATTATTACAATATAAAGTTTGACCAGTCACATTAAAGACAATATCTTTGCCTTTAATATCAAATTATACTTATACATATATATAACAACCTATATACCACTCAATTAAATCATATAAATTAGAGTCCTATCATACTTAAAAAGGCTGAAGGATATACACCTAACCAAATTATCATAACAAACAATGCCGAGATCAAAATTTTAAGTACAATAGAATTGTTACCTATATAATCATCGATAATGGCTTCATCCCTTGACAACATTGCAGCAACTACTCTTAAGTAATAGAACAATCCTATCGTACTGGAAATAGCTAATATGATTAATAGAAACAATTTGCCTGCTCCCATGCCTGCCGATAAAATATAAAACTTACCCAAGAATCCTGCTGTTAGCGGAATACCGGCTAAGGATAACATTACAACTGTAAGTGCTGCGGCAAGCCAGGGATTTCTCCAAAACAAACCTTTATAGTTTTCCACCATTAATAATTCTCCTTTCTTACCAGTAAAATAAGTAATTATTCCAAAAACTGCCAAAATACTTGTAAAGTAAACCAAAAGATAAAACATGGAGGATCTAATACCATCTGGTGAAAAAGCTAGAAAGCCAACCATCAAATATCCAAGGTGAGAAATAGATGAATAAGCAATTAATCTTTTAATATTCTCTTGTCGTAGTCCAAGCCAATTCCCAATAAACATTGATGCCGCAGCTATAGCAGCAAAAGCCACCCAAATACTATCTTGGCCTAATCCGCCCATCCCATAAAACAGCCTCATCAAAAAAACAAATGCTGCACCCTTGCTAATGGTAGCTACAAATGCAGCTACCGGCGCAGGCGCCCCCGAATATACATCCGGAGTCCAAAGATGAAATGGTGTCAACGCCATTTTAAATCCAAATCCAACCATGGAAAGAGCCAATCCGGCCAATATCAAATAATTCATCGAACCGCCCTTGACAGAATCGGCCAAACCCTGTAAATCCATCATCCCGGTGGCAGAATAAATCAAAGCAAATCCAAACAATATAAAAGATGTTGCAACCGCAGCCATTATCAAATACTTCAACGCGGCTTCAATAGAAGCACTCTGACTTTTCAAATATCCGATTAATACAAAAAGTGAAACACTCAACAGCTCAAGAGATACAACAAATGATACAAAATGATTGCTTACACCCATACATACTGCTCCCAATGTAGCTAATATCAATAAAATATAATACTCTTCCTTTACTTCCGAGTGAATTTTAAAATATGGAAATGAAAATAACGTTATAACAATGGCACTAATCAATATTAATCCGGTCAGAAATCGTCCTATACCATCAACATAAAACAAGCTTGTAACAAAACTATCCTGACTTGGTTGAACCATCAAAGCATAAAAAGCTAACCCAAAAGTCAATACTGTCAATACATTACTAACCAAGGCATTGCGTTTGAATGCAATTACCAGCATTACTACGACTGCACCGATAGCCAGAATGATTTCCGGCATAAAAAATCCTAATTCATTTGTAGTTACCACGAGATACCTCCTTCTTTAGTTTCTTTTTCTACTTTGTTTCCTTTCAACAATCCATCGTATGGTTCAGCCATACCTATCTTTCCATTATTTAAAGACTCTATATTCTTTCCAAGACGATCAAATGCAGGTTGTGCAACCTTTACGACTGATTGTGGAAAAAAGCCCAACCATAATATGGCAACAGTCAAACTTCCCAAAACAAGCCATTCTCGAGGATTCAGATCCACCAATTCATCAACCTTGGTTTGTGAGGATTGATGGAATATTTTTTGTAATATTCGAAGTGAATACGTTACGGACACGATTAAACCCAAAGTCGCAAGTGTAGCTAAAACCGCATCATATTGCCAAGCTCCAGCCAGAATTAAAAATTCAGCAACAAAATTCGCTAATCCAGGTAAACCTAATGAAGCCATTACAAAGACTAAAGTAAATCCACCCATATTGGACATCTTTTTCCAGAATCCGCCCATTTCTTCTAAGTCAAATGTCCCTATTCGTTCGAAAATAAATTCAGAGATAATAAATAATGCAGCAATACTCAATCCATGAGCTACCATTTGCATTAAAACACCCTGATATCCAAAGGCACTAAAAGAAAATACCCCAACTAGAATAAATCCCATGTGACTAAAACTGGAAAAAGCAATCAACCTTTTCAAATTCCTCTGTGCAAAAGATAGCTTTGCTCCATATAATATGGCTGCTGCACCTATTAACATCGCAGGTGTTGCAAAATCTCGTGCCGCATCAGGAAATAGTGGAACAACAAAGCGTAACAAACCGTAAGCTGCAGTTTTAGACATCAGCCCAGCTATAATTATACTCCCTGCTGATGGTGATTCCGCATAAGCGTCAGGTAACCAACTGTGGAAAGGCAAAGTAGGTAACTTTACCAAAAATGCAATTAAAAAACCGCACATCAACCAAAATGACAATGCCCCTCCAGGCAAAGCTGTTAATAAATCAGCATAATTAAAACTATATGTTCCTGTCTGAGAGCCATGATATAAATATAACCCCAAGATGGACAACAACATCATGAGTCCACTTATCTGAGTGAATAAAAAGAATTTCCATCCGGCATATCTACTTTTCTCATGCCCCCAAATTACCATAACAAAGTACATTGGAACCAACATTATCTCCCAAAAGAAATAAAACAACATCATGTCCATTGCCAAAAATACTCCAGTAATTCCGGCAAGTAACCATAATATATTAAATAGAAAAAATCCAAGATCCTTTTCTATCGTATTCCATGAAACTATTATAGATATAACTCCTAAGAAGAATGTTAGGGCTGTCATTACCAGACTAATTCCATCCATTGCTAAATGAAATGTCATTCCAAAATCAGGAATCCAATTAAATTTAACGGATCTAATCCAATTTGATTCCGATCCCATCGTAATATCCCCACCACTATTAATCCAAATGCTACTAACTAATACAAGATCAATTAGTAAGGCCAATAATGCTATCCATTTAGCCCCTTGTTTACTAAAAGGAGCAACTGCCCAGGCAAGAACGCCGCTGCCCATTAATATTGCTAAAAGAGTTATTAATATCATAATGCCAAGATTAATGTGAGAATAATAAATGCTCCAAGACCGATTCCCATCAAATAGTATCTCATTTTACCATTTTGGCTTCGACTAAAAGTCTCATTCATTTCCAGGTTAAACCATCCGATTCTTCTATATATTCCATCGACAAAGTCTTTTTCGTCAATTTTTGCAAGCCATACCAATGGCCTCACAAAGACTATATTATATAATTTGTCGAAATCCCATCCGTTTGCTAAAAACCTGGTCATACCGGCTGAAAATGGCATATCACTCACACGACGAGTGGCATTCTCTTTACCATACATTTGCCAAGCCATATATAGACCTAATAATGCCAGCAAGCCAGCAACGACTTGTAGAACACCTTCACTTATCCCCACAGGATCTTGTAATACTGCTGCTGGGAGCATCGTATTCATAAAGTCTCCAAATAAAGAAAAATGTCCAAAATTATGAGGCAATTCAATGAAACCGGCAATGAGAGATAATACACCCAATATAACTAATGGTATTTTTATGGCCATACCCGGATAATGGCTGATTTCAGTCTTTTGCTCACCATAAAATGTTAAAAATACCATTCTAAACGTATATATTGAAGTAAGTAATGCCGATACTGAACCCAATACCCATAACCAAACTCCACCTTTTACACTTGCAAATGAATACCATAATATTGCATCTTTACTATAAAATCCAGCTGTAACCAAAGGGATTGATGCCAATGCAGCAGAACCAAATAAAAAGGTCCAAAATATAACCGGCAATTTCTTCCTGAGCCCACCCATTTTAAACATATCTTGCTCATGATGCAATGCTAGAATAATCGCTCCTGCTCCAAGGAATAACAATGCTTTAAAAAATGCATGTATCATAAAATGAAATACCGCAGCTGACCAAGCACCAACTCCTATAGCTAAAAACATATATCCAATCTGGCTTATTGTAGAATAGGCAAGTACCCTTTTTATATCTCTTTGAACAAGTGCACTACATGATGCTAAAAACAACGTCAAGCCACCAATTATTGCCACTATTAATTGGACAGAAGGAGCCAACTCAAACAAAACGTATGTCCTAGTCAACAAATAAACACCCGCAGTTACCATTGTCGCAGCATGTATCAGTGCACTGACCGGCGATGGTCCTGCCATAGCATCGGGTAACCATGTTTGTAAAGGCAACTGTGCTGATTTCCCCAATGCTCCACCCAATAATAATGCCGCTGCCAATATTGCTGTTGTGCTGTCAGAAGTCCATACATCAGGTGCTGCTTTTAAGATTTCACTAATATTAAGCGTATTAAATGTTTTAACTAAAAGGAAAAATCCAAGAATCATCGAGGTATCTCCAATCCTTGTAACTAAAAAGGATTTTCTTGCAGCGTAGGCATTTGATTCAGCATTCTTTTTATCTCCATAATAAAAACCTATCAGTAAAAAACTACATAATCCTACACCTTCCCACCCTAAATACAACAATAATAAGTCATTAGATAGTACTAAGATGAGCATACTAAATACAAATAGGTTCATGTACGCAAAGAACCGCGAATAACCTTCATCCTCCTTCATATATTCTGACGAAAACATGTGAATGAGTGTGCCGACAAAAGTTATTACAAAAATAAAAACTAAGGACAATGCGTCTAAATGCAATGTTATTTCCGGATGAAAATTACCAATGCTGAACCAAGTCCAAAGATGTTGTTCAATAACAGCCCCAGGTGTAGAATTACCCAAAAAAGACAATCCAACAAAAATTGTAATTAATGCGGAAATCCCAATAACCCCTGTTCCTATAATCGGTATCAAATTACGAGGAATTCTCTTACCAAAAAAAGCAAGAATAAGAAATCCAAGCAAAGGCAAGGAAGGTATAAGCCACAATATATCAGAAATATTCATACTTATTTATTTCATTTAAATTAATCTCTCAATTGATTCATAGCATCGGTATCTACTGTCTTTTGAAGTCGATGCATCTGCAAGATTAATGCTAATCCAACAGCCACTTCTGCAGCGGCCATAGCCAATATAAAGATTAGCATAACCTGTCCGTCTGCCTTACCATGCTGTGCACCGGCTAACACAAATGCTAGTCCTGCCGCATTAAACATGATCTCAACACTCATAAGTGTAAACAATATATTCCGTCGAGTAATTACACCCAACAACCCGGTTAAAAATAGAATCCCGGATAAAATCAATCCTGCATTTAATGGAAAATCACTCATTTTCTTTGTCAGTTGTTTGTAAATAACGATGATATTCTCTCTTCTTTTCTTTTCCGATATGATAGGCACCAACGATTCCGGCTATCAACAACATTCCTGTAAGTTCAACTGCCAAAACGTATCCTCCAAAGAGTGAACTAGACACTTCTGCTGCATCTATCATTTTTATAGATCCTTCTCCTTGAAATTGCACATTTCGAAATACAAAAATCAATTCTGCTAATAGTACAATACATAGGATAGCAGGAAATATCCACAATCTTGGCGTCATCAGTTGAGATTCTCTTTGCACTGAATCTTTACCCAAATTAAGCATCATTATTGCAAATAAAAATAAAATCATGATAGCACCGGCATACACAATCACTTCTAGAGCAGCAACAAACGGAGCGCCTGAAATAAAAAATATGACACTAATCGAAAATAACGAAACGACCAAATATAAAAAAGCATGAACAGCTTCCTTCCTTGTCACAACCATAATCGTCGAAATAATGGCAACTATTGCAGATAAATAAAATATGATCTTCATTCAGTCTATCTTCTATTAATTAAGGTAATAATGTTCTAACATCAACTGGTTCTAACTCATTTTCGCCTCCTCCTTTTGGTTTGACTCCTACAGCAACACCTGCTTGTTCATAATAACTATAGCCATGGTATTTGCCCATCCCATCGATTAAAAGATCTTCTTTCTCATACACTAAATTTTGGCGTACATATTCACCCATTTCAAAGTCTGGTGTAAGCTGAATTGCATAGGTAGGACATGCATCTTCGCATAATCCACAAAAAATACATCTTGAAAAATTTATCCTAAAATATTCAGGATATCGCCGCCCGTTTTCATCTTCAGTCGCTTGTAATGAGATGCAATCAACCGGACATGCCGCAGCGCATAAGTTACAAGCAACACACCTCTCATTGTGATCCGGATCACGTGATAAGACAATACGACCCCTCCAACGAGGTGGCAAATATGGCTTTTCTTCAGGATACTTTATTGTAACCCTTTTGCTGAACATTTTCAGAAAAACCATCCATAATGAACGTATATTACTAAACATAACTACTTATTTATTGTGTCAACAAAACAACTGCACCGGTAACCAGTACATTTAATAATGCCAACGGTAACAATAATTTCCAACCATAACTCATCAATTGATCATATCGTGGACGTGGTAAACCCGCCCTTAATAGAACAAAAAATAAGATGAAACAAAACATTTTTATCAAAAACCAAACGATAGGAGGTAAAAACGCCGGTCCTAACCATCCACCAAAAAACAAAATAGTAATCAAACAAGAAACTAATGTAATTCCAAGGTATTCTCCCACAAAGAACATTCCGAATTTCATACCTGAATATTCAGAGTGAAATCCTGCAATCAATTCACTTTCTGCTTCCGGTAAGTCAAATGGTAACCTATGTGTCTCAGCTATACCTGCTATTAAAAAAATGACAAAACCTATTATTTGAGGTATTACAAACCACACATCTTTCTGAGCATTGACAATATCCGTCATATTAAAAGATCCTGCTTGAATAACCACACCCATCAATGACAAACCCATAAATACTTCATAGGAGATCATTTGTGCTGCTCCTCGAACCCCACCAAGTAACGAATACTTATTATTAGATGCCCATCCCGCAAGTACAATGGTATATGCACCTAAAGATGACATTGCCAAAAAGAATAGAAGCCCAATATTCATATCAGCTACCACAATACCGGGTGCAAATGGAATTATGGCAAAACTCATTAATATACTGAGCATTATTATGGTAGGCGCAATAATAAAAACCTTTTTATTGACAAATGGTGGTATCCAATCTTCTTTAAAAAATATCTTTATAATGTCAGCTAATACCTGGAAAATCCCGAATGGGCCCACTCTATTAGGGCCTAATCGCTGTTGCCACACAGCTAACATTTTACGTTCCACATAAATCAATCCTGCAGCAATTGTTACAGTCCCTAAAAGGACACCTACAATTATCAATATTTGCATCAGGGTCTCGTTCATATCCCGCTTTTATTAATTAACTTTCTGATATAATTCAATTTGTTCATTCTATTTGCCTATGATTACGTCAGTATAAAATGGAAAACGCAGTCCGGAAATTCCTTTTAGACCATAAGGCAATAAAATCACATGATCCGGAAGGCTGTTATCTACATAAACAGGTAGGGTAACACTGTACTTTTCATTATTGATCGTTATCATTCCATTCGCATCAGCACCAATAGACTGTAAAGTATTGGATGAAACAGATACTTTCGATTCTTCAATTCGCTTCACAATAGCTTGACTCTTAGAAGTCAGCTCTTCTGAACCAAAAATCTGCCATCTCGGCAAAACCTCATACTTTCCTCCATTCTTTGAGTTCTTTTCAATCTCAAAATAAGACTTACCATTATCATTTGGCTCAATCAACCTGATTCCCGGATTTCCTCCATGCAATGGTCCACCCACTTCAATCTGATATTTGTTGATAGATTGAACAGAATTCCATCCCGGTGACCAGAAAAACGGAATATCAGCAGATGGTGGTTGACCATGATATCCTTCCATGGTATAACTTAATGGTGAATCTTCATCCTTTGGTGGCATAGGTTCATGAACACTTACATTAGCATTCATGGATGTTCTACCACTATAGCGATGTGATTCCCTCGGTATTTTTTGCGTACCGATTCGGTAATCAGCATTAGGAGCTAAATTTATGATATTCGCAAAACGCTCTATTTGTGAAATCATATCACCCAATACTGTATCAAAGCTTCTTGCTTCTTCTCCTTGGTGAATAAGTATATCCAACCAAGCCCATGAACTTTTTATATCGTTGTTTGGCTTAAATACTTGATAGTATCTTTGAGCACGACCTTCATTATTAACCATTGTACCGGTTGATTCTGCAAACGTTCCGGCTGGAAGAATATAATCAGCATATTGTGTTGATTCATTTTCCATGGAATCAATAATGATGGTGTTTTGACTATTGTGTAAAAAGTTCTCAACATCTTTCGATGATGCACGGTAGAATAAATCTGTTTCTAAAATAAAAGCAGTAATATCTTTCTCCTCAGAAACACGTCGCATAGCATCGTCTATCGAACCAGCTGTTCCTAACATAGCCACACCCATAGAATTTACTTCGGGAACAGAATAAACTATACCCACGTCTTTACCACTAGACTTCAATGCACCGGCAATATTCATAGCACACCGAACTATTTCCTTACTCATCATGCCACAACCGGAAACAATAAGAGGCTTTTTAGAAAGAGTCAAAGCATTTGCTACTCTAAAAGCAAAATCATCATCTGCCTGATGTTCTCCCCCTTTTACAATAAAATCATGTATTTTATTTCCGGTATTCAACAACTGGGATGTATCTCCATGTAAGTTTAAAGTAGATACTTCTTCCATCTTAGTAGCATAAGGAGTAGCTACATACAAAGGACCTTTTTCGTCTTGAACTACTTCCCGTATAGCAGCATCATTCCAATGCTGTATTTTTAAAGCAAAAGCTTTTTCATTTGGTTGATTTTTAACTGCTTGCCGCAATGCTAATGCAATCATTGGAGATGTATTGGTCACATCTTCGCCCAAAACAAAGATTGTGTCATAACTTTCAATCTCAGCAAGGGAAGGCGTCTTTACGCTACCATTTGTAAGTACTTCCAATACTTCATTCACAACGTCATTTTCAATCGTCGGAATTCCATTATAGAAATTATCAGCACCCACCAACTGTTTTAACATGAAATTAGATTCCAATGATGCCCGTGGAGAGCAAATACCGATCATTTTTGGATTAGAAGCAACAATATTTTTGACAGAAGAAATTACATCAGAGCCTTTTGAATTATCTTTTTGAGCCAACCTTGTTAATCTTTTCTCATCATTGACATATTCATATCCAAATCGACCTCTATCACATAAGAAATAACCGTTTACATCACCGTTAAATCGAGTCATTACTCTTCGTACCTTTCCATATCTTTCGGAGGAAAGAATGTTACAGCCTAATGAACAGCCATGGCATATTGAAGGAGAGCTTGTTAAATCCCATTTTCTAGTATAATGTTTATGCAAGGTTTTGTCTGTGAAAACTCCTGTAGGGCACACTTCAACGAGGTTGCCACTAAATTCACTTTCTAAGGTACCTTCTTCACTTCGCCCAAAATAAACCCTTCCACTTGATGCAAAAACTCCAAAGTCTCCACCACCAGCATAATCGTTGTAAAAGCGAACACAGCGATAACACTGGATACACCTATTCATCTCGTGATTGATAAATGGTCCAAGATCTTGATTTATATGTGTTCTTTTTTGGAAACGGTATCTTCTATAGTTATGACCACTCATGACCGTCATATCTTGCAAATGACATTCACCACCTTCGTCACAAACTGCACAGTCGTGTGGGTGGTTTATCATCAAGGATTCAATGTTACCTGCTCTGAAATCCTTGGCTTGTTGTGCATCGATAGAAATTCGAGTTCCATCATTAGCATCAAGCATACATGCCATAGTAATTCTACCACGCGTATCATTTTCGTCCCGATAACTCATGACAGCACATTGACGACATGCACCTACTGAATGAAGTTTGGGATGCCAACAAAAATAAGGCAAATCCATCCCGAGTGAAACACAAGCATCGAGCATGTTTTTACCGTCAGGAACTTCGTATTCAATATTATCGATATATATTTTAGCCATAACTATTGTTTAAAGTATAATCAATGATGATATTTACATCGGTGAGTATGAATGTGTTCTTCAAAGTCCTCTCTAAAATACTTGAGTGCACTTTGCAAAGGCTCCATTGCTCCTGGTGCTAATGCACAAAATGTATTTCCGGGCGCCATATAATGAGTATGATGTATTAAATGATCAATATCTTCAGGCGTACCGCGTCCTTCTTCCAAGGCAAGCAAAATTTTGGCAGTCCAAGGTAATCCTTCACGACAAGGCGTACACCATCCGCATGATTCTTGAGCAAAAAACTGTTCCAAATTCAGGCACATACCAACCGGACACGTTTTGTCATCCATTACGATGATAGTACCTGTACCCATACGGCTTCCGGCTTTAGCCACTTCCTCAAAATCCATCTTTATATTATAGTGCTCAGGAGTCAAAAAGTCCGTAGATGCTCCACCCGGCAACAAGCCACGAAGCTTGTATCCATCTTGCATTCCTCCGGCGTGTTCTTCAATAATCTCTCCTAACGTTGTGCCTAAAGGAAGCTCCCATATTGCGGGGCGTTTTACTTTTCCACTTGCACCATAAAGCTTTGTTCCGCCGCCACCTTCGGATTTACTGATAGATACATACCATTCAGGACCTTTTGCAAGGATATGCGGTATGTTACAATATGTTTCTATATTATTTACTATGGTTGGTTTTCCAAAAAGTCCACTTACTTGAGGAAATGGCGGCTTATTTCTTGGATTAGCTCTTTTACCTTCCAATGCATTGAGTAAAGCTGTTTCTTCTCCACATATATACCTTCCAACACTGGTATGTAAATCCATATCCAAAGAATAGCCACTACCCAGAATATTTTTACCCAAATACCCGGCTTTGTATGCTTCGTCTAACGCCTCTAAAACCCTCTTAGCAGCCAAATGGTATGCCCACCGTAAAAAGATATAACTCATCGAAGCGCCAATTGTATAAGCGCTTATAATCATCCCTTCAATAAGTTGGTGTGGATTACATTCAATCAACAATCTGTCTTTGAATGTACCCGGTTCCATCTCATCTCCATTAGCAACAAGATATTTTACTGGAGGTGCGTTATCACCCATAGGAACAAAACTCCACTTCATGGCAGTGGGAAAACCCGCTCCACCACGTCCTCTCAATTTGGACTCTTTTACCACATTCAAGACCTCAGCAGGTGTCAATTTCAACGCCTTTCTAAGACCTTCATATCCTCCGGTTGCTTCATACTCTTTAAGCGATAAAGGTGAACCATCGTTTTTTATATGTTCGGTTAACGGTCTATCCATTATAAATTATTCATATTTTGCAAGAATTTCACTCAATTGTTCCGGTTTTAAATCGCGATACAAATCTTCATCTACCAACAATGCCGGTGCATGGTCGCATGTGCCGAGGCAAGGGATAGGTAGAAAAGTAAATCTATCATCGGGAGTAGTCATTCCAAAATCAATATTTAAAAGTTCCTTTATAGCTTTGTGAATACTTTCATAGCCCATGACCCAGCAACTTACACTATTACAAAGGAATATCACATGTCTGCCAACCGGCCTCCTAAAAATTATATTATAAAAAGTAGCAACACTATCGATTTCGTGTGTTTTCATCTCCAATATAGGTGCCAATTCTTCTAATGCTTCGTCAGAAACCCAACGGTTATATTTTTGGACAACTTTTAAAGCATCAATACAAGCAGCTTGCTTATGTGGTAAATGATGAAACAGAGCTTCTATTTCTTTTCTCGCTTCATCTGATATCACTTGATTTTCAATACTCATTCAACAAAAATTTATCTATCTATATCTGATAATACAAAATCAACACTTCCCAATATTGCCATTAAATCAGCAATGGTATATCCGGTGCTATACTGTGGGACAAACTGGATATGAGGAAAACTAGGAGTCCTGATACGTGTACGATATGACGTCGTACTTCCATCACTTACTAAATAATATCCGTTATTTCCCTTACTCGCTTCAACGCTACAAAATCCTTCTCCCGCCGGCAATACTGGACCCCATGTTACATTGACAAAGTGATTAATCAATGTTTCAATATCATACATGGTATGTTTTTTGTCAGGAGGTGTAGTTAGAGAGTTGGTAGATTTATATGGGCCTGCAGGCATATTTTTTAGACATTGCTCTACGATTCGAATACTTTGTCTCATTTCTTCTACGTGAAGTTTTGCTCTGTCATAACAATCACCATTGGCAGCAACCGGGATTTCAAAATCAAATTGGTCGTAACCGGAATAAGGTTGTTTCTTTCTAAAATCCCATTCCAGACCGGTAGCCCGTAATCCTATTCCGGTAACTCCCCAATCTATCGCTTCTTCGGTATTAAAGACACCAATACCAATTGTTCTGGCTTTGAAAATCTGGTTTTTCATAACCATCTTATCGTATTCTTTCAGTCTTGGTGGAAAATACTTTACAAAATCAGCAACCAAAGTCTCCCACCCTTCCGGCAAATCTTGAGCAACGCCTCCAATTCTAAACCAGTTAGGGTGCATTCGGTCTCCACATATTGCTTCAATTATAGTAAACAAGCGCTCCCTATCATAAAATGTAAGGAATACAGGCGTCATCATACCCAAATCTTGTGCAAATGTTCCATACCATACCAAATGGCTTGAAATACGGAATAACTCACACAACATAATTCTGATTACCTTAGCCCTATCCGGCACCTCTATACCCCCCATTTTTTCAACCGTCATCACATAGGGCAAGTTATTCATGACACCACTTAGATATTCTACCCTATCCGTATAAGGGATATAGGTATGCCATGATTGTCTTTCTCCCATCTTCTCAGCGCCCCTATGGTGGAATCCTATGTCAGGAACAATATTGACAATATCTTCTCCGTCCATTTGAAGGATTAATCTCAATATACCGTGTGTACCGGGGTGTTGAGGTCCTAAATTAAGGAACATAAAATCTTCATTATTTTTCGAATGTGATTTTAATCCCCATTCTTCCGGCTTAAATTGAAGAATATCTTGTTGCTCAAGCATTTGTTCTTCAGGCATCTTAAATTGCCCCATTTCTGTTGCACGAGCAGGATGTGCCTTTTGAAGTGGATGACCTTGCCAATATCCCGGCATCAATATTCTGCGCAAATTGGGATGTCCTTCAAAGTTAACGCCAAACATGTCATAAACTTCTCTTTCATACCAGTTGGCAGAAGACCATACCGGAGTAACAGAAGGTATCGATGCTTTAGAAGCATTCAGGCCAACTTTAATTCGTATAAACTGATTACGGCTATAGGACAATAACAAATACACTATGGTAAATTTACTCTCCGGTTGACCATGTCGATTATTTCGTGCTTGCTCATCGATAGCACTTAGGTCATACAATTGGCTAAATCGAAGAGCAGAATCTTTTTTCAAAAACCCCAATACGCCTACAATATTTTCTTTATTTACCCAAAGAGTAGGAAATTCGTCACAAGTATTTTGCTCAAATACTATTGCATCAGGAAATTGATGTTTAATTTTTTCAACAATATCAGCGTAGCCTGACATATTTTTACTTATTTACTTTATAAAAAGGATGAACGAATTAACATTATATATGGTCAGGAGGTCGGATTTCAGTCATCTTGGCTCTTTCAGCTCGTTTTTCCTCTTTCATAGAAGGCATTTCCGGCTTGATTATACCTTGAGGACCAATGACCCAACTTAATGGTCGTTTTTCCTGACCTACTTTATCACGAAGCATTACAATACCTTCCAGAAAAGCATCCGGACGTGGCGGGCATCCCGGAACATAAACATCAACAGGCATAAACTTATCTACTCCCTGAACAACGCTATAAATATCATACATACCACCGGATGATGCGCAAGCTCCCATAGCAATGACCCAACGAGGAGCCATCATTTGCTCATATAATTTACGGATGATGGGTGCCATTTTAATAAAAACTGTACCGGCAACAATCATCATATCAGCTTCACGAGGAGTTCCTCTGATAACCTCTGCACCAAAACGAGATACATCATACTTACTGGTTATACTTGTCGCCATCTCAACATAACAACAACTTAGACCAAAGTTAAAAGGCCAAATTGAATTCTTTCGACCCCAATTGACCATGGAATCCATGGTAGTTAAAACAACCGATTGTTGCACTGCTTCCTGCATCGATCCAATGCCATTCATTGTATTTATTGGGTCATTTGCTCTGGTGGTCCACCACTTCATACCGTATATATTTATTCGTCTATATTAATTAATAATTTTATTCGGGTCACTCTTGAAATCCTTATGGTATTTCTTTAATATTTTGCTTCCGGATGGTCCAAATTCCAATGCTCCTATCCTCCATTCATATATAAATACAGCTACTAACAGACCAATAAAAGTCGAGATAGCAATATATCCGCCCCATCCTAATGCTTTGACATTTATTGCCCAAGCAAGAATAAATATAGCTTCTAAGTCAAAAATGACAAAAAACATGGCTAAAATATAAAAATGTATTGGGAATTTAAATCGAGCATCACCCGTTTCGGTAATCCCTCCCTCATAAACCGTATCAGTAGCTGTCTCTTTATGACGTTCACCTAAAAAATAAGATGCAACCAACATAATTGCTACTAAAAGCACTACACCGCCCGCATAAACCAATATAGGCCATAAAGAGACCAAAGATTCAGATTCATTCATTTGTTTCATTTTAACGTCAATGGATCTAATAATCCACAAATCACGCCATTTATATATATTATTTCATCCTATTCTTTGATATCTTTATCGCAGATTATCACCAAATTTCAGATGAATATTATATCCAAATTGCACAAATTTGCACCGCCAAGATACAATATGTTTTCATATTCATATAACTTTTATTAACATACTTAGCTGTACTACAGCTTAATTAGAATCATTCAAAAGAAGGAATTTCAAAGTAATTTTTTAACACATTGATTTTTAATTGAATTCAACGTTAATCCAAAATTCTTCCTCTAATTCTTTTTTATAAAATTAATTATATCCTTAGAAACAAAAAACATACAAGTCTATGTCACTAAAAAGTATCATTGTAATTTCTTGACAATTTTTTTCTTACTGATTGTGTAAGGTGGATATCTAAAGTTGGGTTCGCCCCACGTTATTTTTTCAAGGACTGATTTTTGATGTGAAAAGGATAAAAATCCATATTCCCCATGATAATTTCCCATTCCGGAATTACCCACTCCTCCAAATGGCAAATCGGGATTACTGATATGCATTACGGTATCATTGATGCATCCTCCCCCAAATGAGATGTTATTCAAAAAGATATTCTTTTCCTTCTCGTTTTTTGTAAATAAATAGGCAGCGAGCGGTTTTTCTTGATTTTTAATGATTTCTAGTATCTTATCAAAGTCATCATATCCAATGACCGGTAAAATGGGTCCAAATATTTCTTCTTGCATAATTACCTCATTCCAATCAACATCACACAATATCGTTGGTTCTATAACAAGGTTCTTCTCATCTGTCCTTCCACCATAATACAGCGTACCGCATGAAAGCATATTCTCCAACCTAATGAAGTGATTCTGACTTATAATTCTTGTATAATTACCGGAATCGACACTATAAGCATATTGTTCGATGTGTTTTTTCAATTCAGACAGGAAAGCATCTTTTACTTTATTATCAACATAAACATAATCGGGTGCAATACACGTCTGACCGGCATTTAAATATTTCCCCCATACGATTCTTCTAGCAGACACCTTTAAGTCAGCAGATTTAGTAACAATCGTAGGTGACTTTCCACCCAACTCCAGTGTTATGGGTGTAAGATTCTGAGCAGCAGCCTGATTAACAATTCGTCCTACATGTGTACTTCCTGTGAAAAATATTTTATCGAACCTTTCTTTCAATAGAAAAGTAGTTTCGTTTGCGCCACCTTCAACGACATGGATTAGATTTGATTCAAAATTATCATTAATGATAGTACGAATCATATTGGACGAATTGGATGCTATTTCACTTGGCTTCAACACTACTGTATTTCCGGCAGCCAAAGAGCAAATTGCAGGCACTAATGTCAATTGGTAAGGATAATTCCATGCACCGATGATTAAAGAACAACCGTATGGTTCATAATATATTTTGCTGGTACCCAATTGATTGATGATATTAGTTTTTACCTTTTTGGGACGGGATAGGCGATTTAAGTTTTTCAAAAAATATTCAATCTCATTATAAATAAAGGCTAATTCAGTAGTATAAGTTTCATAATCCGATTTCCCAAAGTCTTCATTAATTGCCTGATATAGCTTACGTTCATTTTCTCGAATCACATCTCGAAGCTTGATCAGTATGCTTTTTCGATATTGAATATCTTTTGTTGCATTTGAATTAAAGAAGTCTCGTTGCCTTTGTAATAATTGATTATAGTTCATTTCTCAAAATTACAATAAAATAAAAACATTTGAGGGATTTTATGCATCATTGTGTGTATAACATATTTCCCTTATGACTTCAATATTTTTCCCCTCTATCTCCCCTGAAGAGGGAGAACCAAATAATGAAGTCATTCCTTCCAAAGAGTTTAAATATCAATTAAAGAGTCAGATTTTGAGTGGAATTAAAAATGAAAGGGAAATATGTTATACACACTGTTTCATTTCAATTTACTTTAGATTAATCTAATTTAGTCGAGTTATTGCGCTTTGATTCTATAAGCAGAATATGATGGAGATCAAAGACTTGCTTGATAAGAGACTTACTTCCATCATTCCATATTATATAATCAGACATAGATTTTTTAATTTCGTTTTCTATTTGGCTTTTTATTCTTCTATTGGCATTCTCAAACGAAACATTATCTCTATGAATCAATCGCTTACGCTGTATATCTTCTGATGCTGACACCATAATTACTTTATTCATTAGCGAGTTAAAGCCTCCTTCAAAGATCAATGCTGATTCATGCAATGTATAAGGAGAGCTTTGTTCTTTTACCCAGTTTAAATAATCGGTTTTTACCTTGGGATGAACAATTTCATTTAACGCTTGAAGTTTTTGTGGATTACTAAACACTATAGAAGCAACATACTTAGTATTATAATCCCCATTATCATCATACGCATCGATACCCAATAATTCCATGATTTCCAGTCTAATATCTTCTTTGCTTTGAATTAAATATTTAGCTCTTTTATCTGCATAATATACCGGAATATCAAATAATTCAAACATAGAAGCCACCAAAGATTTCCCGGATGCTATTCCTCCTGTAATTCCTACATTAAACATCCCAATCTAATTTTTCTATTTTGAAATCAAGATTATCTAAAGACGCTGCATGATCAAGTTCTATTCCCAGAACATAGCTTTTAAATAAGGCAATTAAATACTTACTATCCATATTTTCAGTGCTTAATACCAAATAAGGTGATTCAAAAAGTGATTTTTCAACAATTTCTCCTGGAAACTTTTTAGCTGCCTCCATAATCATGGGCATTCGCTCAAACCCAAATGTCACTTTATACCTGTACTCCGGATTAATCTCTATGAGAGCTGCTTGTGATAAAACCTCTTTCGCTGCATCCCGATAAGCCCTAATCAACCCACCTGTCCCTAATAATGTTCCACCAAAATAACGAGTCACTATACATATAATATTTGTCACATCAAATGATTCTAATTGACCATATATACTCTTTCCGGCAGTCCCGGATGGCTCTCTATCATCACTGTACCTATGACTACGTACCGGGCATCCGATTTTGTAGGCAAAGCAATGGTGATTAGCCTTAGGGTGCAACTCACGTATAACTTGAAGATGCTCCATAGCATCATTTGTAGTTCCGGCAATAAAAAGATCACTGATAAACTTACTATTCTTTATCTTAATTTCCGTATTATAGTGATGATCAATAGTATATGCCATAACTCGTTAATTAAAACGATTGATATTATAAGGTTCCACGTGCACTGAAACATATATAATTCCCATATTAGATTCCTTTAATAAATGTTCAACCTGGTGCGCTATTTCATGTCCCATAAATACGCTGATGCTACCATCTACTTCAATGTGAAGATCGACCATATAATTAACACCGGCTTTTCGGATATAACATTTTTCTGTATCTATAACTCCTTCAATAGTCGTGGCAATTGTTTTTATTTCTTCAACGAGGTTTTGATGGTTTTGCTGATCCATAATTTCTCCCCAAGCAGGTTTAAATATCCGATAGCTATTGACGATAATAACTCCTGAAGCAATTAATGCAGCCCAATCATCAGCCGCCTCATAGCCAGGACCTAATAAAAGAGCTATTGAAATACCGATAAAGGCGGCTATAGATGTAATTGCATCACTACGATGGTGAGTAGCTTCAGCACGTAATGATGTAGATCCTGTGATTCTACTTCTATGAATAGCATATCGATACATTCCTTCTTTTAGTAGAATCACCATTGCCAATACAATTAAAGTAAAAGGTGCAGGTAAGGAATGCGGCGTCAAGATGTTAACAATACTTTGATAAAGGATATACATCGCAGTTGCCATCAAAATCCCCACTACCGCAAATGTAACCAATGTCTCTGCTCTGCCATGTCCATAAGGATGTTCAATATCCGGAGGCTTAGATGCATATCTGACTCCCACCCATACAACAAATGACCCTATTACATCTGAAAGTGATTCGAGGGCATCAGCTACCAAAGCATAAGAGTTTCCGAAAATTCCGGCACTTCCCTTCACGAAGACAAGAGCCATACTAACGCCTAATCCAACCAATACAGTCTTCTTGCCTATTTTCCATTTATCTTGAAGATCATTTCCAGACTGTAATACATCATTCATACCATCGCAAAGTTACATTCATTTTAAATCAGAAAATAAAAAATATGTTCCCAAAATTTAATGTACTTTTGCGCTTTATTTCAAAAATCGTTATGGATTCTGTACGTATTACATCGGCTTTATTGTCAGTTTATGATAAAACAGGTTTAAATACGCTTGTAGAAGAACTTGATAACCATGGTGTTACAATATACTCTACAGGTGGAACCTATGATTTTATCACTCAAATGGGTATCAAAGCAATAAAGGTAGAGGATCTAACCGGATTCCCCTCTATGCTGGACGGGAGAGTGAAGACATTGCATCCGGCTGTATTCGGAGGTATTTTAGCCCGTAGAGATGAGGATCATTTAGGGCAATTAAAACAGCACAATTTACCGGTTATCGACTTAGTTGTCGTAGATTTATATCCATTTGAAGAAACACTAAGAAACACTTCTGACGATCAGGCTATAATCGATAAGATAGACATAGGGGGCGTGTCTCTTTTGAGAGCAGCTGCTAAGAATCATCATTCAGTTGTAGTAATAAGTAAACAAGCACAATACCCGATTGTTACTCAATGGATTCGTGAAGGTAGTGGAAATACGACTTTAGAACAAAGGATTTTTCTTGCTTATGAAAGTTTTCAAGTTACAGCTCATTATGATACAGTAATCGGTGAATACTTTGCGCAAAAATCTAAGAATAAAGTTGAATTGAGGTATGGCGAAAACCCGCAACAAAAAGCTTATTTCATTGGCAATACACATCAACTATATTCCCAACTAGCGGGAAAAGCACTGTCCTACAACAATATCATCGATATGGATTCTGCCATCCACCTGATATCGGACTTTAAAAACGATTTACCGACTTTTGCAATCATTAAGCATACAAATCCTTGCGGGATTGCTACTAGAAACTCTGTTTTATCTGCTTGGGAAGCTGCGCTGGCATGTGATCCTACTTCCGCATTCGGAGGGATACTCGTGTGCAATAAGGCAATTGATGTAGAAACGGCAAATGCTATTGATCATATATTTTATGAAGTTGTAATTGCCCCTGAATACCTGGATGGCGCATTAGAAGTATTAAAAAAGAAGAAAAATAGAACAATCATAGAGTTGCACACATTCGCAACAAGTAATACTTTAAGAAGAACAGTTGTCGGTGGCACATTGGTTCAGGAAAACGATTTATTTCCCATAGAAAGTGAGGAATTAAAACTGGTAACAACAATGGCTATTCCAGAGGATAAAAAACCAGACTTGACCTTTGCAATAAAATGTGTTAAACATTTGAAATCCAATGCGATATCTATAGTAAAAAATCAACAAATGATTGGTTCTGGTGTGGGGCAGACAAGTAGGGTCGATGCTTTGAAACAAGCGATTACAAAGGCAAAAAGTATGGGTTTTAATTTAAAAGGCTCAATATTGGCATCTGATGCTTTTTTCCCATTTGCAGACAGTGTAGAAATCGCATACAATGCAGAAATTTCTTATATTGTTCAGCCGGGTGGATCAATAAAAGACAACGAATCAATCCAATTTTGTGAAGATCACCAAATGGCCATGTATTTCACCAGTATGCGTCATTTCAAACATTAAATATAGCGAATGATTCTAACTATTGATGCAGGGAATAGCCGTGTAAAATATGGATTATATGAGGACGATACTCTGATGAAGGTTATCATCCGTGATTCTTTGGTATCACAAGACATAGAAAATATTTGCATAGAATATAATATACAAAGGAGCATCCTGTGTGCATCAAGAAATTTAACCCCTGAAAATTTAGCTTATCTTCATGCGCGTCGGACATTAATTGTAGATGAAAACACCCAGATTCCAATTAAAAACAAATACAGAACGCCAAAAACATTGGGAAAAGATCGTTTGGCCGGAGCTGTAGGCGCACACTTTTCATTTCCTTTTGCTCACAATCTCTACATAGATATCGGCACTGCAATGACGATAAACTTTATTAATAACAAAGGCGAATTTTTAGGAGGAAATATATCACCGGGACTTCAAATGAGGTTAAAAGCCTTGAATTTATATACCGATCAACTACCAAAACCGGATCTGGATGACCAATTGAGTTTATACGGTTCTGATACCGAACAAGCTTTAAAAAATGGTGCCATTCATGGCGTGATAGCTGAAATCGAATATTACAAAAGAAAATTTTCTGAATTGTATTCGCCGCTTAAAATAATATTAACCGGTGGAAATTCTATCCCTATTACTCACTTTTTAAACGAATCATACGTTATTAAACCAGACCTTGTTCTGGAAGGGCTTAACGAAATATTAAAGATCAATGATTAAAAAGACACTATTTATATTTATTACGACCTCTTTATTGGGATTATCCATAAAGGCGCAAGACTTACACAATCCTCTATCACTTTACGGTATAGGCGAATTTGTAAATAACGATCAAACTGCGGTTGTATCCAACGGTTGGGCAAATCAAACTTTTTATGACCGATTTCACGTTAATATTAACAATCCGGCTTCATACTCCTATTTATTGAGCTCCACCTTTGAAACCGGTATCAATGCAAGCTATTCAACCTTTCAAAACAATACTTCTGACTTTAGCTTCTGGAGTGGTCAATTGGCTCACATGTCTTTAGCATTTCCCATTTTCAGTCCATACAATGAACTTTTAGAAAAAAAGAACCGAAAATTCCATTGGGGAATGGGTATTGCAATTAAACCGTACACAAGAGTTGCCTATAATTACGATTTTATCACTGATGACCCTCAGGTAGGACCGGTACAAAATAAACATTTTGGCAAAGGAGGAACTTATAAACTCCATTATAATAATGGTTTAAGTTATAAAAACTTCTCCGCAGGCATAGGTCTTCAATATATTTTTGGTAAAATATTACGGACTGATGAGGTTTCATTCAAAGATAATAGTGGAGCCTTTGGTTATGTAACCTCTTTGGAAAAGGAAGTATATGTAAAAGGCCTTCAATATCATTTTTCTGCCATGTACAATTATGTTCTAAATCCTATGACCAACGGTAAGAAGACAGATTTTGACAAGGAAAAAAGGATAACGATAGGTGCATCATTTCAACCTACTTCTCGATTAAAAACCAATGTTGAAGGAGTAAATTCGGTATATAGCTATCAACTCGGAACAAGTCTATCCGATACGTTGTCCTCATCTTTTGATAATCATTATGATAAAAACACTTTTAATTCTTCTTATGGAATTGGTCTTTCTTATCAGCATGGTGCCAACTGGCAAATAAACATCAATTACGACAACGAAATATTTGACAAATATGCGTTAAAAGGTCTGGAAGCCAATTATAGTAATTCAGGGATGTTCAAAATAGGTGGAGAATGGTGTCCTGAACCCAACTCATTTAATTCATTTTTAAAGAGATCAAAATACAGGCTTGGCTTTCGAACCGGTAAGCTACCACTAACCTTAGATAGTTATCAAACAACCATTAAATCAGCCGTTTTAGGTTATGGTTTTCCTATTTATGTCAATCGACAAATCTCTTATGTCAATTTTGCTATAGAAGGTGGCTTAAAAACCTATAATGCGAATTTAAGTGAAAAATATATTAAACTTCAAATAGGCTTTAATCTGAATGATGATTATTGGTTCTTAAAGAGAAAATTTGATTAATCCGAATTCAGCAGTTTAGGTTTTGAAAAATCTTATAGTGCTGATTATGAGGACAATCCCGATGTACAAATCGTTTCAATGGTTTCTGTAAACCATTGATTACGAGCCGTAAATCGATTCCGTATTTGTCTAATGCGGAATTTGGGCTTAAGGAAACATTTATAGATAGATACTTCCTTAAATAAAAAAAGCTCTCAGTTCAAACAGGGAGCTTTTGTATTTTGAAATACCATTGAACTCAAATTCAGTATTTATCGTATGCGGTATGTGGGTTTAGCTAAAATCGTGAATAACAAGACCATTGCGAATTCGTGGTTCGAACCAAGTGCTTTTAGGTGGCAATGTTAAATGAAGATCCGATACTTTTTGAAAGTCTTCAAATGCAACCGGGTATAAATAAAATCCGATATTATGTTTCCCTTTGTGTAAAGCCTTTTCAAAGCCTTCCCAACCCTTATATCCTTCAACATACTTTATCCGCTCATCTGTTCGAGCGTCTTTAACATCAAAAATTTGACGAAACAGCACAGCATTGAGCAAGGATGAATCTAAAATTAAGGGCTCAAACTTGTATTTCTCTAATAAGCTCGGCTTCCACACACATGCATATAAAGACTTTCCTGTATGCATGATAAAGTTGTACTTAAATTTGGGTGGAAAGAACTCATCTAGTCTTTCCCAAAAACATAATTCAGAAATTGAATCCAATATCTGGCTTTCCTTCATTTTCTCCGATAAAGAAATTATTCGATGAAAAGGATGGATATTCAAACCCTTAAATGGAATAAATACAGAAAGAATATATCTGAAATTATTGTCCGGTTGTTCTTCATTCAATCGAAAAAACGTTGCAAGCCGATGGTGCCCGTCAGCGATATAAACCCGCTTTAGGTCATCTTTAAAAAAAGAATCAACCTTCTTCTTATCTTCAATATTAGAGATTCGCCAGAAAAAATGGTTTTCATCCTTGTCATCAAAATAGAAATGTTGAATTAGATTCTCTTCTACTTTGAGGGTATCCAAATATTCCTCAAATGGTTCATGTGCAGGATAAGTCAATAAAACCGGCTTTACCATAGATTGTCGAGAAGTCATAAGATTTGCCTGATCCAGCTCCTTTTCCTCAAGTGTCTTTTCGTGCTTTAATATTAAACCATCTTTGTAATCTTCAATATCTGTCAAACATATAATTCCGGTTGCATTGATCAAAGGACTTTTTATTAAATACAATATAAAATCTTCAGAATCCGTATATTTCAATAGATTATCTCGAATCATTTCAGAGAAATTATCTCTAACAGTTTCTGTAAATGAAAATATATCTTCTATTTTATCTGTTTGTGGATAAACAGCTTTGAATGGTTTTACATGCATGCTTCACCTTTTATTGTCCCAATATATGACTCCACAATATTATTAATTATATTTAAAAAACAAAAATAATCCCCTTCCTAAAATTTTCTAATTAATGGCAATGATATATTTCACACGCAAATACATAAAGTCAAAACATTCAACTGTTTCATGAATGCCAAAGAATATTATTATTTGATAAATAAGTTGGTAAAAACAATTAGAAATCCTTATTTTTGTCAGATAATTTTCAAAAAATGGCAAAACCTTTTGAATCAATTTTATTTGCTAACTGCAGAAAAAGCCACCAATGAGGCATTTATTATTTCTACTATTTTTTACGCCAAATATACTTTTTAGTCAACATAATCCGGTATTTCCTTCACTATCTAAGGATGAATTATTACAGGCTATTAAAGAAGGCTATACCCCAGCAAATACCCTTGGCTATAATACAGCCAGAGATACTTTGTTCAGAAATATTTTAGCCGTCGATAACAAGTTGAAATGTCTCTATACTGATTGGGAGATCACATTAAATCCTTCTCTCGATCCAAGTGATAATGCGTTTTCACAAAATGTCAACACAGAACACATCTATCCTCAATCAAAAGGCGCTAAAGTTGAACCTGCAAGGTCTAATATGTACAACCTTTATCCGGTTAGAGAAAACGTCAATACAGATAGATCCAACGATCCTTTCGGTGACATAGATGATAACCAAACGCAGTGGTGGTATTATCAGGATATCAAACAATCTAACAAACCATCAGCCAACATCGATTTATACAGTGAAAAAATAGGGGGCAAATTTGAACCCAAAGAAAGTAGAAAAGGAGATATTGCCAGAAGCATCATGTATTTTTATACCATATATACTTCTGAATGCAATGCGCTGGACCCCAATTATTTCGTTTCCATGTCCAATGACCTTTGCAAATGGCACTTTCTCGACCCTGTAGATCAAGATGAATGGAATAGAAATATATTAATTGCTTCGTATCAAGACCAAAAATCCAACCCTTTTATACTCGATTGTACTATTCCAGAACGATCTTATTGCAGCGACTTGGGTTATAAATGCGTCCCATCTAATAGTTTAAACTCCCATATTGATTATAAACCATTAACCATCATGCCAAATATTGGCACGAATGGAACTGTAATTCATATCAACGCAAAAGAAGAAGAATCTACCATAATCGTGATGGATTCTCAGGGAAGTCAAGTGGCATGCTTTAAAACAACTATGAATAATTCCTTTTCTTTAGATAGCATCCCCACCGGGGTATATTTCATTTTTTCCAAAAACAAAGAAGGTTATATTACCGGAAGTGGCAGATATATTAAGCTTTAGAAGAGAAGATTCCTGAACTCAATACTCCCCATTTATTAAGGCGATAGGAAAGACTCGTGAAGATGACGCCTATGCCATATTTAACACTCCGACTAAAATTGATAGAGCTCGCTTCCTTGAAGTACTTTGTCGGGCAAGAAACCTCCCCTATTTCATATCCTTTGTAAAAAATTTGTGCAATCATCTGATTATCAAAAACAAAATCATCGGAATTTGATTCAAATTGGATCTTTTTCAAGACATCGACGGAAAAAGCACGGTATCCCGTATGATATTCACTCAACTTTTGATTAAGGCATATATTTTGAAAAAAAGTTAAAAAACGATTGGCTATGTACTTGTATAAAGGCATACCTCCTTTGAGTGCGCCCATACCCAATATCCGACTGGCTAACACAACGGGGTAAAGGTTAGAAGCAATAAGGTGCGCCATAGATGGAATGAGCAAGGGAGTATATTGATAATCAGGGTGAACCATAATAATAATATCGGCTCCTAAGTCAATGGCTTTTAAATATAAAGACTTCTGATTACCTCCATAACCGACATTCCGTTCATGATATAATATATGATTAATCCCAATAGATTTGGCTACTTCCACTGTATTGTCAGTAGAAAAATCATCACACAAAACAACTTCATCTACAATGTCGCGCGGTATTTCATCGTAGGTAGCCTTAAGTGTTTGCGCAGCGTTATATGCCGGAAGAACTACTACAACCTTCTGATTGCCAATCATTCTTCTTCACTCGAGTCTATTTGGTCTGTTCCTAAAACAATTACATTCCTTTTATCTAAAAAATCAAACCATTTCAACACCTTTTTCATATCACTTGGATATACTCTATCCTCATCGTAATCCGGCAAAACATTCCTGAAAAAGTTGGCAATCGTCCTATTATCTGATTTGAGAATATCTGAAATGTTATTGTCCGTTTTTAAAGAATCTAATTTTTCAAAAATAACATCTATTGGCGTAGAATCATCATAAGTATATATAGCAATAGATCTAAGTGGAGTAAATTGATGCTTGCGTACAGAATAAAACTGTTTCTTTCCACTGTCCATATCTTTTAATATAAGGCCATTACTCCGATTCGTTTCCATAAACATCAATCCAGGCACACCGCTCACTGCAACAATATTGTCCAAATAGTTCTCCATAAATTTATTTTCTTTTAATAATAACAATTAAATATAATGCATTATTAGCTGTATTTCAAATCAATAATGCTTAATAATGGTATAATTTAGAAACGAAGGTAATACTTTTGTCAAAAATGGCTTCAATTGTTTCATAGATTCAAGTTAAAATCAAGGTTGAAATTTTTTTATATAATCATTGGTCGAAATAGTATAAAATTTAATCATTTGAAAATGTTCTTTTTATAATGTATATAAAATCATTATATATAAAATTTAATTTGCCTATTCCGAATTGTTATCTACCGTAAAACAAAATGTTTTCTTATTTTTAGCTTTTCACAAAATATTCATACAAAAAATGAAATTAATATATGCTGTATTTATATCCGCAATTTCATTGACTGCTTGTCAACATTCTGTTTCAAAAAAAATTGTAGATATCGATATGAAGGAATTAAAAACGGACAATTATGATCCTGACTTTAAGGTGGCTGCACAAGAGTTTGCAGACTTAAAGGTATTACGATACCAAGTACCCGGGTTTAATCAATTACCGCTTCAACAGAAGCTTTTGGCCTATTATCTTTCCGAAGCAGCATTAGCTGGAAGAGATATAATATATGACCAAAGGAGTAAAAATGGTCTTACAATCAGAAAAACTATCGAAGCAATATATGGAACCTATTCAGGAGATAGAAACGAAGAAGACTGGAAAAAATTTGAAGTATATTGTGGTAGATTTTGGTTCAGCAATGGTAACCATCACCATTATGGAAATCAAAAATTTTTTCCTGAAGTGTCAGAGGAGTATTTTGCTAAACTGATAAAACAAAGTGACGCCTCACTACTACCTAAGGCAGCGACCGAAAGCGTCGAAAGCTTTTTAAATAGAATTAAGCCGATAGTATATGATCCTACAATTGAACCTAAGCTTGTGGATCTCAGCCCTAACATTGACAATGTATTAGCCTCGTCTGTAAATTTTTATGAAAATGTCAATCAAAAAGAAGTAGAGGATTTTTATTCCAATTTTGACAGTAAAGGGAATGCGCCAATGTGGGGACTGAATAGTAAAGTTTCAAAAGAAAATGGTAAAGTAGTTGAAAAAGTATGGAAACTTGGCGGCATGTATAGTAAAGCCATTGAAAAAATCATTTATTGGTTAGAAAAGGCAGTTATAGTAGCTGAAAATCCACAACAAAAACACGCATTACAACTTCTGATAGACTATTATAAATCCGGGGATTTGAAGATTTTCGATGATTATAGCATTGCGTGGGTTAACGACACTTCAAGTAGGATAGATATAGTTAACGGATTTATCGAAGTATATGAAGACCCACTGGGTCGTAAAGCCACTTTTGAAAGTGTCGTAAGCATAAAGGACATGGTAGCTACTAAGAGATTAGAGGCTATAGCTAAAGAAGCTCAATGGTTTGAAGACCATTCACCTTTAATGCCTGAACATAAGAAAAAAAACGTGAAAGGAATTATTGCCAAAGCCATTACAGTAGTCATGGAATCGGGAGCTACAGCTCCGTCGGGACCAATAGGAATTAATCTTCCAAATAATGAATGGATTAGAAAAGAACATGGCTCAAAATCGGTTTCACTAAGTAACATCATTCATGCCTACAATGTTGACGGAGCTACAAGTGGTATGTTGGATGAATTTGGTGTTAATGATGAAGTAAAACAAAGGATTAAAAAATATGGGGATTTGACCAGTGATCTCCATACCGATATGCATGAAGCCATTGGTCACGCTTCGGGTCAAATAAATCCAGGTGTAGAGACTACCGACAAAACACTTAAAAACTATGCTTCTACCCTCGAAGAGGCTCGTGCTGACTTAGTGGCACTTTATTACATGATAGATCAAAAGCTCGTTGATATCGGCGTCTTGCCCACTATTGATGCCGGCAAAGCTGAATACGATTCTTACATGATGAATGGCCTGATAACCCAATTATCGCGTATCGAACCAGGACATGACTTAGAGGAAGCACATATGAGAAATAGACAACTGGTCGCCAAATGGGCTTATGAAAAAGGGAAAAACGAAAAAGTGACTGAATTCATTAAAAAAAATGGTAAAACATATATACAAATCAATGATTACAACAAATTGCGTAATCTATTTGGTCAATTACTAAGAGAAATCCAAAGGGTAAAATCAGAAGGAGATTTTGAGGCAGGAAAACAGTTGGTAGAAAACTATGGTGTTAAAGTAGATCCTCTGATCCATGAAGAAGTTTTGGCGCGATATAAAAAATTGAATATTAAACCTTACAAAGGATTTATTCAACCACGCTATACGCCTATCTTGAAAGACAACCAAATTATCGATATACAAGTAAATTATCCAGACAATTTCTTCGAACAAATGATGGAATATGGCAAAAATCATTCTTTCTTGCCGGTGCGTAATTAATAATTTTTTGGTTTAGTTATTATAAAAGCCCGTTCCAAAATATTCCTTGGAATCGGGCTTTTCTTTTAAATGAACATCATAACTTTCTTACTGAAATATCGGGTTTAGAAAGTATATTTCACTCCCAAATAAAATCTTCTTCCAGCTTGTGGAAAATATCCAATAGAAGTGTAATAATTGTGTCCTTCAACTTGAATTGAAGGATCATCTGTCACTACATCATAACCAATAGCCTTAAAACGATATGCCCAACCATTGTTGACATAATGCTTATTGAATAAGTTATCCAACTTGAAAGTAATATCCATTCGATGTTTTTTCAACTGTATAGGTAAGTACATACCTATGCCGACTACATTGTATGCCGGCAATTCGCTATGAATATTGGATGTATTGTCGATATATTGTTTCCCCACATATTTAATATTGGTAAACATTTTCCAATTTTTAACAAAACTGCCATTTCTGAAAGGTTTCCAACCAAGTTCGCCAAATCCGACTATTTCAGGGCTAAATGAAATATCTGAATTTCCATGAGAAATTACTTCCTGATTTAAATATTCTATTTCATCACCCACTTTTTCACTGACATCGACAAATTCATTGAAATTCAATATTTTATTTTTGCTACAGCTGATATTACCTTGGAAAGTCAAAACATTTTTCCAATTATAATTCATATCAACTTCTATTCCGGCACGATAACTCTTATCCACATTAAATCGAGTGTATGCTCCAACGTCATTCAATTGCCCGGTTAAGACCAGCTGATCCTGATAACCCATATAATACACATTGGTCTGAATACTAAATAAAGGTCGATATAACCGATGCCCTAATTCAACATTCAGCAATTTTTCAGGTTTAGGTACTTTATTAAAAGCAGCGTCTTTAAAATCATCTCGATTGGGTTCCTTACTTCCGTGACCAACATAAACATAAATATTATCGGATCTGTCATCTCGGAAGAAAAATGAGGCACCTACTTTAGGATTAAAAAACAAATAATTTTCAGATAAATCGGTTAAATTACTATTATCATCAAGTCCTTCATAATGATAATTAAGTTGCCTAAGTTGCAAATCAACAAAATAATGTAATTTGTTAAATTTATTCTCCGACCTCAAGAATGCACTCGACTCTTGTTTTGTTGCTGGATTATCATAGTATTCCCTTGGTATCCAGTTTACCAAGCCGCTATAATTCTGAATAATTCCAAAATGACGGCCCCGGTAATATTGAAAATTACCACCCAATTGATGCTTCCAGTTAAATAATGAATAGTCAAAAATGACATTAATCCCATTGAGTGAATTATCCAACCATCTTTCACGAACCAAAGCAACATCTAGGGATGGAAGGTCTTTAAAGTATTTTTGGATATTTTCCTCTCGGTATTGATTATAATATCCCTTACCTAATGTATTATACAATGTAAATTGTAAATCAAGATCCTGGACAATATTCCATCTACCGATAATACGGCTGTACATTTGACGATAATTATCTGTTTCATCATCAAAAAAGCTTCCATCACCTTTCAACCCTGAAGGGTTATAGGTTGTTGCCGGATCATCAATATAAAACTGATAAGGTATTCCATTCCAAGCCTGATATGTTTTTTCCTTTCCCATATAAAAGTGACCTGCCAGATTAAAACCAGATCTAATATACTGAACCTGAACTGATGACGACCACAAGTCACTCTTAGCCCTGTCAATGTAACCATCTGATGAAATTAGACTTCCTCTTACTTTAAATCTGAAGTATTTGGCAACTGTTCCCGACTGTAATGTAGAACTAAGTTTATACGAATTGAAAGAACCGAAACCGGATTGAAGAGAGAAAGAAGGTTTATCACTAAGAAATCCGGAACGAAGGTTTATATTGGCACCAAAGGCTCCCGGGCCGGCTGTCGAAACACCAACACCCCGCTGCACCTGAATACTTTGAACATCTTCAATTAAGTCAGGTAAGTCAACCCAAAAAACATTCTGCGATTCTGCATCGTTTATTGGGACGCCATCAATCATTACATTGATTCTTGTCTGATCACTCCCTCTAATCCTAAGGCTAGAATAGCCAATATTATTTCCTGCATCTGAAGTCGAAACACTGCCCGGCAATGATTCCAATAAAGCCGGCATATCTATAGCTTCGCTACCTGAATATAATTCATTTCGCGAAATTGTCTTTTGGGTTATTGCTGCATATTCATTGACCCAAGATGCAGTAATCATAGCTTCTTTTAGCCAAAGATTATTATCAGTCAAAATCAAGTCAATGGTATCGGAAAAATGATGCCAAGTCGTATCTGTAGATACAATCCCTACATGACTCACTACAATGCTAGCCGGGAAAGTAAATATTGCTTCGACCTTACCGGAAGCATCCGTAATAAATGGCATATTATTCACCACTACAGTGGATCCTTCAACTGCAATATTATCTTTATTTTTGATAAAAATAGATGTAGTTTGCGAATAAACAAAACAAGGAATCAAAAGAAAACTTAAAAGTAAGCCCTTTTTAAAAAAAGTAAAATACATGTAAATAATTAATTTATGACGGTCGATACGAGGGGTTTATATCAACTTCTTTTCACAAATTACCATTCCTTCCATTATTACAATGGCAGGTTCAATGGGTATCATCTCAGCCGGCATTCCAGCACCCCAAATAAGAAAGATGCACAAAGATATTGAATAATATCAATAAATCAATCATTTTATGATGTATCTAATGTTGTGGAAATACTTTCGAAAATTCAACAATTTCGGCATTTCGTTGTATTCATAAAAGTATAATAATTCAATAAAATGGACATTTACAAAGAAAAAAATCCATTGGTATCCGTAATCATGGTGACATACAACCGCGCAGATTACCTTAAAAGAAGCATACAATCTTACGTAGAACAAAACTTTAAGTTGACTGAATTAATCGTAGTTGATGATGGTAGTCAAGATAATACGTATTCTATAGTCATGGATTTTATGAAAAAACATGACAATATTCGTTATATGAGACATACAAATCGAAATATTTCTCTCTCGAAAAATGCTGGTATCATAGCTTCCTCCGGACAATATATTACTTTTTTAGATAGTGACGATATGTATAAACCAGACCATATCTCTATCAGATATGAATTTATGCAACAACATCCGGAAATTGATATGCTAGAAGGTGGCGTAACAATCATAGGCAATCCTTATGTCAGAGATATAGAAAACTTTAATCAAAATATACATTTGTCTAAATGTCACATAGGTGCAACTTTTTTTGGAAAAAGAGAAGTGTTTATAAAACTAAATGGATATAATAAAAAAGTCGAATATAGCGAAGATAGTGTATTTTGGAAAAAAGCCATTCAATTATTCAGGTTAAAAAAAATTGATCATCCAAGTTATGTTTATTACAGAGACACACCCGGAAGTGTCTGCAATACAATTCATTAAACCGAATACAAAATTTAAATCGTTACGCCTGTTTCCAATTTACCCTTACCATTTTTGTAAATATTCTATACTAACCTATATAAATTAAATATTTACTAACTTTTATGTTTTTTGTTTCACAATTATTTACTTTTCCTTATCACAATAGGGTATATTTATAATCATTATTATTTGGCACTATAACTATTTTACGAATATTTATATGTCATATATATTTTCCACCTAATTATTATTGCTATTATTAGCATTATTAATCATTTTAAACCAAATAAATTTACAAGACAATTTTATCCTTTTTTATAAAACTATTCATTATATTTGCATTATCCAATGAAGGAAAGCGGATTTAATAAACCCATAAAACAAGCTATTTATATCTACTTACTTTGAAAATAACAACAAATAAGAATGAAAGAATAATGTCTTTTTACATACTTAATAACAATCAATAACTTATGATTTATATAAATATTTTACTTACGATACAAAGCTATGCCGGAATAGTTTCGTTTATTGCAGGAGCTATGATAGTTGCAGTCGTTGCTTTTTTAATACTGACGTCAAAAAATGGTGAAGAAAAAGCAACAGCTAAAAAAAAGGTTTACAAAACTAGAGATAGATATTTTGCGGTACTGATAACTTGTATAATCGTCGGATTATTTTACTCTTTGCGAGCCCTACCCTATTCTCCCATAAATAGTTCTCCAGATCAAGAAGTAACAATTGTTGCTATGCAATGGGCATGGAAGATGGCTCCCGGAAGAACAGATAAGGCACCTTCCGACTTTCAAGGGAATAATGAGATAACCTTAGAATCCAACAAGCACATCAGGTTTTTAGTAACCTCAGCTGATGTTAACCATAACTTTGCAATATATAACAATGCCGGTGTCATAGTAGCTCAAACACAAGCTATGCCCGGCTATCAAAACGAATTGGATTATATTTTTAAAGATAAAGGCGAGTATCATGTACTCTGCTTAGAATATTGTGGTCTGGCACATGGTTTTATGGTTGGAACAATTCATGTAAAATAATTAAAATAAGATATAATGCGAGATATAGATTCATTAGAATTAAAAAAGCAGAAAACACTCATTACATTATGGTCATTCACTTTTCTTATAATTTTTCCTATTCTGATTATTCTGGGACTGTTGATGAGGCTCAACCAAGGAGAAGTCATTGACTTGGGTATTGATAACTTCTATGTTTTAATGACCTTACACGGACTAGGAATGGCAGGACTGTTGTATAGCATGGCATTTGGGGCATTATGGTATCTACTAAGCACCAGATACGTTCGTTTAAATACACAAGTTGGCTATTTTATTTATGCAGCTGTATTAATTGGAGTCATTGGAATTATAATAACTACACTTATTGGAAAATTTGGCGCCGGATGGTATTTACTTTACCCATTGCCATTTAAGGGAACTTTTTGGTCAAGTTGGGCTACCGGATTGACCATCATATCACTTATCATTCTGGGTGTGGCATGGCTAATAGGCAACATACACGTTGTATATGCATTGGTCAAGGAATATGGAGGCATGTCAAACATTCTCGGCTGGCAATACCTCAAAAAGCAAGCAGTAGAACGCGAATTGCCACCTATCGTATTAATAGCTGCAATTAGCTTAATTCCGGGCATCATAGCCTTTTTAGCAGGAGCTGTTTTTCTAATCATGTTTTTATTACAACATTTTGAGCCCGGATTGACATTTGATAATTTACTAGTAAAGAATTTAATCTTTTTCTTTGGTCACACCCTCGTCAACATAACCTTGTATTGTTGTCTTGGCTGGGTGTACGCATTGTTACCCGAATATACACATCGGGATTGGAAGGCAAATAAGCTATTGGTATATTCTTGGAATGCTACATTCTTCTTTATATTATTTGCATATTTCCATCACCTTTACATGGACTTTGTCCAACCAAAGCCATTGCAAATAGCCGGCCAATTGGCTTCTTATTTTAGTGCTATTCCGGCCACAGCAGTAACAATGTTTGGGGTAATAAGCCAGGTGTATCGATCTAAGATAAGATGGGATATTGTACCATTAGCCTTTCTATTAGGAGTGGCTGGTTGGGCTATTGGAGGATTTGCCGCGATAGTTGATTCTACCATATATATCAATAAAATTATGCATAACACGCTATGGGTACCCGGGCACTTTCATACGTACATGCTGACCGGCGTTATATTGTTTTTATTAGGATACCTATTTTATATAGGACAAAACAAAGAAGTACAAAGCAAGGATAAGCTTTCAAAAATCGGCTTTTGGACTTTTTTGATTGCCGCTCATGGATTTATCGCCTCTTTTTATGCAGGCGGAATGAACAGCGTACCACGCAGATATTCTGACTACAAAGGGATTCCCATAGAATCGACACATTCAATAGGCGCAACGCTTGCTCAATTGTCCACAATCTTTATTTCAATATTATTAATCGGACTGTTTATTATGTACATATCAATGTTATCCAAATTATTCAAATGTTCAAGAGATCCCAGCAGGACTTAATATAAAAACAAATATAAAAGTTCATTAATTTAGAAGGAGGCAAAAGATGATACAAAAAATATTTATACCTATTTTTATATTATTCTTTTGCCTATTTATTTTGAGCAAGTGGACACACAACTTCACCGCATTTACAGTATTCTCACATACTTTGGAATCTGCAGGTAAGTTACCCAGAACAATGCCTGATATATCATTAATCAACCAAGATGGCACACCATTTCACATTAAAGAAAGCAATAAGTACAAGATGATAAATTTTGTTTATCTAAATTGTCCTTTTGTATGCCACAAAGTAAATAATCAATTGGAACAGATATACTACAACTTGACTTCAAATAGTTTATCAACAAAAATTGATTTTATAACGATAAGTTTTGACATAAAAAATGATGATATAAAAAAAATTAAAAATTACAGGAAGCTTTTCAGCGATGATATAAGTGGATGGACATTTGCTCTACTCTATCAAACGAGTCAAAAAGAGTTTGATTTCTTTTTAGAAAAATTAGGAATTTGGAAATATACAATCCCTCGCACAGGACTAATTAATCATTCAATTTATATTTTTTTAGTTAGTCCGGAAAACAACATAATAAAAGTATTTGATCCTGCCCGCGATACGGAACAATACATAATTCAACAAATTAATTCGTGTCTAAAATCATAAAACATAATATCATTTTGTTAGGGTTAATCATTGCGTTCTGGATCCTATCATACACATACAATGATTGGTTGTGTGAAACCATGCCCAGGCATCAACTCATACAACTGCCATCCATGATTCTTATTGGTCTTATCCTAGGAAAAATCTTTGGAAACAAAATAAAACTAGAGCTTCAATGGTCAATTTCAATATTAATTATTGCGGCCTTCTCGGTGGTGTTTTGGATGATCCCAAGATCAATCGACCTCGCTGTTATACATGCCGATTTCAACAGATTGATGCATGTTGACATGATTATAACAGGCTTCTTTATACAATCCATACTAAAAAATACAATACCAGAAGTAAAGATTACTTTTTTAGGAATGATATCCTCCATGACGATAGCCACAGGTATAGCACTCACCGCATTTAATCTATTGCTATGTAGCTCCTTTACCATAGAACAACAAAAGGAAACAGGTAAATTGCTGATAATCATTGGTATTTTGCTATATTTTTTTACTTTAATCACATTTTTCAGAGAATCGAATCCTTCAACCAAAAACCAGCAATTAATGCTTTCCCAAACAGATGAATGATGAATAGTTGCCGTAAATCAATTCCGTAAAAGAAATTAGAAATGTTAGTTCAAACTGAAAATTTATAAAAGCACGTAGCAACTTTATTTATATTTAGTCTAAAATAAAATAATTTAAAAATATATTAAGATATTTTTGTCTTAAATGCAAAAACTGTATATCTTTGCGCTCATTAAAAATGAAATTTATGCATGCGTTATTATGCAGATCCTTTTCAAATGAAGATTCAGACAATGTCTGTAAACATATACAATTTATTTCTTCCACAAGTCGTCCAAATAAAAATACTATTTTACCAATTAACTTTATTGCAAAAAACGATATAAAAAGGTGGCTTTCTGTATCGTTTGATTGTTTTCGCAATTTCTGGACAAATACTCGTAGGATTAAAATATCTTATGACGATTTGGCGATGAAGAATCCTTGGAACAATCAATATTTAAATGTAAAAACTAAAAAAGAATTCTAATGGTTAATATTTTAAAGCAAATTAATCAAAGTAGTTATTTACAACTTTTTATCAAAAAATTTATTAACCATTCATAAATAAACATAAATTATCAAAAGATGGAACAAAAAGATATTTGGTTAGAATCATTGATAACAGCGACACCTCAAGAAGGAAGAGAGCTTGCCATTAAAATGTCAAGAAAATCAATAGCTGCCATTCAAACAGATCCCGAAATAAGAAAAACCCTCCGTGCTGATTATGCAACAGATACCCATCAATTAATTGCTTCAGCGAATGTTATTGCGATTGAATTCCAAACAATTGCCATGGCTAATAATTACTGGCGTGATTAAAATTAATTTATCTTAATGCAAGATAAATGTTAAAACAACAACCGAATGGGTAAATTAAATTACCATTGAATATTTTCAATTTTTTACAATTGATTGAGCTTTTTAAGACAACAAAGTGAAATCGATTTTAACTAAAACAAGGATATTCCTAGTAAAAAATATCAATGGTAATTATTGTTTATTCCTAAAATCTAATTTTAATGAAAGTCAATGATTTTTCCAAAGCACAAGGTCACTGGATTTTAGCAAAGATGGGCAAAAAAGTTTTGCGACCGGGTGGAAAAGAAATGACACGTCAATTGGTTTCGGCATTGCAAATAGCACAAACTGACGATATTGTAGAATTTGCACCAGGCTTGGGTTACACAGCCTCATTAGCATTACAAGACCATCCTCATTCGTATGTTGGGGTTGATTCTGATTCTGACGCAATTGATCAATTGGAGAAGAAAATTGCAGGTAACAATATAAGGTTTATCAATGGCAATGCAGCGAATACAACTTTAGAGGAAGGCACTAAAGATAAAGTTTTTGGAGAGGCAATGTTAACAATGCATGCCGATCATCGAAAATTAGAAATTATTCGCGAAGCTAAAAGAATACTGAAGAAAGGCGGATTATATGCCATACATGAATTAGGGCTCAACGATGTAAATGAGGATTTAAAGGCACAAATTCAAAAAGAATTGGCCTTAGCAATAAAGGTTAATGCAAAACCATTGACCAAAGGAGAATGGCAATCATTGCTTGAAAACGAAGGATTTAAAGTAAAAAATGTATTTGTCAATGAAATGTTTTTACTCGAAGTGAAGCGTTTGATTGATGATGAAGGTTTTTTTAGATTTCTTAAGATTAGTTTCAACATTATAATGAATCCAAAAGCAAGAACAAGAATCCTCGAAATGAGAAAAATCTTTAGAAAATATCAACATCATCTCAATGCAATTGTTATAATTGCTGAAAAAGAATAAATTAAATAATAAAAATACTATGAATATAACAAAAAGTAGCATCATCGGTGAATTGGTTGCTGAAGATTACAGAACAGCATCGATTTTTAAAAAGCATAAAATAGATTTCTGTTGCAATGGGAATCGAAGTATTGATGAAGTTTGCGAAAAGAAGGATTTACAAAGTGATGCATTAATAGCACAATTGGAACAAGCAGTAACTCAAGGTTCCGGGACTAATACCGATTTTACATCATGGCCATTAGATTTATTGGCTGATTATGTTGAAAAGAAACATCATAGATATGTAGAGGCAAAAATCCCTGAAATTATTCCATTTTTAGATAAAATTGTAAGAGTTCATGGTGACAGACATCCTGAATTAATCGAAATCGCTCAATTATTTAAGGAATCAGCGAGTGAATTGAGTGCTCACATGAAAAAAGAAGAGCTTATTTTATTTCCGCTCATCAGGAAATTGGTTCAGGCTCAACATACAGGGACATCCCTTGAGGCACCTATGGGGTCAATTCAGCATCCAATAGAAACAATGATGCATGAACATGATGGGGAGGGAGAAAGATTCCGTAAAATCGCTGAGTTGAGCAACAACTATACACCACCTGCGGATGGATGCACTACATATAGAGTTACATTTTCTATGCTAAAAGAATTTGAAGAAGACTTACATTTGCATATCCATTTAGAAAACAATATTTTATTTCCAAAATCAATTTCATTGGAAAAATCATTATTAACTATAAAATTATAATTATTTAACAAAATCGAATTTAAAATGAAAAAATCAATTTTTTTATTTGCTTTAGGTACATTGTTATTTGCATCATGCGGTAACAACACATCGACTTCTGATAGCGCAACAACAGACGCTGATTCTGATACTGAAATGGTAGAAGATGCACCTGCTGCCTCTGAAGACGGAGCAACAATTACCATCAAAGGTGATGATGCCATGAAATTTGACTTGACTGAAATCAAAGTTAAAGAAGGTCAAACTGTAAGCTTAACTCTTATCCACTCAGGAAAAGCGCCTGTAGCTGCAATGGGTCACAACTGGGTCTTGTTGAAGCAAGGTACTGATATGGAAAAATTTGCTACTGCTGCTATTAATGCTAAAGACAATGACTACATCCCTAAAGATATGGAAGGTGATGTTATTGCACACACAAAAACCATCGGTGGTGGAGAAACTACTGATATCGAATTCACTGCTCCTGCTAAAGGAACATACGATTTCTTGTGCTCTTTCCCCGGTCACCACGCTACTATGAAAGGTAAATTTATCGTAGAATAATATATTTTTTAAAGAGATATATCGAAGTCCATACAATGTCAAGTTGTATGGACTTTTTTTATTAACCCAAATATTCATAGGCTTAATGAAACTATTGAAATGATTCATACATTGTAATATCACACATAATCATCACAAAACCATTTAAATAATAGAAATACGCTAAAATTTTAAACATTTATTGATCTCATCAATTAAACTAATAAATATGTGTATTTCAGCCTTTTGATCTATCATCAAATCCCTCCAATACAATAAAATAAGTATAACATAAATGAATCATTATGATAAAAGTTAAAAGGATATATGACCAACCTCAATCTGAAGACGGCTACCGTGTATTGGTAGATAGATTGTGGCCACGTGGTATAAGTAAAGAAGAAGCCGCCTTAGATGAATGGCTAAAAGACATCGGCCCATCCAATGAGTTAAGAAAATGGTTTGGACATATACCGGAACGTTTCCCGGAATTTGAACAAAAATATTTGGATGAATTAAAGGAAAAATCAACGATGACTAATCATTTAAAAGCCATAGCTCAACAAAAGACCATAACATTATTGTATTCTGCTAAAGACCAACAACATAATCAAGCTGTTGTATTGATGAAGGCGCTTAGGATGTAAATAGGAATGTTTTTTTGCCAGCTTGACTTTTGTTGTTAGTAAGGCCATAAATTTGGGAATAAAAAGTCAGTGTATTTTACATAATTTTCATTAAGAAATATATTTTTTCAAAAATTTTGTAACCCATTTGTAATTCATATACTCTAACGAGATATAAACAAATAATAAAAAATGGAAAATACAAAAAACAACAACCAATTAAACCAAGTTTATTTGCTTTTAAAATATGTCTTTGTCATTGTACCTATAGTTGCGGGCATTGATAAATTCACCAACATACTGACAAATTGGGAGCAATACATCAATCCTTCTTTTGACAATATACTCCCGTTTTCTGGTGCAGCCTTCATGATGGCATGTGGTATTGTGGAAATCATCGCAGGTATCTTAGTTTTGGTTCGTCCGCATATTGGTGGATATGTGGTGGCAGCATGGTTAACTGCAATTGCACTCAATTTACTTGCCGGGAGGATTTATGTTGATGTGGCTGTAAGAGATTTAGTTATGGCAATTGCGGCTTATTCAATGGCAAAAATATCAAAAAAAGTATGAAAGTATTTAGAGAGGATATGGCAACTAAAGTCCATATTGATGAGAAAGATATAATTCAAAGAATCATACAAGGAGAAAAGGATCTTTTTAAGGTAATCGTCAGGAAATACAACCCTATTTTATATAAAATTGGAAGGTCATATAATTATAATCATGAGGATACACAGGATTTGATGCAAGACAGTTTCATTGATGCTTATAAAAATCTGAACCAATTTAAAGGGAATGCTCAATTGGTGACTTGGATTATTCGTATCATGATGAATAATTGTTACAGAAAAAAGGAAAAATCAAGCTTTAAATATGAAGTCGTGAAAGATATCAATGATCAATCTGTCCCTTTATTTTCAAATCCGGATGTAAATACCGAGAAAATGGCACAAAATCATGAATTGAGCCATATTATTGAAAAATCATTGGAAAAATTACCAGAAAAGTATAGAATAGTGTTTTCTTTAAGAGAAATAAATTTCTTAAATATTTCAGAAACGGCTGAAATTCTTCAAACAACGGAGTCAAATGTCAAAGTCATGCTCAATAGAGCAAAAGCGATGCTTCGTTTAGAAATAGAAAACAACTATTCCAAGTGTGAGTTGTATGAGTTTAATTTAATTTATTGCGACGCAATGGTAGAAGCTGTAATGAAAAGAATAAATGAATTGGAAAAATAAATTCCTACTTATGATAGATTAAAATATTCAATTCATCCTGTAATTGATGAATTGATGCAATTCTTATTAATATGTCCGACGATTTTTAAATTCATTTCAATATTCTTTGCATATCTTTCTTTTAACTCAAATTCAACATTAGAAAATACTGTATCAATAAACGTTTAATAATCAATATTTTAATCAATTATTTGAAACAATTCATACATTGTAGCTTCCCACATTATCAGCATTATATGGATTTTTTCAAAACTTTTATTGCTGACTTCCGGTTTACATAGATATTACTTAATTCAAATAATTATTTCACTCAGATATGAGCAACATAGTAAAAATAAAATCCATTGAACCCATTACACACGATGTATATAGAATTAGAACTGAAAAACCGGATGGAATAGAATACAGACCGGGTCAAGCCGTAGATATATCGATCAACAAAGAAGGATGGAATGAGGAAGTCAGGACTTTTACTTTTACATCTATACCAAGCGACAATTTTTTGGAATTTACGATTAAAACCTACCCTTCCCATAATGGTGTAACAAACCAAATAAGATCACTCAAAGCGGGAGATGAAATATTCCTTTATGATATATATGGCGACATTGAATATAAAGGTGAAGGTATGTTTATCGCCGGCGGAGCTGGAATTACTCCTTTTATTGCAATATTGAAAAATTTGGAACGTGAAAATAAACTAGGTCATAACAAATTATTATTTGCCAACAAATCAAAAGAAGATATTATAGATGAAAATCGTTTTAACCAATTACTGGGAGAACGTTTTGTCAATATCTTATCCAATGATCAACGGCCCGGATACGTTCACGGATTTATAACGCCTGACCTTATAAAACAACATTCTGACAATCAAAACCAATTTTATTATTTATGTGGCCCGCCACCCATGATGGATGCTGTATTGGCGCACCTTACTTCATTGGGTATTAAAGAAGAAAATATAGTAAAAGAAGGATTCTAATTTTTCAAAAATCCATATTACTATTTTGTGTCTGTAAAGCGAGGTATTTTCAATTGTTCTTACAAAGGACATTACTTTAAATGGATAAAATAAACGTCCGGAAACAAGAATTTTGCAAAATTGGACTTCAAACGTTTATCCTATATAAGACGTGTATAATATTGGTTTTATGACAATTAAGAATTATATATTTCTTATATTTAGCTTTGAAAGCAAAATAACCAAATGATATAATATAAGGTTTTATCATAATAGGATAAATATTCTTACATTTGTTACCATAAAAGCATGACATGTCCAGAAAACAAGTTGACGTAATTATTGGATTACAGTGGGGTGACGAAGGTAAAGGGAAGATAGTTGATTATTTAGCGGAGCAGTATGACATAGTATGTCGGTTTCAAGGTGGCCCTAATGCAGGACATACCCTTAAAATTGATGGTAATAAATTTGTCCTTCATACTGTTCCAAGTGGTATATTTAGATCAAATATCATTAACATCATAGGCAATGGTGTCGTTATAGATCCTATTACGTTAAGTAAAGAATTGGATAATTTAAAGAACCTGAATATAAATTATCTTAAAAGCTTGAAAGTCAGCCGTAAAGCTCACTTAATCCTTCCAACACATCGATTGCTTGACTTGGCATCTGAATCTTTCAAAGGGCATGAAAAGATTGGCTCCACTTTAAAAGGAATCGGGCCAACCTATATGGACAAAACAGGACGAAATGGGTTGCGTGTAGGAGACTTAAATAATCCTAACTTCTTTCAGATGTATAACAAATTGAAAGAAAAGCATTTAGCGCTTGCCAAACAATTTGGAACAGTAGAGTATGATTTAGAAGGTGAAGAACAAAAATGGTTTTCGTGCTTAGAACAATTAAAACAGTTAGAACAAATAGACTGCGAATACTATATCAACAACGCAATTACAAAGGGAAAAAAAATATTGGCAGAAGGAGCTCAAGGTTCACTTTTAGATATAGATTATGGAACATATCCTTATGTCACATCCTCAAATACTATAACGGCAGGCGTCTGTAGTGGCTTGGGCATCGCTCCCAATAAAATTGGTGAAGTTATAGGCATAACAAAAGCTTATTGCACTCGTGTTGGTTCTGGTCCCTTCCCTACCGAGTTAAATGATGAAGTTGGAGAAAAACTTCGAGCTGAGGGACATGAATTTGGCGCGACAACAGGGCGTCCAAGACGATGTGGCTGGATTGATATACCTACTCTTCAACTGAGCGTTATGTTAAATGGTGTAACCCAATTAGTTGTTACTAAAATGGATGTTTTGAACAATTTTGAGAAAATTTACGCCGCAACATCTTATGAAGTCAATGGAGTTGAAACCAACCAAGTACCATTTGACATGGAGACCATTACCCGACCGATTTACAAAGAATATAAAGGATGGATGTCTTCCCTTGAAAATATCAATGAGACAGAAAATCTACCGGTTGATGCATGGATATATATCACTGATTTAGAGAAAAAGCTTGGTGTTCCATTTTCTATTATTTCCACCGGACCTGAACGAGAAAAAATAATTCTGAGATAATTATGAAGTTGGAAATATGACTCAATTGAAAGATATCAAGTGCTTATATTGCCATCAAACTGAATTATTTCCAAAAAACTTAAACTCATCGAATTGGTTTAATATCGTTGAACGTTGTAATCTTTGTTTTCATACATACAATAAGAATGGGTTTTTCTGGTTATGCCTTTACATCTTTTATTTGATAAACAATTTAATTTTTTTCATTTTTTTATTTGTATCAGCTTGGTTTTTTAAAGCTTCGCTTTTAATCATAGCAATAGGTTGCATGGCGGCTCTTCTTCCCATTCTTCAATTAACCCGTAAATTGGCAACAATACTTGGATTGCATGCATATACTTTTTTTTTCCGGAAAAATGCTGAATAAAACCAATTCTGTTTTATAACAATTGTCGCCATTGAGAAGGTCGTTCGATATGGATAGGATTTGATATTTGACCATTGTCATTTAGTTTAAAGGCAACAATAGCAGCAATTTTCCCTTCTTTTTCATTTATATCAGTAATAATATCCCTATTAAAAAATTGATCGACAAATGAAGTATCAAAGTGCCCCGAAACAAATGCATCATGATTCATTACATATCGTCCAAAAGGCAGAGTTGTTTCTAATCCCCTGATATCATAATTATCTATCGCTTCCCGCATCAACTGAATGGCCTGTATTCTATTATCACCCCATGCGATCAGCTTTGAAATCAAAGGGTCAAAAAATACGGAAACTTCATCTCCTTGCACATAGCCACCATCTACTCTAACATGATTACTTTTGGGTTCCGAATAATGTTTTAGAACTCCGATAGAAGGCATAAAATTATCAAATGAATCTTCGGCATATACTCGTAGTTCAATGGCATGTCCATGGATGTGCAGGTCATCTTGCTTAAAACCTAATACCTGACCCCTTGCAATATTAATTTGTTCCTCAACAAGATCCAACCCCGTAATAAACTCTGTAACTGGATGTTCTACTTGAAGGCGGGTATTCATTTCCAAAAAATAAAAATTCAACTGTTCATCGACAATAAATTCAACAGTCCCAACTCCTCTATATCCACACGCTTTGGCTGCATTAACAGCTGCCTGACCCATTGCCGCTCTCATCTCAGAAGTAACAACAGAACTGGGCGCTTCTTCGACAACCTTTTGATGACGACGCTGTATTGAGCATTCTCTTTCAAACAAATGATACACATTCCCATGTTGATCGGCAATAATCTGAATTTCTATATGTCGAGGTTTCACAACATACTTTTCTATCATCACTGCACCATCTTTAAAAGCAGAAATAGCTTCGCTAACGGCTCTATCATAAGATTCATCGAATTCTGAATCGTGAGTAACAACTCGCATACCCTTTCCACCCCCACCGGCAGCTGCTTTTATTAGAACAGGGTATCCTACTTGTTGAGCCGCATTTCGGGCGACAGTGCGGTCATTTATCAATCCAACTGTTCCCGGTACCATAGGAATATTAAATTTTTTAACCGCTTCTTTGGCTGCCAGTTTATTGCCCATTATCTTTATTGCCTCCGGTGTTGGACCAATAAATATGAGACCAGCTTTCTCCACCTGTATAGCAAAATCCTCATTTTCGCTTAAAAATCCGTATCCTGGATGAACACCTTGAGAGCCCGACTTTAAAGCAATTTCAACTAATTTTTCAGCATTTAAATAAGATTCACTAAATACATTACTTCCCAAATACCAAGCTTCATCAGCCTCTCGTGTATGCAAAGCGTGCCTGTCCGCATCAGAAAATACCGCAACTGATTTTATTCCCAACTTCTTACAGGTTCTTATGATTCTTACAGCTATTTCACCCCTATTGGCAATGAGTATTTTATTCATTCCTTATGATTATTTGTTCCAAATATAGTAAATACAACATTTACCAATTATCTAACTTTTATTTTGATATCTAACATTATAAACAAATAAATATATTGTATTTTTTAATACTATGTAGATTAAATTATATTAATTACTTTATATATATTAAAATAATTTAATAAATAAACATTAAAATCTAAAGAATAAAATTAAATGAAAAATGTTTTTATCAATTTCATTGAGTCGGTTTAACTTCTCAATATTTGCTTATTCATTAAATCGGAAAACATAAAAGCGGGTTTCATATCAAAATAAACATCTTCAATTTTAGCGATAGGTACTATACCTTGTACTGCATTGGTACAATAAGCTGATATAAACTGTTTACAACGTATAGGCAAAATCGTTACCTCTTCACCCAATATGTTATTTTCCTCACAATATTCAATAACTACTTGTCTCATAACACCTTCTAAACATCCAGAATCAAGTGATGGCGTATAATGTCTTCCTTCATAATCTATGAAAAAAATATTGGATGAAATACATTCTACGATCTCATCTTTTTCGTTTAAAACAATTAGATCGTCTAAATCTCTTTCTTGTCTTTCTATTGACAACAATACTTGTTCTGACTTAGCCAATAATTTGAAGTTCCCCAATCCTTTTGAATAAATGTTTAGAGATTTGGCTAAAGCAACATTATTATTATGTGTCTTCAAAATATTCAGAGAATTATCAAAATCACTTAAAGAAATCTGTATTATTGCCTGATTACTTTCCGGAAAATAAAGCCCACCACCATCTCTAATAACATTCAATCTTAATCTTCCACCAAAATGTTCCGGATAATAACTACTTAGAAATTCAGAAAAGTGAGTTCTTGAAAGCAAGTAATCAGGCATAACTAATTTAAGCTTATTTGCTGTTCTTAATATTCTCTCGTAATGTAGGTGAATCAATGGAATAGCCCCATCCACAACCAACATTGATTCAAAAAATCCATCTCCGTACAATTGTCCTCTATTCATCTATTGCGTAATTAAAGTTTATGTGCCCTGGTCATTTCTCGCTTACCTGGCGGACCGGGCAAAGATTCAACAACAAATCCTGCAGCTTTCAAATTCCTTTTTACATACCCTTTTGCACAATATGTCACTAAAATTCCTCCTTGGGAAAGCATATTATAAAGATGTTTAAAAAAATCCTGTGTCCACAATTCCGGCTGAACTTCGGGTGCGAAAGCATCAAAATAAATTAAATCAAATGAAGTATTGGACTTAAATTCAAGAAAATCAATTTCAACCTTGTGGAGAAAAAAATTCTCTTGAATGCATGATGATTCATTCCATGGAGCTGCATGAATATCATTAAATTCTCGTTCATCAACACTTTTACCAAATAGCATATCCTTGAATTCCCTCAAATTTTCTATATCAATGGGGAATTTTTCCAGAGCAGTATAATGAATAGTAGTATCTTTTGGTATAGATTTTAGTGTTGCCCAAGTATTAAGTCCGGTGCCAAACCCAATCTCAAGAAGGTGAATCGTTTTTTTTACTTCCAGTGCCTTACATAACCCAGCCTCAATAAAAACATGATTGGTTTCAGTCAAAGCGCCATGGCGTGAATGATATAAAGCATTAAATTGCCTTGAATAATAAGTAGGTGACTTATCTTCAGTAAGAACAACATCTTTGGCCATAAAAAAAATGCCTGACAAACCGGCTTATTTCATTAATACAGGTGTTTTATAATCAATTGATAATCAATTATTATTATAAATAATTACTTATTAATTGACAACAAATTGGATAAACCAGTTGTAATCGAAGTGTTATAAGGGCATCCGTAACCTCGGTTACATGAAGTTGTACCAAAAACTACCAATGCCATTATAAAAATAGCGATAATCTTTCCAAAATTTTTCTTGTTACTCATGGTCTTTTATTTAATTGATGGTGCAAAGTTAATATAAAAAATAAGTTTTGTATTTTTCTAAAACGAAAAATTATAAATATTATTCACAAAATGGTAAATTTTATTTCCTTTTTTATTGAAATAACTACGTTTTTTATTCCAATACAATTCAATAAATTTGTTAACCATTGATTATCAATCTATTAAAAATTTTTAAAAATTCTACTTAAAAATGTTGTAAATTAGAACCTCTTCTTTATCTTTGCAGCCGCTAATAGCAAATTGACCGATGGTGTAACGGTAGCACAACAGATTTTGGTTCTGTTTGTCAAGGTTCGAATCCTTGTCGGTCAACAAGAAGACCTTCCGCTGTGGAGGTCTTTTTTTATTAACACCCCATGTAACCCAGCAGCCAATAGGCAATAATAAATACGATAATGGTACCAACACAGCCACCACCCCATTTCCATGCGGCAATTCCTGCTAAAACCGTTCTTAAAAAAGACATAAATTTACTTTTAGTTTGAAATGTTATTAGAAATTGATTCATAAATAAGTCCAACTTTTCCTAAAATAAAAATACTCCCGATAGCTATCCAGATAATTGTCGTTTAGGACAATATGTTGGACTATTACGAATATCCAATCGGTAATATTTGGATTTATTCCCTTCGAATTATAATCATCTCACTGGTATTAAAGTCAGACTTTAACACAACTTCATTTTGTTTTCCCTTTTCATTAATCCACCTGATAGCACAAGTATTTGGCGGAATGCTGCCTAAATTATCCGCATATAAAATCAAATAATTGTCCATTCCCTTGACAAGAGGCAAATATAAACGTATTGGTTCCTTTGTTATCAATTGCTTCTGCAAAATCCATTCCCCATTGAACTTCAAAGAGATTGTATCATGATCAAACTCTTGATTATCATATACCTCTATCAACAGTTTTTCAACCTTGGTGCTAATACCTTTTGATTTATCGACAATCACTTTCCGGTGCTCATCTTCTTGAGGCGCCTGCGTGACCTCTTTTACTTTCTCTTCTTCCTGAATAACCTGTGGCCTTATTACCTTATAGAAATGAGGCCTTTCAAAACCATAGATATAATTGCCTCCGTATGATTTAATCCACTCATTGCCCCTTTCTACCACACCGGTACCATATTTATTGGTCGTCCCTGCCAGTTGAATATTATACATATAATAACAAGGACCATATAATTCATACTCTTTTGGGGCGGATTGGTTTAATGCAAATTTTTCCAAATAGCCGATTTGCTTGCTTAGTACAGACTTTAATTCTTCATAAGCCATCGATTGAGATCTTGACATCTGGGCGATATTGAAATTATTTAAGGCAGTTTGAAGACTATGGGCAGACTTCAATAACACAGCGTCAGCTTTTACGGCTTCAGTTATATTCTCATTTCGTAAAACATTAAACATTTGGTGAAGATCATTATTGTAATTGACAAACTGTACTATGAAACCCTTGTAAAAGGCATCGTTCTTGTCAACCTTAGGTGACATTTTGACTACCAGCTCAGCCAATTCTTTTCTTTTAGCCTCATAATGATCATACTTAACCACACATGCATCCAAGACAGCATAAATATTCTTTAGATTGGTCATCTTAGTCAAATCTGCATGGTCGATCAATGTCCCGATACTATATCTTTCTTTTTCGAGATCATCCAATATAGCCTTCATCTCTCCTATAATCTGATTCGCCTGTTTAGAATATTTGGTGGGTAAGGCATTGGATTCTTTTAAAGCTAAAGCATATAATTCATAAGGACTTACACGATAAAAAGAACCACTTTGGTCTTCAAAGATATTCTCCGGAAAATCTTCGTTTGAAAAAAGATTCAATTTATATTGTGGGAGATTTACATATTTGTTTATTTCCTGATTATACAACTCAAGCAATCGGTGAATAATCAACATACCGTGATCACTTTCATTTGCAAATAAAATATAATTATTAATTACTTTGGTTTGTGAAATCTCATCTTTTTGAGCTTGTACATTAAATACTGAGATAATCAGAAAAATAGATAAAACCAAATACTTCATATTTTCAATTGTTTTTGATTGACAGATGATACCTTTGGCAATTATATGATTCATTATTGGAATAAAATAGTGTCATCAATTTTACAAATTCACAAAATTAACGGAACTAATCAACTATAGTATCAGTTTAAAACTTTTTTACACTTAAAACAAACATGCATTTAGTTGATTAATTTAATTAAAAAATAAAATACATCTTGACTTCGCTCAAAAATACAGCATTTAAACTGAATCCAAAGCTTAATATTTTGTTATTCTGCCTTATTTACAGTATGACGATTTATTCTCAAGGGCGAATCATTGACCTATCGAATGACGAAGGACTTCCTTTTTGTACCGTAGCCAGCCTGCAACATCCTGACCTCATGGCTATATCAGATATATCCGGATATTTTACCTTATCAGATAAAGCAATTGGAGATTCAATTTTATTGACATATATTGGCTATGACACACTATTGACAGTGTATAACTTGAATACCAAGGTTTATGCTCTAAAACCATCTAACCAATATTTAAATGAGGCTTTAATTGTTGCAAATGATGGTCCAGCCATAGCTTTGATCAAAAAAGTCCTGCGTAATAGAGATCAATTGAATATTCAAAACTTAAACTTTTATCAATGTCAGATTTACACTAAAAATAGCATAGGATTTGACACTGATGAAGACTCTATCTCTATCACCAACTTTAATAAAACGACAAAATTCCCTTCTAAACTTTTTATTTCAGAATCTGTCATCAATCGTCAGTACAACAAGCCCGACAAAGTTTTCGAAAATATTATCGCATCATCTTCTTCCGTAATGAAAGATTTGCAGTTTGCAATTCCTCCGGACGAAATTCAAAGTTTGCATTTCTATAAAGATTATGTGCGCATCTTCAACAAAGACTATGTTAATCCAATTTCTAACTTTTCTTGGTTCAAATACCATTTTAATTTAGATAAAATATATGAAGAACATGGTGACACCTTGTATAAAATAGACTTTTGGCCCAAGCAAAAGTCATACAATTGCTTCAAAGGAATGTGCATCGTCTCTGCAAATGGATGGGCTGTTCAAAAAATCACCATGCAAAATGCAAACGATGAAATTTACCCTTTCAAATTACACCAAGAATATCAAAACCATGATGGCATCTGGTTTCCGTCAAAGCTCTCTTCTCAAATTAAATTCCCATCGGCTGTTGGCAAAGACTATCCCTTTGTTCTCAATCAGGACAATGTTTTCAGCCAAGTAACTTTCCAACCGATATATATTCAACCGAATAAAATCAATATAACGGAAATAAATGCGGATTCAATTTCACAAATTCAAGCACTGAGACCATTCCCGTTGGAAGCAAAAAATTCAATCGCTTACACTTTTGGTAAATATCTTTTTAAGACTACACCCATGGGGTATTTACTCAAAAACATGCAATCTTTTGTCAACTATCAGATTCCATTCGGACCTATTGCCATTGATGCATTATCTGTTTTTCAAACTAATTTATATGAAAACAAACGACTTGGAGTGAGTCTTTTAAGCAATATGGCCCATTACCCTCATTTTCATTTAGGTGGGTATGTTGCTTATGGATTAGATGATAAGGCATTTAAATACGGAGCATCCATTGGCTGGTATTTTGACAAGATAAGGACAAGTAGCTTATTATATCAATATCGCCATGACATTGAAGGGAACCGACTTTTTAGAATGCGCAATAGTTGGTATGATCGCTATTACAGCAATTTATATGCATCTAAAGAAAGCCATCGGGTGGAATATCGCAAAGTCCATTCAACACACAATATTTCGGTAGGAATGGAGTGGAATTCTTATAATCCTCATTTTGACTATATTTTCATTTCAGATAAGGATAAAATCGATCATAGATTAATCAATTCCGGGTTTGATATTACATATCGCTATTTTAAAGGCCGGCAAATCAACTTTTTTAACACGTATTTTATTACTCAAAATTTGGATTATCCGATTTTTGAAGTTCATTACAATCAAGGAATAAAGGGTATTTTGGGTAGCCAATTTAATTATCAATCTTTGGAAATCAATGCCACTAAGACTTTTAGATGGGTACTTATCGGTAATACAAATATTACAATTCAAGCAGGAAAAGTATTTGGTCATCCACCCATCTTTAATATATTCAATGCACCTGCTTCCTTGACCGGCTCACTGACCCTTCAAGTGCCCAATTCTTTTCAAACCATGCATGCAAATACCTATTTTAGCAATCAATATGTACACCTATTCTTAGAGCAAGTCATCAGAAGGCTATACACGACACGTTTCTCTACACCTGAACTATTTGTAGGCTATAATGCCGGTTGGGGCATGCTAATGACGACAGGCGACCACGATGGTATAGTCCTAAAAGATTATTCATCCGGATATCATGAGGTAGGATTAGGATTCAACTCATTAATTCGTCTGCCTATCTATGACTGGTTTGCTTTCGGTATCAACTTTGGTGGATATTACAACTTAAAGAATTTATCTCCCATCAAGTTGGGTGAAAATTTTGTTTTAAAAGTAGGTATGGGATTTTTATTTTAGAAAGGATAATTCAAGGCTAAATTGTATTCAAGATGCCCTAATCTATTTTTCAAAGAATTATATGGATTATAAGAACCATCCAATTTGTAAGGGTTCTTCAAGATGGTGCCAACATCCAATCTCAATACAAAAAAACTCAAATCCGCCCTCAAGCCCAATCCTGTTCCCACAGCCAATTGATTCCATGGCTTATCCTTCCATCTAAACCTGACTCCTTCCCTATCGGTATCACTTTTGCTCAAAGACCATATATTCCCGGCATCTAACAATATAGCTCCTTTAAATATATAGAAAAGTGGAAACCTAATCTCCGACAAAAATTCAAACTTCATATCGCCAGTTTGATAAAAAGGGCCGTTGGGAAACAATTGTTCCTGCACCGGATCAACATAGCTGCCCGGCCCTATCTTCCTTATCGGAAAAGCTCTAAGGCTAAATGGACCACCTATTTCAAACTGCTTCAGATAAGGAACTGTCGAGCTGGAACCAAAAGGCTGGCTAACACCCACCCCAACCTTGGCAGCTCCCAATACTCGACCAAATAGTCTCTTTGTCTGTGAAACTTCTGCATATATTTTATAGTATTTTGAAAACTCACCCGTATTAAACAACTTCCATTCTTTATCAGGGCTAATGAGCTTATTCAACAGATTAACTTCAAAGCCTGACAACTCGACACTTACATTAAACTTTTTATTTTGTCCAAAATTGTCATCTGCCGTTTTATACAAAAAAACAAAGTCTTTAAATAAAATACCTGTAAACAATCGCGGGTTTTCAAAACTTTGTTTTAGAAAATAATTTTTATTTAGAACTTCTTGATATAAACTATACACATTTGGCTTAAAATAATTGATACCCAAATGGTTCCAACGGTATTGATGTTCATTATCTTGAATTACATCAAATCCGTATGTTCCATTGATATTGATATACTTATACCAATCTTGAAAATTGACAAAATCAATATCTGCTGAAATGTTCGTCGTAACTCGATCATCTAAGGTTTCAACAAATTGTCTTGTCAACAAATAACCATCTTTAGTTTTAATCTTTTTTAAACCGGATATTATGCCCAAAAAATCCATAAATCGCGGGAATGAAAGGTTGTTTTGAAATTTTATATCCACTCTATTTACTGCTCGATTAAAACTCGTCTCATATCCAACACTAGCATTGGATCGAATAGATTCACCACCATTAAACAGATTGCGTTTATTTACAGAAACTCCCACTTGATTGAGTATGGTTGATGGAATTGCAGCAGCCGATGTTCGTAGGTTGGCATAACTTGCATCAAAGCTATAAGCAAAATCCAAAGTCTTAGCGGGAGGTAGATATAAGTCAACATTCAACAAAGTAGTATCTACATCATCAATTGACTGATTGACATTAATAAACCTAAAAAGTCCAAGGCGGCTTAACTGCCTGTATGTTCTGGTAAAATTTGACTTGGAATAATAATCTCCGCTTTCCAAGTAAACGTACCGCAAAATAGTTGATGGCTTTACCCTAAACTTGGGGTTTATCTGCAAAAATCGATAGTTATTTATCATAGTATCGAGATTGTACAATTTACTGTAGTTCTGGTCAAAATCACTATGAATGTTGATTCTGCCGATTCGATATCTTTGTACAACTTTTCGGTCTTCCGTCTCATTGATTCTAAATGCCACATTCACTTTATGTCCAACACTATCTGCAATCAATGGACCGACTAAGTTAGGATCAAAAAAATAAAATCCATTATCAAATAATATATTAGAAACCCGATTTTTTTCAAGTTGGTAATTGGCATCAGAAACGACTTCGCCTCTTTTTAAATATGACTTGTCCCAGTAAGGACTCAAAAACACAGCTATTTCAGGCTCACGTACTTCATAAGCTACGTCCCTAAAGGTATATCTTCCCTTTGGCGTGGCAATATATTTTACGGAACCAAATTTGCCTTTGATGCTCGTTTCATAAGTAACTTCAGCATCAAAATAACCTTCTTTCTTTAGATAATTAATCATATTGACCCTTGTTTTATTGATTGACAAAGAGTCAAAAAATACAGGCTCCTGAGATATCATTTTATAAAATGTCCGCCTTACCCCTCCGGCTGAATCAATTCTACCTTGATTTTTAAAATAAGTATATACCGCTTCTTTTTTAAATGGGATATTATTCGTTAAGTATATTAAATTATCTCTAAGTCGAGTTCTTTCAACGGGAAGTTGGTCACCTTCGATTGCTACAGATTCTTTTTTAAGTAGGATTTGATTGGCACTTAAAAATTTGGATACATTGCAACTGCTCATCATAAACCCAGAACATGTTGCCACTAAAAAAACAATATATTTGTATCTGAATCTGTTCAAGAGCATTTGTTTATGGTCCACGAAAAACTTTCCAAAAATTATGAAAAGCTTTTAACTTCCCTTAACTTGAAAAAGTTTAGGCAAAAATATCAATTATTTACAGTTGAAGGTGATAAAAGTGTATCTGATTTATTGTCATTTGCTCCCGAAATGATAAAAAACATTGTACTTTGCGATGATAGACCTGAATGGCTCCATCTTACACAAAACCAAAATATCTTAATAGCAGATAAGGGACAGATGAGCAAGATATCATCTATGTCAACGCCACCCGGCATTATGGCAGTATGCTTAATAGAAAAATATCTTCAAAAAGAATTTTCGTCATCTCCATATTCCATTTATCTAGACGATGTTAGGGATGCCGGCAATATTGGCACAATTATCAGAACTGCCGAATGGTTTGGCATACGCCAAGTTTATTTATCGAGCGGAAGTGTTGATGTTTTTCATCCCAAGCTGATCCAAGCAACGATGGGCAGCTTTTTTAGAATAAAAATTGAAGAATTAGAACCTAATAACCTCATACAATTAACCAAACCTTGGATTGGTGCAGATATGAAGGGACAACCATTGCAACAATATGTTCCACCCGGAAAAGGAACTATCATCCTGGGGAATGAATCCCTTGGAATAAACGAGGATATACGAAATCAATTGGAACACAGGATTTTAATCACAGCAGATTCTACCAGCCATGCAGAATCATTAAATGTAAGTATAGCAGCATCCATCTTCATGTATCATTGTACTAGTCAATCTGATTAAAGCCCATCTATTCTCACAACACCTTGTTTTATCCTGAAAAGCTATTCGTCAAAATAAATACTAAAAAAAATCTTTCTACGTTCTGAATTACAAACAAACAACAAATTTTTTTGCTATTTTTCATGATATCCGTTGAATTATCAATAAAATAAAAATTAATTCGAAAAAACATATAATATATTTTTTAAATATATTACCTTTGCTATTGCAAGTTAAAAACTCATAAACTAAACCGTATTTATGCAATTTTTCCAATTGTTCTTTTTACAAATAGTTGATACAACAGCTGTACAAAGTATTTCATTACCATCACAGAAATTGACTTTTTTTGAACTACTGCTAAAAGGTGGAGTAATCATGATTCCATTGATTATTCTTTCTATTATCGCAGTCGGACTAATGGTTGAAAGGTGGTTGACAATCAACAATTTAACTAAAATAGAGGCTAATTTTTTCAACAATATCAAATCCATGTTGTCCAACGGTAATGTCAAAGGAGCTCAGGATTTTGCTGAATCAAACAACACTTCCATTGGTAAAGTTATCTCTGAAGGGATACGATATATCGGATATCCTTATTCTGAGATAGAAACCTATATGAGCGATACCGCCAATATTGAATTGGGCAAAATGGAAAACAGGCTCAATTATCTTGGAATAATAGCCGGTATAGCGCCAATGTTGGGATTCGTAGGAACTATTGCCGGTATAATTAAAATATTCTATAATATATCTATTACGGATAATATCTCCATTGGAGTCATATCAGGTGGATTATACGAAAAAATGATAGCATCAGGTACCGGTTTGATTGTCGGTATTCTGGCATTTATTGGCAATCAAATGTTACAATCGAAAATTGACCGATTCGCATTGCGTATGCAAGACATGGTAAAATCTTTCCGTTCTGTTTTATTGCAAAAAAATTAAAATATTTCCATAAAGTATTGTAATAGAAATATTTAAATGTTAAATCCGGAAAGTTTTATCGAATGAAAATAAATAGAAAAAGGCATAAACCTCATGTTTTCGTTGATTCCCTCAGCGACATTATGTTTTTCCTGCTGCTATTCTTCTTGATTGTATCTACTGTTGCCAATCCCAATGTGGTCAAAATTCTATTACCTAAATCAGGTAACACGGAAGTTTTGAGTAAAAAACAAATTACATTGACAATCACGGAAGATAAACATTATTTTATTGATAAGCAAGAATATAATTTCAATGACCTTGAAAATGCACTTCAGGAAGTAACTGCCAATGTTACAGAACCGACTATCATGTTACGGTTGGACAAAGCATTGACAATACAAGATTTAATTGATGTGATGTCAATAGGAGCCAAACTTAAAATTAAAATGGTCCTCGCTACAGACAAAAAGGGTTGATTTGAGTAAAGTTATCAAAGTAGGTTTGTGCGCTTTTGGAATGAGTGGGAAGCTCTTTCAAGCGCCTTTCTTTGATGTTCATCCCGGATTTTCATTGGATTACATCGTAAAAAGATCCAATAATAGCCCCATCCCTGATTATCCGAATGCGACAATTCTTCCTTCTATAGAAGCTTTGATACATCATCCGGATGTCGATCTAATTGTGGTCAACACTCCCATTCAGACACACTTTCAATTTGTGAAGGAAGCTCTATTAAAAAACAAACATGTTCTTGTCGAAAAACCCTTCACAGTTACATCAAAAGAAGCTCAAGAATTAATACTTATCGCTTCTGAAAAAAAAAGAATACTTTCTGTTTTTCAAAATAGAAGATGGGATCGGGACTTTCAGCAGGTATCTAAAATTATTCAAAGCAAAGTTCTTGGAGATATTCACGAAGTTCAAATACGATTTGATCGATATCGCACCCATGCAAGTGGCAAATTCCACAAAGAAGGCAATATTCCCGGATCAGGTGCACTATTTGATATTGGAAGCCATATAATAGACCAAGCCATTCAACTATTCGGCTTACCAAAACACATATATGGAGACTTAATGCAGTTACGTAACGATGTTCACTCTGACGACTATTTTGAAATCATCCTTTTTTATGAAAAATTGCGTGTAAGACTCATCAGCAATATCATGACTCCATTGATAGGTCCGGGGTATATTGTACATGGCAGCAAAGGTAGTTTGATTCAAGAACGATCAGATTGTCAAGAGCAATTACTTTCTAAAGGGATTAAACCATTTAAAGACAATTGGCAAACCAGTTTATTAGGTCCCGATGCCAACATACTTACAATACAAGACGGCAAAAAAGACAATCTTCAAATGTTTAGCCAAGAAGGCAACTATTACCATTACTTTGAAGCGTTATATCAACATTTAATCGGCAATTCCATCAATCCTGTATCGCCTCAAGACGCATACAATACCATTAAAATCATTGAACTAGCCCACAAATCCAGTATTTTAGGCTATAAAGTAATTTTCGAATAGAACTTGTAGGTTTCCTGCTTTAATATCAGGTTAACGGATTAATTTTAAAAACTCATTACGAGTCTCCACATTCCTAAATTCCCCTGTAAATGCTGATGTAGTGGTGGTACTATTTTGTTTCTGAACACCTCTCATCATCATACACATGTGGGATGCTTCAATGACTACAGCCACTCCGAGCGGCTTTAATGTTTCATCGATGACATCCAATATCTCTTTTGTCAACCTCTCTTGAACCTGAAGCCTTCTTGCAAACACATCAACCACCCTTGGTAGCTTACTCAATCCAACAATATAATCTTTAGGGATATAAGCTATATGAGCTTTACCAAAAAACGGAAGTATATGATGTTCGCAAAGGGAATAAACTTCAATATCTTTGACAATAATCATTTCATTATAGGATTCATTAAACATTGCCGATTGCAATATTTCCTTAGCATCCATCTGATATCCACTTGTTAAAAAATCGATGGCTTTAGCTGCCCGCTTAGGTGTTTTGAGAAGTCCTTCCCTATTAACATCTTCACCCGTTAATCCAATAATCTCATTATAATGTTGAGTTAACTCAGTAATGTTTTTAGGGATTCCTTCATATAATCGTTCCATTGCTCTCTACTTGATTGTTTGTTAAAATTACAATCGTTCAACGGATTTAACCCGATTAAGTTGCAATTTTTCAATATTAATTGACTTTAAATATGGATCAATTACTTTACTTATGAGAATAATAAACATTCATCCCGCATTCAGCAGTAAAGGTTTTGAAAAACCGTATACTGCTGATTATGAGGGTTAATCCCGATGTACGAATCGTTTCAATGGTTTCTGTAAACCATTGATTACGAGTCGTAAATCGATTCCGCAATTGTCTAATGCGGAATTTGGGTTCAAAGGACAATTCAGAATCAATAATAATGAAGTATCTTTGTACATGATCATATCGGTGAACTCATCATCATTACGTATAAATTGTTAAAACTAAATCAGTTTAGTATTAAATGCTCCAAAAGCACATTTTATTTTTAGCATCATGGTATCCTTCAAGGATATTGCCCTTTTCAGGTGATTTCATCCAAAGACATGCCCGCGCTGCTGTATTAATGAATAAAGTCACTGTCCTTCACGCTATCAAAGATGAAAAATTAGATGAAAAATTCAATGTATCGGTCGTCAATGGCTCTCCAAGAGAAATTATTATTTATTACCAAAGCTGTAGAATAAAATATTTTAATTTTTTTCGCAGACTTAAAGCCTACCATAAAGGATATCTTTTAGTCGGGGACTTTGATTTAGTCCACTTGAACACGTGTTTTCCCGCCGGTATTTTTGCTCTATTTTTACAATATTTCAAAAGAAAAAAATACATTTTAAGTGAGCATTGGACTGGCCTTCATCCGGACAAATACAGGCACTTGAGTTTATTTTCTCGCATTTTTATTCCTTGGATTTTAAATAAAAGTAAGCTGTGGCTACCTGTTTCTCATAACCTTGGAAGTAGCATGGCTAAAATCACAAAACCCAAACCTATCGAAGTCATTCCCAATGTCGTGGATACAAAGTTGTTTTCACCTACAACTTTATCGAAGAAAAACACTAAAATGAAATTTCTACACCTCTCGATG
>Ga0209572_1000092_pt1 | contig 197670 bp, 156 predicted proteins | sample EBPBio232012_DNA_FD_185867 | JGI IMG/M metagenome (GOLD analysis project Ga0209572, IMG submission 185867) | Wastewater treatment Type I Accumulibacter community from EBPR Bioreactor in Madison, WI, USA - Reactor 1_1/23/2012_ DNA (SPAdes)... | ecosystem: Engineered > Bioreactor > EBPR >... | reverse complement strand
ATTATTCATCTAATCCAATAAAAACGGAAAAACTATGGAAGAATTATTATCAAAAAAGTCTTACTATTGTAAACCCAATTCAGGACTAAATATGAATTGTAAACCGATAACAGAATTAATTAATTAACCTGTAAACTTTTTTTAGGACGAGTCAAAATATTTTTTCCTGCCCTTCAAAAAAAATTAAAACACCCGACACGCAAACCAACCCGACAAAGGCAACAAAACTCAATAACGACAATGGTTTACAAAGGCTGACGACAAGAACCACTGGCTATAACATTAAGACGAATAAACAAAAGCACATCTACCTCCCTATTAATTAAGGCAGACACATCCGTTCTGTTGAGTATTCGTTGTTCAGCGACAGCTAAGCAGCATCGAAGATAAACCGGTCTTCGTAGGGGGATTAATACCGAAAGTATATCCGTAATAGACCATCTAAATTGGTCTAAACGGCTATCATCCCGATAGATGTTACCAGCAATCAATATTCCTTAGAGTTATGTGTCACCCAATAGAAAATTAACGGAATAAATTTTTCGAACCAAAGTTTCTATATTTATAAACTTTATATATCTTTGTCTAAATTTTATTGTGAGATATTTTGTAACAAGATTTTTGCAACAAGCAGACGAATTTGTCTCTCAACTTGACCAGAAATCAGCTAATAAAGTGTTTTACAATATTGACCTTGCCGAACAAACAAACGATCAAAAATTATTCAAAAAACTTAAAGGTGAAATATGGGAGTTCAGGAGTAAATATTTGGGAAACCAAAATCGACTTTTAGCCTTTTGGGATAAGACAGAAAAAACCGAAATCCTTGTTTTTGCAACGCATGGATTTGTAAAGAAAACTCAAAAAATACCAAAAAAGGAAATAGACAAGGCGGAAAGCATAAGACAAGAATATTTTAAAAGAAAAAAGTAAAAATAATTATGGTAAAAGAAGAAATGAAATCTTATTCACTTGCCGAAATGAAAGATAAATATATCGGTAAAGTCGGAACTGAAGACAGAGACAATTATGAATATGAACTTCGGATGGAGGTTTTAGGACGAATGATTAAAGCCGCAAGAAAAGAACGCGATTTAACTCAAGAACAACTTGGCGAACTCGTTGGCGTGAAAAAATCTCAAATTTCAAAATTGGAAAGTAGCGCTAATAGTGCAACAATAGACACTATTTTAAGAGTATTCAAAGCATTGAAAGCAGAAATTAAATTCAAAGTTAAAATTGAAAATCAATCACTACAACTCAGTTAAGAAAGATGGGCAAACACATAACATTGTGTACCACGTACATGCCTCCAATGCGTCGGCACGTCGGGTACACTTAGCCGTTGGTGGCTATTTTAACAGACACCTTAAAATTCAAAATAATCAATTAAATAATAACAATGGGACAATTATTGCCAATTTTAAAACCAACAGGTTACAGACAAGACGTACCTCTTTTTTTCAAGGAACAACTATTTAAAAGCTCTGCTTCACCAGTAATTGCTTTTGGTACAGATGAAGGGTACGCAATGGCATATGAAAGTGCAGCCAATGAAGAAGATTATATATTAAAACTCCCAGAAATAAAGAGTAAGGCTATTGAAAACTTAAAAGCTATTCAACCCAATATTGAAGTTCAAGACGCACAAGGGACTAAAATTGCTTTTGTGGTTGGACACGAATATGCAAGTGAAAAAATACTTGACTCAAACTTTATGAAACAAGTTGGAAAAGCTATAAATAGTAATAGCTTAATGGTTGGTATTCCATTTAAAGGTCATCTCATAGCGACAGATTCTAACTCTGAAATCAGACTTAAATTTCCAGCCATTATCCAAAAATATTACAACAACCCACAACAAGACCCAATTTCCGACAAAGTATTCTTAGTAAATGACGGAGAAATTGTTGCAATGGCGGGAGAAGCAATTGATGATGACGGAAATAATAATTTTATTATCACTGAAATCGGTAAAACTAATAATTATAAAGTAGAACTTAAAAGCAAATCAATTGAAGAACTTACTGAAAATGTAAATACATCTTTTCAACAAGTTATGGCTATGATTATACAACGCAAAGTATTTGGCGGAGAAGTTGCATACCATTTGGGTAGTGAGATGAAATTGGACAAAATTTTGATAGAAAAATGCCAGAGCTATGTAACTCAAATTGAAGAAAATGAAATGGCTCAAACATTGATTCAAGCATTGACAAACACAAAAACGAAACTATCATTTTACTATAACAACAAACAAATCGCACCTATTGACAATAATTCAATTGAACAACAAGACCAATATTTAAACGACACAACTAAGAAATGGTGGCAATTTTGGAAATAAAAAACAGCCATCAACATTAAGACGAATAAACAAAAGCACATCTACCACCTATTCATTAAGGCAGACACATCTGTGCTTTTGAGTATTCGTTGTTCAGCGACCGAGTAGCAGCATAGAAGATATACCGGTCTTCGTAGGGGGATTAATATAAAATACAGAATACATAAAATTATTACCTACATTTTATTACATTTATGCCATTCGTAACCAAACAATTGAAAATACGACATGGGATTTAATATTTCTGGATTAGCTATTAATAAAAACTATGAAAATGATTTCGACTCTTTACAGAAAGAATTAGGTTGGAATTTAAAAAAAGAAACTGAAATAGACTTTGAAACGGCATCTTCCAATTGGAAAGAGGATGGAATATGTGATGTTTATTTTTCAGAAAATGGCACATTATTATTTATCAGTATGGAAATGTGTACAGAATCTTTCCCTTTGAAGAATGACAATAGTCTGACTTTTGCATTATCTGAAACTTCGATGGCATTTTACATCAATTATTGTGAAAATGGAATTGAAAAACGTTCAATTATGGAAGTGAATGATGAAAGAATGCAGGATGAAGGTGAAAAACTTGAAGTCGAAAATAACGCTGAAGACACTTCCGAAATTATTTGGAATCAATTAGAAGTTGTAATTGGTAAGAGATTTTGGGTTATTGAACCTGATGAAAAGGCAACAAGATACTTATTTGTGCATGAAAATATCACAAATACAGAACCAGAAACGAATACGAATGCTGTTGTAGAACCCAAAATCGATCGTGTTCAAAATATATATAATGAACCAATTCGAATTAAAAAATGGTGGGAGTTTTGGAAATAAAAAACACCGCTATCATCATGCTGAATAGAAAAAAAGACTTTCGGTGTTGTTATACCCAAATTCAGCTATTACGTTTTTTAAAAACCGTCTAATGCTCATTATGAGGGACGTCCCGATGTACGAATCGTTTTAATGGTTTCATTGAACCATTGATTACGTGTCGTACATCGATTGATTCCTTATTTGTCGAATGCGGAATTTGGATTAAAGACAATCGTTATGCCTTCATTCTTCGTCCTCCATCCAAATCTGTAGTACACAATAACGAAATCGAGAACACAATTACCTCCGCAAATAGGATATATATCACGTATAGCTAAAAAATCATAAAGCAAACCCAGCCTGTCTCAGTCGGGTTTGCTTCTTTACCCTTGCGGGCATTAATATTGTATGGTGTTTTCTTTTTTAACGACCCAGTACACTTAGTTGTGCCTTTTGCTTGCTTAAATTTACTGAATCATACCAAAATACGATCTTTTCAATAAAACGATTGTTGCCTTTTAGGTCTATAATCCGGCTGGAGCTTTTGCGCTGAAAGACTTGTCTCACTTCGATGTCTTGTTGTCCTCCATTTTCAAAATATACGGTTATCTTGTGCATATTGAGTGTTCCACCTCTCACAACCAGTTTAAGTTGGTTAAAAACTCCATCTCTCAATTGAACATCCATAACATCCTTATCGAGCCTGTAATTGACTGTTTTGGTCCCTAAGTTTCGCCATCCACTATTGGTAAATGACATCGTTCCAATGGCGAAAATTAATACTATGATTGAAGTTAAAAATGCATTTATTTTCATGATACAAGATTTGTGGATTAATTATTAGATTTTATACTTTGATAGTCATTTTACAAAATGGTTTAATTGTTGATCAAAGCATTTTTTGACTTTAATAAATAATTATTCCAATCTTTCTCACCTCACTTCCACAAAAGTAAACATCCATTTGACCGGATTCTGCCAATCTTTACCGCGAAAACTGCCTATTGGCGCCTTTACCATTATCTGATTCCATCCCTTTTTTAAATAAATATCTGTGGGTGTCCGATATTCGTAACCTTCATCAATCAATGGGATTTCCGAATTACCCTTCTGTCCTGCACGTATCCAGTGTGGTGGCGGCACAAGCAGTCCGTTGACCCATACCGCATTGCCGGAATTATTCCACATACCCGCCAATGGTGAATCCGTTGCCGGCGAACGAGACACGTTATTAAAACCTATCCAAAATGACTTTACTCCTGCCTCATCTGACCATATCCTTGTAGTAGCATACCATGTCGTACTATCTTCCGGAGCCGCTATTCCGCCTTTTATCAGGGGCGCCCACCAATGGCGTAATACAACGGTACCGCCGGTGACTTCTTTGTATGCCTTCTCCTGTGTCAAGCTTTGTGCTTTTTTTTCCGGAGGAAAGGCTTTTTCTACATCTCCACCATTGGGAAAGGGTCCATAGAGCTGCCAAACGATATCGGATTGCTTGACATAGTTAAAGATATTGTCTTCGAAAAACGTTTTCTTATTATCCAACAAACGCTGTTCAAATTCTATGAAACCGGCTTTGTCCCCGTCATCTATATTGGCTACCCAACCTGACTGTCCACCACCGCACCAGCTACGCTCAGCAAATGCCAACATGCCGGGATAAACCGGATTCATCCGCAATACATCTTCTTCTTTAGCTACCGCCCGATCCGGCCACAAACATATTGTTCCTCCCATGATGTTGTTGTCGCCCCTTTCTTTGTCCCCTATCTTACGGTTGTATATCGTCGTCACCGCTTCCATCGGATCCATGTGGTTGAGATACAGGTGACGGGAATCAATATACCGCACTTTATCGCCGGAAGAATGGTGGGCATTGTCGTCCATCCACAGTTGGCGAATGGTGCTCTTTGTAAAGTTGCCACCCGGCTGCCACCCAATGACTTGTTTTCCTCTTTGTTCCAAAAAATCCGTCATTTCAGGAACAAAGTCCTTATTGGTAATCCTTACTTCGTCCGCACCAATATGAAAATAGGGCACGTCGTAACTTTCACAAAACTCATCGAGTATATTTTTCAAAATTGTCATGCCGCTATCACTCTGCATATCCACCTTCATAGCACGGCTAAAGGCAGCACTATGCCCCGGCATATCTATCTCCGGAACGAAGGTTATATGTCGATCTCTACAATAGTCCGTCAATTCCCGTATCTCTTCCTTGGTATAGTACATTCCTTTATTGCGAAGCATATTTTCAGGCGCTGTGAGTTGCGGATACTGCGCACTGGCAAATCGCCATGCTATATCCTCTGTCCCATGAAAATGAAAAATATTTAGTTTGTACTGAGCCATTACGTCAATCATCTGCTTTAGAAGTGGCATCGACATATAGTTGCGACCTACATCTACCATAAACCCACGCCATGGAAATGCCGGCTGGTCTTGTATCGCACAGGCATCCACTATTGCACCATCCCGCATCAACTGTCTCAAGGTCTGAATGCCATAGTATATTCCTTGTGGTGTGGTAGCTTTCACGACAATTTCGGTATTGGTTATGTCCACAGAATAGCTTCCTGCCGGCAATTGTTTTTTATCATCCGATGTTAAGCTTAAGATAATGTTTTTAGCTGATGGGTTAACCTTTTTGGTAACCGGTATATCCCAACCCTTCTCTTTTAAAAGTCGCTGCAAATAGTCGGCTTCGCTAATGATTTTATTGTCGTTGATGACGATGGAAGAGCATTCAAATAATGGGAAAAAACCTCGTTTCCATTCCACATGAGCAGGTAAGGGTATCAAAGACGGTTTTTCCTGTAAGTCATATACCTTTGGATAAATCAGATGTTTCCACAATAGATATCCACCTCCCATCAAATGGAGTCCGTCATTGCTGTACATGGTATCCAGCATGCCTTCAGCATTGATAAAATGAGGATAGAGGTCGATAAATGTATATCCTTCTGTATTCGCTGCATTACGCAATATTTCATTTGCCCTGAGAATGGCAAGGGTATTGCCGGTATGTCCGGTAAACAAACCAAAAACATCATTCACCGGTAAAATACTTTGGACATATAGCCTGGTAGTCGGGCTTTCCTGCTTAATAAAACGGTTAATTAAAAATATATTTTTCAACATAGTATCAGCCGGAATCCCTCTTGCCAAGTCATTGGTTCCGATTAATAAAAATATTTTGTCGGGCTTCCTTCCCACAACTTCATCCAGTCTAAAGAAAAGACCGGGTGTTATATCAGCACTGATCCCCCTGTTTTTTATCTTCTTGTCACCAAATAACTCATTCCATTCGCTGCCATCCGTAATGCTGTTGCCCAAAAAAATGACGTCGCGCTGCGTCTCGGGCATGTGCCTAAAGTAACTCACGCGCTGATGATAATATTTGCTAAATAAAGAGCCATCAACAATGGGCAACTTTACTTGCGCAACCGCCATTTGTTGGATAAGAAAAAAATAAATTCCTGCTACTATTTGCTTCCACATACTCCATGGGGTTTTTAAGGATAAAAGTATGTGCGCAAAATACGAAGTAAAATGGAAAACATCCGTATAGAGAACTACTCCAAAGAAATCATTGTTTCCTACTCCGGAGAAAACATTACCTTTTTATTTCCATTCCTCATTGTCATCCTGTCCATCATCTACATACTCAAGAATATCTCCCGGCTGACAATCAAGTGCGCTGCATATCGCTTCTAAGGTACTGAAACGTATCGCTTTCGCTTTTCCGGTTTTTAAGATAGAAAGATTGGATAATGTTAACTCCACTTTCTCAGAAAGCTCATTCAAAGACATCTTCCGCTTTGCCATCATCACATCTAAATTCACTATAATCGACATATCTTATACCGTTAATTCATTTTCCTGCTGAACGTCCACGCCTCTTTTAAATATCTGTGCAATGATATACACCACGGCTGCCATAATGATAAAGGCTTCGCTGTCAACCCAAAATTGGTTTAATCGTTCTGTCGAATATCCATATTTCTCCATATTCTGTACGGTCTGCTTTGCTACAAAACTGAAGATACCTATAGAAAAAGCATAATAAGATAAAACAGCAATTTTGTGTGCGACAATAGAACTAAATGGTTGTTTTAAATCCAGTTTGTGCAACATTTCAATAACGACATAAAACATAATAGCCTTTAAAACGGATATTGTCAGGGCAAGACTATATACCCTGAAAAAAGCCCACTTACTCTGTTTATACAACATACTCAAATCCAGCTTTTGATACAACTTAGCCACAAATTCCGGATTGAAGATGCTAAATAAAAAATTGACTATCAGTCCACCTGCATCTATACATAGACCCACAAAGATAATCCAGGCAATCAACTTTAGTACCGTAAATACAATGTCATTCAACTTTGTCATATTTCTATATTTTTAATTACAGGGCAAAAGTAATAAATATTTATTGAATAACAATAAATTTATATTGAATAACATTTTTTCTTTGATTAGGCTTAATGGACATTTTTTAGGCTCAAATTGGTCGAAACGCTTAATATGAATAGGTTTGAGGGTAATCAAAGGGTATGAATAAAAAAGTGCTTTTACTGTGGTTTTATTATTATTTTCAATCCTAATTCAGCAATATTGGTTTTGAATAATCGTATAGTGCTGAATACGATTTGTAAATTGATTCCAATTAGGTATAATCATGTGACAGAATCTTGCATTTTCATGAAGCCACAAAAATGAAAAAATAAACTTTCTCATTTTTTCCACTTTTTCTATTTAAAAACGTTATAAGTTTGTTCTTTAGGTTTATTAAGTCATTCTATGAGATTAAAAGCGGTATTTTTTCTATTACTTTTTGCGATTACCTGGACTGTAAATGGTCAAAAAGGGCATTTAGGACCCATTCAGTTAAGTGGCGTAGTCGTGACACAAGAAAAAGGTCAACCGGTTAAAATGCCGTATGTAACCATTGCTGTCGAGGGGACAACAAGGGGAACCTATACCAATTGGGATGGATTTTTCTCTTTGGTGGTAGAAAAGGGCGAAACCATTGTTTTTTCCTATGTGGGCTATAAAACGGTGAGATATCAAATTCCTGATACTCTGACGACCAACCGTTATTCTGTCTTTCAAATCATGACATTTGATAATATTTTGCTACCTGAAACAATTATCTATCCTTGGCCGGACAAAGATAATTACCACGCCGAATTTTTAGCCATGGATGTCAACAGTGATATATCCGATAGAATACAGGAAAATCTCAACAAGCGGGTTATTGCTTCCCTCTACGATAAGATTCCGGTTGATGGTAATGAATCTACCCAGTCTTTTATGCGTCAGAATGCTGCAACATACTATTATCAGGGGCAGACCAAACCCATTCAACTAATGAATGTCATGGCGTGGAAACAATTTATTGAAGCATGGAAGTCAGGAAAGTTTAAAAAGAAACCCAAAGAAGAATAAGGATTAAGGTTCCTTTTTCAATCTTCCATCACCGCATATAAGTCAAAGTGCTGCCAGCGCATCATATCTTCCGGTTTTCGGATTTGCTCTACCTGTGCATCTATAGTGAAATCTGAAAAATAATACAGTGTATAGCCACATTCCGACAATAAATTAAACTGTTCGGTTCGCGCAGCGGCGTCATTTTTCTTAAAACATTCCGTAATTACGGTTGGCTTGTATTTCTTTAGGAGCGGAATAATTGATCGGATAATTTCTTTGTCGTAACCCTCTGTATCTATCTTAATTAATTTCAGGCGATCCATTTTTTCGGCATAATTTTCATTTAAAAAGGATTCTAATTGAATACCGGTTATTTTATGGTCGAGTCTAAATTTTCCGTGACGACTTTGTTGGTCTTCAGAGATGCCGCCATTGTTGAAAGAAGCTTCTGATGAGTTGTAATAAAATTCACCTGGATGATCGGTTATAGCATAAGGATGAGGATCTATATTGGTCCATTGTGGATTGAGTGAAGTGTTTTTCTTTAGAATTTCAAATACATAAGGATTGGGATCAAAAGTAACCACTTTTCCTTCTTTTCCGGCTGCCAATGCCATGGGAATAGTCATGTGGCCTACATTTCCACCTATATCTACTGCTAAGTCGCCTCTTTTTAAGAATTTTCTAAAAAAAGAAATTTGTTCATCCGATATCCGTTTTTTTTCGACCAATGGATTTGTCCAGTTAGCAAATAATATCTTCCCAATACCGGTGATATCAAAGGTATCCAATTCTGTTTCATACGTCGTGGTATATCTGCGCGCACGCTTTCTACGGATTGATTCTCTGATGTAATTCCACATATTTTAATATTTGCTGTAAATATAGAATGTTAAACGAATTCTAAAAGTAAAATAGATTGGTCTATATAAAAGTCAATTCGGTATTATTTCGTCTTTAGTTTCTCATTTTTTATATGTCTGTCACTATCACGAGCAGTCTTTTTCTCAAAGTTTCTTGTAATGGCTCCTTCAACATCTATACCAATCTGATTGGCCAGACAGGTAAGGACAAATAAAACATCAGCCCATTCATCTTCCAATAGTTGTTGAGCATCGTGAGCAGCTTGTTCTGATTTAAACGATTGTTCTCCATAAATACGCGCTACGAGTCGAGACCATTCTCCGACTTCTTCTACGAGCAACAGACTATTTGTTTTTTCGTCAAAATAGCGGACACCATGTTGTTTAATCCAGGAATCTACCTTTTCCCTATATTCTGATATAGTCATATATCTTTTAGTTTTGAGTCAATAAATATTGTAACCGGACCATCATTGATTAATTGGACTTTCATATCAGCTCCAAATACGCCGCTTGCCGTTTTTTTCTGTGTTATCTTATCCATTTCATGTATAAAAGCAGTATAAAGGGGAATAGCTTGAATCGGCTTGGCTGCTAATATAAATGATGGTCGGTTGCCTTTTTTGGTTTGTGCAAATAAGGTAAACTGACTGATGACCATCACTTCACCTTCAATATCCATAACACTTAAATTCATCTTTCCTTCTGCATCTCCAAAGATACGCATCTGAGCAATCTTATTTACGAGATAAACTACATCATCCTCACTATCTTCTTCTGTAACACCAAGCAATACAAGTAATCCATGTTCAATGGAAGAAAAAATACTGCCGTCGATGGTTACTGAGGAACTTAAAACACGTTGAATGATAGCTCTCATGGAATATAAAAATTAAAGTTAATAACATACAAATAAAAAATTCTATGTTATAAACTACAAATGTATTAATTATAAGTATAAACAATATTATATGTGTTAAAAATAAATGTGGATAAATAATTCAAAAATGTGGATAAATAAAAAATAGAAAAAACATATATTAAATATTTAAATGTGTGTTAGAATATTCCCACTGTCCTTCATAAAAAATCAATGAATTCAACAGGGTAATACAAAAATATTTTCATACAATAATAAAATAAATATGAAATGTGAATATGTGTATTACTAATATAATAATCTGAAATTCAAATAAGTATAACAATCATTTAATTAACAAAGTTATAATTACAAAGTTAATAACGACATTTCCAAATATATTAAAAATTGTTTTCAACAAACTCACAGTCATCTATAACAACAATCTTTTTTTTATATATAATTATAAATATATTTATTATAAATGGATGTTAGAAAAAAGGTCTAAATTTTTCTCTTTATTGTTTTACTTTTGGCTTTGTTTAATTGAAAAGCATATTTGTGGAATTAAGTATCACAGAACTTCAGAAAGATGCTTCACATCGCCATTCCAATGCTGTCAGAAATTGGTTGTGGATTGGTGTTTTCATGATAACGATACAGGTGATGATTGGCGGCATAACCCGGTTGACGGGTTCCGGACTGTCAATCACTAAATGGGAGATTGCGATTGGTACTTTTCCACCTGTGGGAGAAGTAGAATGGAATGAGGCATTTGAATTGTATAAACAGACGCCTCAATATCATAAAATCAACAAGGGTATGGAATTATCCGAGTTTAAGTTTATCTATTTTTGGGAGTATTTTCACAGGCTTTGGGCGCGATCTTTAGGATTTGTATTTATTATTCCATTTTGTTGGTTTCTGGTGAAGAAGCAGATAAAGAAATCTTTGATGATTGATCTGATTGTGATTGTATTATTGGGTGGATTGGTAGGCGTATTTGGATGGATTATGGTTGCCAGTGGTCTAATAAACCGTCCATGGGTCAATGCTTATAAATTGACGATACATTTGAATCTTGCTTTTTTGGTGTATGCCTATTTATTTTGGACAACATTGAAAGTAACATTTCCTAAAAGGAGGGCAATTGTAATCGGCAAGAAAATAGGAACATTAAAGATAATTAATGTATTATTAATAGTGCAATTACTGCTTGGTGGAGTTGTATCGGGAATGAAAGCTGGATTGGCTTTTCCTACTTGGCCTTTGATGAATGGAACATATATTCCTTTTGATTTGTTAGAAGGTAGCAATTGGACATGGAATAACATGATAGAGTATGATAGTCATGCATTTGCAGCAGCATTTTTTCAATTTTTTCATAGGAACATTGCATATTTGATTTTTATATTGGGATTTGTGATATTTTTTAAATGGACAAAGGCGTTAAAGAATAATTCATATTTTTTCAATGTTGTTATGATATTTATTGGAGCATTGTGTTTTCAAGTTTTTATAGGGATATTAACTGTTATGAATTGCAAAGGCAGTTTACCTGTATTTTTAGGAGTTACGCATCAATTGGGAGCTGTATTAATAATTAGTTCTTTATTGTATATGAATTATAGATTTATCGGACACGCACGTCTATCGGAGGTTAAAGAATAGAAATGTGAATTAAATTTACAAATTGAATATTATTAAAATAAATAATTAAGAATATGGATTATCCAATAATTACTTCGGATAAATTTAAATATAAGCAATCAAAAGAGGAAGGAGAAGTTATTCTCTTGCTTCATGGATTATTTGGTGGTTTGAGTAATTTCAATGGTTTATTCAATCATTTTAAAGATAGTTATCGGGTTATTATTCCTATTTTACCTATATATGAATTACCTATATTGAAAGTTTCAGTATCGGGATTGGTCGATTATATTGATGAATTTGTTGATTACATGGGTATTGATAAAGTTCATGTATTGGGTAATTCGTTGGGAGGGCATATTGCCATTCTATATACATTGAAGCGACCGGAAAAGATTTCGTCTGTAATATTAACTGGTAGTAGTGGTTTGTTTGAGAGTGCTATGGGAAGTACGTATCCGAGACGAGGAGATTATAATTTTATAAAGAAGAAGACAGAAGCGACATTCTACCGTCCGGAGGTTGCCACAAAGGAGTTGGTGGATGAGGTGTATGGAATAGTGAATGATAGGGGTAAGGGTATAAGAATTATAGCAACTGCGAAGTCAGCTGTTCGACATAATTTGGAGAATATGTTGCATAAGATAGTGGCTCCCACATTATTAATATGGGGAAAGAATGATACCATAACACCTCCATTTGTAGCGGAAAAGTTTCATGAACTAATAAAAAATTCCGAGTTATATTTTTTAGATGAATGTGGACATAGTCCTATGATGGAGTTACCCTATGAATTTAATGCTATATTGGGTGATTTTTTAAATAAAATAAAGTAAATATTATAACGGTTAATAATAAAGTATTTATCCTATTGCATTACTTATTTTATTTGGGTTAAGATAGCTTGGTAATAAACTTTTTAATTTCTATTAAATCAGGTTTAAACGTTGTTTTTTTAATATTTACTGATTCATATTGTTGGGTATAGTTATTTCCGGACACTTGAATATCTGGAGATATAGATTGAATGACTTCTTTGAATTTATATGGGTGTGCAGTAGCGAAAACGATAAAGAAAACATCACTATGCGTCATATTTTCAAGATAATAATTTGATATTCCAACCGCTGTGTGAGGATCCGGCAGATAATTATATTTTTTATAGAAGTTTTCGATGCATAATTTAGTTATATTATCTTCAATAGAATTACTGTGAATATCTTTTGCTATATTGTTCCACGTGGAACGATAAATTGAAAATAGCCTTTCAATATTAGACGGATTAGCAACATCCATTGCATTACTGATTGTTTTTTTACTGACTTTTTCCGGAGTATATATTCCTTGATGAATATAATTTGGGAAAACGTCATTAGAATTTGTAGCTGCAACTAAGTTGTGTATAGGAAGTCCCATTTTTAAAGCATAAACACCGCCGGTAATATTGCCAAAATTTCCACTGGGTACAATGATGGATATCTTACTATGTCCTATCATACATGCCCTTTTGTAGGCTTCAAAATAATAGATTATCTGCGGAATAAGTCTTGAAAAATTTACACTATTAGATGAAGTGAGATTCAATTTGGTTTTAAATTCTTTATCTCCAAAACATTTTTTTACAATATCCTGACAATCATCAAATGTTCCGTCTATTTCCAAGGCATGAATATTGTCACCCAATCCGGCTATTTGTTTTTCCTGAAATGCACTAACTCTGTCTTTTGGATATAAAATAAATACGTTGATATGTTGAATATTATGAAATGCAGATGCTACAGCAGCACCGGTATCTCCAGATGTAGCGGTGACTATTGTTACCTTTTTATCGTGTTTTTTTTGTAATGCATTTAATGAATATGCCATAAAACGAGCACCAAAATCTTTAAATGCTCCGGTAGGTCCATGAAATAGTTCAAAAATACCCAAATCATTGGTTATAACTTTTAAGGGTAAATTGATATTTAAAGCATTTGTAATAATTTCTTTTAATTCATCATCGGTAAATATTGATGTGTCGATATATAAGCGGGCAATATCAAATGCAATCTGTTCAAAACTTTTATTGACAAGATCATCTATATAGCTTTTAGGAAGCTTCGGAATTTGAATAGGAATAAATAATCCGCCATCATCCGGAATACCGAGCCGCATTATTTGTTCAAAATTATATTCCTTTTTATTATTTCTGGTACTAATGTAAATCATGGTATATGTTTATATAATTATTGCACCTTCATGATTGATAGGAGAAACAAATGACGATGCTTGAATATTGTGATTTTCAAAAGTTTTTTTCATTGTAATAGCAACTTCATCAGCAATAAGGCTATTGGAACATAAAGCAAATAAGGAAGGTCCGGCACCACTGATGCTACAGCCTAAAGCTCCTTGATTTAAAGCAGCTTCTTTGACCTCATAAAAATGAGGTATAAGACCAGCTCTTTGCGGTTCGATGACGACATCTTGAATTGATTTTGACAATAGATCTATATCAGAAGTATAAGTGGCTAAAACGAATGCAGCTAAGTTTGCCGCTTGTTGTATATGTTGTTTGAGTGTTATCGTAGGAGAAAGAATTGCCCTTGCTTCCTTTGTCATAATGGTGATATTAGGATGAACCATTGCTAGGTAAATACCGGGTATATAAGGAAGTTTGTATATATCCAGACTTTGATTATCCCGTATAAATATCATTCCTCCAAGGAGGGATGGTGCTATATTGTCTGCATGAATACTTCCGGATGCAACCATTTCTCCTTGCACGGCAAAAGGCAATAATTCCCTCTTAGTAAGTCCTAAATTTAGAATTGTGTTAATACCTAAGACAGCGGCTGCGGCACTTGCTGCACTTGAACCCAATCCACTTCCCGAAGGCATATTTTTGTGGATTTCCATATCTATACCGATATTTTCCATATCAACATGTTTCAATAATGCCATTGCAGCAACTCCGGCTGTATTTTGTTGAATATCGGTGGGTAATTTTCTATCAGCTCCTATTATTTTGGTAATTTTTAAACCTTTTGAATCTGTTTTTCTAAATATGATATTATCACCCGGTTTTTCTAAAGCTATACCCAGAGAATCAAAACCACAAGCTAAATTTGAGGTGCTGGCAGGTGCAAATACTTTGATGCCCGATGACATAATTAATCTTTTATAAATGAAATAATGGAAAGTATTTCTGCAAAAATTCCGGATGCAGTAACTTCAGCTCCTGCTCCCGGACCTTGTATTACCAAGGGTCTGTCTTTATATCTTTCCGTTGTAAAAACGATCATATTGTCGCTTCCGTTAAGGTGATAAAACGGACTTTTTTTATTCACTGATTTGAGAGCTAATTGGGCAGAATCCTTCGTAATGGTTCCAATAAAACGCAATTTGGATTTATCATTTTTCGCCTTGGTTGCCAAGCTTTCGAAGTATTCATTCGCCTTGTTTATTTCCATCCAAAATTCATCCATTGTTTTAGCCTGTTGTATGGCTTTTGGCAAAAATTTCTTTACTTTGAAATCTTTCTTTTTGAGATTAAAACCTGCCTCCCTACTCAGTATGGTTAATTTACGTGTTACGTCTATTCCGTTTAAATCAATTCTTGGATCAGGTTCAGTATAACCTTTTTTCGATGCATCTTCAACGACGTCTGAAAACGGAATTTTGTCTGAAAAGGTATTAAATATATAGGATACAGATCCACTGAAAACACCTTCGATAGACAATATTTTATCGCCACTTTCCAATAAATTATTGAGGGTTGTTAGGATTGGTAATCCGGCACCAACAGTTGTTTCATAGCAGAATAATGCGTTGTTTTTTCTCGCTGTTTCTTTTAGTAAAGAATAGGTATTGAAATCTTCAGACACAGATATTTTATTGGGTGTACTGATGGATATACTATGATTTAGAATTCGTTCAAAATGTGAAGGTATATCACCAGAGGCTGTACAATCAACAAATATTGAATTGGGGAGATTTGCTTCAATACACATATCGACAAACTTTGTATTATTGGATACACTTCCTTCTTGATTGAGTTCTTTTTTCCAGTTTTTTAGAGAAATACCTTCTTTCTGGAAGAACATTTTGGAAGTATTTGTGATTCCAATGAGTTTAATTTCAATATTTTTATTTTTTATTAAGTAAGCATTTTGTTTTTCAATTTGTTTGAGCAGGGTGGAAGCTATTAGTCCTGTTCCTGCAAGGAATAAATTGATACGAATATTTTTAGAAAGGAAGAACATTTCGTGAAGTAGTTGCAATCCTTTTATTTCATTGTCGATGTGGATAACTGCAGAAATATTTAATTCGCTTGAACCCTGAGCAATGGCAAAAACATTAATACCATTTGTACCGAGTGTTCTAAACATTTTACCTGCTATACCTGGTGTTCTGTACATATTTTCACCAACAATGGATATGATACACAGGTTATTTTGAACTTTGGCTTCTTCAATGATGCCTGCTAAAATTTCTTTTTCGAAGGCTTTATTTTGGGCTATGACGGCTCGATCAGCTTCTTGCGAAGAAATGACATAGGAGATTGAATTTTCGGAGGAACCTTGAGAGATAAGAATAATATTGATATTATATTGGGAAAGTGCTTGAAATAATTTAGCAGCGCTACCCGGTACACCCACTAAGCCACCTCCGGAGAGTGTAATCATGGAAACATTGGGAATAGAAGTAACACCTTTCAATATATATTGGTTTGCTATTTTTTCATGATTGATAATAGTGCCGGGATGTGATGGTTGAAATGAATTTTTTATAACGATAGGAATATGAATTTGCTTTGCCGGAATAATCGAAGGCGGATAGATTACTTTTGCACCAAAATGGCTTATTTCAGAAGCTTCATCATAAGTAAGTTGAGGAATTGTGAAGGCATCGGATACTTTTCTTGGATCGGCGCTCATGACACCGTTGACGTCGGTCCATATTTCGATTACATTGGAAGATAGGGCAGCACCGAAAATAGACGCAGAATAATCTGATCCTCCACGACCTAATACAGTAGTTGTACCTTCATGATTCGAAGAAATAAATCCTGTAATGATGGATATATCTTTTTTATTTTTGAAGTGGTTGCGGATGAGGTGATGAGTTGCAAGAAAGTCAACGCTTGCTTTAAGAAAGTTGGAATCTGTCTTAATGAAGTTTCGTGCATCTAAATACTCGGTGGTATAATCTAAAGAATTTAAGTAATAAGATAGCGTAGTGGCTGAAATTCTTTCTCCGAAAGAGACTAATAATGCCTGTGATCTATCGGATAGTTCTCGTAAAAGGTAGATGCCATTGAGTAAACCGGCTAATTCTTCCAATAGGAAATTGAGCTGTTGGTCTAATAATGCATTCTCTGAGTTTTGTGGAAATAGTTCATTATTTATTTGGATACATCTTTCTGATATGTTGGATAGAAGTTGTTCATATTGATTATTACCCGATTGTGCCAATTGACCACATCGAATGAGCAAATCAGTAATTCCGCCAAATGCGGATACGACGACTAATAGTTGGTTTTTTTTAGTCTTTGATTTAATGATAATTTGAGCGACATTTTTTATTCTTTCGCCAGTGGCAAGAGATGAACCGCCGAACTTTAATACTTTCATAGAATGATTTTATGTGGCAAATATGAAATATTTTAATTATATATTATATACAAATAAAGAAATAGATGCAAAAATATAGACATTTAATTTTTTAATATATAAAAAATGTTTCACGTGGAACAATTTTTTGAAACATAGTTTTTGGGCGGTATAGATAAGACCAAGCTATAAATGCAATATCATCTTCATTTAGGTAAGAATACTGGTTAGAAATAAAAACCTAATTTGTATGTACGTTTATTATAACGCTTGCATTTTAGCAAATTTCAACAATATTCGCTTGTTATCATCACTGAAGGTATCGAAATGGATGATAGCCATTCTGGCATCAGCATTTCCTTCAATAGAAATGATAGTTCCGTAGCCGAATCTAGGATGCAATACCTTGACTCCGGGCTGAAATGCAGATATTGGACTCGCGACAATATTATATTGAGTTTGCGTTGCTTGAGGAATCGGATTTTTTGCAAAGGATCCCACGACTTTAGATCTAGGGTCTCTATCTTTTACTAAGTTTCTTGGTTGATGTATTGTGGACGCTAAGTTGTCTTCACCGACTTCTTCCAAAAACCGACTCGGTTTGTTAAACACAATATTTCCAAATTGCCTCCTGCTGGTAGCATAGGTAAGTGTTAATAATTTACGGGCACGTGTTATGGCAACATAAAACAATCTTCTTTCTTCATCAATCAAGGATTCCTGATGAAGAGACATAAAAGAAGGAAATAGTTTTTCTTCTAATCCTACCACAAAGACACTATCAAATTCCAAACCTTTGGAAGAGTGAACCGACATTAAGTTGACATGATCCCCATCAGAAGTCTCGTTATCAAAGTCTGTAATTAAAGAAATGCTTTGTAGATATTCCACCATTCCACGACTTTTCTCAATCACTATGTCACCATTATCATCTAATTCAACCTCATCTTTTTCAACGAATTCTTGGATACCATCCATGAGAGATGTAATATGCTCCATACGGCTCTTTCCTTCATTGGTCTTATCCTCTTTATACATTTTGGCCATTTCAGATTTTTGATACACCAGTTCTGCCACTTTATCGGCATCATTGCTCAATGAAAATTGATTGGCATGAAGGATTAGTTTTTTAAATTCCAATAGTGATGATTGTGCTTTGCCCGTAACAATTGCAGCATCAATGGCATCCCATACTGTAATGTTATTTTCTTTAGCATAGTTGAGTAATTTTTCAATGGAGGTATCGCCAATTCCTCTCTTTGGAATATTGACGATGCGTCGGAAAGCTTCTTCGTCTTGTAGATTGACGACAAGCCTGAAGTAAGCCAATAGATCTTTTACTTCTTTGCGCTGATAAAAAGACATACCACCATAAATCTTATAGGGAATATTGGCGCGTCTCAAATGTTCCTCAAAGTTTCTGCTTTGGGCGTTGGTTCGGTACAAAATAGCAATTTCACTATTGGTGATGTGATTTCTGTTTTTATGTTCGAAAATGGCATCAACGACTTTGCGGCTTTCTTCGTCATCACTAAGTGCTCTGACGGTCGATATTTTAGCGGAATCAGCCTGAGAAGTCCATATTTCTTTTTTGATTTGGCGGTGATTATAGTTGATTACATTATTAGCGGCATTAACGATATATTGGCCGGAGCGGTAATTTTGTTCCAACTTGAAGGTCTGCAATTGAGGAAAATCTTTGCTAAAATCGAGTATATTTTCAATTGTTGCGCCACGAAAGGCGTAAATACTCTGCGCGTCATCACCCACAATGCACAAGTTGTGCTGGCTATCGGGATATTTGATCAATTTTTTTAGGATGGCATATTGAAGGAAATTGGTATCTTGAAACTCATCTACGAGCAGGTATTTGAATTTCTGTTGATATTTCTCAAGAACATTGTCCGGATTGCGATGAAAGAGAATAAAGGTGTTGAAAAGTAAGTCATCAAAATCCATGGCTCCCGCATTTTTACATCGCTCGGTATAATTATAATAAATTTGACCGACTAAGGGAACTTTTTTTGCCTTATCTTCTTCAATCAAGACGTGATCATTGAGATAGGATGCCGGACTAATAAGTTGGCTTTTGGCAGAAGAAATGCGATTATACAACAAGTTGGCGGTATAGAGCTTGGAGTCGAGCTGGAGATCTTTGACGATGTGGTTGAGCATGGATTTGGTATCGTCGGAATCATAGATAGTAAAGGAAGGCGGAAAACCTATTTTATCGGCTTCAATGCGTAGAATTTTAGCAAAAATAGAGTGAAAGGTACCTGCCCACACATAGTTGGATTGCTGTCCCACGACTTTTTCAAGTCTTTCCTTCATCTCTCTCGCAGCTTTATTGGTAAAGGTCAAGGTTAGGATATTTCGGGGGTTGATACCTTGCTCCATCATATAAGCGATGCGATAAGTCAGAACCCTCGTCTTACCCGAGCCCGGACCGGCAATGACCATAACGGGACCATTGATGGTTGTGACTGCCTTATATTGAACCTCATTGAGTTCGTCCAAAAATGAAATAGTTTTCATGTATTATTTTGCATTTAATAATTCGTCCCAAAACTCTACTGCTCTTCGTGTATGTGGAATACAAATAGAACCTCCGACAATTATGGCAACAGACAGAATTTCAAAAATTTCTTCAGTTGATAAACCTTCTTCATGACAGCGCTGTAAATGATACTTAATGCAGTCGTCGCAACGTAAAACCATGGAAGCCACGAGTCCAAGCATCTCCTTTGTCCGCGTATCCAACACTTCCGGCTGGTATGTTTGATTATCCAAACTCCAAAAACGCTTGATGACCTTGTTGTCTTGAGCCATGATTCTATCGTTCATGCGGCTTCGATAGTCGTTAAATTCTTGTATAGCTGACATTTTGCTGAATATTGATTTATTTATGATGGGTAAGTCAAAGTATAATAAACATGTTTTGTGATACGAAGTTTAATTTTAAAAGACTTGAAACCCTTTCTAATTTGTTTCAATTGACAAAGTTAGTAAAATACCCCTTCGTTTTCAAATCTTGTTAAGATTATATCGCAGTAGAAGGTGTATTGTGCCGGAATAAGGTTATAAAGTTGAAACCGGAATTCAAATTATTGACAAAATGTTAGATTTAAGAAATATATGTGTGGATTAGAAGAATTCTTGTAATTCGTTTACTTGAATACTTTTACTCATTGTGTTAAGATTTTCAGCCAAAGCATTTGCAACGTGCCACATCAAAACTGGTGGAATGGCATTTCCTATTTGCTTATAAGCTTGCGTTTCACTTACAGGAAAAACAAAATTTTCAGGGAAAGACTGAATACTTGCAGCTTCTTCAGGAGTAAATCGTCTGTAAATTTCTTTTTCGGGATTGACTAATAAAACTGGATCACGAGAGTTTAAACTTGTCTTTGCTAAATGTGAAGTAATAGTTAGGCATTGTCCTTCCAAATCTTGATACAAACCACCCTTCATATTGTTCTTTGCATTTTTCATTCCCTCAACTGCTCTTTGAGAGAAATAATATTTTTTATCTTCAATCGCTAATTGAGGAATTACTTTTTTCAGAGAAACCCATTTTTTTGTACTGAAAAGATTTGTTTCAGAGTTGTTCCTTCATTTTTTGAGAGATTACCAAGTGCTTCAAAAAATTCGCTGTCTGATGCAAATTGAATTTGCTATTTTGTTCCGAAAATTAGTTGTGCCATATTTTTTTGTTTTATAGGTCGTTATAAATTGACGACAATTCCTTTTTAATTTGTCTGAAAGTAAAATCGGCTTTTAGGTCTTGGCTCAAACCTGTGTTTATGCAATAAACAAAAGATTCTTTTCTGTAATACAATTCATTTTTCTTCAACGATTTTTCAATGCTGTCCGACTTTGCAAGTAAGCAAACAAGTTGATAATCGGGATTTATCGCGTCTGTCTTGTTGTTCGGGTGTGCTTTTGTGTAATGTTGTGTTGCTGTCAGCTTGATTAAGTTTTCCAAATAATAAGCAAGTTGCGGAAATTTGCTTTTCGGGAAAATATGATGAACTTGCGTTGTATCACCATTTGCCCATTGGTCTTTAACTTCGCTTTCGGAATACATTTTTTTGATTAGGTTCATTGCTTTTTGCTCCAAATAAGCGTTAAATGCTGTATCAGTTAATACATTTTGTTCACTTTCCGTATTTGCTTCTTGTCGTGAAATAGTTTTGTCTTTTGACACATCACGCCAATTTTTTCGGTTATACATTAAGTCTGTGTAATAAAATTCATTATAATACATTTGACCTTTTACAGACCCAGATAAGTTGTTCTCACAAGCATAAACATTCAACAATTTTGGATAAATACGCCTTACTTCAACATCTCCGTTGATTGCTGTATTTCCGATGATGAACTTGATAAAACGCTTTTGCAAATCTTCAAAATAATTTTTTACTTACTTTTCTTGTTCTTCTCCTGAATTTTCTTAACTTCTTTCAAGATTTTCTTTTCTTCGCTTTCTAATCTACGTTCTACTTTTTTGACATCTTCGGCTGGTGGAAGTTGTTCGGGTTTTACACCTCTGTCGTGAAGAATTTTTCTAACTGCCAAATTATTTTCAATGTGTTCTTTCGTGATTTGATTGTCGCCTTTCAAATCTTTATCAACAACATTATGACTTGTTAATTCAGTCGCAAAATCTTTTGCTTTAATCGTTAATGTTGGAAGAAAATCAGCTAATGGACGATTTGCAGGTACTTGCAATATCCGTTTCATATCGTTTGTTGTTCTGCCTCCAAATAATGCTTGGTCGCCTTTTGAACGAATAATTGCAAAACTTTTATTATCAACTCCTCTTTCAAAAATAATTCCTGATAATTTCTTTTCGGATTGGGATAGTTTTTCACGAGCCGTAACTCTTGCTACATCTAATAATCTTTTTTCTATAATTTCTTGTTTTCGGGTTTGAACCGCAAAATAGGTCTGAGCAAAAGCAATTTCTGATTTTGTTGTAGCATCACCATTTTGTGCAATCAAATAACAAGCATATCTTGTTAAAGCAATATCTTCAACAGGTTTTTGAGCACCGCTTCCTATTTCGACCATTTTGCTGAATTCAGCAAAATGGTTTTTAGTTTCTTCTCCTGCTTGTTCACAAGACTTTTCAGCTTTTTCAATAACATTCTTAAAATTTCTCCATTGAGAATATCCAAGAATATTTTGTAATTCTCTCGCACTCCAACATTCTACTCCATCATAATCGTAGCAAGCATCTTCAAACTTCTTAAAAAGTTCTGATATAAATTCTTTCTTCATTTTTACACATTTGTTTTTATGGTTTCAATTGTTTTAAAATTATCAATTCCATCATTGAATACCAACTGTCCGATTGCATCTTTTGAAATAGCATTTTTATTGACTAATCCTTTTACAATTTTCATCGGAATTATTTTGCCTAAAGATTTATTGTTCCAAAAATTCTCTGCATCAGAAAGTGATTGGAACAATTCAAATTCAGTTCCAACTTCTTTAATATAGTATTTTATGCCATAAACTATTTTTGTTGCTTCCATATTTTACCAATTTAAGTGTTCTGTATGATAATTAACTTATATAGAACTCAACTCTTTTCGATTGAATTTTAGATTTTTCAATGGATTTTCAATAACGTTTAATTGCGGTGTTTTTGATAAATTGCTAACACTTCTTCAATCGTTTTTTCTGTTCCGTCTATGTCGGTGCAAGTGGTGTTCAAAAACGCTCTTACATTTTCAAAAATGAAGAATTTAGGATTGACTTCTTTTGTAATTTTTATTGATTCAACAACTAACGAATTTATAGTCAATTCTTCGTTTTTTTTTGTGATATGCAACCGACATGCCTTGGCACGGTGGCGTAGCCACGATGATGTCGGGTTCTGAAATTTTATGTTCGGTTTGCCATTTTTTGATTTCGTCAAAAAGCTTGTTTTTGATTTCTTTTGTTGAAATATCTCCGTCCAAATAACCTATATCGTATTTACATTTGTTGTTAAACATTTGGATTTTCAAGCGTTTTGTCAAGATTTCGTTTGTTGATATGCACTCGAAACCGTTTTGCTTGAAACCAAAACAACCAACTCCCGCACTGCTGAATAAGCTAATATATGTAAATGGTTTGTTCATAGTTTAGAATTTTATTTTCCTTTATTTTACGTTCTTACTTTTCAAATAGTTGACTTTTTCTTCTGCCACTATTAGAGTTTCAGTCGAGCAATTATAAGCGTACATTTTTTTAGCAAATTGGTCGCCAAAATATTCGGTTTTCAGTTTTTCAAAGTCAAGGTCAAAAGCGTTTGCCAATTTGTCTAAACGCTTTTCGTCAAATTCTCGTTTATTATTTTCGATTTTACTCAAATTTGCAGAGTCAAGTTTGAGAAGTGCTGCAAGTTCAGTCAAAGTAAAACCTTTGTCTGTACGTAATTGTCTGATGTATTCTCCAAACGTTGCTTTCATTTGCTTGTAAATTTTAACTTGTCAATGAATGACAAAGTTACGCAAATATTTTAGTTCTACAAGTTTTTTTGGAATTTTTTCGAGCGTTGGGAAAGACAAAGATCACATTAGAGTTAATAACTTTGGTGAAAAGAAATTTAAACGTAGCGGTTAAAGTAAAGGAAAAAGTTAGCAAAGAAATAGTTCTCAATGTGGTGATTTTGATATATTTATAAATAAAAGGTGTAGATTTGTGGAATTATTTACGAGTATTATAATTTAGAACTACCAAATGAGAAAAAATTTACTACTTTTTATACTGTGCAGTGTCATCACTTTGTCACAAGCTCAAAATAAAGTTTTTTTTAACATCAGTCACTATCTGGGTGGCAGCTCTTTTACCTTGGACAATACCGGTAATAATGATCTCAATACGCCCTTTAAAATAACGCGATTAGAGTATTATATTTCAGAGATTTCGCTGGTGCACGACGGTGGAAAGGTTACTCCGGTGGATAACTATTGGATACTGGCTGATGTTACAAAAAGATCTTCCTTTGAATTGGGTGTATTTGATATACAACATTTGGAAAAAGTCATTTTCCATATCGGAGTTGATCCGGCACACAACAATGCAGACCCATCCGTCTATCCCGAAGGCCATCCACTGGCACTTAAAGAGCCCGCAATGCACTGGGGATGGGCGTCCGGATACAACTTTATTGCTTTGGAAGGAGAAGGTGGCAATCTGTTTGAAAGTCCATTTCAGATTCATACACTCGGTAATGAGAATTATAGACAACAGGAAATCGTGATGAATGTGGAGGCTTCAAATGGACAACTAACTATTCCTGTCAGGGCAGACTACGACATGGCGATGCGAGAGTTGGATGCCTCTATCGGCATATTTTATCATGGACCTACTAAGTTTGCCATAAAACTGGCTGAAAATTTTCAAAAATATGTATTTAGCTGGGATAAAACGGCGTCAAAAAAAGCGATACAGAATACAACATTTCAGGTGCAGCCCAACTTGATTCCTTACGGTCATGGCGAAGTAACCATACATACCATGGCAAAAGAAGAATTTGATATATCTATATCTGCTATCAATGGCATAATAATAAAAACAATCCGTAATCTGAAAGACGGATCAGCGATTAAAACCGGCGACATGGTCCCGGGAATCTATTTTATCACGATGTACCGTAAGGGACAACCAATGATGGTCCAGCGTCTTGTTACATATTAAAACATATAGTCTATCCGTATCAGTCCTATTGGTTTTATTGTTTCTTTCCTGTGACAAAGAGGAAATAATCAATTTTCCGGAGTTGATGGAAGTTCCGGCACACTTTGAAGCCGTACCGCAACCGGAAGACAATCATTACACACCGGATAGGTGGAAACTTGGGAAGAGATTGTTTTATGACCCATTATTTTCATTTGATAGTACAAAAAGTTGTGCATCCTGTCATCGCCAAACCTTTGCTTTTGGGGATAATAAAACATTTACAAAGGGTGTTAATAACCTCAACACGACGCTCAATGTGCCGCCCCTCATCAATTTGGCATATCAGCCATATTATACGGGTGCTGGAGGAGTTCCCACTATCGAAATGCAGATATTGGTACCTATACAGGAACACAATGAATTTAACTTTAATATGCCGGCTATCGTCCGACGTGTTAACCTCATACCCGAATACATTGATATGGCGATGAAGGCTTATGGTCGAGCACCGGATGCTTATGTCGTTACGAGAGCTTTGGCGTGTTTTGAAAGAAGTCTCATCAGCGCTCAAAGTGATTATGACAAATATTTATCAGGTCAGAAGAGCGCACTATCAGCAGGTGCTCGTCGAGGTTTGGAATTGTTTGAAAGTGAACGGTGTGGGTGTAAAAAGTGTCATAGTGGTGTCAATTTGACCAATTACTCATTTGAGAATAATGGACAATATACCTATAATCCCGAAGATGGTCGATATAGGTTAACTTTAAAGGAGGAAGACCTGGGCAAGTATAAGATTCCAAGTTTGCGAAATGTCGCTTTTTCTGCACCCTATATGCATGATGGTAGTGTAGCTACGCTAAGCGACGTCATCCGAGGATATGAAAAAGGAGGATTTTCATATCCAACAAAGAGCCCGTTAATTAAGGGCTTTAGCCTATCAGATGCTGAGCGTAATGACTTGATTCTTTTTTTAAATAGTTTAACAGATATAAATTTTATCCGAAACCCAATATTTCAGCCGGAATGAAAAAAATAGAAAATATAGAAGATATCAGAGAACTGGTATATACCTTTTACGACAAGATAAGGGAAGACAAACTCCTTGCTGATATTTTCAATGAGCGTATTCAAGATAGGTGGCCGGAACACTTAGAGAAGATGGTTACCTTTTGGCAAACGGTTTTGTTGGATGACCGCACGTATCAGGGCGCACCCTTTCCGCCGCACGCTACGTTACCGGTAGAAAGAGAACACTTTGATCGATGGTTAAAGTTGTTTTATGAGACGATAAATGATTTATTTTATGGTGAATTGGCCGAAGAAGCGATATGGCGAGCCGATAAAATGTCAGAGATGTTTCAGGCAAAAATAGCATATCATAGAGAGAGAAATAGTCATCCATTGATATAGAAGAATCCTCAATAGGGATAAATACGATTGTTTTATGCGGAATGTGGGCTAAAGTAGCAAAGTCAATATTTTTTCCAATCAGATGAATTTGGGATAAAAATATCACTGTTCTTTACAAAGGAATTCTGGATAAAGAAAAAAGAAAATACTTAAAGGATGCCCTATAAATGGAATGATAGATAATATTATCTTTGCGCCGCAAGGGTCGATATGTATCTGACCGTGCACCATGAATATCGTACGCTACGCTTTATGATTCAGGACAATGATTTACCGCCGCATAAAGAATTTTCTTTCTGGCTAAAATGGATTATTTTACTACTGGCATTGATTTTTTGCGGAGTCTTGGTCGCCACTATTATAACCGGTATGGTTGGAGATCTATCCGGCATAGACATTGGTGTTTTCAACTTTGAAGGTATGGATGCCGACCAATTGAACCGTATTGCTTGGATTTATCGGGCTATTATTTTCAATCAACATTTTTTTGTTTTCATTGTACCCGCCTTACTTACCATGTATTTCTTTAAGAAGCATACCGGATTCTCCGTATTTCACTTCGTCCCGCAGGTCAATTGGAATGCTACTTTGATGGGTGTATTAATCCTTATTAGTGCCTATCCTCTGGTGCAGTTTTCATCTGAAATAAACAAATTAATCCCGCTACCGGACGTGCTGCACAATATGGAAGATCAGACGGAAAAGTTAGTTCGACTATGGTTAGACAATGATTCGCCATGGATTCTCGGCGTCAATGTCCTCCTCATCGCACTTATTCCGGCTATCAGTGAAGAGTTAATCTTTCGCGGCTTCTTACAAACAATTTTGGGTCAGCTACTCCAAAACAAACACGTCACGGTGTGGCTTACAGCCATAGTATTCAGCGCCATACACATGCAGTTTGAGGGCTTTTTTCCACGCATTATCTTGGGATTGGTCCTTGGATACTTGATGATGTGGTCAGGAAATATAGCCTATCCGATGATAGCACATTTTGTAAATAATGCAGTACAGGTTATTTTACAGTACTTTGTGCGTAATGACACTACGAGAATGCATGATGTGGATAATTACAGTGTACCTATATGGCTTGTATTTATCAGTACCGTACTTTTGATGTTGTTAGCCACAGCGTTTCAATCCTATTTTGCCAAAAATAAAAAAAGAGTCTAATGCGTTTCTCTGATATATCAACTCGACTCTATACCGCTATATTCTTTACGGCAATTGTCATCGGAGGGTTGATGATACACGAATGGACATATTTTCTTCTTCTCCTGCTGATTAGCGTTTTTTGTGGTATTGAGCTGATGAAGATTCTTTCAGGAGAAAAACAGAATGTCCTGATATTTCAAGTTTTACTATTCTGTGCTTCTCCCATCGTCGTGGCAATGATGGTACAAAAGGGTTATCTCACGGATGATTCCATCTTATGGGTAACAATATTTACAGCTTGTTTATTATTATTTATGGCATCGTTGTTGTTTTCTGTCAATACAAATAGTATAACAAAGACTTCACACGGCTTATTTGGCATGATGTATATCGGTATTCCTTGTTTGTTGGCATACCGATTAGGTTATGTACAGGGGACATTCAGCTATTTGCCGCTATTGGGCATAATACCATTGATCTGGGCCAATGATACCGGCGCATATTTAGTTGGTTCGGCTATAGGGCGACGACCATTGTTTCCTGCGGTGTCTCCCAAGAAAACCATTGAAGGGACATTGGGCGGCATACTATTAACCATCGCAGCCGCCTACCCACTTTCTCTATTGAACAATGCCTTTACCTGGCCACAATGGTCGATAATAGCGGCTATCACGGGCATCACAGCAACAATGGGAGACTTGGTGGAATCCAAAATAAAGCGACAATACAATATAAAAGACACGGGAAATTATTTGCCGGGACATGGCGGTTTTTTGGATAGGTTTGATTCCTTCCTATATGTTGTCGTCTTTGTTTACCTTTACATACAAATAAGCTAAAATAAGATGTTTATACATAGAGAAGGAAAGGCTACCATCATAGTAGCAATCATTGTGAGTATTTTGATAGGTTGGCTATTCTGTCAATTTCTTCCCAATTGGATGTGGTTTGGCTATGCGATGATTGCATTTTTGATGGTTACGGTATTGCAGTTTTTCCGTAATCCGACGCGACCTATTCCATCCGGGCATCCTGATATTGTCACTTCTCCTGCTGATGGTAAAGTTGTTGTGATTGAAAAAGTCTTTGAAGAAGAATTCTTGAAAACGGATTGTCTTCAAGTGAGCATCTTTATGTCACCTACGAATGTGCACGTCAATCGAAATCCAATCTCAGGCAAAGTTATTTTCAATAAATATCATCCGGGCAAGTATTTGGCAGCATGGAATCCCAAATCCTCTACTGAAAATGAGCGAACAACTATTGTTTACCAGCATAATGAACACAAGGTATTAATGAGACAAGTGGCTGGAGCTATGGCTCGCAGGATAGTCAATTACTTAAAAGATGGACAGGAAGTATCTCGTGGTGGTGAGATGGGCTTCATCAAGTTTGGATCGCGTGTGGACTTGTATTTCCCTTTAGGAACAGAGATCTTGGTGTCCGTAGGGGACAAGGTATCCGGCAATGTGTCGGAAATAGCTAGGTTGCAGTAGTAATACCGTTTTGTTTTTATGATTTCTAAGGGATTGTATTCCATTATATTTTTAAAAAGAGTGCGGCTTTGCCATTGGTAGATTGAATGAAATATATACCTTCTGCCAATCCCGAAACAGGTATTTTCACTACATCGTGCCTTCCTTTGACCTCATTGACAATAAGTATTATCCTCCCGGTGGCATCTAAGATATAGAGGGGAAGGCTAATATCTCCGGAGAGGTATAATTCACTGTGTACAGGATTGGGAAAAAGCTTCCATCCATTACTTTTGCCGGAGAGAATAGCGGTTGTCGTGGTATCAACAAATTCATACGCACCGACATCAACATATTGACCCTGAGGGCGAGTTGTGCCCAAAATATCCACTGCCGGCGCCACATCATTTCGTCCACCGTCAATAGCAGGACTATTCGGGCGGAGTCGAAAGTCACCGGCTTTATAATCCCGAAAATATTGTTCATAATCAGAATACGAATCAACCACTAAGTTGTTGGATTCGATGGAATCGACGTTAATTTGTCCGGCAAGGTTATTATATACCACACACCGCTCACTAGGCGTGCCGTCTTTGTGGTCTGTTATTAATATCCATGCCGGACCCGGAGTGTCTTCGGGAGTCGGGTCAATGACCGTATTGTTAATCACCTTACAATCATAAGCACCATATAGAGAAATTCCATGCCAATGGTCAACGACGATGAGGTTGTTTTCTATCGTCCAGTTGCGATAGGGTCCATCAAAACATCCAATACCCTGAAGGGAGCCACGGAAAGGCTGGTTGATATCCTCATAATTGATAATGGTGTTACCTCGGATTGTATTGTATTCAAAACGGTCACCATACAAATTAAACGACTGAATACCATCATCATGATTAGCATTGACGGCGTAACAATTTTTTATGGTGTTGGATTCTACATTGATAAAGGAGCCTTGCGGTCGTATCCCATCACCTGAGAAATTAATGATTTGATTCCCATAGACCCGGCTTGTGTCGCCGCTGATGGATATGCCGAAGTTTATATTGATTAGGGTGTTGTTTTCAACAATAGATTGGTTGCCTTCGATGAGAATGCCGCTTATGGCATTTTGGTTCCAATCGTCAATAGTCCACCCCGTAGCATCAGGTATGCTTCTCAGAGTACAACCTCTGATTAAGATATTTCCGGAAGGACCATGCCAGCCGTGATCTTCAACGAAGATGAATGTCCCTCGTGTATCAAATTGATATGCAGAGGCGTCAAAAGTAAGACCGATGAGTTGCCAATGCTTCGCCGCAGATAATTGGATATCTGCTAAGATCGGAGTGTGACCTTCTTCGGCGATTATGACGATATCCTTTGCATTTGTGGCGCCCCGAATGAAGACATTGCCATGCAACCCGGTACGCAATACAAGTGTATCACCGGCATGAACCGGAGCTCCTGCATTTTTGGGCACTAATATGCTTTCTCCGGGTGTATATGGTAGCGGATTCCAAGATTGTGTTTCGATCAAATCATTCTCAAATACTTCTTCCAATGTGGACCATGGCGAGGCGTAGGAACCATCATTATCCATCGATCCAACCATTGGGTCAACATAAAACTTTTTGGCGCTTACAGAGGAGATGTGGAGCAAAAAAAGGGTAATTACCAAGATACCGGAAGCCATATTCTTTTTCATAAGCCATCATTTTATTGACAAATATAATACCGACAATCAGTGTAATCAAATCTATCTTTACTATACTAATCGGAAAATGATTAGACCATTTAATATCCTTGTTTACCCCTACATCTCTAAAGGGAACTAGAATAGTAAATGGTCAATTTCAGGTCATTTTAGTGTATAATGACACGTACCATAAGGAAAATATAAGACAAATATTTTGCTATTTCGATTAGATTATACAGAATAGAATTGTATCTTACGCATACCATTTAACGGTTATTATGGCAATATATAGTTTCAAAGGCTTTATTCCGGTGATAGACCCTTCTTCCTTCGTTCATCCGGCGGCAGTCGTTACCGGTAATGTCATCATCGGAAAAGATGTATATATCGGTCCGGGAGCAGCACTCAGAGGAGATTGGGGCGGTGTCGTTATTGAGGATGGGTGCAATGTGCAGGAGAACTGCACGCTCCACATGTTTCCGGGCAAAACAGTTATTTTACGAAAGAATGCACATATCGGTCATGGGGCCGTAATTCATGGTGCCGACATCGGAGAAGATTGCCTTGTGGGCATGAATAGTGTTGTTATGGATCAGGTGGAAGTGGGTGCAGGGAGCATCATCGGAGCATTGACCTTTGTTCACGAAGGGATGAAGATCCCTGCTCGTTCCTTGGTAGTAGGCAATCCGGCACGTATTGTAAAAAGTGTATCTGAAGAAATGCTTGTGTGGAAGAAAAAGGGAACAGCCCTTTATCAAACGTTACCGTCGGATATGAAGTCACACTGCCAGGAAGTTGAGGCTCTCCATGAAATGCCTGCAAATAGGCCTTCACAGGAAATTCTCTTTGAAAACTGGGATAACATCAAAAACAAGACATAACGAATTTTTGAGACTAAAACTTCAAACAATATCGGGCATTGGTTGTCAGAACGGCACTATTTTCTTACTTTTTATGCACAAAAGTTACATTTCCGTACTTTTTGGCAAAAATCCCCATCTCAACTTGCCTTCTTATGATTTAGGTCATCAAATATGCACTTAGACCGGAGATATTTTTGTACAAACAAATTTATCGTAATATGAAAAGGAATTATTTTTTTGTTTTATTCTTTGTTGTCATACTCATAGGATGCAATCAAAATGCCACAACTACTACGGATGCTGCTGTGTCAACAACTGAAGCCACTACATCACATGGTCAGTCCGGTGTTCAAGATGAAACGTCAGCTCCCGATGTCGTTAAGATTGCTGTCGGAAGTAAAGATCACACGACTCTCGTGACAGCACTACAAGCGGCTGATCTGGTAAACGCTCTCAGTAATGCCGGTCCGTTTACGGTATTTGCTCCTGTTAATGCTGCCTTTGACAAGTTGCCAAAAGGCACTGTGGAAGGGTTGCTCAAGCCAGACCAAAAAGATGCTTTAATAGATGTTTTACAATACCACGTATATGTAGGTGTTTTAAAAGCAGATCAATTGAGTGATGGCCAAAGCTTAGGCATGGTTAGTGGTAAAAACGCAACAGTATCTATGAAAGATGGTAAAACATTAATCAATGGTAAGGCTCAAATCCTAACATCTATTCCGGCTTCCAACGGCATTATTCACGTAATTGATGAAGTTTTGTTAGCCGAGAATTAATACCAATAGTTTTTCAACCCGACCAATTTACTCTTACGACATTTGGTTTATTTACTAACCGAGTAGTGTATTTTATCAATTATATTATAAAACTCTTCTTAATAATTTTAAGGGATCGATGCATACCATGGTCGATCTCTTTTTTATTATACGAAAATGATTTTTATAATAGCCCGAAATTTATACCGATTGGATAATCGTTTAGGACAATCCCCTAGTTGAAATGCGGAATTGAGCTCTATCGCTAAAGAAATTATAAACTATTGAAAAAAAATGGGATAATTTACCATTAGTCAGAAAAGACATTGTGATGCCTGTGTCCTCCTTTTTAAGGTCACAGGGTTACACAGTATTTTACACAGATTACACAGTGAAAATTACTCTGTGAGACTCTGTGTCCTATATTTTTAAGGTCACAGGGTTACACAGTGTTTTACACAGGGTTACACAGAGAAAACTACTTTGTGAGACTCTTTGTCCTAATTTTTTACCACAACGACAAGCAAGGTTATACACAATCCCCCTACTCAAAAGGCGGAATTGAGCACTATCGCTAAAGAAATTATAAACTATTGGAAAAAATTAGAAAACTTACCGTTATTCAGAATATGATTAGGCATTTATGAATATCCAATCGGTGTAAAAAACAGTCTCAAACTAAGCCGGATAATCAGTTGCTCACCCGGACACCGACACTTAGTGTCAACACGTTGTTCTGGGTATTTTGGGGATAAATCGTATTTAACATAAAGCCGCCTTTAAACATATCCAACATGCCTACTTCATAAGAAAGATCCAGCGTGAGGCCACTGAGGTCAACGCCTGTACCGAAAAGAATTCCGCCGGTATAAATATTCATATCTTCCTTTGCCAGGTATTTGTTATTGTCCACTTTGAGTAAAATATTGTTCATCCAGCCACCATAGAGGCGTAACCGGAAAAAATTTGAATTGATGACATTGACATTGGCCAATAATGGGATTTTTATCAGGTGAAGGGCGATTCTATCTAAACTATCAGCCGCCAAAGCCCCATCAAATGCCATACCATGAATGGCGTAGTGAATACCGGGTGCAAACTGAAATCTTTCGCCAAAACGAAGGTCAAATCCTATATTAAATCCGATCCGTACTTCGTTCTTTCCTACCTCCGGCTTACCGGACAAATGGCTAAAATTTAATCCTATTTTCGGATTGATAGTTGTTTGCCCATAAGTTTGCATCGTTACAAACAGTGCAAATACCAAAATACTCAACTTATTTAATCTCATATCATCAGTTTAGCTTACAAAGGTAATTACTTTTTGCTATTAATCAAAAAGTGAGACGATGCACCTATTCCTTTTAAAGACGAATTGATTAGAGTATTTCATTTCAAAATATACTGGATAGGTTACAATATGAACTCCAATTTAACATTTGAAAATACTGAATCGATTAACTACACATAAATCGGGATGTCCCTTATAATCAGCAATATGCGGTTTTTCAAAATCGATACAACTAAATCCAGATAATACATATAGCGCTTAAAGAATCAACATCAAATACAACGTTTTTATTAACTTTGTATCTTTTTATTAAATAAAAATAGGATTAGGGAGATAATATATGTCTAAATCAAAATCACTATCAACTGCCGACAATGAGGTGCTTTCACTATATGATAAAGCCCATATCGTCATCAAAGGCGCACGTACCAACAATCTAAAAAACATCGACTTAATCATCCCCAAAAACAAACTCATTGTCGTCACCGGCGTATCCGGTAGCGGAAAGTCCTCTATCACCATGGATACCCTCTACGCTGAAGGGCAGCGGCGATATGTGGAAAGCTTGTCGAGCTATGCAAGACAGTTTATGACTCGTATCAAAAAACCCGATGTCGATTACATCAAAGGCATCACGCCTGCCATCGCAATCAAACAAAAAGTGAGCAGCGCCAACGCACGCAGTACAGTTGGCTCAATGACGGAAATATTGGACTTTCTGCGCTTGCTCTATGCCCGGATAGGTAAGACAATTTCACCTATAACGGGATTGGAAGTTAAAAAAGATAGCGTCTCCGATGTAATGAAATTCCTTTCCGACCAGCCTGAAGGGAGTCGTTTTTCCATCCTCAGCCCCTTCAACGTTGAAACAGCAACGGATACCCTTTATGCCGCTTTGGAACGCTTTGCTCAGAAAGGATTTAACCGCGTACACATCGATGGCGTAACAAGCAGGATAGATGATTTACTTGAATCCCTTTCACCCAAAGCTAAAAAGACAAAAAACAATTCCATCTCCGGTTACCTTGTTGTGGATCGTATTGCAATCAAACACGATGATGCCGAAAACAATAAACGCATTGCTGACTCTATAGAAACAGCCTTTTCCGAAAGTCATGGATATTGCGACATCCTTTCCGAAGACGGCACTATTAAGTCTTTTAGTATCCGCTTTGAAGAAGACGGAATAGAGTTTGAAGAACCATCCGTAGCTCTTTTCAATTTTAATAGCTCTTTCGGTGCTTGTCCTGCATGTGAGGGCTACGGTGTCGCTATTGGTATTGACCCGGATAAGGTAATTCCCAACAAAAGTCTGACACTGTATGACCATGCTATTGTTCCTTGGATAGGCGAACGAGGCACGCCGTATTATATCGCCATGATTAGACAAGCACAAAGTCTTGGTTTGAGGATTCATACCCCATACATCGAACTGACAGAAAAGGAAATAGATCTTCTTTGGTCCGGCAACGACAACTTCAAAGGGATAGACGCCTTTTTTAAAGAACTGCAAGCTTCGAGTTACAAAATTCAGGAAAGGGTTATCTTGTCTCGATATAGAGGCCGAACCATCTGTCCTACCTGTAAGGGAAAACGATTGCGCAAAGAAGTCCTTTACATCAAAGTAGCAGATAAAGACATCGCCCAGCTGGGCAACATGGACATCGAAGACCTGCACCTCTTCTTCGACCGACTCAAGCTGTCAGAGACGGATTATAAAATAGCACAACGCATCTTGACAGAAATCAATTCCCGTCTATCTACTATGGTGGAAATAGGTCTAGGCTACCTGACTCTTTTGCGTCCTGCCAACACATTGAGTGGGGGGGAGACCCAGAGAATTCACCTGACGAGACTATTGGGCAGCAACCTTACCGGTTCGATGTATCTGTTAGATGAGCCGTCCGTAGGATTGCATCCACGGGACACGCGTAATTTAGTCAAAGCATTAAAAAAATTGCGCGACCTTGGCAACACCGTCATTGTCGTAGAACATGAAGAAGAAGTGATCAGGAGCGCCGACTTCTTAGTGGATATGGGTCCCGAAGCGGGCGTTCAAGGGGGAGAAGTTGTATTTACAGGCAATTACGACATAATACATCAAGAAAACACCAACGGAAGCCTTACCTTAGACTACTTGACAGGAAGAAAGAAAATAACCGTGCCGATAGAACGTCGTGTAAGCCGCAACAAGCTGGAAATGAAGGGTGTCAACATCAACAACCTACACAATGTGTCTGTTACCATACCACTACATTCCATGGTCGGTGTGTCAGGCGTCAGTGGCAGTGGAAAGAGCTCTCTCATAAGGGATGTGTTGTATCCGACGTTAAACAATGCAATCACAGACTCACTCAAAGAAGCCTCCGGTCCGCATATCTTATCACTAAGTGGTGATATACGAAAGGTTATAGCTGTGGAGATGATAGACCAGCAACCCATCGGCAAGTCATCTCGTTCCAATCCGGTGACATACGTCAAAGCCTATGATTATATTAGGGATCTCTTTACAGCTCAACCTCTATCCAAGCTTCGTGGATACCGGCCCGGCTTTTTTTCCTTCAACGTTGATGGTGGCCGATGTCCATCTTGCAATGGGGACGGCTTTAAAGTGGTGGATATGCAGTTTTTGGCTGACGTTACCTTAGTGTGCGAAGAATGTAAAGGTAAGCGCTTTAAAAGCGAAATGTTAGACGTTACATACAAAGACAAAAACATCTATGATGTATTGGAAATGGATATTCAGGAGGCCGTTATTTTCTTTGCAGATCAACCCGAGATAATAAATAGGATTCAGCCCCTTCTTGATATCGGTTTAGGTTATGTCAAATTAGGACAATCCTCTTCCAGCTTATCCGGTGGTGAAGCACAACGTGTTAAACTTGCCAGCTTCCTAACCAAAGAAAATAGAGTTCCCCACACACTATTCATCTTTGACGAACCCACGACAGGACTACATTTTGACGACGTCAGAAAATTACTCATTGCCTTCAATAAGTTAATCACCAGAGGCAACTCCATCGTCATCATTGAACACAACATGGACGTCCTAAAAAATTGCGATTATATCATCGATATCGGTCCGGAAGGAGGCAAAGGCGGCGGAAAGATTCTTTATCAGGGGAGTCCGGAAGGTCTGCTGGAGGTGAAAGAAAGCTATACCGCCCAATATATGAAATTGTGATACAAAGTGAATTATCCGGAAAGTGAAGTAATTATTAAACAGCACAGAAGCTACCCATTAAGAAATGAATAAAATACAACGAATAACGGTTTTTTGCGGTGCCAATGAAGGGTTTGACCCTGATTTTAAAAAGATGGCAGAGACAATTGGAGCGACACTGGCACAAAACCAAATAGGCGTCATATACGGCGGCGCCAAAATAGGAATTATGGGAGCTGTGGCAGACGGCTCCATATCTCACGGTGGCGAAGTGATCGGTATTCTGCCGCATTTTCTCAGCGTCAAAGAAATTGCTCACAACCAATTGAGTCAACTCATCGTAGTGGACACCATGCACGAGAGAAAGGTAAAGATGTATGAAATGGCAGATGGATTTATTATCCTTCCGGGCGGATTCGGTACGATGGACGAGCTTTTTGAGACGCTCACCTGGGCACAATTGGGGCTTCATAATAAGCCTATCGGCATCCTTAATTTCAAAAACTATTACGACCACCTGATCGCATTTGTCCGTGTCATGGCTGCTCAAGGCATTTTAAAAGAAATATATCTACCGATGATCCTCGTGGATGACAATTTCGAAGGCTTGCTCGATCAAATGCACAACTACAAAGCGCCTAATGTCGAAAAATGGATAACAACAGAAAATACGTAGAAATGGAGATGAATTTGCAACAACCACTTGAAACTGAATTGGCGCAACTTATACCCTTGCAACAAGGAGACTTTGAGTTGTTGTATCATGTAGCTTCTAATCCAAAAGTCTGGCAACAGCACCCCAACAAGGATCGATGGAAAGAAGACATCTTCAGGACCTTTTTTGAGGGCGCTATTGAAAGCGGCGGCGCATACAGAATAGTGGATCGAAGTACCGGTCAGACCATCGGGAGTAGTCGGTTTTATGATTACGATGCGTTGGACAATTCTATTAAGATAGGATATACCTTTTACAATCCTGAATATTGGGGACGAGGATATAACCCTTCCGTCAAACGCAAGATGTTGGAATATATTTTCAGCTATGTATCAAAGGTTTACTTCCATATTGGCGCCGTCAATATCCGTTCGCAAGTGTCTATATCCCGACTTGGAGCGGTGAAAGTAGGCGAAAAAGCAGTTGAATATTTCGGCGAAGCTCCCGCACTCAACTATATTTATTGCATAGAGAAAGCCGACTTTAAACCGTAAATGCAGCAATAGGAGGAAGAGCTTTCATCAAACTCCAATCTCTAAAGAACCGTCGCCCAATAGAATATCTTTACGAAAAGCCCGAATGTATTAGAAAAATATTAATACCAATCGTTCTGACAATAGAAAATATTTAATACCGAACCAATCCACAAAAATTTGGGCGTGCCCCCGCTTTTGAGAGCGGGGTCGGGCTATCCGCTGTACTCCTTCCTACCGTCAGTCGTGCCGCTTCTATCCCTCACGCAATACGGCAAAGGGCGGCAACATCCGTTTTGAGAAAAGTAATGCCAAAGTGATTAATCCCGAATTTCTCATAAAGACAATATTTTGCCTTTATGAGAAATTGGGGTTGAAATAAGCCATCACTTCTCCCTTGGACCGTTTAGGATATCAGAATAATGCTTACATTTATATGAGAAATATACGCAAGATTGCGTGAAAATAATTGTTACAGCCAATGGTAGGACGACATTCCGAACATTGACTAGATGACCAAAACATAAACAAAAAGTAAACCATTTTGATAGGTGACATACAGCAAAACAAGACCAATGCAGATAAAGGAGTTTGACCCAATTAAAAAATGGCGGAACAAACGCAAGGAAAATAACATCTGTTGGAAGGTAAATATCAAAACCAATATTGAACGAGGCTATGATTTGGACATAAAGAACCCAACTAAATCCACAGAGGAAAAAGAATACAGCAGTGCGGAATTATTAATAGAAATGTTGAATACTTCTTTTGAGAAAAGCCACAAATTGTTAAACCATCTAAAGCAAGCGGTGAAATAATGCCCTTTATAAAAGTATATATTCATTTTGTTTGGAGTACTAAGAATAGGTATCCTTATCTTGATTCAAAAGAATTGAGAGCACAAGTTTGGAATCATATAAGGGATAATGCAAAAGAGAAAGGAATTTTCATTGATTTTATCAATGGATATAATGACCATTGCCATTGTTTGGTTTCATTGGGTGTTGACCAAACCATTCAGAAAGTAATGCAGTTAATAAAAGGAGAATCCTCTTTTTGGATAAATAAAAATAATCTAACAAATGATAAATTTGAATGGCAAGATGAATATTTTGCCGTTTCAGTTTCAGAGTCTGTAATAGATAGAGTAAGAGAATACATTAAAAATCAAGAGGAACATCACGGTAAAAAATCATTTCAACAAGAATATGATGAATTTATTAGCAAATATGGATTTGAAAAACATCAGGATTAATAATTTGGCTAAAGCCAAAAATGATTTTGAATTTTGTTGTCTTGAATTGGAATGTGGCTTTAGCCCATTCCCGGAAAGATAATTTTAATAATATACCTTTATGTTGGCGGTAACCCGATAAGAAATTTCACAAAAACCGAAAGTAGTTTTTCATCCAGAAAATAATGTAAATTTGTATTTATGAATGAAAAAAATCTTTATATCATCGCAGGATGTAACGGAGCTGGAAAAACAACAGCTTCTTTTACTGTTTTGCCTGAAATTCTAGAATGTAAAGAATTTGTAAATGCTGATGAAATTGCAAAAGGGTTATCTCCTTTTCAACCCGAAAAGGTTGCATTCGAAGCAGGAAGAATAATGTTAAATCGAATAGACGAGCTTATTAAAAAAGAAGAAAATTTTGCATTTGAGACAACTTTATCAACAAAAACATACAAACAGAAAATCCAATTTGCAAAACAAAATGGTTATAACACTACTCTACTTTTCTTTTGGCTACAAAACACTGAACTAGCAAAAGAACGAGTAAAAATAAGAGTTAGAAGGTGGACACAATATTCCAAAAGACGTAATTGAAAGAAGATATATAAACGGAATTAAAAATCTATTTGACATTTATTTGGAACTAGTAGATCAAATTTAATTTTTGATAATTCTGAAGGTAAACATATTTTAATCGCAGAGAAAAACATCGGTGAAGATATTATCATTTACAATCAATTAAAATTTAACGAATTAAAAAAATATCATGACAAAAGAAGCTAAAAATATAAAAAAGACTAAAATTTTGAAAGGTCTTGAAAAAGCCTATGAAAAAATGATAGAATTCAAAAAAGAGAAAAAAAGTAAAATAGTTGTCATTCGTGAGGACAAAATCGTAAAGTTAAATCCTTAATCCGGGCTACAGCTAATGGGCAGTTTTGTAAGAGAACGGGAAAAGAAGCATAGAATCGAGAATTCGAAGAGTTTATGATTCTAAAAAACTTGTCACCACAAAGCGATAATCAGGACAGTTTTTGATAAGACAGTTGTTGAAAATACACCTACAAGCTCCATAAATCCTACAATAAAATTAATCCACCAATTCAACCCGAATTCAGCAATCAAGGTTCTCAAAGCCGAATTGTGCTGATTATGAGGGTTAATCCCGATGTACGAATCGTTTCAATGGTTCCTTTAAACCATTGATTACGAGTCGTAAATCGATTCTGCATTTAGCTAATGCCGAATTTTGGTTCAAACAGAAAAACTGCCCACATTTTTCTATATTTATGCCATTAGTAACACAAGCAATACAAAAAAAGAAATGAATGATTTTGCACTATAGCATGACAAGTTTTCCTGATACAGCGGGACAGGCTGTTCAAAACGTAATACATTTGTCCCGATGCTTACCGGATTTGATAGGTCAGTACAAGAGAGCAAATGCTTGTTGTATAATGCTAATCAATATTCCTTAATGTTATGATAGACCAAAAGATTAAATCATTCGTTCTTTGAAAATAAATTTGTGTCCTAAAAAAGAAACAATTATCTTTACTTCATTGTTAAGTAAAAAGGAATGTTCAAAGTCAAATTTCTCGAAGAAGCGAAAGAGTTTTTAGACTCACTTGATGAAAAGCCAAGAGATAAGATTTTTTATAACATTTGGAAATCCCAGATATCAAAAGACGAAGAACTTCTCAAGAAACTTGATGATGAAATATGGGAATTTAGAACACTGTACAACAAAAGAGCTTATAGATTATTTGCATTTTGGGATGAAACCGAGAAATCCTTGATTATAGCAACTCATGGAATCATCAAGAAAACCGATAAAATACCCAAAAAAGAGATTAAAAAGGCCAAGCAGTTAAAAGCAAAGTATTTAAAATTAAAAAGAGATGAAAACGTATAGTTTAGAAGAGTTAACAGATCAATACATTGGCAAACGAGGAACACCTAAGCGAGAGCTTTTTGAACAAGAACTTCGAATAGAACTGATTGGTGAAGCGATAAGAAAGGCGAGAAAGGCTAAACATTTGACCCAAGAACAACTTGGCGAACTTGTAGGTGTCCAAAAATCACAAATAGCAAAAATTGAAAATTCTACAACTGATGCAAGATTTTCAACAATATTAAGGGTATTCAATGCTCTGAAAGCGAAGGTAAAATTTACCGTAGAATTAGAAGACCAAAAGCTATTAGTAAGTGAATAAGAAAGGCCAGATCATAACAAAGCACTGAACGGATATGCCTCCTAAACGTGGCACATCGGCAGTACAAACCGTTATGAAAAAAAGAATGAATTTTAAAATAGAACAGATCAATACAATTCTGACGGAGACCAAACTTGATATAAAAAGTGGAATGAGTTTTACAAGTGTTATGATATTTATGATGCAAAAGGCAATAAAGTTGGGTATTACAAAATACTGTCTTGTCCTAAAATAGGTTTACACAAAAAAGTGTAAAAATGGATAATAAACGTAAAATCATTTCAGGACTAAAATCTGAAAAAATCATCATCAAAAAGCCGAATAAATATTTCACAGAATCGGAAAAATAGCAGATTATACAAGAACTGTTATACCCCAACCCTCAAGGAATTAGGTAATTTTTTGTGTTTACTTTGTATCACCTAAACAGATAATTGTATAGCAAAATATTCAACACATCCACAGCTTTTGTTGCAATCTGTAAGCCGGATGACGATTTAGAAAAATTCGTACCGTGGTTTCAATATTTAATTAAATTTGCAAGAAAGGAATCCTCTTAAAAGTATCATTAATATTACCGAAATCAGCAAATACAAAAACATACCCGAAGCCATTAAAGCGATTACCTTAGTAGTCTTTCTTTTGTTGGAATTTAACTCCGGGTATTCACAACGGCTGCATTTTAATACGCTGAGTATCTATGATGGGATGTCACAGAATATGATAAACTGTATTCTGCAGGATTATCAAGGATTTATGTGGTTTGGAACAAAAGATGGATTAAACCGCTATGATGGATATTCCTTTAAAATATATAAAGCCAACCTATATGATTCTACCTCAATAGGCGATAACCATATTTCGTACTTATATGAAGATGATCTTCACCATCTGTGGATAAGCACCCAGTTGGGTGGCTTGTTTTTATTTGACAGGACACGGAATGTTTTTATAAACTACAATCAGGGTGACCTCCAAGCAGGAATTGATCAAATTGTTAGCATCACAGGCAATTCCAAAACCGGCATTTGGTTATCAACACTCGATGGAAATATTTTTAAATTAGCCATACAAAATCCGCAAGCAGATCAATTGCCCAAGGTGAACATCGTTAAAGTTTTGGATAAAACAAGCATCGGTGCACCAAGAGCGGAGTCTATCAGAATGGACAGTCGGCGTACCTTATGGATATTGACGGGCAAAGGGCTTTGTTTTTATAATATCGATCAAAAAAAGATATCAAGACCGGCAGAAAAGTTCAAAATATATAGATTTGATAAAGCGTCCCGTTCCAAAGTTTCTATTAGCACGGAATATTCTCCTTTCCATCAGTTTATGATGAGCTCTTACATCGATGATGATGGCTTTTTATGGCTATCGGGAGAACGAGGAGTATATCGATTTGACCAGCATTCAAACGAGTTTTTATTGTATGAAATAGATGGCTGGGTTAAAACATTTACCATCAGTAAGAATCTTGCAGGAGATAAAGAAATATGGGCAGGGGCATACTATAAGGGATTGAACATCGTAAATACCACAAGCGGTGAGGCGAGAAATATTAAAACCTGGGAATTAACCAAACTTGAAGATCGAGATCAAGTAATAACTCAAGTTTTTAGAGGTAAAGACGGTAATATTTGGTTTGGGACCAATGGAAATGGTCTCGCTCGATATTCGCTTTATACTTCTTTATTCTCAAATAATATACCGGACAAAGTAAACGGAAAACGTATTAATTCAAGAAGTATTTATTCTATTTTTCCATTAATGAAGGAAAAAGATGGCGATATCCTTTTGAGTTCTCTACATTATTTTTTACACTATAGCACTAAAAGCAGATCCCTGCTTGATTCAAGTTTTTTTGTCAGAGTAGCGCGAGGAGATGATGATGGCGTAGTATGGATGGGTTCTACTTTGGGCCTACTTCGGTATCTGCCTCAAAAATATTCCTATGATATCGTTGATCCGGATGCTAAGGATATACGTGGTATTCATATTGATAAGCAGCGGGTATGGTATCTTTTGCCTAAGGCTTTATATTGTTATAACATGGCTACAGGCGAGAAACAATCTTTTCCGTTGCCCGGAGCAATAGCAATATCCGGATATTATTCATTGGGGTCAATATTTTGTACACTCCAAGCGGATGAAAAGAATGTTTTATGGATTGGTACTGCCAATGGTTTGGCAAAATTTGATATGAGTAGTCAAAAAATTGTACATATTTATAAGAATAATCCAAAGAACAGGCGCTCCATTAATTCCAATGAAATAAAATGTATATTACCTGATCCCGGACATCCGGAGACGACACTATGGGTGGGCACAACGTCGGGCTTGAATAAATTAGATAAAAAAAGTGGATTATTTCGGCATTATGGCATTAATGAAGGTCTGCCCAACAACACTGTTTATGGCATTTTATCTGACAAACAGGGAGATTTATGGATAAGTACCAATCAAGGAATAGCCGTATTCAATCCTCTGACGGAAGAGGTTACAACTTTTGACTATTCCAATGGGCTTCAAAGCAATGAATTTAATACCGGTGCCTACTTCAAGAGTAGCTGGGGAGAAATGTTTTTTGGCGGAATCAATGGATATAATCGGTTTTATCCGGAACAAATTAAGGTGGCTAAAAACAATACTCCTATTGTTATTTCAGATATTCAATTACTCTATAACGGAAAGCAGCAATCGCTATTCAATAATCTGGCACGAAACTTGAAATACTCAGAGAATAATATCACGATTACGCTCGCTTCATTAGATTTTACCGCAACACAAAAATTAAAATATGCCTACAGGATTTATAATCGAGATACCAGTTGGATTCAGCTGGGCACCAATAGGGTCGTTGCCTTAAGTAATCTAAGTCCGGGAGAATATATTTTTCAGGCAAAGGGCACAGATTCATTCGGTCGGTGGAGTAAAAAATATGTGCAATTTGTTTTTATTATTTCTCCACCGTGGTGGAACACTATTTTGGCAAGGTTGATATATCTACTTTTATCAGCAACCATCGCTTTTTTCTTATGGCGTTATAATAAACAAAGACTGATCCAAAAGCATCAAGCCGAAGAAGACAAAAGGAAGGCAGCAGCGATAGTAGAACTGGATATAGCAAAGTCTCGATTTTTAACGAATATTTCACATGAATTTAGAACGCCTTTGACATTAATCTTGGGACTAACAGAACCAAGTTCTAATCGAATATCGGATGAAGACACGGTGGTTAAGAACAATCAAACAATACATAGAAATGGTCGCCAATTGCTTACCTTGGTGGATCAGATTCTGGAATTAGCCAAGCTTGAATCTGGCAAACTTAGTTTAGATGAGCGTCCGGGCAACTTAAAGGATTTTATCACCCATTTAGTGTATTCTTTTGAGTCATTAGCACAGCTAAATGGAGTTTCGTTGACCTTTCATCCTTCATTTACTAATTATCATTATGTATATGATTCCGATAAATTGCAGCAAATCGTCACCAACTTAATCTCCAATGCCATAAAGTTTAACCAAAGTGGTGGGCAGGTCGAAGTAAAAGCCACGATAGAGCATACTCCGGAAACAGACAACTTTATCTTCTCTGTAAAAGATACCGGCATTGGAATAGAAACGGATGAAATTGCTACCATCTTCGATCGCTTTCATAGGGCAAAAAGCATTGATTCCAGGCAATTACCCGGCACGGGAATTGGGCTTGCTCTGGTCAAGGAGTTGGCAGAGTTGATGATGGGCTCAATTCGGGTTTCGTCTCAAAAGAATATTGGCAGTTTTTTTGAAGTAACGATTCCGATGAAGCCCTGTTCTGATTATACGTTAGATAGTTCAACGGATAAAGGAACATCGATATTACCTCATGCTTTACAAAGCAAAGGGTTAGCGCCATATAGAGATGAGGAAGAAGATAATGCTATAGAGGCGGAAGAGGATAAAATGCGTGTGCTGGTAGTAGAGGACAACCATGACGTTCGCTCTTATATTTTATCTTGCCTCGGTGAAAGATTTAATACCATCCCTGCTATAGATGGCAGTGATGGACTTAGAAAGGCAATCCATTATATGCCGGATATAATTATCAGCGATGTAATGATGCCGGAAATGGATGGTTTTGAGATGTGTGACGCATTAAAATCCAACTCCCTGACCAACCACATTCCAATTATTCTTCTTACAGCCAAGGTAGATGCCGAATCCAGGATTACCGGTCTCAAGAAAGGTGCCGATGCTTATTTGGCGAAGCCCTTTGTCAAAGAAGAGCTCATGCTGAGATTGGAAAATATGTCCCAACTAATATCAAGGATGAGGTCACATTACTTGTCGTTGATGAAAGAGGAGTTATTTGATAATCCTAATATCTCGGAAGCGAAAAAGCAAGAGGAGGGAGCTGAAATGCCGGGAGACGCTTTTCTTAATCAGGCATTGGAGTTATTGGAAGTCCACTATGCAGATGAAGAATACTCTATAGAGTTGATGGCACAAAGCCTCTATATGAGTCGAAGCCAATTGTTTAGAAAGATAAAAACATTAACCGGAAAATCACCTTCAGCATTTTTACGCACCTTCAGGCTCAATAAGGCGAAGAAGCTATTGGCCTTACATCCGGATAAAAACATCTCTGAAGTGGCCTATTCTACTGGATTTAATTCGCCAAAATATTTCTCCAATGTATTTTTGGATGAATTCGGCCATAGACCGAAGGAAAAATAGGTCTCTTTGATAAAAATAAGATTGGGTGTAAAGTGGGTCTAATACCTATCATGCAACATAATCCGCCCTCAATGCAACATGTGTGCTCCACGCTCACAGCCTACGATTCTACTTTTGCCCAATAGAGAAAGAGAAAGGAGAAATGCTATGAAACCATTCTTTATGTTGCACACAATAATTGATAGTGTATGATAAATCCGGCAATTAATTCATCAAGTTACGTCATTGTAATATTTGCACTATTTTTCTCCTTCTTGACAAATACAAAGGGACAAGATGTAGAGAAGTTCTTTAATAGACGTGACTCCTCTTCTTATCTAAATAATATACTTTCCGGAGATCCCTTTTCCTTATCAGGCAATTATGGCTTTACTTTAAGGTCTTATAACACGGATGGGGCTTCACACAGACAGACACCTCTCACCTCAACATTATTTGCTAATGCTACAGCACACATATACAACATCAATATTCCTTTCAATTTTATTCTAAACAATCTGGATCAATTCAGTCAACCTTTCCATAAAGATTACTTCAAGGGAATGCTCACCAATCAGCGTAATCGGTTGACCCGTCTTGGGTTTAGTCCGTATTATAAATGGATCAAGGTGCATATCGGGCATCGATCTATGAATTTTTCTGACTTTTCACTTTCGTCGCACAATTTTTTAGGCGGAGGCGTTGAACTGACGCCCGGCAAATTTAGATTTTCAGCCATGGTGGGCAGATTGGCCAAGGTAGAACCCGTTGATTTGTTTTTGGATCGCCCCAACTTGCCGGTGTACAAGCGCATTGGATGGGGCATAAAAGCAGGTTATGGCACGAGCAATGATTTTATTGACCTTATCCTTTTTTCGGCTAAAGACGACATTCACTCCTTGGACATCCAGACCACCGCTTCTACCGGGGTGCAACCCGCTGAAAATATGGTTATTGCCCTTAAAGGCCAAAAAGAAGTGGTTAAAAATTTGAAGATTGACTTTGAACTGGCGAGAAGTGGACATACCCGGGATCTTACAGCACCACGATCACCGATTTCATCCGGAATTTCAGCTGATTTTGACAATATTCTCTTCCACCGTCACGCTTCGACTATTTATGCCAATGCTGCTTCAGCAAACCTAGCCTACCAATTGAAAAAAATCAGAATGGGTGTAGGATATCAGCGCATAAACCCGGGTTACAAGACCTTTGGAGCTTATTTTTTTAATGACGATTTGGAAAATACTACATTGCAATTCTCCGGTTATGGAATCGGTAACTTTTCATTCGCCGGGTCTGCCGGCTTACAACGAAACAATCTAGATAAAAGTCGTCCGGCCAACTATAAGCGGTTTATTATGTCATTAAATGCCGGATATAACCTAAAATCATGGGTTTTTGGTGTGAATTATTCCAATTTCTTATCCAATATCAATTATGTTCAAAGCGACGACCTCAATCTGTTAAAGGTTGTAATTGTCACCTCTGACGCATCGGTTTCTATTAGTAAAAACATTAAAGGGCGCAACAATGCCATACATAATATCCAACTTAGAGGAAGCCGCCAGGAAGTGAATCAAAACATAGAATCTCCTATAGGTAATCCTGCCACAGTAATGTATGTCGCCAATTTGAATTATGGCCTTCGATTCCCTTCTAATTGGAATATTAATTTGAATGCGGATATAAATCAAAACTCACTCAGTGGTATTCGTCAAGTTCGATATGGCATCAGAGCCCGGATGGGGAAGACTTTTTTTGATAAAAAACTTGACCTGTCTTTGGGAAATCAGACATATATCGGAACTAGTAAAAACGATGCTCGATCTTCCCTTCAGTCAATTCAAAGCCTCAGATCCTCATGGCGTATCAACAAGTTACACAATCTACAGCTCCAGATAAGCGCCATTCAAAACAAGAAAAGCAGTGCTGCTTTAGCGGACAAATATTCAGAATTGGTGATTTCTCTTGGCTTTCAAGGTCGCTTTGAATACAAGCCATTTCAAAAGAAACCCGATTCTTCAGGCAATAAACAGGTACATGAATAACCTAATACATCGAGTAAATATGTGTGCAGGATCAATATTGAAAAATCCTTCAATCCGATCATGGAAGATTTACATTTTTCTGATTTTGATGAATATTTGTTTAGGGGGGAAGGCTTCTGCACAAGTCGTTTATCCGGTCGATGTCACGGCTAATATGATCGTCGGTGGAAGCGTTTATTTAGGAGACTTTGCCAATCCACTTGTTACAGCCAATAGGCTTCAATATACTATCACCTTACGGGATCCGGTCGAAACAGAGCGAACAGTATATTTCAGATTGAAAGTTCGCCAAAATGGAAGTATAATAGGCGTCAACTTAAATGGCTTCAGAGGTAATGAAGTTACCCTCCATCGTAATGAACCACTTACTATTACCGGTGAAAATCTCGCTACCAATCTTGCCAATTTAAACGGTCTATCGGGTAATGGCATCTATGGTGTGCTGAATGAAGGAATTACGGATATCTGCCTTGAAGTGATAGATTCCTATAAAGACGAAGTTATCTCGCGTGAAGCTTGTGCTTCCGGTTATTTGGCACGACTACAGGCACCTATTTTATTATTGCCTGTGGAAGGTCAGAACATTTTTGAAAGTCAGCTAAATAATATTGTTTTTTCCTGGCAGATGACGGATCCGCTAGCACAACTTCCATTTGTCAATATCCGGTACTTATTTGAACTGCGGGAAAAATCACCTTTACTCGATCCCAATGATCAATTTGAGAATCACACCTTGGTATATAGCACGACTATAGACCACTTCTCCGTTTTTTACAATGAACTAACCTCTCAGTTAGAGCCTTCGAAAATATATATATGGCGTGTGACAGCGCAGTTCTTTGATGAAACGGGGACACAGATCCCAAACTATTTTGTACACAATGGCATTAGCCGGGTGGGATTGTTTCAAGTTTTGCCCGATTTTATTCCTGGTGAGAATCAAAGCGGCGTATCATGCCAGTGTCCTGAAGGAGAATGTGACTTTATGCTGCAGGATTTGATACCGTCTGGGCAAGGTTTGCAAGTGGGGGATAGCGTTCGATTTGGCGCTTTTAATATGACGATTTCCGACCTTGATAATTCCGGTCAAAGTGGTTTGGGATCAGTATCAATACCTTTTCTCAATACAGCAGTAGAGGTATCTTTTGACCATATAAGCATCAATGCTAAGCGGGAAGTAATCAGTGGAAGCTTATCGGTTGAGGAATCGCAGTTGGTAAGCGGCATCACGACAGATGCAGATCTATTACCTGACCTGTCCGGAATTTCTATAGGAGCAGATTGGCTCACAGAAATGAACCAACACGTCCGGGAGATCAAAGAGCAGATGTCATTGCCTATTTCATTGGGTAATACACTGGCTATGTTGGGTTTTTCGATGCCGTTTGAGATTTATGTAACAGCGATAGACTTCAATCTATATGGCAGTGCTACCGCCAGCCTGCTGCTCTCAATACCGGGAGCTAATGGTCAGATATTTAACTTTGGCGCCTCTGGGGTGCGTATAGGTAGAAGTGGCTTTGACATGGCCGATTTAAGGCTGTATTTGTTAAATGACGTGACTATACCAGGGCTTTCTTCTGTACCGCTTGTTCTACATCGAGCCGTCGGAAATCAGCCCGGTACGGGTAGTTATATCTATTTCGACTGTGATGGTTTTAAGGAGTTTAATATTCAGGCAAGTTACCAGTTTCCTCAAGAGCAGTTAATCTCTGCCGAGGACAATGTATCGCCTGTAATCGCTACGCTGACGCTCAATTCCACCAATTGGGGCCAATTTACCGGACATGGAGAGATGACACCTTTTGTAGCTGCCGGTGCACCCGGATGGATTTTTTCTCCCGGACAAGTTGTAATTGATATGGATCTGAACAATAATCTGGAGACAATTGCTTTTCCTGAAAATTATGCTGCAGTGGATAACAGCTGGCGAGGCTTTTACATCGATAATGTGTCTGTCCAACTACCGGAAGATATGCAGTTGTCAAAAAGTGGACCTACCGTATTTGCTGCCCATAATATCATTTTAGATGCATCCGGCGTGACGGGTCTTTTAGAAGGACACAATCTGATCGACTTATCTACGGGTGATGCCGGAGGATGGGCATTTTCCATTGATTCTATTGCATTAAATGTATTGCAAAACAGTTTTGTAGATGCGCATATTGCCGGAAAAGCAGGTGTAAGTTTATTAGATGCTGAGTTAGGCTATCAAGGGATTCTTGCCCGGGATGAACACGGTAATTATGCCTTCAATCTGTCACCGCAAGGGACGTTTGGAATACCCTTTCTAAAATTGAATGCCGAAATAGAAAATGGTAGCGTCCTCGCAATCGAAAAGCAAGCAAATGGTAAATACCGACCATATATCGACCTTAGCCTCAACGTAAATATGCAAGTCCCGGAAAGTGATTTCAGAGATGAAGGTCTGGGCGATATTATTGACCAATTAAAAGGCGTGTTGGGAATTTCGGAATTTAACTTTGGCCTGTCAGGCCTTAAACTAAACCATCTCCTGGTCAATCATCCATCACTGCCACCCGGGAAGTATTTTAGCTTGGAAGGAACAGAAGGAGGTGTCATCCAGATACCCGGATTGCCGGATATGCAGTTGAGCGAATTATCACTATTGGAACAGCACAACGTTTTCAAAGGAATGTCTTTACCGGCTTTGGGATTGGATATGCAGCTAAACATGGGTTTCCTATCGATGGGAGTAGGTGTATGGGCAAAGAAAGACACTACAAAGCCGGGAAGTAAATATAGTTTTGGCAAGTTTGAGTTGGCTTTGCCTGATTTATCGGGACTTTCTTTCAAATGTCAGTGTGACTCCACGAACAGTCAAGACACTGTCTCCGGTTTCAATTACTGCGACCCACCCAATCTATCCGGGGGAAGCCCTGTATCCATTGAGCCCGGTGATGTCGTTCAAGTAGGTCATTTTAAGATGGCAGTCGATGAAATAACAGGTACCAATTCGGGAAAAGGGAAGATAATGCTTCCATTTTTAAGAATGAACCTTGAGGTAGCATTCGATAATATTACGGTTGCTGCTATGCCCTCAGGTGAAAAACGCTTGATCAATGGAGTGGTGCTATCGGCAGCTAATGCCTCTATGGGAGGTTTTAGTGTAAATGTATCAAATGACGAGGGACAGCTTGACTTATCCGGGTTGAATATTACCGATGGTTTTATGAGCCAAATGGATGACCTTGCTTCACAAGCCGGGCAGTTCTTTAGTATGCCTTTTTCGATTCGTGACAAGATGAATACACTCTTTGGTGTTACACTGCCAGAGGGTTTTGATTTCATATTGTTGGGAATTCGGTTTGAACCGGATAGAGCAAGATTAAGTGCCATGCTTACTTTCAAAGTACAGGAAGCCAATTATCTAAAGTTTGGCTTGACAGGTGTCAATATTAGGCCGGACGGTTTCAATATGGATGGGTTACAAATTTATTTATCAGAAGATTTCACCATCAACAAATAAAAGGAAATGCGATATGAAGTTAAATAGTATAATTTGGACGATTTGGTGTGTTTTATGCTTATTTAATCCCTGGCTAGGAGGTTCTGTCAACACTTTTGATAGACATCCTACCAAGACCAGATATATCGAAAAGTCGATTCCTGCAATCCGCGAAAATGCGCGACATTTTACCGGTGTCGATCTCTTATGGGAACAGATCCACAGTGGTTCACAGTCACAGTATAAGGCAAAACAAGATTTTAACCTCATGCAACAGTTGCCGCATTCCGGAGAAGATTTAGCGAAGCTATTGGAACAGCGAAAAGATGCAAATACATTGCCATTGTCACTCAATAAATCGGGATTCTTTAAAGGTGCAGACTTTCATGGGCATCAACTCTTTCTCAACGACTTGCATACAACAATGAAAGGCATGGTCGGAGACTTTGTGTTTTCTGTCATCACTCCAGAGAATCAAGTACTCAACTTCAGCGGACGCAATATCCCGATAGATGATGCAGGAGTAGATCTGTGTAAAATGCTTCTGCACATGGAAGGGGACATGTCCACAGATGATCCGGAATTTCCGATTACCATCAAGGGTAGCATGAATTTAGATAGTGCCAGTTATGTATCATTTAATTGCGACGGTTTTGACCGATTCCAACTTTTGTGCGAATACCGCTTTCCTGCTAATCTGTTGAAGCCGGTAGATATTGACCACAGTAGAGTACGGGCATTTTTTAAGATTGTTTCTACTGAAATAGGTGATTTTATTGGAACAGTGAGCATTGACCCCTTTGAAATCAAGGGCTTGGATGATGTTCAGTTTAGTATCCAGAATGCAGTCATAGACTATAGCATTTCGAGCAACGATGAGTCTATGATGTCTGCGATTAATCCGGGGTGGCCGCAGCAGGTCCAGAGCAAATATCAAGATGACAGCTGGCGAGGTTTCTTTCTTGCTGATTTTTCTATTGGATTACCGGAAGGATTAGCGAATACTTCCGGCGAGCGTATATCTATTGCTGTACACAACTTTTTAGCGGATCATGGTTCGGGGATTACCGGGCTGCTCACAGCCAACCCTTCGGTTACAGGGAATGTTTCAGGCTGGGGCATGAGCTTAGACAGTCTGGCGCTCGAAGTCATCACCAATTCTGTCGATCAATTCTCTCTTTCAGGAAAGATAAATATCCCTATAATGGAGGGAAATGCTACGTATCAAGCTATGTTTGATTATCCCAATGGTCAACAGGGTGGTAAAGCAGAGATCGGTTTTAATCTGGATTTAGATGGGGTATATCATATTCCTTATCTCAATAATAGTAGTCTTACTTTGGATCAAGGTTCCAGTGCCAGTATAAGCTATATTGGAGGGAAGTTTCAGCCACAAGCCACCCTCAATGGGCAGATCGAAGTAAGTATCAGTGCACCGGATATTACTTTGCCGACATTAGAGTTCCAGGGCTTGAAGATTAATGACCAGACGATACCTTCTTTTGGTGATGTACAGGGAAAAGTTACCGGAGGCTTGGATCGCCTGAGTGTGGTAGCTTTTGGCTTGGCAGACATGAATTTGGACGGAGATAATAATTCAACGGGATATCTTGATACATACCATCCTGAAGAAACGGTAGCTACTTTGGATCAATTAAAACATGGACCTAATCCTCAAAGTATTTCGTTTCAAAATAACGGTGATACAGGTTCAAGAAATCCCGGTCAGAAACTCGGAGGATTCCCGATAACGATACGCAATATCGGACTCCACTCAGCTCAGGATGGTAATGAATCCTGCTACAAGCTGGACTTCAATATCGGCATTAACTTTGCTAAAGGAGTCAATGCATTTAATGCGGATGGCGGATTTTCAATTTGGGGTAAGTTAGATTTTAATAAGATATTGACCCCAGAGCCTTGGAAAGCGCTTTCCTACCGGAAAACAACAGTCAATGAAATAATGATTGATGCTGATTTAGGTCGGATTGCTATCAAAGGGGGAGTCAAGCTAATCGATGATGATCCGGTCTATGGTGACGGATTCAAAGGTGCCATATCTATGAAAGTAAAGTTTCCTACAGCAGAATGTATGATTCAAAGCGTAGGGCAATTTGGCAATGCACCCGGTGATTTCAGGTATTTCTTTGTTGATGCAGAAGCCGGTTTTAAAACAGGTTTACAGTTGGGCAATACAGGTCTGGCCATTTATGGATTCAGTGGAGGCTTCTTCTATAATATGCAGCGTCAAGGTGCGAGCCCTAAAGATGTTGCGGCCGGTAAAAATATCGATAATATGCCTCCAAACAGCCCACCGGTCTTATCGGATGAACTTCTCCAACCGGGGATATCACTATCCGGCACACAGTACATCCCGCATGAGCACAGTACCGGCATGCAGGCAGGTATGATCTTTGGATTATCTGCTCCACAGACCTTTGTCGCTGATGTTGCCTTTGGTATGGAGGTCAATACGTCGTCCGGCTTTGCCGTGCAACGCATCTATTTTGAAGGTGGCGGATATGCGATGAATCAAGGCTTGTCACAACGCCACAAAGCGTCGGCTATTATACAAGTAAAACTTGATTTTGATGTTCCTAATAGCACCTTGGTAGGCCGATTTGGCATGCAATTCACATCACCATTCGGCAGCCCACCTGAACTGGCTATGATAAAGGGGACGTATAATACCAGCTTGACAGCAGTCAATGTTTATTTTAAATTTAAAGGGAAGAAGGAATATTTCGTGTATGCCGGTACGCCGGATAATCCGATGAAGATACAGTTTCAACTCACTGATGCTATAAAGCTAAGTGGAGTGAATGCTTACTTCATGATCGGAACAGAGATGCCATCTATTCCCACATTGGCACAAGTCTTTGCACAAGAGGGCTATGATTTGCCATCTGAGTTGGTTTCCGTCAGCTCACGACCATATCTGGTTGGGGATCGGGGAGTGGCTTTTGGCGCACGACTGAATGTTCCAAAGAAAAATTACAATTTTCTGATGTTCAAAGCTTCATTTCAGGCTATGGCAGGATTTGACGCGAGTATGCAGCATTATGATGAAAATATAACTTGTGGATCCAATGGTTCCTTTGGAATGAATAACTGGTACTTACAAGGACAAGCATACGGTGCATTTAAAGGGGATTTGAGTATGAAGATTAATCTCCTATTTTATTCCACCACCGTTAAGATTGCTTCTTTGGAAGCCGGTGCCGCCCTACAAGCTAAGTTGCCCAATCCGACATGGATGATGGGCTTTATATATGGTCGATACTCAGTCTTGGGCGGTAGAATAAAGGGTAAGTTCAGTTTCAAAGTCGAAATGGGAAAACAATGTAGCGACATGCCCGAATATGACCCTTTAGCAAATATTCCGTTGATACAAGATGTGTATCCGGCTGACGGAAGTAATAATGAAGTATATGATAGCCCCCAGACGACCTTCTTTCTACCCATGAATCAAACCATCAATATCTCCTATATTGATGACAAAGGGAAAGAAAAAATTAAATTGTATAAATGCTTTATTAATACGGCAGAAACCCGTATAACTAAAAAAGGCACTAATATCACCATTCCTTATAATATCATCTACCGGGATAGCTTCAGCACTGCTGTTTTCCAACCTAAAAACCTATTGCAAGCCAATACAGACTATGAATTTAAAGTAAGAGTCGGTTGGAAAGAGATTATTGGTGCATCAGAAGTCTCCGGTACAACCTTTGAAGAAAGAAAAGTATCCTTCCGAACCGGAGATAAACCCCAGAAAATTATGACTGAAGCAGTCGCATATACCGCTCCCGGTGCAGGTCAACGCTACTGGCATAAAAACTATGCCCGACCAATGATCGAATTCAAGCAGCAAGGATGGGATTATCTTTTCCCACCTACACGTCAAGTTTCATTTAAGACCAGAGACCAAAATGTCATCACTGCCTTCCAAAATGATGGGTGGAATATTGTACAACAAGGAGATTCAAGTAAGATTTCAAAAAATTTACCACTCAAATATATCTGTCGTATTAAGAATATTAAAACGAGTGAAGTCCATGATATCACCATCAACGAACATCCTGCTCCACCTTCTGGTCCGGCTTATATCTGGGAACTAAGGTATATTAACTTCGGTGCATTTAGTATCCCTATGTATCTATATGTCCCTAATACGGTCACAGGAACTAAAGTAAGATTTGATGAATTAAATGCGCTTAATCTGACAAAAGAAGGAATATACGGACTTCAGATTCTCAGGACACCAGCAGACCCGATCCAGATACCGGTATCAACCATAGAAGTAACCAATAAGGATACCTATACATACAATGATACCATGGAGGTGGCAACAGTAGAGACAACCTCGAGAGAGATATCATCTGTTAACTATCTACAACAAGTCATTCAGGCTCAGGCGGGGGACGAAGTGCTGTACACAGATCATTATTTCGGCGTGAGTCAATATGACCATCTAAAAGATAAGTTTGACGCATTGGCCTTTGGTGAATGGAAATTGGGTCAGGCAAGAAATGACTTTGGCTATCCGGATAGCCAGTTGCCACGGTTTGAATATCAGAGTAACTCCATGGATATCTACAATGGATACAAAAGCCCGCAAGAGCCTTTTGATTATTATGATCAGATTTATTTGAAAAACAATATAGAACAAAGGAAAGACGGTGACTATGGAAATCCCATCAAAGACTATATAATCAATCAAAGAAAACCGATAGAATTAGTCGATTTGGTAGGCGATAGAGCGAATAAGGATGTAAAGAAAATGCGTACAATTTTAGCAAAAAATGATGCAAAAGCAGCTGCACTACGATCCGAATTGTCGATTTTAGAGAAGGATATTCAGCGTACGATTATTCCAATCGATTTGTATTTCCCACGCAATGATGATGATAACGTTTATTCCGATCAGACCGGTGTATTATTGGTAGAAAACAATACACCCGCTTTTTGGTATAAATTCAAAAAGAAAAAATGGAACGACACAAAAGAGGGTACCAGAATTTCATTTAATGACTATTATTCTTTTACCCAAAAGGTTATCAGTGACTATGCCAATGTCAAAGGGTGGGCCAATCAAATTTATTTCAACCCGCATATTGCCGGCAAGTTAACTCAATCTGAAATCAATAATAAAAAGATGAATATATGGAATTCGAGCTCCCAGACTCCCGGCTATAATCTTCCCGGATGCTCTCAATCCGCCGGAAACATGACTATGTGGATAGTAAATGGTGAGGCCAGGATTATTAGAAATTGGATTAGACTGTACCAATACCATGCCGAATATTTGGACTTGCTTTCCCGGGCGCTTATCATCTCAAAAGAACAGCTGAATACGTATAGATTGATGAGAAATTACTATCTGATTCCTGACTACCCATACAATGGATTTATACCGATAAAATCCGATTTTTTCGCAGATGATCGATTAAATCTGCTCAAACAAAAAAAATTGGGCTATCGTATCAAATACATGAATTCCGGGGCGCCTGAGTATTTTAACTCAGAAGGTAATAAGTACGGTAATACCAAGTTAGGTAATAGGCTGTGGCTTAATTATATTTATCCATATTGATGCGAAATATTATTCTTTCATAAATCATGACTCGAAAAATAATAGTGGGCGATAAAATAAAATATAAAATAAAAAAAACAGGTATGTCAAAAACATACGTAGCGGCTATCAATATCCTCTCTATCTGGTGTATATTTTTCTTTTTAGGGAGCTTCCCCATAGCGCCACTGAATGCTCAAAGTGGCTACCCTATAAAGGTAGGAGGTGTATTTGATGATGCTAAGATCGTCCTTACTTGGGCACCGACCAATGACACCATATGGAGCTGGGGCAACAAGTATGGTTATTCAATAGCACGGATAGATGCTGCTGGTAAAGAAACTATTTTGGCAAAAGATACCAAGCCATATCCTCATCAATGGTTTATTCACCACAAAGAGGATTATAATGGAATGGCCGGTGTAATAGGTGATATGTTGTATGACCCGACATTTAGTGCAAAAAATGTGGGTGAAAAATTGACAAACCAACAGATACAGTATAATTATATCGTGCCGGAAGCAATCGCTAATCCTGTCCTGGGCATATCATTGGGTTTATCTTTTGTTGATTCGACAGCATTGCATGATCAAAGATATACTTACGTGATAACCCTACATGATTCTATGGGTGTCGCATTTTTTGGCAAATTAGAGTTGACCAATAACCCTAAAACGGGACCGTATAACCTCACTGAGCTGTACAGCATGCCATTCAACCCACCGGGAGGAGTATCTCTGTCCGGTATGGTTTCGGATCAAAGCACCCCGGATAGGATAGAAGTAATAGCAAAGGCATATCAGGATTCTATTGTATTGCGTTGGGCACCAAATAATGCATCTTTCTGGGTCAGAACTCAACATAAACCGTATGCTATATTTAGACTAAATGAGATTTCTTCTCCGGATACTACATACACCGAATACATATTTCTTGATTCCATACAACAGTGGGAAATAGGGCAATTTACCCCGGATGTCATAAAGAAAGACAGTCTTCTGCTCGTGGCTGCACAATGTATGTACGGAGCACAAGAAACTTCCGACAAAGATGGCATCATCATGCAGCAATCAGAAAGCCAAATGAGATATGGTATGGCTATGCTGGCTGCCGACCGGTCGCCACTGGCAGCTACTTCGCTCGGACTTCGTTATGTCGATAAAGGTGTAAAGCCGGGCCATGCTTACAACTATGTGATTATGACCAGAGAGGCTGTAAATATCACCGAAAATGGATTGGTTTCCATCAAAAATGAAAAGGATACTTTATCGCGGATTCAGGGATTCTTTGCCGAGCCGTCCGATGGGAGAATCAATCTCAAATGGAACAAATTAAATGATCAGTATTATTCCGGATACAAATTAGAACGCTCTGAAGATGGCGGGAAGACATTTAAAGCCTTACATGATGCGCCCCTCCTCATCATACACAATCCACTCAGTAGTGACGACGGCTATTATCATTTTGCTGATACATCAACTCAAAATAATCTTAAATACCTCTATCGATTAAGAGGGATTGATGCATTTGGTGAATTAAGTGATCCTGTAAATATTGCTGTACAAAGTGTGGATAAGACACCGCCTTCCTCTCCGGTAATATACGTAGCGGAGGCCTCAAAAGATGGCTCAATAACATTGAAGTGGGAGGTGCCGAAGGAAGAAATAGGGATAGGATATTTTCAAATATTATTGGCAGATAATATTGAAACAGGATATGAAGTAATTGCAGACAAGTTGCCGGTTTCCCAAAAATCGTATCATTATACCGGGCCCGTTCAGACCGATCGGTCCTATTACTTCATCGTTGCTGCCTATGATTTATCAAACAATCAAATCCGAAGTGCCCCCGCTTATGTGCCCTTGGTTGATTCTGTGGCGCCTGCAACTCCGAGACATCTTGAAGGATACATTGACTCATTGGGTCATGTCAATATTACATGGGACCCAAGTACTGAGAAAGATGTAATAGGATACCGTGTTTATATGGGAAACAATCCGGAACATGAATTTGCTCAAATCACCAAAGAACCCACTGTTTACAACGCTTGGCGAGATACTGTTTCTTTGGTTTCTTTAGATAAAAAGGTATATTACAAGGTTTCGGCGGTCGATAGGAGCTTCAATCAGTCTGCATTCTCAGAAATAATTAGTCTGAATCGACCCGATATCATCCCTCCTGCTGCTCCTGCATCATTGCCTGCATCATCAGGTACGACAGGAGTAGAATTGCGCTGGACACCCAGTTCAAGTAATGATGTGGCAGCGTATATCATCTATCGTAGAGATCCGGATGAGATACACTCTGTCTATCAAAGAATTATGCGAATCAGCGATACAAAAACAACCAATTGGACTGATACCACTGCTTTGCCTTTGAAGATTTATCAGTACATCATCAAAGCACAGGATTCTACCGGATTGCTTTCAGAACCATCTTTCCCGGTCAAAGGAAGAAAAGCATTCGATATAGGTACTATCCAAATTAAACAACTAAAAGCAACATATCGTCCGGAATATTCAGCTACTTATTTAGAATGGGAAAACCCGATTCCTACTAATAATGAATCAACAAATTTCCATTTCTACTTATACAGGAAAATTAATCAAGGTTCATGGAAAAAAATAAAACAACTTGGCGCTTTGACCTATACGTACCTGGACAGAGATTTGAAAGCAGACGGAACATATATATATGGCATAAAATTAGTGTTGAATGACGGAAATTCAGCCGCCTTAACCGAAAGTAATTCAATAAATTTTATTAAAAAATAACCACAAGCCTTTTACTCAGTGCGGCATTTAAATCAGATTCATTTTAGCCTAATGATAAAAAAAAGAAAAATGAAACATAAAATACTATTCAAATTATCCCATTCTTTATTGAGTGTATATGATAAAAGGAATTTCTTTTTAACGTCATTTTTTATATTTTTTTTAACCAATATTTTACTGGCATTTGTTTCAAATCCTGCGGAAATAAATGGTGATAATCCCCGCTTTCCGATTGGAAAAATGGCAATTTCCGGGGGCTATAATTTTGGCTGCTCGACTGCCTATAGTTGCCCGGAAGTAATCATTAGTAGCAATGCGCCAATATGTACGGGTTCTACCTTGATTCTCAGCGTGGACAATGCCTCAGATTACGTCAGTTTTACCTGGACTAACCCAATGGGCGACACCATTGGATATAACAGCATTCTACAGATTCCCAATGTAAGTCCGGATATGACGGGTGTTTATCACGTTGATGTCAGCGATATATATGGATGCACCCAACAAGGCAGCAAAGGAATAGAAGTGCTGCCGGTGGACACCGCTCAGGCAGGCGCAGACCAATTAGTATGCAATGATAACACGACAACTTTACAGGGCAATGCTCCGCAATATGGCAATGGTCTGTGGATAATAATCTCCGGCAGTGGCGATATAACCGACCCAACAAGTCCATCAACTACGGTCACCAACCTTACTTCGGGGGAAAATATTTTCCAATGGGCAATAATCTCACCCTTCGGCTGTGATACCTCTTATGACGAGATTACCATCACTGTGGGCAATCCTGCCCCCGGCATAACGTCCAATGCACCACTGTGTGTAGGCTCTACCTTGATTCTCAGCGTGGACAATGCCTCAGACTACGTCAGTTTTACCTGGACTAACCCAATGGACGATACCATTGGATATGACAGTATACTCCAGATTCCCAATGTAACATCAGATATGACGGGTGTTTATCACGTTGATGTAATGGATATATACGGCTGCACCCAACAAGGCAGCAAAGGTATAGAGGTGCTGCCGGTGGACACCGCTCAGGCGGGCGCAGACCAATTGGTATGCAACGATAATACGACAACTTTACAAGGCAATGCTCCGCAATATGGCAATGGTCAATGGACAATAATCTCCGGCAGTGGCGATATAACCGACCCTACAAGTCCATCAACTACAGTCACCAACCTTACTTCGGGGGAAAACATTTTCCAATGGGCAATAATCTCACCCTTCGGCTGTGATACATCTTTTGATCAGGTCATTATCACGGTGGGAAGTCCGGCACCCAGCATAACGTCCAATGCGCCACTGTGTGTTGGCTCTACCTTGATTCTCAGTGTGGATAATGCCTCAGACTACGTCAATTTTACCTGGACTAACCCAATGGGCGATACCATTGGATATGATAGCATTCTGCAGATTCCCAATGTAAGTCCGGATATGACGGGTGTTTATCACGTTGATGTAGTGGATATATATGGATGCACCCAACAAGGTAGCAAAGGAATAGAAGTGCTGCCGGTGGACACCGCTCAGGCAGGCGCAGACCAATTGGTATGCAACGATAACACGACAACTTTACAAGGCAATGCTCCGCAATACGGCAATGGTCAGTGGACATTAATCTCTGGCGGTGGCGATATTACCGACCCTACAAGTCCATCAACTACAGTTACCAACCTTACTTCGGGCGAAAACATTTTCCAATGGGCAATAATCTCACCCTTTGGATGTGATACATCTTATGACGAGATTACCATCACTGTGGGCAATCCTGCCCCCGGCATAACGTCCAATGCGCCACTGTGTGTAGGCTCTACCTTGATTCTCAGTGTGGACAATGCCTCAGATTACGTCAGTTTTACCTGGACTAACCCAATGGACGATACCATTGGATATGACAGTATACTCCAGATTCCCAATGTAAGTCCGGATATGACGGGAGTTTATCATGTGGATGTCAGTGATATATATGGATGCACCCAACAAGGCAGCAAAGGTATAGAAGTGCTGCCGGTGGACACCGCTCAGGCAGGCGCAGACCAATTAGTATGCAACGATAACACGACAACGTTACAAGGCAATATTCCGCAATATGGCAATGGTCTGTGGACAATAATCTCCGGCGGTGGCGATATAACCGACCCTACAAGTCCATCGACTACAGTCACCAACCTTACTTCGGGCGAAAACATTTTCCAATGGGCAATAATCTCACCCTTCGGCTGTGATACATCCTTTGACCAGGTCACCATCACTGTGGGCAATCCTGCCCCCGGCATAACATCCAATGCACCACTGTGTACGGGCTCTACCTTGATTCTCAGTGTGGACAATTCCTCAGACTACGTCAGTTTTACCTGGACTAACCCATTGGGTGATATCATTGGATATGATAGCATTCTGCAGATCCCCAATGTAACACCGGATATGACGGGAGTTTATCATGTGGATGTCAGCGATATATATGGATGCACCCAACAAGGTAGCAAAGGAATAGAAGTGCTGCCGGTGGACACCGCTCAGGCAGGCGCAGACCAATTAGTATGCAATGATAACACGACAACTTTACAGGGCAATGCTCCGCAATATGGCAATGGTCTGTGGATAATAATCTCCGGCAGTGGCGATATAACCGACCCAACAAGTCCATCAACTACGGTCACCAACCTTACTTCGGGGGAAAATATTTTCCAATGGGCAATAATCTCACCCTTCGGCTGTGATACCTCTTATGACGAGATTACCATCACTGTGGGCAATCCTGCCCCCGGCATAACGTCCAATGCACCACTGTGTGTAGGCTCTACCTTGATTCTCAGCGTGGACAATGCCTCAGACTACGTCAGTTTTACCTGGACTAACCCAATGGACGATACCATTGGATATGACAGTATACTCCAGATTCCCAATGTAACATCAGATATGACGGGTGTTTATCACGTTGATGTAATGGATATATACGGCTGCACCCAACAAGGCAGCAAAGGTATAGAGGTGCTGCCGGTGGACACCGCTCAGGCGGGCGCAGACCAATTGGTATGCAACGATAATACGACAACTTTACAAGGCAATGCTCCGCAATATGGCAATGGTCAATGGACAATAATCTCCGGCAGTGGCGATATAACCGACCCTACAAGTCCATCAACTACAGTCACCAACCTTACTTCGGGGGAAAACATTTTCCAATGGGCAATAATCTCACCCTTCGGCTGTGATACATCTTTTGATCAGGTCATTATCACGGTGGGAAGTCCGGCACCCAGCATAACGTCCAATGCGCCACTGTGTGTTGGCTCTACCTTGATTCTCAGTGTGGATAATGCCTCAGACTACGTCAATTTTACCTGGACTAACCCAATGGGCGATACCATTGGATATGATAGCATTCTGCAGATTCCCAATGTAAGTCCGGATATGACGGGTGTTTATCACGTTGATGTAGTGGATATATATGGATGCACCCAACAAGGTAGCAAAGGAATAGAAGTGCTGCCGGTGGACACCGCTCAGGCAGGCGCAGACCAATTGGTATGCAACGATAACACGACAACTTTACAAGGCAATGCTCCGCAATACGGCAATGGTCAGTGGACATTAATCTCTGGCGGTGGCGATATTACCGACCCTACAAGTCCATCAACTACAGTTACCAACCTTACTTCGGGCGAAAACATTTTCCAATGGGCAATAATCTCACCCTTTGGATGTGATACATCTTATGACGAGATTACCATCACTGTGGGCAATCCTGCCCCCGGCATAACGTCCAATGCGCCACTGTGTGTAGGCTCTACCTTGATTCTCAGTGTGGACAATGCCTCAGATTACGTCAGTTTTACCTGGACTAACCCAATGGACGATACCATTGGATATGACAGTATACTCCAGATTCCCAATGTAAGTCCGGATATGACGGGAGTTTATCATGTGGATGTCAGTGATATATATGGATGCACCCAACAAGGCAGCAAAGGTATAGAAGTGCTGCCGGTGGACACCGCTCAGGCAGGCGCAGACCAATTAGTATGCAACGATAACACGACAACGTTACAAGGCAATATTCCGCAATATGGCAATGGTCTGTGGACAATAATCTCCGGCGGTGGCGATATAACCGACCCTACAAGTCCATCGACTACAGTCACCAACCTTACTTCGGGCGAAAACATTTTCCAATGGGCAATAATCTCACCCTTCGGCTGTGATACATCCTTTGACCAGGTCACCATCACTGTGGGCAATCCTGCCCCCGGCATAACATCCAATGCACCACTGTGTACGGGCTCTACCTTGATTCTCAGTGTGGACAATTCCTCAGACTACGTCAGTTTTACCTGGACTAACCCATTGGGTGATATCATTGGATATGATAGCATTCTGCAGATCCCCAATGTAACACCGGATATGACGGGAGTTTATCATGTGGATGTCAGCGATATATATGGATGCACCCAACAAGGCAACAAAGGTATAGAAGTGCTGCCGGTGGACTCCGCCCAGGCCGGCGCAGACCAATTAGTATGCAACGATAATACGACGACTTTACAAGGCAATACTCCGCAATACGGCAATGGTCAGTGGACAATAATCTCCGGCAGTGGCGATATAACCGACCCTACAAGTCCATCAACTACAGTTACCAACCTTACTTCGGGGGAAAACATTTTCCAATGGGCAATAACTTCACCCTTCGGCTGTGATACATCTTTTGACCAGGTCACCATCACGGTGGGCAATCCAGCCCCCGGCATAACGTCCAATGCGCCACTGTGTGAAGGATCAACACTCCACCTTGCCCTTTCTGACTCTACACTCTATGAATCTTTCCAATGGATAGATCCGATGGGCAATAGTATCGGCAACAACGCTTCTATCACTATACCCAATATCACCGTTGCTCAGGCAGGCACTTATTCAGTGATTACGACAGATTCCTATGGATGCCAAAAGACAGATTCCACTGATGTAGTGGTTTATCCGGCAGAAACTGCTGATGCAGGCCCGGATCAACTAATTTGCTCCGAAACCACAGGCAGTCTAAGTGGAAATGTCCCCGGCAGTGGTAGTGGCTTGTGGTCGCTTGTCTCAGGTAGCGGCGATATTACCAATCCAACGAACCCGACTACAACTGTTACCAATCTTGCTTCTGGGTTGAACACTTTCCAATGGACGATTACACCCACTAATGGCTGTCCGGTTACTTATGACCAGGTCACCATCACTGTGGGCAATCCGGCCCCCAACATAACGTCCAATGCGCCACTGTGTGAAGGGTCAACACTCCACCTTGCCCTTTCTGACTCTACACTCTATGAATCTTTCCAATGGACAGATCCGATAGGCAATAGTATTGGCAACAACGCTTCTATCACTATACCCAATATCACCGTTGCTCAGGCAGGCACTTATTCAGTAATTACGACAGATTCCTATGGATGCCAAAAGGCAAATTTCACTGATGTCAATGTAGATGTTATGCAAATAGCGAATGCTGGATTAGATCAAGTTATTTGTAGTGATTCCAGTACTGTACTTTATGCTAATCCTCCATTAACAGGAGTAGGTACCTGGGAAATCATCAATGGAGCAGGAGTATTTACCGATCCACATAATGCAAATACTGCCGTGTCCGATTTAACTGAAGGTGAAAATAGATTGCAATGGACCATAAATCCCCAAAACTCATGTCCCAGTTCATCAGATGAATTAATTGCAACTGTCAGTATTCCTCGAGTAAGTATTAATTCCAACGCGCCTTTATGTGAAGGTGCCGACCTCTCTTTAAGTGCTCAAGGCCAAGATATTGTGAGTTGTTTTTGGACGAGTCCTTCAGGATCATCCTGGCCGCAGTCTAATATAGAAATACCGGATATAACATTCAATGATGGTGGAGTTTACCAACTTACTGCATACAATTTACTTGGTTGTTCGATTTCAAAAGATACCATGGTGACTGTTATACCCAAGCCCCTGGCTGATGCAGGAAAGAATCAAAATATTTGTTTCGGCAATTCAACTACTTTACAAGGTGTATTACCTGATGGGACATCCGGATTCTGGACTATTATTGTTGGAGAAGGGATTTTGGGCGATCCGGATAGCCCGACAAGTACATTTGTCAACAATTTACCTTCTACAAACCCTTTGCTGCAATGGACTGTCACCAATAGTTCAGGCTGCATTAATCAGGATACTGTTTTACTCAACTATAAAGAGCCCTCTCCTCCAGCCTATGCCGGTGATGATCGTGAAATATGCATAAGTGACGGACAGATAACACTGCAAGCTACTGATCCGGTATTGGGTACAGGTACATGGCAGATCATTGTGGGTAGCGGCGATATTATTGACATTCACGATCCCAATACCAACGTGACAAACATAAGTGCAGGACCAGATAATCTACTTGTCTTGGTGTGGCATATTGATGATGCTTGCCATACCGGCCTTCCGACAGCTAACGATACCGTTTCCTTCCAAATAGACGCCCTTCCAGGACCCGCCAATATCCTTACTTCAGATACCGCATTGTGCAATCAAACTGTTTTAGACCTATTAGCCGATGAGGACTTCATTGGAAATGCACAGTGGAACATTGTAGAAGGTCCGGGCAGTATCTCAAATCAGAATAATTCGGCGACATCCATTGTTGGGTTATTAACGGGACAAAATACGGTGGTACAATGGACTGTCTCAAATGGTGCTTGTCCGGCAATCCATGACCAAATAACCATTTCTATCGATCCACTGCCGGATAATGCAAACGCAGGGGAAGACACTATCTTGTGCAATACATCTGATTATAGGTTGGCTGCTAATCCGGTGATATCAGGCATCGGTAATTGGTCTGTTTTATATGGTAACGGTTCTGTTTCGGAAAATCATGACGCTAATGCATTGATCAAAGATATTTTGCCGGGAACAGCCACTACGTTATTATGGGAAGTAAGTTCAGGAGTGTGCCCTTCCAACAAAGATACGATTACAATTCAAAACGATGCTTTGCCTACGATAGCCACAGTAGGAGAAGACCAAAGCTTGTGTAACACATCTAATTGGATTACTACTGGCAACACACCTTCGGTGGGTATCGGCGGATGGAATCTAATCAGCGGAATCGGTGACTTTGACCATCCTTCCCATCCGCAGGATACATTCAGAATATTCTCACTGGATGAGCCACTCACTCTCTCTTGGTCGATTTCCAATGGTGTATGTCCCTTATCTGCCGACACGATAAGCATTATTAATTATGCGTTACCGGATGATGCCATTGCTGGTGATGATTTATTCCTATGCGATACATTCTCTATATTAAATGCAGCTCCTGTAATAAAAGGTCAAGGCTCATGGTCCATTATTGATGGCCCCGGAATCATTGAAAACCCTCAAAGCAATCAAACCTTACTTAGTGCACTGCCTTTGAATACCACTTCCATACTCCTATGGGAGGTTTCTAATGGAACATGCCCGGAAAATAGGGATACACTTACAGTGACTACTACATCCAATAAGCTTTATTCTCAGGCAGGTGTGGACCAGTCTCCATGTAGTGCGCAGAGTCTTACCTTAAATGCCGTTCCTGCACCTGACGGTGTTAGTGGAACATGGTCTATACTCTCCGGACCCGGCACCATTCAAAATATTCACAATCCTTCAGCTATCCTGTCAGGACTAATTCCCGGCCAATCCTCGCTTCTCGTATGGACCATCAGTGATGGACTGTGCCCTGATGTGTCGGACACCTTGAGTATCGACAACGTGGACAATACAAGCGTTCAAGCCAACTTTTTAATTCATCAGTCCGCATGTGTAGGTGATACGATGGCTCTCATTGATATTTCCATCATCCCTTCCGACTTGAATGTCACATACTCTTGGGATCTGGATGGTCAAACAAGCAATGTAGAAAATCCATTTGTCGTCTATGATGAATCCGGTCCGAAAAACATAACGCTATCTGTTCAGGCTGGTCAATGTATCAGCACTTCACCAACTAAACAGATTGATATACATGATTGTCTGAAGGATGGTAAAGACACAGCGGAAGTTTACAATACAATTTTTGTATATCCCAATCCAACAGATGGACAAATAACAATTGATATCATTCAGTCTTCAAGTCAATCCGTATTATTTGTTTATAATGTTACAGGTGTATTGATATATCGAGAAATTATCACCGATAAGCAATATCAAAAGAAATTGAAGCTTCCATTGCCCGGTTTATATTTAATTAAAATTCTCAGTTCTAATTATGAAAAAACGTTGAAAGTACTCAAGATTTAGGCCTTTAATACCGATTGTATATTCGTAATAGTCCAATTGTATTGGCCTAAACGACTATATCATCGGCATTTTGATTTTAGGAAATCCCGTTTTTCGGGAATACCAAAATATGTTGGACTAATTTATAAATTAATTTGGTATAACCCATATTCCGCATTATAAAAATACGGAATCGATGTGATAGGTGTTTAGGCAAATGGACTATTATATAAATCAATTTAGTATAACAATCAATCTACGTGGCGTAATATTTATTTCGTTGCATTTATAAAGGTATTAAGTGGAGTTAATGCCTTGAACGCTTCCACCGTCAACTTTAGGAGATTAGGGGTCGGTAGGTCTTCATCATTTAATATAACTGTGCCGATATAGCTTTTGAACTTGAGGTATTCAGACGCAGGGTCGTCACTTACAAAGCCTTTTGGAACTCTTTTTAGTAAGTATTCGTCACTTCTGTCTAAGTCACCATATATCTTTTTAAATTGAGGGGTAAGAGCCTTAGACAAGAAGTAGTCATAATCCGAACTTATGTGTTTTCTGATTTTTTGCAGCTTATCTGCTCCCGGATTGTACAATCCACCACCAGCAAAGCTTCGCCCCGGCTCCAAATGTAAATAGTATCCGGCAGTATCCATTTGTTTTCGCCCACCCGCACTTATACTGGCTCCGAAATGTATCTTATAAGGACTCTTATCCTTGCTAAACCGAACATCTCGATTGATTCGAAACATACATTCCTTGGGCGATAGACCCTTTAACGTCGAATCGAATGTAGAAGTGGCATTGATGACCGTACCAATAAACTCTAAAAAGTCCTCCTTCGCCGCCTCATACGTCCGGCGGTTGTCGTCAAACCAGGCTTTGTTGTTGTTCAAGCTCAAGTCGATGAGAAAATGCAGTGTCGTGATATCCAGCATGAATGCGATTTACAAGGTGGTTACCAGTTAAAAACGATAGCTTGTTCTATCTCAGGGTGTAAGCTTTTTGCAACAGGGCAAGTGTCGGCAATATGTCGGAATATAGATTTTTCTTTGTCGCTATATCCTTTGTCCGGGAAATACAGCTGGACGTCGATACGAACGATACGGCGTGGATCGACGCCCATGTGTTTGGTTATTTCTGCATAAGCGCCATCCATATCGACATCATTGTCTCTAGCCCATATACCCATGACGGTGAGCATACAGGTAGCGAGAGATGTGGCACATAGGTCGGTGGGGCTAAAGGCAGAAGCTTTCCCTCGATTGTCAATTGGTGCGTCGGTACGGATACTTTGTGACGATGTTAGATGGATGCACTCTGTTTCCAAGTCTCCTTTATAAATTACTTTAGATGTCATTATTATTTATTTTTTATTTAAATAGGTCTGAGGATCTATGGACTGTGGTGTCCATGCCTTCAGAAAATTGAATACTTTAATGGCGTCATAACTTCCTTTGTTATCCTCGAGATATTCGCTATTTTGGGTGTGAATCAGCTTTCCGGTAGAGTCAAGAATGAGGAAAACCGGAAATCCAAAGCGTTGGGGAAATCCATATTGGGCAAAGGTTTTCTCATTTTTATTTTCTTTGCTATAATTGAGGTGAACAATTTGATAAGAAGCGTTGACTATTGAATCAATTCGAGCGTTTTCTTTGGAAAACTTATCAAAGCGGATACACCATGAACACCAATTACCGCCAGCTTGAACAAATACGTGTTTACCTTGCTTGGCGGCGAGGTCGATAGCGTTTTGGATAGAGGCTTGTGGATCGGCCGTTTCATCATAGAGCTTGACAGATTGACCTATTGATAAAAAGGTAGAAGAGAATAAGACTAAGGATGTGAAGAAAAACTTCAGGTTATTCATGTTACAAATCAGAATTTATTTTATCAATAGGATTTTGTTTAGATGTAGCGTTGGCGGCTTTTTCAGCACGTTCTTTTTCTTTTTGTTCTCTTATTTCAGCGTCACTGATATTGTATGCTTTTACGATATCCTTGACCAATCGGTGTCTAACCACGTCTTCTTCATTGAGAAATACTTGTGCGATACCATCAATGCCTGACAGGATGGATAGCGCTCTTTTTAGACCGGATTGTTGACTGTAGGGGAGGTCGATCTGGGTGAGGTCGCCTGTAACAATAATTTTACCGCTTGGTCCTAATCGTGTTAAAAACATCTTGAGTTGTGATGACGTCGTGTTTTGTGCCTCGTCCAGGATGATAAAGGCATTGTCTAGTGTCCGTCCACGCATATAAGCCAAGGGCGCCACTTCAATGATCCTTTCCGACATAAACTTAGCCAGTTTGTCGGCGGGAATCATCTCGTCTAAGGCGTCGTATAAAGGTCTCAGGTAGGGGTCGATTTTTTCTTTTAAATCGCCGGGCAAGAATCCAAGGCTTTCGCCCGCTTCTACTGCCGGACGTGTCAGTATTATCTTCTTGACAAGCCTATTTTTCAATGCTTTCACAGCAAGTGCCACCGCAGTATAGGTCTTGCCCGTACCCGCCGGACCAATAGCAAAAACGATGTCGGCAACATCCGAGGCAGACACTAACTTCTTCTGGTTGACAGTACGTGCCCTAATGGGGAAGCCATCTTTGTTGTGAAGGATGACATTACCACCGCTGCCATTCGCTTCGATTTCCTTATGGTCAAATGGGTTGATTCCCGACAAAACATTATCCAGAATTGAAGGTGGAAGTTCTTTGTACTCTTTGAGATATCTTACCAACACTTCTATTTTGGCCTTTAACTCTTGGGTCAGCTTCTTATCACCAGATATTTTAATGGTGTTACCCCTTGAACTAATAAGCAAATCTTTATACAGGGACTTCAATTGGTTCAACCTTGTGTTGTTCTCTCCCAACAAGTCCACCGGCTCTACACCTTCGATGGTCAATACTAATTCACTCAATGACTTTATTTCCTAATTAATTTAAAATGATATGATATTTAAAAGATATGAAACATAAAGGGCAAACTGTCTTATTGTCATATTAGCCTAAAAATGAACCAAATCTTTTACGACTTTCTACATTATTCAACAAAGATTCTTTACATCTGTTGAACCCAAATTCAGCAGTAAAGGTTTTGAAAAACCGTATAGTGCTGATTATGAGGGTTAATCCCGATGTGCGAATCGTTTCAATGGTTTCTGTAAACCATTGATTACGAGTCGTAAATCGATTCCGCATTTGCGGAATTGGGGTTGAAACAACATTTTCAATCCGAAAGATAGGAAAGAGTATATGAATAGAAAAATTTTTCTCAAAAGTGACATTCTTACTCTGTTTATTCCTGGTTTTTCTAATGCGAAATATAAGTTGAGTCCGAATTCCTTTTAAACTCAAAGAATTGTCTTCAAGCAATATATTATGAACTTTTAGCTTTATTGAATTGAATGCGGCACTAAACTAACAAATTACATTGTCTAGATAATCAATGCATTGTAACTTAATTGGATGCAATAGCATTGTAAATTTATTTTCAACTATTCTATAACACTTATATGCTAAAGCTAAATTCAGTTTGTGGTCTGTATAATAAACGCCATTAAGACAATGAATACATGTCATAAATATATTATATAATTACTTAATATTGAACACAGTTGCTTAAAAAAGTTAAAACTGCATCTATTTCAACAATTAATTTTTACCTTTACACCTTAACCCAACAAATCACCTATGTCATCACGTGAATTAATAAGTTTCGATTGGGCGATGAAGCGCCTACTAAGAAATAAAGCCAATTTCGGTATCCTCAACGGATTTTTGACAGAATTAATCAAGGATGAAATCTCCGTACAACACATCCTTGAGTCAGAAAGCAACCGGGAGAATGAGCAAGACAAGTCCAACAGACTCGATCTATTGTGTGTCAATCAAAAAAATGAGCTGATAGCCATTGAGATACAGTATTATGTAGAGCCTGATTATTTTCATAGATGTTTATTTGGCGTGTCAAAGATCATCACGGAATACTTGTCCAAGGGAGATCCATACTCTCTAGTTAAAAAGGTTTATTCGATTAATATTCTATACTTTGACCTTGGAATGGGTATAGATTATGTGTATATCGGTAGAACAAACTTTGTAGGGATCCACCACAGCGACACTTTGATGCTATCAGAGAAGCAGGTTAAAATGTTTGATAAAAAAGAGCCAAGTGGAATTTTTCCGGAGTATTATTTGTTGAAAATAAATAGCTTTGATAATCTGGCAAAAAATACATTAGACGAATGGATATATTTTTTAAAAAATACAAAATTGCCGGAAAACTATCGGGCCAAAGGATTACAATTAGTGGATGATCAATTACGATATGACAATATGGATGCAGCAACAAAAATAAAATACAACAAATATCAGAAAGACTTATTGGTATCCAAGGACATGTTAGAAGATGCATGGGAAACCGGATTATTGGAAGGGGAAGCTAGAGGGAAGCTAGAAGGGAAGATTGAAATAGTCTTGAATTGTTTTGCCCAGGGAATTCAAACAGCATTCATTTCCAAAATTACAGGATTTTCAGAAGAAGAGATTATCGACATTTTGAAAGCGCATGAAAGTAATTAGAGTAATACAAATATTGCCTAGAAATTAAGCAAATACTACTTATTTTAAAGTTAATCAGAAATCCTATTATTGGTTTTATTTGACTTCAATACAAAATATATTATTCGCGATATAATTTGTAATTTTGCACCTTCAAAATCAAAAAAATGTACAGAACGCACAACTGTGGTGAACTTAGGATATTAGACGCTGGCAAAGCCGTTACCTTAAGCGGATGGGTAAGTATAAGCCGTGATTTTGGCGGCCTTACTTTTGTCGATTTAAGAGACCGCTATGGTATAACTCAGCTTGTATTTGATGCTGATTCTAAACCTGATATACGCAAGAAGGCCCAACAGCTTGGGCGGGAATATGTCATCAAGGTTGTTGGAATTGTTCGTGAAAGATCCAATAAAAACCCCAATAGGGAGACTGGCGACATCGAAATAGAAGTAGAGGCTTTAGATATTTTAAATGAATCAAAAACACCGCCATTCACCATTGAAGACCAAACCGATGGTGGCGATGACCTTCGCATGAAATATCGTTATCTAGACCTTCGGCGTAATTCGGTGCAGCAAAACATCATATTTCGCTCTAATGTTGCCATTGAAACACGCAAATACCTGTCAGAGCAAGGATTTATTGAGGTAGAGACTCCCTTTCTAATAAAATCAACGCCAGAGGGCGCAAGGGATTTTGTTGTCCCTTCCAGAATGAACCCAGGTTCTTTTTATGCTTTGCCACAGTCGCCACAGACATTTAAGCAGCTATTGATGGTCAGTGGGTTGGACAAATATTTCCAAATCGTGAAATGTTTCAGAGATGAAGACCTTCGTGCTGACAGACAACCGGAATTTACACAAGTGGATTGTGAGATGTCTTTTGTAACACAGGAGGAAATACTCAACACCTTCGAGGGCTTGACGAGGAATATATTCCAAAAGGTATTGCAGGTCGATTTAGGCGATTTTCCACGTATGACCTATGACGAGGCTATGACAAAATATGGTTCTGATAAACCGGACATAAGATTTGACATGGAGTTTGTATATCTTAAAGAGGATTTTAGCGGGAAAGATTTTGCCGTGTTTGATCAGGCAGAAAATGTGATAGGCATCGTAGCAAAGGGCTGTGAGGCTCAATTTTCCAATAAAGACATGAAAGATTTAACAGAATGGGTTCAACGACCTCAGTTAGGCGCCAAGGGTTTGGTCTATGTCAAATATGGTGCTGAAGGAATTAAGTCAACAGTGGGTAAATTTTATTCTGACGAAGACCTAAAGCGAATCGGTGATAAATATAATATTGAAAATGGTGACCTCCTGCTTATCCTTTGTGGCGAAACCGAAAAAACGAGAAAGCAATTAGGTGAATTGAGGCTTGAGATGGGCCGTCGCCTTGGTCTAATGCGTCCTGGTGACTTTAAACCACTGTGGGTTGTAGATTTTCCTTTGTTAGAGTGGGACGATGATACGCAGCGTTTCTATGCCATGCACCATCCATTTACGTCACCCAAAAAAGCGGATATAGAGAAAATGCATTCTGATGATCGCAGCATATTGAGTAGCCTCCGGGCTGATGCTTACGACTTAGTCATCAACGGTTCTGAAATCGGCGGTGGTTCTATCCGTATCTTTGACAAAGGGTTACAAGCAAAGAACCTTAACTTGCTTGGATTTTCTGTGGAGGAAGCAGAAAGGCAATTTGGATTTTTGATGAATGCTTTTGAATATGGTGCTCCACCGCACGGCGGTATTGCCTTTGGATTTGATAGATTGTGTGCAGTCATGAGTGGGCAGAACAGCATACGAGACTTCATTGCTTTTCCTAAAAATAATCAGGGACGCGATGTGATGATCGATGCTCCGTCATCAATTGATGCACTTCAGTTGAAAGAATTAGGGATTGGAGTAACGGAATAGAAGGCGATAAAATACAGCCTTTAACCCATGTCCTTCACAAGCATTACTATTAGGATTTTTAGTAAGGATTTAAGCTACTGCGGTCTCCCTATTGGTCTGAGCTCCCTTCTGACATGTTTTTTCGACAATATGTCTTAAATGTACAATCACTATCATCGCCATCTTGACGTGGATGGAATTTCCTTTCGACAAGAGTCCATTCATTCCAGTTTATTTCGGGAAAGAAAGTGTCGCCGTCAGGGTTCATGTGTATTTCAGTATAGTACAGCTTATCCCACAAGTCAATGGTTTGACGGAAGATTTCTCCACCGCCGATGATAAAGGCTTCGTCGGTGCCCGTCTCTTCGGCTATTTGTAGTGCTTCATCGATGGAATGTACTACCATCGCTCCGGAAACAATATAAAACAGGTCTCTTGTAATAATGATGTTGTCTCTCTTAGGCAGCGGCCTTCCAATGGATATAAAACTTGAACGCCCCATGATGATGGGATGGTGAAGGGTTTTCTTTTTAAAAAATTTAAAGTCGGAACTCAAGTGCCAAGGGATTTCTCCCTGATAGCCGATGACGCCGTTTTCAGCGACGGCAACAATTGCAGAAATAATCATTTTTTTTCTCTTTTTGGCGGGCCTAATAGATTGAGCTTCGTCATCTCTTTTTCTCTTTCAACACGGTATGGTGTCTCGATATATCCGCGTAAGTATTTTTCTACTATGAGCGAAGCAATAGGAGCCGCCGACTGTGCACCAAATCCGGCATTTTCTATCAATACGGCTATAGCAATTTTTGGGTTTTCTTTGGGTGCAAATGCCATGAATACAGCGTGATCCTGATATGGAGGGTTTTGTGATGTGCCGGTCTTACCACATAATATGATACCCGGAATGGGCGTGCTCCAGCCACACCACTTGCTCGCTACGGCAGCTTCCATGCCTGCTATAACAGGTGTATAGAACTTGGCATCGACTCCTGAATAATGCTTTTCTCGAAAAGTAGGCGGAATCAATACTTTTTTGTTTTTAAAACCTTTTATTAGATGGGGCACATAATAAAATCCCCTATTGGCGATAATTGCTGCCAGATTGGCAATCTGTAAGGTGGACATTTGTATTTCTCCTTGTCCGATACCGATAAACATCATATAAGTAGATCGCCACCCTTTTCCATAAATTTTCTCATAATACTCGGGAGTGGGTATATTGCCCCGTGTCTCATGCATCATATCAGCACCAAGAGGATGTCCCAGCCCAAAATCATACAAATGACGATCTAGTTCTGCCAACCCTTTAGAAGGTCGAGTAAAGCCATACTTATCCACGGCATCCCTTAAAACCGTAATAAAATAGGTGTTGCAAGAGTATTGTAAAGCCTGTGATACACTGATTGGAGGCGGATGATGGTGACATTTTATCTTACCTCCTCTATAGTAGTAAGCGCCAGAACAAGGGATGGATCTGTTGGGTGTTAAGACGCCCATCTGCATTGCTGTCAAGCCGACTACCGTTTTAAAAATCGATCCTGGAGGGTACTTTGCTTGGGCAATCCTATTGTAGAGTGGCTTGTCATAGTCGTTGAGCATCTCTGCAAAGGCTTTACCCCGGTTTTGATTGATCGTCAATAAATTGGGATCATAAGAAGGCGAACTCACTGCAGCTAATATCTCTCCTGTCTCCGGCTCTATTGCTACCACGGATCCACGCTTGCCCTTCATGATATCTTCGGCGTATGTCTGTAAATCTAAGTCAATAGAAGATATCATATCCAATCCGGAAATGGGGATGGAATCCTGTGCGCCATTGCGATATGGACCTACCGGTCTGCCCATATTGTCTTTCATGATATACTGAATACCCTTACGTCCCATTAAGAAACGCTCATATTCACCTTCCAATCCAGTGATGCCGATATAATCTCCAAGGCTATACAATCCATCGCTGTTGTCAATCCTCTTTTGATCAACCTCTCTGATATATCCCAATACATTGGCACCATGGTGGTGTGGGTATCCTCGTGCTATTCTCAATTGGGGGAAAAACCCCGGAAATTCCCATAGAGACTCCTGAAACCGGGCATAAGTAATGGGTTCTATCTTTTTTAAAAATGGGAAAGGAATTGATTTAGAAAACCGTTTGCTTGCCCAATCTTTCGTAAGGTTGGTAATAAATGTGGCTTTGTCTATTCCCAATAGGTTACAGAATTTGGTCGTATCCATATTAGGGTTAATAGAGTTGTACGTCACCATAAGGTCATACATTGGGTCATTATTGACCAAAAGCTTGCCATTGCGGTCATAAATAATACCGCGCGCCGGACTGATAATGTGTTTTTCAATAGCGGTAGCATCCGCTCTAAGTCTGAAGGAAGAGTCAAACAACTGCAACTGCGCTGCCTTTATCACCAATACGAAAGCAGATAAAATAAAAATCAACTGTATTATCCTAATACGATACTCTGACTTCACAGCTTTTATTCCTTGGGGTTAAACAAGTACATATAAATCAAGATGAATGACATCGATCCTATAAAACTGAATATGGTTTTCAATATTATTTCAACAATATACACAAATGTAAACGCCTGTATAGAAAATAAAACGAACAAATGTATTAACATCATAATAGATGCATACGTAATAAACCAACGGCTACCATAATGGTTTAAAGTGGGCGATGACTCGACAGAATATCCGCCCCTGGGCTCAATCCAGGACAACACAAAAGGTCTGATATATGCGATAAGTACTGTTGCCGCAGTATTTACGCCAGGTGTATTGTAAAACATATCGATCAAAAGGCCCAATATAAAGGCAATTATCAGGGTCAAAACATTGAGTGTTCTGAGCGGCAACAAGATGATGATGAGAGGATAGATGATGATATTCATATTGTCCAATATCGGGTAATCTATCACTATGCTGAAAAGTACGACTACCTGTAAGAGGAATATAAATATAATTCGACCTAAATTTCTTAATATCAGACTCCTCATCCCATCAATGTATTAATGCATTATTCAATGAGTCCAATTGTGGCTTGGTTTTGTCAATAACCACATAGACGTAACTCAAGTTGTTAAAATCTGTCGATATTTTTACCTTGAGATCGTAGAAGCTACTACCGGATTCAAAGCCCACGGATTCAACCCGACCGACGAATATTCCCTTAGGGAAGGTAGAGCTGTAGCCACTTGTGATTACACTATCACCTTTTAAAACATTGGCATGCTTGGGGATATCCGTCAAATGCATGTACTCAGAAGATCGGTTATCCCATACCAATGAGCCGAAGAAGCCATTCCGCTTAATGGATGCGCTGATATGTGTCTGGCTGCTAAGCATTGATGCAACTGTGGCGTAGTTGGCGGATGTTTGTCGGACGACACCTACAATACCAACGTCATTGATGACCCCCATTCCGGGTTTTATTCCGAAAGCGGAGCCTTTGTTGATGGTGATATAATTGTCTATTTGATTGACTGAATTACTAACAACCTGTGCGGAAATAAATGAGTATCGCTGTCGGTACGTAGTGTCTATCAGTGAATCACGTCGGAATGAAGCGTCTATCGTGGCAAATCTCAATTCTGCTCTAAGGCGGGCATTGTCCTTGGCAATACTATCGGCAACACTGGAAAGTCGGTAGAACCGGGATAGCTTCGAATAATTTTCTAAGACCAATCCAGAATAAAAGCTGCTTGAATTAATAAAAACTTCTTTTTGCCCCGTGTTGTATTGAACAATAAGGAAGAAGCTTATTATCTCTAAAAAAAGAAACAATATGGTTGAACCAAAGCGACCAAAAAATTGAGAAAGATTGTGCATACGTCAGTGTTTTCCTGACCTCAGGAAATTAAATACTTTTCCTGTCAATCAAAAATGAGAACTTGTCCGTATTTTTCAATGCAATACCGGTACCTCGTACTACTGCTCTTAAAGGGTCATCAGCAACATGAACATTAAGCTTAGTCTTTTGAGCTATTCTCTTGTCCAATCCTCGCAACAAAGCCCCGCCTCCCGTCAAATATAATCCTGTCTGGAAAATATCCGATGCCAATTCAGGTGGAGTAGTCTCTAATGCTCTGATAATAGCTTCCTCTATTTTGGCTACCGACTTATCCAATGCGTGAGCTATTTCTTGGTATGACACGGAGATCTGCTTTGGAATACCTGTCATCAAGTCTCTACCATTGACGTAGCAGTCTTCGGGTGGGTTGTCCAGAACCTGCAATGCCGAACCCACTTGTATCTTTATCTGCTCCGCAGTACGTTCCCCGATTAAGATATTATGTTGGCGCTTCATATAGTTCATGATATCGGACGAAAATTCGTCTCCGGCTATTCTGATTGATTGGTCACAAACGATGCCGGATAAAGCGATAACAGCTATTTCTGTTGTTCCTCCTCCTATGTCTATAACCATATTGCCGATAGGCTCCTGAACGTCAAGACCGATACCCAATGCGGCAGCCATAGGCTCGTGTATCAGATATGTCTCTTTTGAGTCCACGTGATCGGCAGAGTCGAAGACGGCTCGTTTTTCTACCTCGGTAATACCGGATGGAATACAGATAACCATTTTGAGATGACCGAAGAAAGTCCGCCTACTTTCGATCATACTTATCAGACCTTCAATCATGTTTTCTGCCGCCTGAAAGTCAGCAATAACACCGTCTTTCAGTGGTCTGATAGTTTTTATATTTTCATGTGTCTTTTCGTGCATCTGCATAGCACGATTACCGACAGCGATGGTTTCACCAGTTTTGCGATTGATAGCCACTATAGAGGGCTCGTCCACAACAATCTGGTCATTTTGAATAATGAGGGTATTGGCTGTACCCAAGTCAATGGCCAATTCTTGTGTGAAAAATTTGAATAACTTCATCTATTCTGCGTATGTTTTACAAAAGAGCGCACAAAAATACAGCTAATTGTTTAATTCTCAAAAAATTATTGCTCTTAATCCAAAAAGGGGAATAGGATAATAGAAGTGTTTTTACTTATTTGTGCTTAATCTTTTCTTTATGAACGACTTCTTGTCTGACTTTTCAATCGGAAAAGAGTTTCTATTTTTTTTAAATTTTTTACAGAAAAAAGTACTTTTCCAAAGCGACATCAATCACTAAGAGCTATTAAAAAGGCTTCCAAATCTTGTTTTTCTTGTTCTGTCAGGTGTAGCGGCTTTCTCAAGCGTGGGTCCACATTGACGGCATTGGGTATGACGCTATCCGGATTATTATAGTATTCTATGACGTCCCGCAAAGTAGCAAACATTCCGTTGTGCATGTATGGAGCGGTTTTGATGATATTGCGTAGTCCGGGCACTTTGAACTTGCCGTTATCGGCAGGATTGCCGGTGATTGTACCCAAGCCTTTGTCCGTATAATTCACTTCGTCATAGATGCCAATGTTTACCATTTCGTCGATGGTAAAATCGGGACCAAAATGGCATTCGAAGCAATTAGCCTTTTCTAAAAACAATTCTCTTCCTCGTTGTGCCGAAGCAGACATAGCCTTGGTATCTCCATTGTGGAATCGATCCCATGCTGTATAAGTGCTTTCTAGGGTGCGTTCATAAGCCGCTATAGCGTGGGCAAGATTTAAAGAGTCCGGTTTCCTTCCAAATATCTTTTTAAAAGCCCGTCGATACTGCGGGTTGTTGTTAAGCCGTTCAACGGCTACAGATATGGGCAAGTTCATCTCATCAGGATTTTCAATAGGCTTTAATGCTTGCTCTTCTAACGTATTGGCTCGTCCATCCCAAAAAAATCGGGAACGAGCAAGAACATTCTTAACCGTAGGTGTGTTGCGGGTTGTCTTAGTAGAATCGATGCCAAAACTAAAGGGCACATTGTCTGCAAAGCCATACTCCGGCTTATGGCAGGAGCCACAACTGATGGATTGGTCTCCGGATAGAATAGGATCAAAAAACAACTGTTTTCCCAATTCCGCCTCCGTTTTAGGTGTGAAAGAATGAGTGGGAAAGTCGGCAGCTAAGGTTATGATTGATGCTATAATTGCAGATAAAAGGATAGTATTCTGTTTCATATATAAAGGTATTTAAATTTCTTTGCGAAGACGTGCAACAGGAATATTCATTTTCTCCCGATATTTGGAAATAGTCCTTCGTGATAGTGAAATGCCTTCTTTTTCTATGTGTTCCATGAGGGCTTCGTCACTGAGGGGATTGGATTTATCTTCCTGGTCAATGATGTGGACAAGGATCTGCTTAACACGTGCTGTCGTCACGTCATCTCCTTCAGCATTCTGAACTTTATCACTAAAAAAGTCTTTAAGTAACTTAGTGCCAAATTCTGTTTGGACATATTTACTGTTGGCGACTCGGGACACGGTAGAGATATCGACGCCAATTTGTTCGGCAATATCCTTTAAAATCATGGGCTTAAGGTGGGACAGATCTCCTGTCAGGAAGTAATCATACTGAATCATCATGATGGCGTGCATCGTGTTATACAGGGTGACATTTCTATTTTGTATCGATTCGATAAAAGATTGTGCGGCTTCGATTTTTTGTTTTACAAAGAGAGCCGTATTTTTTTCTTCTTTGGTGAGCTTTCTAGACTTCTTTTTTTGAATGAGATTTCGAATCATTGACTTGTACCCTTCATTGACCCGAAGGTCTGGGGCATTTCTCCCATTGATGGACATTTCCAACTCGCCATCACGATTGACGATTGAAAAGTCGGGTTCGACAAAGTGTATGGTAGCCTTTCCGCTTTCGACAAAACCGCTACCGGGCTTGGGGTTGAGCTTAAGGATTTCTTCGTAGGCTGATTTCAGATCATCCTCATCAATATTGAGTTGTTGGAGCAACTTGGCAAAGTGTTTCTTAGCAAATTCGTTGAAATATTCAGTAAGTATAATCTTGGCTGTTGATAAATCTTGGATTCTATACGTGTCCATACCCTCAGTATGCCGCAACTTTGATTCTATCTGAATAAGCAATGCTTCTTGAAGGCTTCGGGCACCCACACCCTTGGGATCAAATTGTTGAATGACTTTAAGCACCTCCAATACTTTCTCTTCCGATATAGAAAGGTTCATACTAAACAACAAATCATCCGTAATTGATATGGGCTCTCTGCGCAAATATCCGTCTTCGTCAATGCTTCCGATAATCTGACGTCCGACAATATGATCGATTTCGTCCTCTAAGGAAGTCATTTCCAATTGAGCCAATAGGTAATCTTGTAGATTGTTCTCATGGGAAGCTATTTGCCTTTCTTTTTTCTCTTCGCGATCATAACCATCAGAGGCAGAGGTATATGTCGAGTCCTCTTCTCCATATTCGGGAAAATAATCTTCAAAGTCAAAGCCATTATCTACGCCCTCAGAATCATCTTCAGATTTATATTCTCCTTCTTCAAAATGATCTATATTGCCCTCTTCCAAAGCAGGATTGGCTTCAATTTCTTCTTTAATTCTTTGTTCCAACTCAAAGGTAGGCACCTGTAGCAACTTCATTAGCTGAATCTGCCGAGGCGACATTTTTTGAGCAAGTTTTTGACTTAAAGATTGTCGAATCATTTAATAAGCGGGTTAATACAAGGCGTAAAGATAATAAATATTATATATTTCAATAATATAATGACGCCCTTCAACGAAACAAAATGTACTGAACAATAATATAATAGGTGACACATTTGATTTAATCCGAATATCGTATTTCAATAGGTTGGATTAGTATTGCATTCGAAGAATTTTGGTTTTGAAAAACCTCGACTGCTAAATTTGGTTTAACTATAAGAGTTTTGGTAGATATAAAATATGATGACGAATATCGTATTTTCGTAAGATTCTTTTTTTAATAATTAGGAATAGGTTAAAAAGGCTAAATTTGATTTTAAAAAATAAAACCATTAAATATTAAATATATGGATACGAATGATAAATTAAAACTTCTGCGAGCCGAAATGTTGCGTCAAAATGTAGATGCCATGATTGTACCTACCGGAGATCCTCACCAGAATGAATACTTACCGGAATATTACAAATCAAGATCCTGGATTTCCGGATTTACGGGTTCGGCCGGCACCGCGGTTATCACCATGAACCATGCCGGAGTGTGGACAGATTCCCGATATTTTCTTCAGGCTGAAATGCAGATGGCAAATAGTGAGTTTCAGTTGCACAAGCTTAATGTACAAGGATCGCCTGAGTATGCAGATTGGTTGGTTGAGCACCTTGGTTCTCATAAGGTAGTGGGCTTTGATGCTCATGTCATGCCATTGGGACTGGTTAATATGTTACAAGCAACATTTGACGAGGCGGGAATCTCGGTGAAAACAGACTTTGAACCTTTTGATACCATCTGGCAAGACCGGCCTGCATTATCTGAAGCGAGTGTGTTTGAACTGGATGTCACATTTGCAGGGGCATCCAGAGCGGAGAAAATAGCCAGAATGAGGGATGAAATGAGAAAACACAAGGCGGAATATTATTTGGTGACAGCACTTGATGATATTGCTTGGTTACTTAATCTTCGAGGAAGAGACATCGAGTGTAATCCGGTGTTTATTTCATACGTTTTATTTAGCCCGGAAAAAGTATATTTATTTATTGATAAAAACAAAGTCGATGCATCACTTACCGATAAATTGCAGTCTGACAATATCTTTATCAAAGATTATGAGGCCATTCACCATTATGTTGCTGAGATAAATGCTGAAAGCTCTATACTCATCAGCCCGGCTTCCATATCCTATGGTCTGTATCAGCAAATCAAATGTCGAGATATCATCCAAAAAGACAGCCCTATCATGCTAGCCAAATCCATTAAAAACAAGGTGGAGCAAGGACACATCAAAAATGCGATGATAAAAGATGGCAGAGCTTTGACCCATTTTTTCATGTGGCTTGAGGATGCCTTAAAACAAGGAAAGACTCCTACAGAATATGAATTGTCTCGTCAACTTATTGTATTTAGAAGTCAACAAGAAGGCTATTATGGTGAGAGCTTTGATGCTATTATCGGATATCGCGGCAATGGCGCTATCATCCACTATAAGCCGGAAAAAGAAACCTCCGTGCCGGTACATCCGGAAGGCGTTTTATTGGTTGATTCCGGAGGGCAATATACGGATGGTACGACCGACATCACACGGACTATTGCATTAAGTGAAGTATCGGATGAGATAAAGGATCATTATACACGAGTATTAAAAGGCCATATTGCAGTAGCTGCAGCAATCTTTCCGAAGGGCACTCGAGGCATACAATTAGACACTCTTGCCAGACAATTCTTATGGCAGAAAAAGATTACTTACAGTCACGGAACCGGTCATGGTGTGGGCTTCTTTCTCAATGTTCACGAGCCACCTCAAGGCATTACCAATGGTCTTGGTGAAAGAGGTATAACAATTATTGCTCCCGGCAGCCTAACTTCCAATGAGCCGGGATATTACAAGCAAGATAGCCATGGTATCCGTACAGAGAACTTAGTTATTTGTCACGAAACGAAGGACAACCCGGACTTCCTGTATTTCGATACAGTAACGGTATTCCCAATTGACAAGACTATGATAGACAGCAGTATCATGCTTCCTGACGAAATCAATTGGTTAAACAGCTACCACCAAAGGGTATATGATGAATTGGCTCCCGGATTGGACGACAATGCCCGCATCTGGCTCAAAGCCAAGTGTGAACCATTAGGTTAAACGAGAAGGCTTTTTCCGAGGAAAGCGATTGACGATAAGGTTTAATTCGTATCCGAAGAAGATTAGAAACATATTGGTCTGTAGCCACAACATCAAGGCTACTATTGCTCCAAGGGAGCCGTAAATCTTGTTGTAATTGGAAAAATTGTTGACAAAGTAGCTGATTAACAGGGAGACGCCAATACACAAGAGTGTTGTCAGGAATGTTCCAAAGGAAAAAAACGGGATTTTCTTTTTAATCGATGGGCCGACTCTATATATCAGCGTGAGTAAGGCATACATCAGGAAAAAGACGGGTATCCAACGGGCAGCAAGTATCAACCCTTTGGTAATGTAATCTATGGTTACATAAAGACCAATGATTCTAAGAATTTGATTGGCTAGAACAAATGTTATAACAGTAGTCACTAACAATAGAAAGACCAAGATGGTCAGGAAGATGGCCTTGATCCGCTTTTTTATCGGATGTGCCGGATGAATCACTGCAAGTTCAGACTGGTCAAAGGCGCTAATTAGGTTGATGACACCGTTGGATGCAAAAAATAGGGCAGCAATAAAACCTATGGAGAGCAAGCCACCTCTTGGTTTTACGGTGTCTTCAATGAGGTTAAACATAGCGATCTCAACCGTAGATGGCATCAAGCTTCCCACACTGCTCCTTAGTAAGTCTATTGCATTGCCTATGTGGAAATAAGGAAGGAGGGTTAGGAGAAAAATGGTGAATGGGAAAGCAGCAACCATAAAGTTGAAAGTTATGGCACTCGCCTTAAGCGGGATATTGGCCTTTTGGAGGTGTTGAGTTAGCTCTGTAAACACACGGTAGATGCTCTGACCCCGAAGACCGGGTAAGGTGCGCTTTTTTGACCACCCAATAAATTCATAATAAATGGTCTGAGTCTTTAGAAACTCTTCAAAGAATGCTTTTAATCGATCCCACCTAAACATAAAATTCTCGAAGCTTTTCTAATAAAATGGGCGGCGCATCGACTCTCTTTTTGGTTGATTTGTCCACAAAACACAACAATATTCGGGCCTTGTTGACGATTTTTTTATTCTCATTAAATATTTCAGATTGAAACAGTATCTCCCGACCCGGCAGCTCAGGTATTGTTGTCAAGATCGTAAGTTCCTGATCATAAAAGGCGGGTCTCAGAAATTCGATATCCATCTTCATAACAGGCATCATGACACCTATTTCGTTTTCAAAGAAGGCATAGCTCAAGCCGAGAGAACGCATCGTTTCGACTCTTCCAACCTCATAGTACAATGCGTAATTACCATAATACACGTACGACATCTGGTCGGTTTCGCCATATCTAACACGGATAGCATGTCTATGCTGATACATGGTAAGAAGTTGAAATTACAGACTTTCTCTTTCGATAGGGCAAGTCATACAGTGCGAACCCCCTCTTGCCCTTGACAACTCGTTGGAGGGGAGCATGATAATCGTATTTTCCAGCGTGTCCGGATTAAGGCTGCCGGCTCTATACTTTTCCAAAAAATCGCATGCATGTATAATGTCGTACCCGGCGTCTCTAAAGGCTTTCTCAGTAACCGGATTGCGATCGTAGCCCAGCGCTACTCCGGGCTTGATGGCTACTAAGTTGCATCCGTCAGTCCATTGTTCCCTTTCCTGATACGGTGATTCTCCATCACCTGAAAAGATAAACTTCATATTAGGATTGACTTCAGCCAAGATAAAATCTTTCAATGACGGGTATATACGAGGCTCGCCCTCTAAGGAATAAACTTCTACATTGGATGATATTCCGTCATAAATAAGCGGCTTATAGGCTACGACATGGTCGTGATTAATCCTTGTAAAAACGGTGTCTATGTGCATGCATGCTCGATCGTAAGGGATGTTGACCTGAACGACATTCTTTACCAACCCTTTCTCAAGGACAACCTTAGCGAGAGATTTTATGGCATGCTGTGTAGTGCGCTCACTATGTCCGATGAGTAAAAAATCGTTTTCAAAAATCATGGTGTCGCCACCTTCCAAGTTGACCCATTCGCCTTTTTTTGAAGGTGGAAAACTTTCTAACCAGTTGAGATTGATTACCCGACCTTCATCCTGAAGCTCTTGAAAAAGAGGATGTGCCCAAAATATAAACCTCGCCAATAAATTCTCTCGATAACGCGCTTCCTTTGCTGCCTTTGCGATGATAACGTGATCTTTTACCGTGATGGCAATATCTCGTGTAAAGATAAAATTGGGTATTGGGTCAAAAAAATAGTGATCATCTTCCTCTAAATAACCGGTAATGAGCACCTCAGCCAACTTAGAATTATCAAGTTGAGTAAAAATATTGCCAAAAGACTGTGGAAGCTCTTCATAATCCACAATCATCCGTATTAATTCGGCTTTTTTTATCTCGTCGGCAGATAGTGCCTGCTCTAACAAATCGGTAACAAACAAAACGTTTTCTTCTCCCATAAATGCCTTGAGAACATCCGTAAACACATCGTGTTCTTTCTGCATCTGAGGCAGATAAACTATATCGTCGAACAACAATTCCGCTGCATCTTTTGGACTGATTCGACTGATTCCGTTATCAGGTCGGTGGACGATTACTTTTTTCAATTTTCCGATTTCGGAAGCACAAAAAATCTTTGATAAACTCATAAAAATGATTGAACTTAGTAAAAAGGTCATTTTCTTTTCAGCATAATGACCGGGTGATTGTAAATCCGGATACAAAGATAGGAATTCTAAAGGCAATTCAAATTAATTCTTTAGGACAATGGATTATATTTTCAATGAAAGACGCACACGAAGGTGCTTTTTTACAAATATTCAAAACAAATTAGAAAAGTCGCAGATTCTATAATATTTTTGCCACAAACAAAATGCGAATTACATGGCGGACAGAAAATCATTTTTAAGTAAAGCTTGGTCCATCGTACATAATAGCAGATATGCTTCAGCCTGGATGCTGCTCTGGATATATATGGCTTTGTGCTTTGTAATTCGGTTAACTTTTATCGTTTGGTCAGCCAATGATGCCCAGTTGTCGGTACTCAATTTGATAAGAGCTTTTGCCACTGGCTTTGTCTTTGATTTTACTGTCGGGTTGTCCTTTTTATTTATATACTTTTTATATCTTCTCTTTTTTCCGAAGAAATGGATTGGATCTGTGGTGGACAAAGTCATAACCTATTCCTATTTTTCATTGATTTTGTTTATTATATATTTTAGCCTTATTGCGGAAATCCCGTTCTGGGAAGAGTTCGGTATTCGATTTAACTTTATAGCGGTGGACTATTTGATATACACGTATGAGGTTGTAGCCAACATCAACCAATCCTATCCACTGCCATTGATAATCGCATTTTTGGTGATGCTAATAGTGTTGACCTTTTTTATGCTCAAAAAAACAGGTTCTCTCAAACATACCTTCTCCGAGCACGATTCCTTTGTTAAAAGGTTGACGACGGGTATTATACCCATTGTAATCACGCCGATATTCTTATTTTATTTAAACAATAAGCAAGCAGAATTTTCAGAAAACGCTGTCATGAATGAGGTGTCAAAAAATGGTGTTTTTTCGTTTTTTGCGGCATTTCGATCCAACGAGCTGGACTACGACGCTTTTTATCCCAAGTTGTCCCAATCAGAAGCATACAGCGTTCTGAAGAAAGATTTGTTACAAGATAATCAACAATATATTCGTTCCGGCGAAGAAGATATCATCCGTAAGACGGTAGGTAGTGAAGAGCTAAGACCCAACATTGTGATGGTTGTTATAGAAAGTCTGAGTGCCGAGTTCTTAGGCTTATTTGGCAATTCGGCCAACTTAACCCCCAACTATGATTCTCTGGCTAAACAAAGTATTTTCTTCACCAATCTGTATGCTACCGGCACGCGGACAGTCCGAGGAATGGAGGCTTTAACGCTTTGTGTCCCGCCTACTCCGGGTAACAGCATTGTCCGCCGGCCAAACAATCAAAAACTATTTTCTATCGCTACAATATTAAAACAAAGAAACTATCAGCCTTACTTTATATATGGAGGAGATGGATATTTCGACAATATGAATAATTTTTTTGGCGGTCAAGGATTCACAATAGTGGACAGAAACCGGGGCAATCCGCTTTCTGACAATATCGAAACACAGCGATACAATATACCGGAAAACGACATACATTTTGAAAATGCATGGGGTGTATGCGACGAAGATATCTATCGTCAAGCGTTGAAGCATGGAGACATCAGTTACAAAGCCAATCGTCCTTTCTTCCAGTTTATCATGACAACTTCCAACCACAAACCCTATACCTTCCCGGAAGGAACGATTGACTTGCCGCAGGGAGAGCGTAACTCTGCTGTGAAATATACGGATTATGCACTTGGTCAACTTATTCAACAGGCACGCACCAAGCCCTGGTTTAATAATACGATTTTTGTTGTAGTGGCAGACCATTGTGCCAGTAGTGCCGGAAAGTGGGAAATCAATATTGACAAACACCATATCCCGGCAATATTTTACAATTTGAAGCAGCCCCATCAAACCATTGATCGGCTTACCTCGCAAATTGATCTGTTGCCTACTTTGTTTGGATATCTTAACTGGAATTATGATACGGAGTTATATGGTAAGGATATCAATAAGACTAAAGAAGGTGATGAACGCGCCTTTATAGGCAATTATCGAACATTAGGTATGTTGAAAGGGAAGGTTTTTACACAAATTGATGACCGCAAGAGAGTCGTTCAATTTGATGTAATCGACCGGAAGGGAACAATGAATGTCTCTTCAAATAAGGATAAAAAATTAACCGACCAGACTATATCTTATTACCAGACGGCGAGTGAGCGCTTTAAAAACGGAAAGATGAAAGAGCAAGGTGAGCGACCTCAAAACTAAGTGTTGTGAGGGTTAAGAGCATCATGAATAAGTATTTTGTAACTATTCAGTTATATTGTTACTAAAAATCATTCATACCTTTTTGGCCGGACTGTATCCAACCCCATTTTTTATCGATATAATCCCGAAGGGTTGTCATTTTTATAGTATCGATTCAATAGCAGGAAGCGTAACCCAGAATGGGTGAAATGATTATTCCATTTATTTGTTCCCGTTTTTTGAGCAGATAGATTTTTTCTTGATTTATAAAAATGTCATCCCTTCGGGATTTTGAAAATATTATGCTATATTTTCTATATAAATATCATCCCTTCGGGATTATGCTGTCCAGAATGTTCATCAATGTTCAACCCGAATTCTTATTAAAGGTACAATAGTTTCTTTAAGAAATATATTGTTAACTGTTTGTTGTGTTGAAATTCAAATAGTCACGAATCAATATATTTCCAAATATATGATATTCAACTTATTGTAATTTAGTTAGATGTAATTCCTCTTAAAGACAATATTTTGCATTTAAAACAGAATTGGGATTACAACTAACCTGCTTTGTCCAAACTAACGGTAAACGTACTGCCCACGCCGTATTCACTATTGACAGCGATTGTACCGCCTTGTGCTTCAATAAATTCTTTGCTGATGCTCAACCCTAATCCAGTCCCTTCCTTCTTGGTACCCGGCACCCGGAAATAGCGATTAAAGATCTTGTCTATATATTCGGGCAAAATGCCCAAGCCTTGATCTGCCACAGATATATCCACTTTGTTGTTATCCACTTCTTGTGCCTTGATTTTTATTGTTGAGTTTTCGTCTGCATATCGGATAGCATTGGACAGTAAGTTGGTTATTACCCAAGCTGTTTTTTCTTTGTCTGCAATAATCTGGGAGATGTTATCAGGAATAATAACTTCAATGGTTATTTCTTTTTGCTCCGCTGTTGGTTTTGTTGTATTCAAGGCATAATCAATAATTTCCTGCACAGTAGTTTTCATTTTATTCAACTGAATCGTTCCACTTTCTACCTGTGTCATATTCAACAATTCACCTGTTATTTTCAATAACCTACCGGTATCTTCTTTTATGTTTTCTACCAAATTTTGTTGTTCAGAATTTAGTGCTCCAATTTTATTATTTTCCAGCAATTGCAAACTCATTTTTATGGAAGAAATAGGAGTTTTTAATTCGTGAGAAATCGTGCCGATAAAATTTGTTTTGGCAAAATCCAATTCTTTGTATGGTGTAATATTTTTAAGAAGAATCACATTTCCGATATTTTTTTCTACTTTTTCTCCGGTTGGAATTATTTTAATGGGGACGATTTCTTTTTCAAAATAGCTTTCTTTGTTATCAGCATAAATTTTGATGGGTGTAGCCTTTTCACTTTTATCTGGCTCCCCGGTGTTTAACAAATCCAATGTCAAGGTCCTAATAAGGTCATTATACTTAGCAATCTCTACGATGGACTTTCCGATGACATCTCCTTTTTTGAGATTACATATATTCAAGGCAGTGTCATTCATAAACAAGATCGAATGTTGTTCATCAATCCCAATAACCGGCTCGCTCATATTATCGACTAGAGTTTCTATTCTTTTCTTGGCCATCATCAAGCGTTCCAGATCGCTACTACTATATTCTTCTAATTTTACTGCCATAGTATTAAACGATTGAGCCACATCACCAAACTCATTGTGCTCTTCGAAGTGTACTCTTTTCGTATAGTTTTTGGCGGCTATTTCTTTGATACTTTCTGTTAACTCTTTAATTGGATTGGCAATATTAGAGGGCATATTGACCAAAAGGATAAAAGCGATTAAAAAACAAAATGTTCCGGTAACGGCAATCCAGACAATTGCTTCGTCTGATGTTTTGGTTGCAATATTACTCTTTCGTTGTAATGCCTGCATATTTAACGACATAATATCGGTAATATCCGTGTGAATTACCTTTAAATATGAGTTGTCCTTAGGGTTTAGCTTTATTTTTTTAAAATCTTGCAACACCTTATCAGCTAATTCTCTTTCACCGACTTCTGTTATCGTTTGGTACTCTTTATCCAAATTATCCTGAAACAACTTCTGTCCAGCGACAGTTGTAATATCAGAATTCAAAGCAATCAACATCTGCCGACAATAGACGATACTGTTATAGTTGTCAGCTAAAATGTTTTTGGTATTATCAGACAATTTGTTGATATACACAGAGCTTAGCACCGTAAGTAATGTTATCATCACAAATAACAGACCGACACCTAATGTTAATTTTGTTTTTATTTTCATTTTTTTATTTTATAGTTGTTTGTGTAAAGTTTTTTTATAATTCACCGCTCACAATTCATTAACTTAATATCACGATATCGACATTGTTGGTAGAGAGTTTTTTCAGTAAATCGTTAAACATACTTGTAGAGAGAAGGATTCGGACGAAGCTCAAGTGGGGTTTACCTATGCAGACGGTTGTTATTTTTCTTTCTTCACATAGTTCAATAATTGATTTAGAGATATTGTCATTTTCGACTTTAATAATCTCAGCGCCTAATTCAGTAGCTAATTTAAAGTTGTTGATTAAATGTCTTTGTTTGTCTAATGCAATTTTATCGGGACTTTCCTTGGGTGTCTGTACATACAAAACCATCCATTTGCTGTTGTAGTAATTGGCAAGTCGAGCTGTTTTGCGAATAACATTTTTAGCAACTTTTTCATTAGTGCTAATGCAGGCGAGAAATTTTTCTCTTTTAACCGGATTGAGCTTAGGAATCTCTGTTTCTACTTGTCTTACAACCTGAGCGGCTACTTCTTTAAGCGCCAATTCTCTAAGTTGTAATATATTTTCACCGGTAAAGAAATTCTTAAGTGCTGTTTCAACTTTTTGAAGATCATAAATCTTACCTTCTTTCAACCTAGTAATAAGCTCATCAGCAGTTAAATCAATATTAACCACCTCATCGGCAGCCATCAAGACACTATCCGGTATGCGCTCCTTTACTTCAATTCCCGTGATATCTTTTACGGCGGCATTCAGACTCTCAATATGTTGGATATTGACGGCACTGATGACACTAATTCCTGTATCCAAAATCTGCATTACATCCTGCCACCTTTTTTCATTTGCGCTTCCTTCAATATTGGTATGTGCCAACTCATCTACGATTACCACTTCGGGATGAAGGTTTATCACTGCTTGTAAATCCATCTCTTCCAGCTCTTTCCCTTTGTAATAGAGTGTTCGTCTGGGGATAATGGGTAATCCATTCAATAAAGCATGGGTCTCTTTTCGGTTGTGTGTTTCTATAAAGCCGATTTTCACATCTATTCCATTGCGAAGTAACGAGTGTGCCTCTTGAAGCATGCGATATGTTTTCCCCACACCGGCGCTCATGCCGATATATATTTTAAATTTTCCTCTTTTCGACTTTTGTATCAAGTTCAAAAAGTGTTGTACGGTTTGATCTTTATCAGGCATTATATTAATTTAACAATGGGTAAAAGTATATGGTAACGGTTTACATAAAAGTTATGCTAATTTGAAAGGAATTTGGGTTCAAGCAGTAAAACCTTTATAAAAACTAACCAATAAGAAACTTCATGTAATTGGTCAATTCTAATCCTCCTCCAATATTGACGGTTGTAAAACAAAAAAGACCATATTTTATTTTTACAATCTCTATAACTTAAATTCAAAGGGTTTATAGTCAGTGTGACATACGAATTTGAGAGGTTGTTCTATTTATACTATTCGGAAAATGATTTGACCATTTAATATACTTGTTTACCCCTACACCCCAATAGGGAACAAGAATAGTAAATGGTCAATTTCAAGTCATATTAGTATAACTACGAAGTATGATGGGCATAATTTACCATAGTAAATGATATAATTTTTTTCGTAAGAAAACCTATTAGCACGGTATTTATTACTCGATCTCTGTTATATATGTTGTGGAATGACTTTTAGATTTCGACCAATATCTTCACCTCTGAAGGGTCATTAACCAAAGCTTCAAAGCCTTCTTCCACAATATGTTCTAAGTCAATTTTTTTAGTAATTAATTGTTCCACTTTCATCTTGCCGGTATGTATTAAATCAATCGTAATGGGAAAAACATTTCTGTACCCTATGATAGCCTTGATCGTTAACTCACGTAAGGCTTGATCCAATGCATTATGTGTTACGGGTTTTCCGAAAAGGGCGACTAACATTGCCGTTCCACCATTTCTTAATGAGGCAATACCTGTTGAAAATGAGGCCTGAACGCCGGCGGCATCAATAAAGATATCTACTCCCAATCCGGTTAAATTTTTTATTTGCTGAGGAATATCCGTGTCACTTGCTTTAAAAACTTGTGTGGCGCCGACCTTTTTAGCCATTGCCAGTCGGGGCTCTGACATATCGGAAACAAAAACTTTTGTAGCACCGAACGCCAATGCGGCTTGTACACAAAGCAATCCTATTGGACCGGCACCCGAAACCAATACCGTGTCACCTGCGGACAATACACTTTGCTGTACAGCATAGACGGCTACTGCTGCGGGCTCCACTAAGGCACCCTGTTCGTAGGTGAAGTCATCAGGGATTTTATGCACCATATAATCTTCTACCACAACATATTTAGCAAATGCACCATCCGAGGTTAGCCCTACGAATCCCAAGGGCTCAGAAAGATTATACTCACCTTTGGCAATAAATGGGCTTTCTGGATTTCTAAAAATCGGTTCTACCACCACTCGGTCTCCTTTTTTATACTTTGATACACTCTTTCCTACTTCATCTACGATGCCGGAAAATTCGTGACCTAAGGTCGTTGTACCTTGATGACCGTTGAGTAAATAGGGTTTGTCATAAGGAATGAGCTGTGGGCCATGGTTGTATTCATGCAAATCTGAACCACAAATACCGGTAAACTTTACCTCTATTTTTACTTGATGGCTATTAGGAGTAGGAATGTTTGTTTCTTCTACTCTGATGTCTTTAGCTGCGTGCCATCTGGCAGCTTTCATTGTTTGTGTATTCATAACATTGAAGTATTAATTTATCCTAAAAAATGATTTCGCTCGGGTGAAAAAAGAAAGGTTTTCGGCATGGTGCTTATTTTCGGCGGTATTATTAATGTCTAAATCTACTATTTTCCCGGTACGCATATCAAACACCCAGCCATGGATTTGCGGATATTCTGATGTTCCTTTTAAAGCTTGAACACAATCCATCTCCAGCACGTTTTCAGCTTGTTCAATTACATTTAATTCTACCAGTCTATCGTAACGCTTGACATCGTCTTTAATTCTTTCTAATTCCGCCTTGTGAATACGATGAATATCTTTAATAATTTGCAACCAGGGGCTGTTCTTGCCAATGCCCTCTTCCTCCATTGCTGCTTTGATGCCGCCACAACCATAATGTCCGCATACTATGATATGCTTCACTTTTAGGTTAATAATAGCATACTGAATGACGGAGGCAACATTCAAATCTATTGGGTTGACGATGTTAGACACATTACGATGAACAAATACGTCGCCTATTTTTAAGCCGGTAAAAGTATCCGGATCCACACGACTATCAGAGCAGCCAATAAAAAGGTAGTCCGGTTTTTGTTCGATGGATAAATTATGAAAATAATTAGGATTAGTGGCGGTTTTCTCTACTATCCATTTCTCATTATATTCAAATATTTCTTGATAACTAGATGCCATTTTCCAAAAGTATTTATTTGTTATACATAAATTTATTTACTGCGCATTGGTTTCAGTGATGTGCTCCATTTTTCAAGCTCAGCCAAAGTATGGTCAGCAGATTTAATGATAATTTCATTGGGATGAAACACACCTTTTTCATCAATTAATTTGGCAAAAAAGGGGATGTTTACTTGTGCGGCTATGGGCATCATACTCAGGGTAGTCACTACTTGTTTCAACATCTGGGTAGAGCGCAATCCTCCTGATACTCCGCCGTAGCTAACGAAGCCGACGGGCTTGTGCATCCATTCGTTAAAAAGAAAATCTAAGGCATTTTTGATAGGCGCCGGAAATCCAAAATTATACTCTGCCAAAACAATAACAAAAGCATCTGCTTCATTGATTTTTGCACTCCAGCTTTTAGTGTGCTCGTGTTGGTATCTTTGCATTCTGGGATGATTGGGCTCATCCATAAATGGTAAATTTATTACGGATAAATCCAACAATTCTACTGTAAATGCTGATTTAGAAGCGGCATATTCAGCAAACCATTTTTCGACGGCTACGCCCGACCTTCCGGGTCGCGTGGTAGAAGTAATTATTTTTAAATTGGTCATACAATATTTTCTGTTTAGCTTTTGATTCTATGATAAGATATTGGCTTCCGGTGGTTCTGATGGTCTTGAATTGTCTTTAGGAAGTGGCACAAATTCCTTGTTATCATTTGGTGGCAAAACAATTCTGCCTTGTTCCCAATCAGCTTTGGCTTGTTCTATTCTTTCTTTTCTTGACGAAACAAAATTCCACCAGATGTAACGGTCGCCTAATGGTTCGCCACCCAAGAGCATCAAAGTTGTTTTTTCTTTTGCATGGATAGTTGGTGCTCCATTTTTATCAAATACCAACATTTGACCGGCTTTGTAAGTCTGATGATCTACTTCAATACTTCCAGTAATAATATAAATTGCCCTTTCGGTATAGTTCGTCGGCAAAGTCGTTTTAGCATTTGACTCTAACTCTACATGGATATAAAAAAGAGGAGAATGTGTTTTGACATTATTCTTTAAACCATACGCATCACCTGCAATCAATCGCATCCATATTCCGGTATCATCAAAAACGGGCAGTTCTTCCGGACTAAAATTGATAAATGTAGGGTCTGTTTCTTCGTCTTCTTTAGGCAGCGCCACCCAAGTTTGTAACATCTCCAAGTGAGTTTTTGCCAACAACTCCGGATTCTCAAATCGCTCCGAATGTGAGATGCCTTTCCCTGCCGTCATCCAGTTTACTTCTCCGGGACGGATGATTTGTTCTACGCCAAGGCTATCTCGATGTGTTACTTGACCATCCAGCAAATAGGTCACCGTAGAAAGACCTATATGTGGATGCGGTAAAACATCCATCTCTGAAAGGTTGGCCGCAGCAACGCCCACCGGACCGGCATGATCCAGGAAAATAAACGGCCCCACCATTCGCCTTCTACGAAAAGGCAATATGCGCTTTACATTTAATCCGGTGCTGAGAGCAGCAGTTCGGGCATCTATAACCAATTGTGGCATATCATATAATTTTTTCAGACGGTTCTCTAAATTATCCCAAATTCATTTTAAAGGTACAATAGTTCCTTTATGCAAAACCTCTACCAAAGCACGATTATTTATGCATATTCTTCGATATTTAACTAGATAGTAAGAGGGTTTTTGACTGTAGTCATGCCTTTTCACTATACTTAAAGGAATGCTTTATTTCACCTGTTTTTGATGTCAGTATTATTATTCCGTTAAAGATACGCAATATTTTTTAAACCCGAATTCAGTAGTAAAGGTTTTGAAAAACCGTATAGTGCTGATTATGAGGGTTAATCCCGATGTACGAATCGTTTCAATGGTTTTTGTAAACCATTGATTACGAGTCGCAAATCGATTCCGTATTTTTCTAATTCGGAATTTGGGTTAAAATGAAAATGCAATTGCAGTAGTTACAAAGTAGTTGTTTTTGCTTGGTTTGTTATTAAAAATAAAAATTTCATCCTTGCTATTCAATCCACGACCTTCAATTCTCCAAACAATATTGTCTTGAATTTGGTAGTCACAATTTAATGAATATCCAAAGGTCTGAAAATTGTTTGTTGTATTTGTAGCAATAATAACCCCGCCTGCATCCTTGTAATATTCGCCTCTAATAGTAAAACTTACCTTATCCGTTGCATTTGCTTTAATCAATAATACTGGAGTGAGCCATGAATTGTATGATTTACTACCGTTACTTTTTTGTTCAGCTCCGAAATCAATACCTACCGTTATGCCAAATCTTTCATCAATTTGAAAAATACCATACAAGTTGTGAAAGTAGCGCATTTGTCTTAGGCTATCGGTCTTGTCGCTACCAACAAAAGAACTACTGTTGAGGGTAATTTTAGAATTTGGCTTGTAGGTAAGTTGATGACCAAAGGCAGGTAAACTATTACCATCTACCCGTTGAATGCGTTGCCATCCGTTTAAAACAAGTCCACTTAGGAGCCATTTTTCATCTGGAGAAGTGTAGGAAATTTTGGCACCGGTATTGAAGTACGGCGAGTTTTCAGCATATATCCCGCGAGTCAAAGTCCAGTTGTCTTTGCCGATAGCACTTTCAAATCCAATATGCGAAGGCATAACTCCGGCATCGATCCACAAGTTCTGTTTTTTGGAAATTTTCACGCCTACATTTGCCTCATAAATATTCTTCATTACCGTCGGTTCTGCAGCGTAATTGCTATTCATATAAGTACCCACAGCCACAGCTAAATTTGCTCTAGCCTTGTCTGTCTGATAGGCTGTTTTAATGAAACCCAGATTAACAGTAATCTCATTATGCCGATTGTGTGAATACATAAAATTAGGACGATTGTGGCTGTCGGGGTTTTCAAAATCATAACTGTAATAGGCTTCCAGATACCCTGAAACAGTGAAGCCATCGGAAATTTGCCCAAGAGGTTTAGTGTATTTTATATTTACGCCTTCCAACACTTCTTTTTTCACTTGTTGAATAATCCTTTGCCTTTCCGATTCGGACAAAGTGTTTTGTGCTTGTAGTGCAAAGCAAGATGCCGACAACAAGCCGATAATGGCTATTATTATCTGATTTTTATATGCAAGTTTCATTCTAATTATTTATTTTAATTGATCTAATGCCAAATTGAGTTTCAATACATTGATTTTTACAGGTCCAAACAGGTTAATCAATGGCTTTTCTGTATTAGAAGCAATAAGTTGTAGTAGGTTTTCTTCAGGTATTCCTCGGGTTTTTGCAATGCGTTTTATCTGGATTTTTGCAGCTGCGATTGAAATATGAGGGTCAAGCCCGCTACCACTTGCAGTAACCAAGTCAACAGGTATTTCTGCCTTTTTTACTTCAGGATTGTGTATTAAAAAGGTATCAATTCTTGCCTGGACTTGTTGTAAATATTCTTTATTTGAAGCGGCTTTGTTGCTGCCTCCTGAACCTGCGGCATTGTAATCTACCGCAGAAGGGCGTGACCAAAAGTATTTATCTTCATTAAAGGTTTGCCCAATGTTTAAATAGTATTTTTTACCATTGTGAACTACCGTTTCTCCTTTGCCATTGTTGGGCGCAAGTTGTGCAATGCCCCAAACAATAGTAGAGTAACCTACAACCAATAGAAGGATGCTTAAAATAGTTAGCTTAAAAGCCGATAAAAGTTCTTTTTTCATTTTTATTATTTTATGTTAGAAAATGTCAGTAAGAAGTTTCAGTAAGATGTTTACCGTTCACTCTCTTCTCACATAAATAGCGATACAACAATATCAATCACTTTGATTCCTAAAAACGGGACGATGACACCTCCCAAGCCATAAATTAAAAGATTTCTACGTAGCAATGCACTTGCGCCAATTGGTTTGTAAGAAACCCCTTTTAGGGCCAATGGGATCAACAACGGAATGATAATTGCATTAAAAATAATTGCTGATAAAATGGCGCTTTCAGGACTGTGTAGGTTCATGATATTTAGGCCTTGCAAAGCAGGTATTGCTGTAATAAACAGAGCCGGAATAATCGCGAAGTATTTAGCAACATCATTGGCGATGCTAAAGGTTGTTAGCGTACCTCTGGTCATAAGTAATTGTTTGCCGATTTCTACTACCTCAATTAATTTTGTTGGATCATTATCCAGGTCCACCATATTTCCAGCTTCTTTGGCTGCTTGTGTTCCGCTATTCATAGCAACACCGACGTCGGCTTGAGCTAATGCAGGAGCGTCGTTGGTGCCATCTCCCATCATTGCAACCAATCTTCCATCGGCTTGTTCTTTTTTAATGTATTCCATTTTATCCTCCGGTTTGGCTTCTGCGATGAAATCGTCAACTCCTGCTTTTTCGGCAATATATTTAGCGGTCAAAGGGTTATCACCAGTTACCATCACTGTTTTGATTCCCATCTTTCTCAGGCGTTCAAATCGCTCCTGAATGCCTGGTTTAATAATGTCTTGCAATTCAACTACTCCTAGTACTTTTTCGTTTTCAGAAACCACTAAAGGTGTTCCGCCATTACTTGAAATTTGTATAACCCAATCGGAAACTTCTTTAGGAAAAGTATTTCCGGCTTTCTCCACCAAATTTTTAATGGCATCTGAAGCGCCTTTTCGAATTCGTGTGTTTTCAAAGTCAACTCCTGAGCTTCTTGTTTCTGCGGTGAATTTTATATTAGTTAGTGAGCTGTATGAAGTGAGGTGAGAAATGGATTTTTTTATTTCACCCTTTACATCTAAATTCTCACTTAATTCGACGATCGATTTTCCTTCGGGCGTTTCATCGGCCATTGAGCTTAAAGCAACGGATTTAATAAAATGTATTTCATCAACACCATTCACCGGGTAAAATTTAGTGGCTTTTCTGTTCCCAATGGTGATGGTTCCTGTTTTATCTAAAAGCAACACATCAATATCTCCGGCAGTTTCAACTGCTTTACCACTTTTTGTAATCACATTAGCACGCAATGCTCTATCCATTCCGGCGATTCCTATGGCAGAAAGCAGTCCTCCAATAGTCGTCGGAATTAAACAAACGAATAAAGAAATAAAAGCTGCGATTGTAATAGGTGTATTGGCATAATCGGCAAATGGTTTTAAAGTAACACAAACAATGATAAATACTAAAGTAAAGCCTGCCAACAATATAGTTAGAGCAATTTCATTGGGAGTTTTTTGACGGCTTGCTCCTTCCACTAAAGCAATCATTTTATCCAAAAAACTTTCACCCGGTTGGGTAGTAACCATCACTATTATTTTGTCTGATAAAACTTTTGTTCCACCGGTAACAGATGACTTGTCACCACCGGCTTCACGAATTACAGGTGCGCTTTCACCGGTTATGGCACTTTCGTCGATGGTTGCCAATCCTTCAATTATTTCTCCATCAGTAGGAATAACATCGCCTGCTTCACACAAGAAAACATCTCCCTTTTTAAGTTGGTTGGAAGCGAGTAGAGAAAGGTCAGAAGATTGTAATTCTGCAAGACTTCTAACTGCTAACTTCTCACTACTTACTAATTTAGCAGGCGTCTCTTCTCTTGTTTTTCTCAAGCTTTCTGCTTGTGCCTTTCCTCGTGCTTCAGCAATGGCTTCTGCAAAATTTGCAAATAACACAGTTAGAAAGAGAATGATAGTTACTATTAAATTGTAAGTTAATCCACCTTGATTTTCTTGACCAAAAGCTACACTGGTGCTTACAAAGAACATAACCACAGTACCAACCCACACCAAAAACATCACAGGGTTTTTAATGGCTTCTTTTGGATTAAGTTTGATGAACGACTGTTTTAAGGCTTCATTTATCAGAGTGGGTTCAAATAATTTGTTTTTATTCTGATTCATTTTTATTTCTATTTTTTGTTATTATTTTGGGTAAGAGCTTTTCAGTAAAAAGTAAGAAGTTCACTTTTCACATCTCACCACTAAAAACTAAAGTATTCTGCAATTGGACCCAGTGTTAATGCTGGAAAAAATGATAATGCTGATATTATTGCTATAACTGCGAAGATCATTATACCAAAAGTCGCTGTGTCTGTTTTTAATGTTCCGGCACTTTCAGGAATGAATTTCTTTTCAGCCAATAGCCCGGCAATAGCCACCGGCCCGACAATGGGGATAAAGCGACCCAGCAACAATACTATTCCTGTTGAAATGTTCCACCAGGGTGTATTATCTCCTAATCCTTCAAAACCACTACCATTATTGGCTGCTGACGAAGTGTATTCATATAACATTTGGCTGAATCCATGAAAGCCGGGATTGCTTATTGCCGATGATCCAACGGATGGAAATGCTGCTGCCAATGCCGTACCAACTAAAATGATAAAAGGATGTGCTAATGCAACAATCATTGCTATTTTCATTTCCCGGGCTTCTATTTTTTTCCCCATAAATTCCGGAGTCCTTCCTACCATCAAACCACTGATAAATACTGCAAGAATGATCATGATGAAGATGTTCAATATGCCTGCGCCGACACCACCATAAAATGAATTGATCATCATCGCCAACATTTCATTCATGCCGGACAAAGGCATTGAGCTATCGTGCATAGAGTTGATTGATCCTGTGGAAATGACAGTTGTAACAATACTCCAAAATCCCGACGCTGCAGCACCAATCCTCATTTCTTTTCCCTCCATAGCTCCAAGAGACGTATCTATTTCCATCTTGCTAATTGCAGGGTTGCCACTTATCTCCATTACAATGTTAGGTATAGCGAGTAGTAAAAAGCCTACTGTCATCACACTATAAACCATCAATGCAAATTTCTTTCTCCTAATAAAAAATCCAAATGCAAAGACCATTGCCATGGGTATAATAAACTGAGCAAACATTTCTGCCATGTTAGTTAAGTACGTCGGGTTCTCTAATGGATGTGCACCATTAGCCCCAAAAAATCCACCCCCGTTTGTACCTACGTGTTTAATAGGAACAAAGGCGGCGACCGGCCCTCTTGAAACTTGCACGGTATCACCTTGTAAATTGACGATTGTATCTTTCCCTTCAAAGGTCATCGGTGTGCCTTCAAATACAAGTATTGCGGCGATAAGTATAGAAATAGGCAACAATATCCTGGTACATGATTTGACAAAAAAGTCATAAAAGTTGCCCAATTGAGTTGTTGACTTTTCTTTAAATGCTTTGAAAATAACTACAGCGGCAGCCATCCCCACCCCCGCAGTAACAAATTGTAAAAACATCAACCACAACTGTCCTAAATAACTAATTCCGGTTTCACCAGAATAGTGCTGTAAATTACAATTTACCAAAAATGAAATGGTCGTATTAAATGCTAAATCGGCTGACTGACTGGGGTTGTTATCGGGGTTTAATGGCAACCAACTCATATTCATAAGTATGAACATACTCATTAAAAACCACAACAAATTGATGGTAAGTAAAGCCATTAAATGTTGTTTCCAGGTCATTTCATTTTTTGTATTGATACCAGATAGTTTAAATAACAATCGTTCTACTGGATTAAATACCGGGTCCAGCAGAGTCCGCTCTCCGGCATATACCTTTGCCATATATTTCCCTAAGGGAATTGCTAATAGCAAAGTAATAGTAAACATGGCTATAATGCCTAGTATTTCTGTATTCATATTTTTTTATTTAAGCGATGGTCGTTTTTTAGGTAAGAAGTTCACCTCTCACCTTTCATTAAATTAAAACTTTTCAGGTTTTAGCAATACATAGATGATATATGCGAAAAGAGCAATTGCGATAATAAATAATGCTATCATAAGAGTTATATTTTTTCGAACCAGTTAATCATTTTGTAAAATAGAACAAACAGTAATACGCCTGTTACTATGAGGATTGTTGCTATCATACTCCTATTGTATTTACTTGTTTATAATATTCACGCTGTAAATTCTTTGAGAATAAACTTTTTATGTTGCAATGGTGTGTTTCCATAAAAGAGGTAACAGAGTAAATAAATACGTTAAAAATTACATTTTGAACTTCTTTATTGCCTGTAGTAAATAATTTTTCAGCCACTTGGATACACCGTTTTGCTCTGTGAATATTACCACATAAAATGAATGATTTGGTGACATCAGCAAAGCGTTGTGCTTGTTGATAGATATTCTTTTTTTCTTCCCTTTTCATTTTTTACTTTTTAGGTTGTGCCATACTTGTTTCAATTACCATTCCAATTAATTACAAAAGTCCGGAAAGCCTTGATGGTGCAATGGTTGAAATAAAATATAGCTTGTGCCAAAACAAAAAACCCTTGCATTTTGAAAGGGTATATCATAGCGTTTTGAAAGGGTGTTGTTGAACCATTTATGAATTAAGGAACATTAAGGACAATACTTTCGCTTAGTTGAACCATTTAGGAGTTTAGGAGCATTAAGGACAATACATTTTGCTTAGTTGAACCATTTAGGAGATAAGGAGCATTGAGGATAAGACTTTCGTTTAGTTGAACCATTTAGGAGTTAAGGAACATTAAGGATAATATATTTTGCTTAGTTGAACCATTTAGGAGTTAAGGAGCATTAAGGACAAGGCTTTCGCTTAGTTGAACCATTAAGGAATTAAGGAGCATTAAGGATAATACATTTCGCTTAATTGAACCATTTAGGAGTTAAGGAGCATTAAGGGGGAGTAATAATATATACAGTTTTATGAAGGTATATATTAATCCGGTAAATTTCTGAAATATTCATTCACGAAGGGTCTCATGGATTTTGTTATATTATCTGTAAAGAAATTGATTAATAGGCCCTGTGGTTTTTTCAACAGTTTCATGTACGTCAATAATTGTGCTTCATGGACAGGCAAAATGGTTTCTACGGCCTTTAGTTCGACTACAATACAATCATTAATTAATAAGTCAACGCGTAAATCAATATTCATTTCCAAATTATCATAAATAACTGGAACAAACATTTGTTGATTGACCTTGTATCCGTTTTTTTCTAACTCATATTTCAAGCATTTTTCATAAACACTTTCCAACAAACCCGGACCTAGTTCTCTATGCACTTTTATGGCTAATCCAATTATTTCATAGCTTAATTTCGTAACTGATTTTTTTGTTTCCATATTTTAACCGGTTTGTTTATAAAATAAAAAACTAAAAACTAAAAACTAAAAGATTGGACATAATATTCTTCATTCCTGAATAGTTGGTTCTATTCCAATCTATATTCACTCAATTTTCTATAAAGCGTAGTGAGTGCAATACCTAAAAGTTCAGCGGTTTTCGTTTTGTTTCCATTGGTATAATTCAATACTTTTTGAATATGGGCTTTCTCAACCGCTGCTAATTCAAAAGAGGAAAGCCTTCCTTTCGATGTAGGGAGAGAGTCGGTTGAAGAAAAGCTTTGTAATTCGAAGGGTAAGCTATTCATGTCCAATTCGTTTGTGTCACTTAAAATTACACTCCGTTCAATTACGTTTCTCAATTCACGGATATTCCCTTTCCAGGAGTGTTGTTTAAGTGCCTCCAAATATTCTTTAGAAAGACTTTTACTTGTAGTTCTTTTGAAAAGAAAATAATAGGCTAAGTCTTCGATATCCATTATTCGCTCTCTTAGAGGAGGCAACTCAATATGAAAAATTGCAATTCTATAAAACAAATCTTCTCTAAAGGCTCCCTTTTCAACCTCTTGCTCTAATTCTTTATTTGTAGCTGCAATAATGCGGACATTTACTTTGGTAGGCTTGCTGTCACCAACTTTTAAAAATTCACCATTTTCTAAAACTCGCAACAATTTTGCTTGTAAATCCAATGGCATTTCACCCATTTCATCCAAAAAAACGGTTCCATTATTGGCTTCTTCAAAAATTCCTTTACTATCTTTTATTGCTCCGGTGAAAGCTCCGGCTTTGTGTCCAAACAACTCATTTTCTAAAAGTTCTTTGCTAAAGGCAGAGCAGTTCACGGCAATAAAATTTTGTTTGCTTCTATTACTTGCGCTGTGAATAGCATGAGCAAAAACTTCCTTTCCCGTACCTGTCTCACCTGTGAGCAATACCGTGGTATCTGTCATTGCTACTTTTTTCGCTAATTCAATTACTTTTTGAAAAGCCTTTGATTTACCGACTATTTTTTCAAAAGAATATTTTTCTCCTAACTGTTTCTCCAGCTGCATTATTCTCTTTGCTAACGTCGATTTTTCAATTGCACGGAAGAGTAAGGGAATAATTTTATTGTTGTCGTCTCCTTTAGTTATATAATCAAATGCGCCATTTTTTATAGCCTGAACGCCATCGGGAATATTGCCATAAGCTGTAAGTAAAATGATTTCTACAGTCGGATATTGATCTTTTATTATTTTGGTGGCATCTACTCCATTTCCATCAGGCAACTTAACATCACATAGTACGACGTCAATTTCATGTAATTGTAATTTTTTTAAACCCGACTTTATATCTCCGGCTTGGAAGACTTCAAACCCCTCCAAGCTTATTATTTTGGCCAGCAATGACCTGAGTTTTTCTTCGTCGTCTATGATTAAAATTTTGTTCATAATTATTTTTGTTCAATGTAACAAAGTTACATCAATTGTAAACAAATATTATACCGAATGGATATATATGATTGGTCCTAAATATAGTTTAAAGGTGCGGTCTTTTCAATGGATTTTAAAGGATTCTATTCTTCCCTTTTTGTTGAAGCGCCAGCTCAGCAGCTTTTAATCTTTCAGGTGAGCCGGTTTCTAACCAAACTGTTCCCTCCGGTGTTGTGTAACTCCCTATTTGGAGATGTTGAGACGCCTCCAAGTATGCGGGAATAATCGGAAAAGGTCTGTTGCCATTATTCTTTTGAAAATATCTAATTAACTCCAAATCAATCAGGTGAATGCCGCTAAATGCCCACATTCTACTGTCTTCGTTAACCGATCCTATCGATTCCCCCGTTTTACAATTCATCCAACCTGTTAAAAGGTTGTCTTCTGAAAAGGCTAATTTGCGGGAGCTATCCCGATTCTGAACAATTAATGTTGCTCGACGGTCTGAATGGTTGTGATCTTGATACAATGAAGCAAGGGAAAGGTCAGTAAGAATATCTGTATTAAATATTAATATACTCCTCTCTTCCTTCATCAAGGGCAAGGCATGAACCAGTGCACCACCCGTGTCTTTCAGTTCCGCTGTTTCATCAGAAATTACCACAGGAACGGGATACTGCTTGCCTTCGATATACTCTTTTAGCACATCTCCATGATGATACACATTGACGAGGATATAACCTATTCCTTGTCGAACGAGGTAGTCTATGGCGTGATCAATCAAGGGCTTCCCTGCACATCGGACGAGAGCCTTGGGAAGGTTATCCGTCAATGGTTTCAATCTCGTGCCTAAGCCGGCAGCAAGGATAATGGCTTGCATTTCTTTATTTCTTAGGCTTAGTAGGAGCTTTTTTAGCGGAGGTTGCAGCGGTTTTTGTTGTCTTAGCTTTTGATGCTGTGCTTTTCTTTGCCGGAGCTTTTTTCTTTTTATCAAATGCTCCGGGAACTTGTTTTTCAATTATAGACTGAACTTCCTCCAAAGAAATTTCTGCAAGCTCCTCCGATGTAAAGTTGTTACCCTCTTTGTTTTTACCCAACTTGAGCATGCTCTTACCAAATCGGATAAATGGTCCCCAACGGCCATTTTCGATGGCTATTTTATCGGATGCCCATTGCCTTATATATCGATTGGATTCTTTGTCTATCTTGGCTACAATGAGTTCATTCATTTCTTCTTGAGTGAGCAGTTGGAAATTATACCTACGCGGAACGTTGATATAAAGGTCATTCCACTTGATAAAGGGGCCGAATCGACCTGAACCTTTGGTTATCGGGAGGCCATTATAACTGCCTACCGGTGCGTCTGCAGCTTGTTTCTGTTGAATGATTTCAATCGCTCTATCCAATTCGAGTGTAAAAGGATCTTCGCCTTTAGGCAAGCTGACGAATTGATCATTCACCTTGATATAGGGGCCAAAGCGACCTACGCTGACGGTGATGGTTTCGCCATTGAATTCGCCAAGGTCTTTTGGTAAGGCGAATAGGATCAAAGCTTCGTCCAATTCAATTGTTTCGAGAGATTGGTTGGGTCGGAGATTAGCGTATTGTGGCTTTTCTTCTTCCGTCAGCTCCTCTGTTTTGCCTATCTGAACGATGGGTTTGCCATAGCGGCTAAGCCGGACTAAAACAGTCTTTCCGGATACGGGATCCTTGCCGAGAATACGTTCGCCGGTAGCTCTGGCAGCGGAGTCTTTGGTTTGTTCGACGGTTTTATGGAATGGGAAATAAAAGCTGTTAAGCATGTTGTCCCATTTTAGGTTTCCTTCGGCAATTTCATCGAATTCTTTTTCTATTTCTGCCGTAAAATGGTAGTCCATGATTTGAGCAAAGTGCTCTATTAAAAAGTCGGTGACAAGCATACCCATATCAGTCGGGAAGAGTTGATTTTTGGCGCTTCCGGCATTTTCGGATAGCATGGCGGAGGATATTTTATCTGATTTTAATTTCAGTACCTGATAATTACGTTTTACGCCTTCTCTGGATTCTTTGACGACGTATCCTCTATTTTCTTCCATTATTTTTGAAATCGTCGGAGCATACGTTGAAGGGCGGCCTATTCCGAGTTCTTCCATTTTTTTAACCAAACTGGCTTCTGTATATCTGGCAGGAGGCTTTGAAAACTTTTGTGTTGCCGTCATCTCATCTAAAGTTAGTTTCTGACCTTTTGTGAGCGGAGGCAGCAATGTGTTAAGTGTGTCGTCTTCTTCGTCATCGACCGATTCAAAGTAAACTCTCAAGAAGCCATCGAATTTAACGATTTCACCGGATGCCTTCAAGGGATGGTTGGGGTGAGCGGCAATGGCAATATCTACTTCTGTCTTTTCGAGGACGGCATTAGCCATCTGTGATGCTATCGTTCGTTTCCATATCAGCTCATATAAGCGTTCTTGGTCTTTATCTCCGACCTGAACGTTTTTGTTGGTGATATAAGAGGGACGGATTGCTTCGTGAGCTTCTTGGGCGGACGAATTTTTGGTTTTGTATCTTCTGGTATGCAGATAATTAGCGCCAAAGGTGTTGGTAATATTATCCGCAATTTCGGACAAAGCGGTTTCACTAAGGTTGGTCGAGTCGGTACGCATGTAGGTAATGAGTCCGGATTCATACAGCTTTTGCGCTGCTATCATAGTCCGTTTGACAGAAAATCCCAATTTGCGGCTGGCTTCTTGTTGTAAGGTAGAAGTAGTAAATGGTGGTGCCGGCTTACGGCTACCGGGTTTGACAGTAATGTCTTGAACTTGATAGCTTGTGCCTATACATTTCTGTAAAAAGTCTTGTGCATCTTTCTCATATTTAAACTTTTGGTCGGATTCGCCTATGAGAAGGACGGTTTTTTCATTTTCTAAAGTGATAGGAAATTGAGCTTTTATGCGAAAGAAGGTCTCTACATCGAAATTGTTGATTTCTCTTTCTTTATCCACTACCAGTCTCACTGCGACGGACTGTACGCGACCTGCTGAGAGGGAAGCTTTGATTTTACGCCAAAGCACTTCAGACAATTCAAATCCTACCAAACGATCTAATATACGCCTTGCTTGTTGGGCATTGACGAGATCCAAGTCAAGTTTACGCGGATTGGAAACTGCACTTTGAATGGCAGATTTGGTGATTTCTCTAAATACAATTCTACTTGTTGTACGTGGATCGAGTCCCAGTACTTCACACAAATGCCAACTAATTGCTTCCCCTTCGCGGTCCTCATCCGTTGCCAACCATACTTCGTCAGACTTCTTACTAATATCCTTCAAGTCACGGACGACCTTGGTCTTGTCGGGCGTAATGACATAATGAGGCTTAAAGTTGTTGTCGATATCTATCGCCTGATTGCCTTTTTCTAAGTCCCTGACGTGTCCAAAGCTGGAACGAACAATGAAATCTTTACCTAAAAACTTTTCAATTGTTTTTGCCTTTGCAGGGGATTCTACGATTAATAATTTTTGACCCATAGAAGTTGTGTCATTTTACAAAATGAAATAATTATACAACTGTATAATCTTATTGATTTACACATCAAACAGAATATCAGCCTGTTATAAAAAACAAATTGACCACTTTCGGTCGTTATGCCTTATTTTATCGTGCGAAAATCAATGCAAACATAAAACAAGTAATTTGGAAATGTGAAAAAACATAATCACATTTCTCAAAAAATAACGCAGATGCATTTATTTTTACAATCAGAAATGGGTATTTTAGATTTTTTTAGAAGACAGAAAGATAACGACAACGAAATGAAATATTTGATTGCCGGATTGGGAAATATGGGTGCAGAATATGATGGAACCCGACACAATGTAGGATTCAGTGTATTGGATAAAATCACTTCTGACGCCGACATCACCTATAAGCACGAAACCTTAGGAGATATCGCTATTGTCAAGCATAAAGGGCGTTCCTTTCACCTTCTCAAGCCGTCCACTTTTATGAATTTAAGTGGCAAAGCTATTCGGTATTGGATGAATAAACTATCTATTCCACAGGATAGAATACTTGTAATAACAGATGACCTGAACATCCCTTTCGGCAGCATTCGAATTAGGCCTAATGGGTCTGATGGTGGCCACAATGGACTAAAAAACATTAATGAGGTGCTCGGCAATCAAGGCTATGCGAGGATGCGTATCGGTATCAGTGCTGACTTCTCTCGGGGAAGACAAGTAGATTATGTGCTGGGTAGATGGAGTCGAGAGGAGTCGGAAAAGCTCCCGGAGATATTACAACATGCCGCCAAAGCAGCCTTTGCCTTTGGTACCATTGGTATTACAGAAACAATGAATCAATATACTCGCAGGTAATGGGTTTTGGAGGATATAAATATTAACTTAACAGTAAGCATTTTAGGTGCGTCCTTCATAATCAGTGCTCTTCGGATTTGAAAAGCTTCGATTGCTGAATTTTGGTTTAAGCAGGAGTCTATTAGGCAAATATTAAAGAAATATTTACACTTACCCAAAAAACAAAGGCTTACCTTTACCGTCTAATTTAAAAAATATACGATGCCATTAGATCAAGTTGATGTGGATAATATACAGCCGGAGGAAAAGGAGATGACTTTTTTTGAACATCTTGAGGCGTTGCGTTGGCATATCATCAGAGCATTCGTAGGGATAGCTATAGTAGCGGTTTTTATCTTTTTTCAGAAGGATTTTATATTTAAGACCGTAATCTTTGGTCCTAGAAATCCCGATTTTTTTACATACCGGCTATTTTGTTCTTTTGGAGAGATGATGTGTATCCAGCCTACTCACTTTGAGGTTATCACGAGAGATTTGGCTGAAAAGTTTACTTCTCACCTCACTGTATCTTTAATCTTGGGGCTCATTGTCGCTTTTCCGTATGTGTTTTGGGAATTTTGGAGATTTGTAAAGCCGGGATTATACAGCAATGAAAAGAAGTCAGCGCGTGGGATTGTATTAATCTGTTCTGTATTATTCGTGGCGGGAGTGTTATTTGGATATTATTTCATTGCACCCTTTGCGTTGTCTTTCTTAGCCGGATATGAGTTGGCCGATACACTGGCTACTCCAACACTCAATTCCTACATAAATTATATGATAATGTTTACTCTTCCGGTCGGAATAGTATTTGAGATGCCGGTTGTTTCCTTTTTTCTCACCAGAGTAGGCATTCTTACTCCGAGGATGATGCGCACCGGGCGGCGATATGCTGTCATTATCATCTTGATTGTGGCTGCGATACTGACGCCTTCTCCAGATGTTATTTCACAAATGATTCTCGCTACACCGCTATATGTATTATACGAGATGAGTATTGCTGTATCCGCGCGGGTGAGTAAGAAGCTTGAAAAGGAAAGGAAAATAGAAGAAGCAGATTTAGAAGCGAGGGAAAAAGCAATCCTGGAAAGGCAGAAGATGATTGAATAATTCCTTTAATTTGCAGAAAAAAAGATAGAAATGGAGCGATATTCTTCCAATGCCACCCTATTTTTCGTAGTATTTTTACCCGTTTTTATATGGGTATTATTATTACTGATGACAATGGGTGTCTTTTTAGGGCCGGTAATGGACGAATCCGTTATTTTTTCCTTGACTACTAAGATTGTTGTTGTCTGTCTGTTTTTAGTTGTCTCAATAATAATAGTTCTTTTTGCATTTAAACTCAAGCGGTTGGAAGCTGATTCTGAAAAGTTGTATATATCCAACTATTTTAAGCACACGATGATGCCAATTGAAAACGTTAGAAATGTCATCATTACCGATTTTATCTTGATGCGGATTGTCACCATTCAATTTACCCAAAAAAGTATTTGGGGCAATACAATCAAAATATTGGAGCGAGAAGATATGTTTCAAAAATACTGTGAAGCGCATGGTATTCCACTTTTAACTCAAACACAGCGTTAGAAAATGCTGAATCATAGATCCAAGCAGTCATATAATCAGACAATACCGCTTATCAAAACGATTATGGATGATTTCGAGATTTCTGAAGGAAAAAAGTCTATTTCCCAATGGCATAATTTAGGATTGAATCCAGGTCAACGTTATTATTAATAAGTTCTATAGCCCGCTTTACCTTCCAGGGTGTATTTAGGTTGATTTTTACTTCTATTTTACTTATTTTAATAACGCTGCCATAAGTATCTAATGAAGTGCTTATGAGGGGGATGTGATTGCGTTCAATATATTGGATACTCCTTGAATTAATAGTGCCTTCTCCGGTGGCAACAATTCCGGTTAATGGTGACTGTTGTATTCCGGCTATCCTTGAAATGCGTTCTAACTTATCTATCGCCTCATTGACACGTCCGGTACTAACAACCAAAAGGAGGCCTTTATCTGACCGGAGTTGCTCAACATCCATCAACGAGCCGGCCAGAATATCTTCTACCTTGTTGTTGAGCATGTCATTGTTGTACAACACCTCGCCGCCGATGGCGTCCAAAATTGACTTCATGATGGGGTAGCCGAGTGTCTTGTCATAGGGCATCAATCCGAGCAGGGGTAGATTGAACTTGGTTAGGGCTTTGCCGAGGTAGTGATTTATTTTATCTATCTTATTTTCTTCTACTTTATTGACGATGACGCCAATGATGTCCAAGTTTTTTTCCCGAAATAAAGAAAGGCACATGTTTAGGCGGTCGATGGTTTTTCCGATGCCGCCATCAACAACCATAATTACGCCTGCATTGACCAAGGAGGCGACGTCGGCGTTACTCAGGTTGACAATACTGCCTACGCCGGGGTGTCCGGTGCCTTCATATATTGTCAACTCATGTTCTTGTTGCAGAACGTTCTGGGCAAATTTAATCTTGTCACTAAAGTTAAACCCTGCCGGATTGTCCAAAAAAGAAGTCGTAGCGCCGGAACCAAGGATGACAGGGCTATGGATTTCCGGTCGGATAGGGAACCGGATTAAATCGGCAAATAATATCGTGTCTTTGTCCACTACGAGGTCATGAAAGCTTAATGATTGCTGGCCAACCGGTTTGCAATAACCTACGTTCAGACCTCTGTTGATAAATGCTGCTACAAGGCCAAGGGTGGAAGTTGTCTTTCCAATGTGCTGATTGGTGGCAGCAACATAAATATTTTTGTATATGGGACGTGTCATTATCTTCAAATCTTAATAAGCCGATGTGGCTGATGTTTTTTAAAAGTGCCACAAGATAAAACAAAAAACAGATAAAAAGGAGTAAGAAACAATATAATCAATTACAACACGACCCGGAATTATATTTGGTAATTATAATATATATAAATAATATATTTGTCGCAAATGCCATTAAATAAAATGATTACATCATGGAAATGAGTCAAAGTTTGCAATTCGTTTTTTTATTTTTTAAAAATGTTGTACCTTTGTGCGGAATTTGAGGAACGTGAGGGTAATTAACATCTTATTTGTTTTTATAACACTGGTCTTTGGGGGTCAACTGTCAGCTCAAAATCCTTTCGAGGTGCGGCAAACACCACACCTTGCGGCGCGAGATACCCTCAAAGAGAATAAATCACCGGAAGAAAGCATTGACCACAGCAATCCATTTGAAATAAAGCATGTGCCGGCGAATTATGCCATCCGAGATACATTATTGGTAAAAAAGCCAATTCCTATCACCAGTAAAAAGACGGCAAATCCAAATTTTCTATTTGTTACGATATCTATTTTGCTCCTTTTCCTAACAATGTTGGTTGTCCTGAATAGGAGTTTACTTGCCAATATTTACCGAGCAATACTTAGCGACACCTTTTTGAAGAGTGTATATCGCTTTCAGAACAATAGTCAGACCTTATCGTATGGTTTGTTTTATCTGTTTTTTATCCTCAATGCGGGCTTGTTTCTCTTTTTACTATTAAAACAAATGAAAGTTGATTATTTTTCGTCAGACCCTATTTTGTTTTTTGTATGTGTGGGAATAATAGCCTCAGTGTATCTGGTGCGTCATCTGGTATTAAAAATAATTGGCGTTATATTTCCGGTAACCAAGGAGGTAGGATATTTTAATTTTACAATTTTAGCATTCAACATATTTTTAGGAATAGCACTTCTCCCTATCAATGGATTAATATCCTTTTCGGGGGATTACATAGCGACGTTGTGCTTGTATATAGGCGTAATTATTTTCGTTATATTATACAGTATCAGGCAATTAAGAGGCATGTTGTTGGCAGCGAATTTTTTAACGTACCAAAAGTTTCATTTTATTATTTACCTTTGCACCGTCGAAATAGCTCCTGTAATAATACTTGCCAAACTAATCTTTACATCAATCGGGAATTCTATTTAATAAAAACATGGAAAGTATAAATATATGACAACAAAAATTTCTACATCTGCAAAGCCGACTTCTCTGAAAAGAGTTAATAGTATATTAGTGTCTCAGCCACCACCACCGGCTAACACCAAAAATGCCTTTAACGACTTAGAGACTAAGTATGGTCTTAAGGTAGATTACCGGGCGTTCAATCACGTAGAAGGCGTTTCGGAAAAAGATTTTAGGAAGGAAAGAATTAGGCCGGATGAGTACAATTGTGTCATTTTTAACAGTAAATATGGTATCGAGAACTTCTTCCGTATTGCAGAAGAAATGAGGGTTAAGATCTCTCCGGATACCAAGTATTTTTGCCTCACCGAATCAGTAGCCAATTACTTACAAAAGTTTATCCACTACCGTAAAAGAAAGGTTTTTGTTGGAACGAAGACTATGCAAGATATTGCAACGGCTTTGATGAAGCACAAGAACGAAACCTTTTTAGTACCTATTTCTAATCTTGGAAATAAGCAGGTTACAGAATGGTTGGTTCAATCAAAGTTGAAGTTTCAAGAAGCAGAGATGTATCGTACTGTTAGCAGTGATTTGTCTGATTTGAGTGACATCAAATACGACATGTTGGCATTTTTTAGCCCACAAAGCCTAAGCAGTCTTTTCGAAAATTTCCCTGATTTTGTTCAGGAAGAAACTAGAATAGCCGCTTTCGGAAAAAGTACGTGTCAATCCGTATTAGACTATAAGCTGAGACTCGATGTTGCCGCACCTCAGCCCGACGCGCCCTCCATGCCGGGAGCTATTGAAAAGTACCTTGTGAATAGCAATAAATAATTGGTACGGTTGTTTGAATAATTTTGATGTTTTCTCATTAAAAGATAAAGAAGACTTTCTGCCGGGGATGGAGGCATGGTTGCCCCTTGCTCCGCCCGGCAGATTTCCAATCCCGCATAAAGACGTCATCTATCGCTCCTCTGCTGTTGCCATCGTGCTATTTCCGGTAAACGATACATTGAATACGCTGGTCTTGATTAGAACCCACAACGAGCAGGATCAACACAGTGGTCAGATTAGTTTTCCGGGAGGCAAAGCAGAATCATCCGATCCGGACATCGTATTTACGGCACTCAGAGAGCTCGAAGAAGAAACTGGCATTGCACTCAGTCGCGATAACTTTATAGGCCGGATGACACGACTTGCTATTCCTATAAGTCGATTTGAAGTCGATCCTATATTGTTTTATGTTGACGTCCTTCCTGAAATTTCTCTTTCACAAGACGAAGCAAAAGCGTTTTATATATTGCCCTTGAATACAATTCCATGGCATCATATCCCAACCATGGATATTCATCAACACGGTGTCATCTTAAAAGATATTCCATATCTCACCATGATACACAATGTCCCATTGTGGGGTGCAACCGCCATGATGCTTGCAGAACTAGAAGGCTGGATACAAAGAGTTCAAAATATTTAAATAGTTTGAGTTTACGACAAATTGTATCTGATTCAATATTCCTTCAAAAAAAGCTTAACAGGATTATTATTTGTACTTTTGCCGGCGTAAGTTTGTTTTATTACATTTTTTCAACTTAATACTTATTATCATGTCCACGACAGTTTCCAGTGGTATATTTCATGTAGTAACGGAGGATATAATCGATGTATTATCGAAAGATAGTGAAATTCTCGAAAGGTGGAATAACCTGACTCCAATTCAGCGCAACGAATGGATTTGTTGGGTTACCATTGTAAAGAAAGAAGAAACTCGTACGAAACACCTTAAACGAATGATGTCGGACTTGAAGGGGGGAAAGAAACAGCCCTGCTGTTGGCCTGGATGCCCGCATAGACGGCCAGAAGCTAAAAAGTGGTTTCCTGATTTAAAAAAAGAAGTGCCGGATTAGACGCATTATCTTTTTGGTATGGGTTGCCCTCTTTAGATGCCCAACGCCGCTGCTTTTGCCTTAATCTGTGCCCTAAAAGCGGACATAGGCACACTCAAACTGCCTCCGGGATCACTTTTGTCACCTCGCTTACCCGCTTCTGCCCGCAGTTCATCATGACCGACAACGTTATCCAAGTCAAACGTTTTATTCTTTGTCTTGGCCCATAAAATAAAGTTAATCAAGGCGGCTTCTTGTGCTTTGGTAAAGGACTGGTATTTGCCGGATACAATATATCCCTCTGCCTTATTCACTTCTCTAAAAGGACCGACGGTGGAGTTTTTACCCCAATTGCATACTTCCATTCCGGCAAACTTATTAGAGACATTGGTAAATTCTTTCCATTTGCTCACGCCGGAATGATTTCCCCAGTTTTTAAAAATATCAAAGTTCTTAGGGGTATATATTATACCGTTTTCATCCATCACCATACATCCATAGCCTTTACTTTTTAGATAGGCAACCACATTTTTAGCTGCGTTGGCCGACCTGCCACTTTCGGTACTATGAATCGTCAATCCTTTGAATTTACTGGAAGGAGTAACATAATTTCCCCTATTTTTAAATTCAATATTATTCAGGACAACAATCGTCGGCTCAACGACAACGGGCTCCCCTGTATTGTCATTATGGCCGGTATCCGGGTTGTCGATGGGGTTGGGCTGGACTTCAATAGAAATTTGAAATTTATCAGCCTCCTTGGCAGTTATCGGCCCCCATTTTCCATCAACAAGGAGATTAGAACCTTTTTTGTTCATCGCTTCCTGAGTCCGCTTTATTAGTGTTTCTATTTTCATGGGTTATATTTTTGATTATTTGTAATCCGGTTGTGTAAAATTAAATGGGCTAATAAGGAATGTAAGGATAAGAGTAATGGAATTAATTAGGAAGTTATATTCCCCATAAAATTATAACAAAGTATTGAAATATCTTCCAATAAGGATCATTTTTTTTACAAATTAAACAATGTATTGTGCTATTATAGGTTTACACCGTATTCCTATTAAAGGCAAAGAGTTGTCTTTTAGAAATAAATTGCTAATATTTTGCCTGGCGGCACCCCGGATCGTTGCGTCTAACAAAACTTTATTTGTTTTCTGAAAAAAAATAATAGAAAAACTTGTGGATAGTAATTTTTTATCTACATTTGCACCCGAATACAGAAAAACAATGTTCAAGTTAATTATTATTTCTTCTATTATTATTACGGGTGTGATTTCACATTCCGGGGAGGAATAATTTTGATGTAATCTGAAAGATATATTTAAAAGCCTCCCGAGAAATCAGGAGGCTTTTTTTATGAATATAAATTAGAAAGAAACAAAATGAATTTTTATAACAATACTATTATTATCAGCATTATTATTAGCTCGCCACCGTGAGAAATGCTGCTGTATGCCAAATTGTAAGCCTTTCTCATTTCGGGAAAGGCTTTTTTTATTTCCTTAAAAATCAATTCAAATATTACAATGAATTCAAACAACAAAACAGACTTTTTTTTGGTACAAGAACCTTTAAAACAACTCCATTTAGTCTCATGAAAAAATTAAACAAATACAGCAAAACCATCACACAAGATGAAACCCAACCTGCGGCACAAGCCATGCTTTACGCAATAGGCTTAACCGAAAATGATATGCAAAAAGCACAAGTGGGAATTGTGAGCATGGGTTACGAAGGAAATCCTTGCAATATGCACCTCAACGGTTTGGCGAAAGAAGTAAAATCCGGAGTGCAGCAAGAAGATTTGGTAGGATTAATATTTAACACCATTGGAGTGAGTGATGGCATTTCAAATGGAACTGACGGAATGCGTTTTTCTTTGGTGTCCAGAGATGTGATTGCCGATTCCATAGAAACTGTGGTGAGTGCCCAATGGTACGATGCAGTATTGGCTGTAGTAGGGTGCGATAAAAATATGCCCGGCTCAATCATCGCTATGGGACGACTCAATCGTCCTGCAATCATGGTGTATGGCGGAACCATCCATTCCGGGAAATGGAAAGGAGAATCGCTTAACATTGTTTCTGCATTTGAAGCTTTAGGGAAAAAATTCGGCAATACCATTTCCGATGAAGATTACAAAGGGGTAATCAAAAACGCGTGTCCCGGAGCGGGTGCATGTGGCGGTATGTACACTGCAAATACCATGGCTTCGGCTATTGAAGCTTTGGGAATGAGTTTGCCTTACAGCTCTTCTAATCCTGCAATGAGCGAAGCAAAGAAATTGGAATGTTTTAATGTGGGAAAAGCCATTAAGGTATTGTTGGAAAAAGACATTAAACCTAAAGACGTTATGACCCGAAAAGCCTTTGAAAATGCCATGACCATGGTAACGGTTTTGGGCGGCTCCACCAATGCAGTAATGCACTTGATTGCGATGGCACATTCGGTGGATTTGGAATTGACTTTAGATGATTTCCAAAAAGTAAGTAACCGTGTTCCGGTGTTGGCAGATTTAAAACCGAGCGGGAAATACCTTATGGAAGATCTGCACGAAGTAGGAGGTGTCCCGGCAGTGATGAAGTATTTGTTGAAACACCAATTATTACATGGAGATTGTTTAACCGTAACAGGGAAAACAATTGCTGAAAACTTGAAAGCCGTGGAAGATTTAACCGAAGGTCAGGATGTATTTTTTCCTTTGGAAAATCCGGTGAAAGCAAACGGACATCTGCAAATGCTCTACGGAAATTTAGCTGTCGAAGGAAGTGTGGCAAAAATAAGCGGTAAAGAAGGTGATTATTTTGAAGGAACAGCTAAAGTTTTTGATGATGAATATGCGGTGATAGATGGGGTAAGAAACGGAGAAGTAAAACCCGGTAATGTGGTAGTAATCCGTTATTGCGGACCGAAAGGCGGACCGGGAATGCCGGAAATGCTCAAACCAACTTCTGCAATTATGGGTGCAGGATTGGGCGATTCAGTGGCTTTAATTACTGATGGTAGATTTTCGGGCGGAACACATGGGTTTGTGGTAGGACACATCACGCCGGAAGCTTTTGTAGGTGGCACTATTGCCCTGGTAAATGATGACGATTTGATTGCAATAGATGCTAAAAATAATTCCATCAATTTAAAAGTAACTGAACTGGAATTGGAAAAACGAAAAGCAGCATGGAAACAGCCTCCATTGAAAGCAAGCAAAGGGGTTTTGTACAAATATGCGCAATGCGTTTCGAGTGCTTCATTGGGTTGTGTAACCGATAAATAATTAAAAAAAATGAATACAGCAGAATTAAAAACTAAAAGCAAGAGAACAGATGAATCTCTGCAATCTACCGGTGCAGAAGCGGTAATACAAAGTCTGAGAGCTGAAGGTGTAAAAACAATATTTGGTTATCCGGGTGGAGCGATTATGCCTATTTATGATGCCTTGTTTCATCATCTTGAATCAGTAAACCATATCTTAACACGGCACGAGCAAGGTGCTATCCATGCCGCTCAAGGTTACGCCAGAACTTCAGGTAAAACTGGGGTTGTATTTGCTACTTCGGGTCCTGGAGCCACCAATTTAATTACTGGTTTAGCTGATGCTTTGATAGATTCTACGCCCTTAGTTTGCATCACCGGACAGGTGGCTTCTCATCTCTTGGGAACAGATGCTTTTCAGGAAACCGATGTCATGGGAATTTCCATGCCGGTAACTAAATGGAATTGTCAGGTAACCCATGCAGCAGACATCGCACCCACTTTAGCCAAAGCATTTTACATCGCTTCGTCTGGTCGTCCGGGACCTGTTTTGGTGGATATTACTAAAGATGCGCAGTTTGAAAAACTAGACTTCTCTTACGAAAAGTGTACTTCGGTTAGAAGTTATCAGCCTAAGCCAAAATTGAATGTAGATCAAGTGCAAGCAGCCGCAAATTTATTGAACAAGGCAAAAAAACCTTTGATGATTGTCGGACAAGGTATTATGCTTTCCAATGCAGAAGAAGAACTGCTGGCTTTTACCAAGAAAACGGGTATTCCGGTAGCTTCTACACTTTTGGGATTAGGAGCCTTTCCAAGTCATCACCCTTTATTTGTGGGAATGGTAGGGATGCATGGCAATTATGCCCCCAATATAAAAACCAATGAATGCGATGTGTTGCTTGCCGTGGGAATGCGTTTTGACGACCGCGTTACAGGCGATGTTTCACGCTATGCAAGGCAAGCAAAAGTGATTCATATTGATATAGATACTGCTGAAATCAATAAAATCATAAAAGCTGATGCTCCTATTGTAGCCGATGCCAAAGAAGCATTATCCGTTCTAATGAATTTGGTAGAAAAACAAACCCATCAAAATTGGCTGGATGAATTTTATCAAGCAAAGGAAAATGAATTAAAGGTGCTTTCAGAAAATAGAGAAAAGGAATTTTCAGATGAACTGAGAATGGATTTGGTGATTGATTTGCTTTCACAAAAAACCAACGGTAATGCAATCGTTGTAACCGATGTGGGGCAGCATCAAATGATGGCGGCACAATTCTATCAGTACAACCAAACCAAAAGTAATGTTACTTCTGGCGGATTGGGAACGATGGGTTTTGCACTTCCGGCAGCTATTGGAGCAAAAATGGCAAATCCCAAAAAGCAAGTGATAGCTATTATTGGTGATGGCGGATTTCAAATGACCTTGCAGGAATTGGGAACCATGATGCAAAATAATATCGGCGTGAAAATCATCATCTTAAACAATGGTTATTTGGGAATGGTCCGACAATGGCAACAAATGTTCTTTGAAAAAAGATATTCGTTTACCGACATTCAAAGCCCTGATTTTGTGGCTTTGGCAGCTTCCTACAACATCAATGGTCAAAAAGTTGAAAGACAGGAGGACTTGAACCACGCATTAGACCAACTTTTAAACTCAGAAAATGCGAACCTGCTGGAAGTGAAAGTTGCCAGAGAAGACAATGTTTTTCCGATGGTGCCGACAGGAGCTTCGGTTGCTGAAATAAGATTACAATAAATTTTTAAAAAATAGAAAAAATGGAAAAAACATTCACAGTGTCCATATTCACTGAAAACACCATCGGAATGCTCAACCGCATCACCATCATATTTACAAGACGACATTTGAACATCGACAGCATCACAGCTTCTGAAACGGAGGTCAAAAATGTACACCGATATACCATCGTTTTGAGAACAAGTAGGGAACAAATTGACAAAGTCGTCGGACAAATCGACAAATTAATAGATGTACTGAAGGCTTTTGTACACGAAGATGATGAAGTAGTACATCAGGAAATCGCACTGTACAAAATCAAAACAACAGAACTTAAGTCCAATAATGTAGAACATGTGGTGAGAGAAAATAATGCAAAAGTGCTCACTGTAGATCCCGATTTTATCATCATCGAAAAAACAGGGCATAAAGCAGAAACTCAGCTTTTATTTGAAAAACTGAAGCCTTTCGGGATTTTGGAATTCGCCCGTTCTGGAAGAGTGGCAGTTACCAAACCCATGAAAGAATTAAGCACCTATTTAAAAGAATTAGAACACAATTAAATAAATAAATAAAAATTAACAAAATGACACAATTAAATTTTGGTGGCGTCATGGAAAATGTCGTAACACGAGAAGAGTTTTCACTGGAGAAAGCCAGAGAAATATTAAAAAACGAAACCGTAGCCGTCATCGGATATGGCGTGCAAGGTCCGGGGCAAGCACTGAATTTGAAAGATAATGGTATAAAAGTGATTGTAGGGCAACGAAAAGGAACTAAAAGTTGGGACAAAGCACTTGCTGATGGCTGGGTTGAAAACGAAACCCTTTTCGAAGTGGAAACCGCTTGTGCAAAAGGCACTTTACTCATGAATTTATTGTCTGATGCCGGACAAATACAAGCATGGGAAACAATGAAAAAACATCTAACAACCGGAAAATCCCTGTATTTTTCACATGGTTTTGGGGTTACTTTTCATGAGAAAACGGGCATTGTGCCACCTAAAGATGTAGATGTGTTTTTGGTTGCCCCCAAAGGTTCCGGAACCTCATTAAGAACATTATTTTTAAAAGGACAAGGTTTAAATTCCAGTTATGCCGTTTTTCAAAATGCAACAGGTAAAGCCGAAGAAAAAGCGTTGGCATTGGGCATCGCTATCGGTTCGGGCTATTTGTTTGAAACCACTTTTCAAAAAGAAGTATATAGCGATTTAACCGGTGAAAGAGGGGTTTTGATGGGAGCCATCGCTGGTGTTTTTGAGGCTCAATATCATGTACTTCGCCAGCGAGGACACTCACCAAGTGAAGCCTTCAACGAAACTGTGGAAGAGCTCACCCAAAGCTTGATGCCTTTGGTAGCCGAAAACGGAATGGATTGGATGTTTGCCAACTGTAGTACCACCGCACAACGAGGTGCTTTGGATTGGAAAGGCAAATTCAGAGAAGCTACTACACCCGTTTTTAATGAATTATATGATGATGTGCTATCAGGTAAAGAGGCAGCAATTGTTATCGAAGCCAACAGCAAGCCGGATTACAGAGAAAAACTGAATGCAGAGCTCCAAGAAATACAACAAAGTGAGTTATGGCAAACGGGAATGCAAGTACGAAAATTAAGACCTCAAACCAAATGATACATTTAGAAAAAATAAAAGAGGCAGCCGAAAACCTAAAAGATGTGGCAGTACATACACCGCTTGTAAAGAACGAAAACCTGAGCGAGCGATTTGCGGCTCAGGTTTATTTGAAACGGGAAGATTTACAACCGGTGCGATCCTACAAACTGCGTGGAGCGTATCTTAAAATCAGTTCGCTTTCAGAAGAGGATATAAAGTCTGGTGTTGTATGTGCAAGTGCAGGAAATCATGCTCAGGGAGTGGCTTTTGCCTGTAGAAAACTGAATATAAAAGCGGTGATTTATATGCCTATTACCACACCTGCCCAAAAAATAAAGCAGGTAAAACTTTTTGGGAAGGAAAATGTAGAAGTAGTTTTGAAAGGCGATACTTTTGACGATGCCTACGACGAAGCCCTACTTTTCAGCCAAAAGAATCAGGTTGTTTTTGTGCACCCATTTGATGATGAACGGGTTATTGCAGGTCAAGGAACCATTGGTTTGGAAATTTTGGAAGACTGTAAAAATAAAATCGACTTTTTATTCTTCCCAATCGGCGGTGGAGGATTGGCAGCAGGTATAGCATCTGTGTTTAAGCAATTAAGTCCCGAAACCAAGCTTATCGGTGTAGAACCACAGGGTGCAGCTTCAATGAAGACATCGTTGGAAAACGGTAAAAACACTGCATTGACGGATATTGATAAATTTGTAGATGGAGCCGCCGTAAAACGAGTAGGCGACAAAACCTTTAACATCTGTCAACATTCGTTAGATGACATCGTCTTAATGCCGGAAGGGAAAGTTTGCACCACGATTTTGCAATTGTATAATGAAGAAGCCATTGTGGTAGAACCTGCCGGCGCATTGAGCATAGCAGCATTGGATGGTTATAAGGACCAAATCAAAGATAAAAATGTGGTGTGTATTGTTAGCGGCAGCAACAATGACATTACAAGAATGGAAGAAATAAAAGAAAGGTCTTTGATGTTTGAAGGGTTGAAGCATTATTTTATCATCAACTTTCCGCAACGCCCGGGTGCGCTAAAAGAATTTGTAAATGATGTCCTGGGCGAAAATGATGACATTACATATTTTCAGTTTACTAAGAAGAATAATCGCGAAGAAGGTCCTGCGGTTGTTGGTGTAGAATTAAAATACACCTTAGATTTAGAAGTGATGGAACAAAAAATGAAAGTAAAAAAAATCAACTATCAGCATCTGAACGAGCAGAAAGAATTGTTTACGCATTTGATATTATAAAACTTTTGTTAAACCTAAGTTCCGCATTTGACTAATGCCGAATTACTTCTAACTAAATCACAACATGCTGAATATCCGTGTTTTGTAAATTGATTATTTCCTAACTATTTTGAATGCAGCAGGCTAAAAGTTGGCTTAATATTTCTTAAAGACAATATTTTGCCTCTAATATGATTTCGGGTTAAACCGATACTGATACTTTCTTTTATCCGCAAGTGGTAACATGTTAGTCCTTTCTTTGTATTGCTTTTACTAATTTTTGACCTCTCAGTAATATTTTTAAGCTGTTGCGACGTAATGAAATATGGGTTTGCTTTTTTTCATGTTCATTGATACCGTATTTAAAGGCGGAGATAATATCTTGATACGTCAATATTCCTATCACTTCAGAGTTTGTGGCTGAAACGACCGGTAAGACATCAATATTTTCTTGTGCCATGGTTTCTGCGGCAGTACGGAGGCTATCTTCAAGCTTGATATTAATACTATTTCGTTTGATAAGATCGCCGACATATTTATCTTCAGCATGATGATGACTAAAAAGGTTGGAAGAGCTGATGATACCCTTGTATTCTCCTTTTTCACTGCAAATAATAAAATAATTTTGTTTATAGTCTTCATCATGTTCCAGCCATTCTCGTGTCTCTGCTATGGTGTTTTCTTCACTTACAACCATGCCATGGCCAGTTAATACTTGTCCGACGGTGATCTTTTCCAATAGGTCTGGTTCGTATGATTCCGGGGTTTTTATGCCTCGACGGGCTATTTTTTCTGTCATGATTGTGTTTTCCATAACGAAGTATGAAAAAAGATAAGAGGCTGTGCAAGTCGCCAACAAAGCCAAGAGGGCATTAATCTCTCCTGTGGATTCTAAGGCAAAAATAATGGATGTAATAAAAGCTCTGGATGCACCGGCGAAGATAGCTGCCATTCCCACGAGCGCCGCCATGGATATAGTCACTCCTGAGTCGGGAAACCAATGTATTATCAAGATTCCGAGCAAAGCACCTGCCGCACCACCAATAGTTAGCAATGGAGCCAAGGTGCCCCCTGATGTGCCACTGCCCAATGAAATAACCCAGGATACAAATTTTAGAAAACACAATGAGGATAATAGTTGGAGAGAAAGGTGACCATTCAAAATATCCGTGATATTACTATAACCGACTCCGAGTGTTCTTGGAGCAAAGTATCCAACAATTCCGACGCACAATCCGCCAATAGCCGGCCACCATGCCCAGTGAATGGGCAGCATTTCAAATATATCTTCAACCCAAAATACGATCTTCGTAACGCCAACAGAAACCAATCCGATAACTATTCCGAGAGCACTATAGAAGACGAGGGCTTCGTTACTTGGCAACGGCAATTCCCCTGCAATAGGGAAGACTACATCATGTCCAAACAAAAAATGATGCCCTGCTGCCCCGGTAATACAAGCCAATGCTACCGGGATGATAGACCGTGGAGAAAACTCAAATAACAACAATTCTATAGCCAAAAATATAGCGGCAACGGGTGTACTGAATATTGCTGACATGCCTGCTGTAGCTCCGGCTGCAAGGAGAATTTTCCGCTCATTTTGTGTTATTTTCAAAACCTGACCAAGGGTCGAACCCAGCGCACCCCCAGTGGCAATAATAGGGCCCTCAGCCCCAAATGGACCGCCGGTACCAATGGAAATTGCCGCCGACAATGGTTTTAGATAAGTGATCGCAGGCTTTATCTTACTCTCATTGGTAAGTATCTGTTCCATAGCTTCCGGAATACCATGTCCCCGAATGGCTTTGGATCCATACAAAGCCATCAAACCTATAATCAATCCGCCTATAGCAGGAATAAATATGACAAAAATACCCAACTGATTGTCCCATGGGCTTGTCTCTGCTCCTGAAAAAACACCATAAAATGAAATATTGGTAATTAGGTCAATCAGCTCAATTAAAAACTTCGCAATAAAACTTACTGCTATGGCAATGACGATAGCAATGGAAGAAATAGTAAAGATACGACGCTTATCAAAGGATTTTCCACGATGCAAATGCTCTTCTTCAATGGTTGATTTCAATGAAACCGATATTGGAATTCCTCCTTGATTGAGATTTTCGCTTCTATTCATATATAAATTAAATATCTACTCATCGATAAGATGTTACATCTTCTGGTAGATAATATTGCAAGCAAAGTATTAATTATTTTTCAATCCACAATAAAAGCATGTCGTGAAGAAACCACATTAACGCACTTTTTGGTTAATAAAGTGATAATTTTGACTAATTGCCACCCTTACTAAAACAATCCAAACCCAATTTTTAGGATGAAACTTAAAAATAATAAAGCTTTATAATCCGGCTTGGCAGCTTTGCGAGGGCTGGGAAATAGAAGCACTAAAGTTCAATTTAGTACTAACGCTGAATAGAAGCACAAATGTTGAGTTTTGCACTTCAGCCCGCCTGACGCAAAACTGTTTGTTATAGCCAGTGGTCTTATCATTCTACGTTTGTTGGTATATGCTTTTCCTTACAATAATTTTCAACTTCCGTGTCGTTCGCAAAATATTCATCACAAAATTCGTCAAGCTCTTTCTCTGCACCTGAGACATATTTTTCACTCGCAGTCATTAATTTTTCTGTTTGTTCAATGAATTTTTCAAACGCTCTATTCATCTTACAAAGTTTGTCAATTGTCTTAAAATCTAAATCTCTATAAACCGATGAGAATAAAACTTTACTTTGATAAGGATTTGCGTTTAGTTCAATAATTCCAATCCCGAAAGATTGATTTAGTCGTGCCATTTCTTCGTTTAAACTGTCGCTAAACTCAAAAGCAACTAAATATCCATAATTTGCCCAACTTGAATTTGAAACAGCTTGGAAGAATGCTTTTTTAAGTTCGCTATCACTGTTGATTTCTCTTTTCAATTCGTAAGCACTCAATTTGAATGTATCAACTCGATTTATTGATTTTAAAAAATTTTGACTTGCTTTTGTTTGTAAGTTTAAAAATTTAATTCCAACCATATCCGGATGTGTCCAGATTTGGTTATTGTCTTTTCCGTTTGATTGTTCGTGAAAAATTGTTTTTGAATAAGTGTCGGTATTTTTAAGATAACTGCTCAAAAGTTTATGTAAATCTCTTTCTTCGTAAGTTTTAGATTTATTTACTTTGGTTGGTTTTGAAGTTTGGCTTTCTATGTCGCCACTTAAAATTTCAAGTCCAATATTTTGTTCGTTCTTTGTCAAATAATACGAATAAGTTCCATTGCTTTGTTTTATTCGTTTTACTCTTGTGTCTCCGTTACGAATAAAGTCACCCAACTGAGCAGAAATAGTTGAAGCTGGTGTTTTTCCTGCAAATTCGTAATATCCGTTTGCCAATATGTAGTCACAAATTTCAATAGAATTTGCAAGTTTGTCTAATTCCTCAAGACTTTTAATAATTGCTTCTTTTATTGTCACTTTTTCGTTCGTATTTGTTTCGGAGGTTCGGTCATCCTACCATTGGCCAACGATTGCATATCCGTAATAGTCCAATTACATTGCCCTCTATTCCAATACTTTAAGGAGTGTGATATCAAATATTAAGGGAGAATTAGGAGGTATGCTTCCCGATCCTGTTGTGCCATAAGCCAGTCCGGAAGGAATAAATAATCTGCCCCTATCTCCTTCACTAAAGTGGACTAGCCCCACTTGCCACCCGGCTATCAGTTTCGAAAGGTTGAAGGTAACATTATTACCGGAATCAAATACCTTCCCATTTAATAAATATCCTTTGTAGTTGAGTTGGATATTGGATGAGGTAGTCGGCTTGGTGGTTGATGAGTCGATTTTACTGTCGATAATAAAATATAGACCTTCCGGGGTGGAATCTGCAACAATATTATTTGCGGATAAATAGTCTCTCAACTTACCTTTGTCTATTTCTAATTGTTGTGAATACGAAATGCTCGTCTTTTCTTTATCACAAGAAAATAAAGATAATGACACTATGGCCATCAAAGGGAAAAAGTATTTCAGATTTTTTTTCAATAGCATAAAATAAAATATTTGTTCTAAATAACAGTAATGACGTAATGCCAAGCAAAATGGTTTATTCAACGGATTGTTTTTTTGTCAATCCCCGTTCTTTACCTAGATGAATTAAAAAATTATAAGCTGCGCTGAAGTCATTTTCCAAATCACCTTCCAAAATAGCTTCTCTTATCTCATTTTTAAGCTCTCCAATCATGGGTCCGGACTTTAAGTCAAAGGTTTCCATGATCAGTTCACCGGATACAGGCGGCTGCCAATTACGGATTTTATCTTTATCCTCAATTTCCTTGAGCTTAGAGCGCACCATTTCATAATTTTCAAGCAAACGCTTCACTTTCTTTTCGTTTTTAGACGTGATATCGGCTTCGCATAATATCATCAAGTCATCGATATCATCACCGGCATCAAACAATAGCCTACGAATAGCGCTGTCCGTAATGTCCTCCTTGGTCAGGCTAATAGGGCGGAGATGGTATCTCACTAATTTTTGGACGTATTTCATGTGATGATCCAAAGGTAGCTTCAACCGCTTGAAAATACGATGAACCATAACTGCACCCAGTGCCTCGTGTCCATGAAATGTCCATCCTTGCTTATCATCATAACGCTTGGTTGCCGGTTTTGCAATATCATGCATGAGAGCAGCCCACCGCAACCAAATATTGTCCGTATTACGACATACATTGTCCAACACCTGTAGTGTATGATAAAAATTATCCTTATGCCCTTTTCCATCTTGATATTCTACTCCTTGTAGATCCACCAATTCCGGAAGGAAATTATTCAACAAGCCGGTATCAAACAAGAGTTCAATACCTTTGGATGGTTGACTGCACGCCATGATTTTCTGAAATTCAGTCATGATGCGTTCGATGCTCACTATTTTGAGTCTATCTTTATTAGATGCAATGGCGTCAACTGTTTCAGGGTGAATTTCGAAATTTAATTGATTAGAAAAGCGAATAGCCCTGAGCATCCTGAGTGGGTCATCAGAGAATGTTTTATCCGGGTCGAGTGGTGTCTTGATTAACTTATCTTCCAGATGTTCCATCCCACCAAAGGGGTCGAGCAATTCACCATAAGTGTCCTCATTTAAACTAATTGCAAGGGCATTGATGGTGAAATCACGTCTCAATTGATCATCATATAAAGTTCCTGCAATGACGGATGGTTTCCTGCTATCCTTGCTATATGATTCTTTCCGTGCTCCGACAAATTCGAGTTGGACATCTTTATATTTTATTGCGGCAGTTCCAAAGTTTTTATATACTACAACAGGAATATCATTGCCCAATAATTTATTTACATATTCAGCTAATGCAATTCCATCTCCTACACACACGATATCAATATCCGTTGAAGGTCGTCCAAGAACCTTATCTCTGACATAACCTCCTACCAAATAAGTCTGAATATCTATATCTTTGGCTGCTTTTGCCAGAATTTTATAAATAAATTCTTCTGTTTGAGTACTGTTCAATAGTAAAAACATCCATCTATCATTTAAACAAATAGTTCGTGTCCGGTATAAAATTCACGCATACTTTCAGTAATTTCGACAACTTCGTCAAACGATTCTGCTTGGACGAGGCGGGATCTAAATTGTTTCACTTCTCGATATCCTCGGAAGTAATTGGTATAATGTCGTCTCATCTCACATATACCTAATCTAAGGCCTTTCCACTGGATTGAGCGCTGCAAATGTGTCAACACAGCATCGATTCGATCTTCCAAAGTCGGTGGTGGAAGCAGTGTGCCATCGAGAAGAAATTGTTTTACTTCTCTGAATATCCAAGGATTGCCTATACTGGCTCTTCCTATCATTATGCCATCCACACCGTATCGTTCTTTATACAACTTAGCCTTCTGCGGCGAGTCTATGTCACCATTTCCAAAAATAGGAATGTGTATCCTGGGGTTTTCTTTCACTTTGGCTATCAGTGACCAGTCGGCTTCACCGGTGTACATTTGTTTTCTGGTTCGGCCATGTATAGAAAGGGCTTTGATGCCTATGTCTTGAAGCCTTTCTGCTACCGTCGTAATATTTTTTGAATCTTCATCCCAGCCAAGGCGTGTCTTTACGGTCACCGGCAATGATGTCGCATCAACAACCGCCTTAGTAAGGGACACCATCCTGTCAATATCCTGAAGAATACCTGCACCTGCCATCTTACATACCACCTTTTTAACCGGACAGCCATAGTTGATGTCTAAGACTTCGGGCTTAGTGCGCTCTATTATTTCCGCCGCCTGTACCATAGAATCCCGGTCTGATCCAAAAATCTGGATGCCCACCGGGCGCTCTTCATCCGATATATCTAACTTCTGAATACTTTTATCTGCATTGCGAATGAGACCTTCAACAGAAATAAATTCGGTATAAAGCATGTCACAGCCTTGTTTCTTACACAAAGCCCTAAAGGGAGGGTCACTTACATCTTCCATAGGAGCAAGGAGAAGCGGAAACTCACCTAATTCAACATCACCAATTTTTACCATCTGCTTGTGCGACTTGTGCGGCAAAAATACAATTTTCAGAGGAGAAATGAAGGAAGTTGTAGAAAAAGCATCAAATTTGATTCTCATCAAACTATTGTTGTTGATAAAGACTAAAAACTTTTGAAATATTTCTTTAAGTTATAACTCGTTCTACAAAGGATACACAAGACCGTCACAGAGCTTTATTGCAAGAATTCCTTTAAACCTCAAAAAAATATAATTGCTACGAAGGTCAAACAATACAATAATTTGCAATACAATAATTACATAATTTATTATTTTATGAAAATGCAATGGTGTAATTTATAATTATTATTTTATCTTTGGAACAAATACTATTACAGATAAAGAAAAATCGCTTTAATTTCAAATTTCAAATAGCAAAGTAAGAATAAAGTGCCTGTGAAGTTATTTGAACAAGGGATGAAAAAGCCATGAACTAAACTAAAAAAATTAAATATTATTTATTAAAGTTTTAATGTAAAAAAAATGGATGCACAAAAAGTTGACATGTTTTTAATGAGTAACAGCAAATTCTTCGAAAGCTTCCAAATGGGAGTAATAAGGGAAAGATTATTGGCTTTGGACGACTCCAGGTGGGCAGAATTAACGACTGTCCAGTTTAAAGATCCTACAACTTCGATAATTGTATCCATCCTTGCCGGTTCTTTGGGTATAGATCGTTTTATAATAGGAGATACAGGAATGGGTATCGGCAAGTTGTTGACATGTGGTGGATTTGGAATATGGACAATAATTGACTGGTTCATGATCCAGAGTGCTACCAGAGAAAAGAATATGATTAAAATTATGCAAATCATGTACTAATGTCTTTAAGCAAGATTAGGCTATACTATTTAATATTGATTGCGTGTTTAGCCGGATATGTTTGGCTTTACCTAAGCAACACATGGGCAGGTTACGGAAATAATCCTATAGAAGTGTGTCTTATAAAGCATGTCACCAATATGCCATGTCCCTCTTGTGGTACGACAAGATCTGTAATGTCATTGTCTCACGGCAACTTTATTGAAGCCTTGTCAATTAACCCATTGGGCTATGTTATAGCTTTTATAATGACCATTGGTCCTGTGTGGATTATAATGGATGTTGTTCTACAGAAAGACACTTTATTTAAGGTCTATCAAAGGATGGAAGCTTTGTTTAAAAGGCCGATCGTATTCGTTTTGTTTAGTTTATCCATTATAATTAATTGGGCGTGGAATATCCTGAAAGGATTATGATACTAAGAAAAGAGTTTAGCTACATACCGGATGAACATGAGGCAGAATCGGCTTCGAGCAGTTATTTGATGTCATTAATTGCAATAGTTGCCGGGCTTCCATTGCCAATTGTTAATTTGATTGCAACCCTATTCTTTTTTATAGCAAATAGAAAATCTACTTTCTTCGTACGCTGGCATTGTATTCAAGCATTGTTGTCCCAACTGTCGATGTTTTTAATCAATAGTTGCGGCTTTTGGTGGACTGTTTCAATCCTTTTTTATGACAAAGAATTCACCAATCAATACATTGCTTACATCCTTGTCGCTATCATATTCAATATCTCTGAATTTATTGCCACCATATATACTGCAATAAAAACCAGAAAAGGAATCCACGTAGAATGGTGGTTTTATGGCTCGTTGACTAATTTAATTTGCAAAGCGGACAGATGAAAAAAACACTTTTTCAAGGAGGCATAATTCTGATCCTATTTTTTGGAACATGGACAGCATTTACACAAATAGATTGGTTGAAAATCTTTAAGATAAAGCAGATGTCCCACAAAACGGAAGAAAAACTAGGGGATTTATTTTGGGATATTTTCAAAAAATCAGAAGTCGAAAACAAAGATAGTTTTGTTATGAATCAAGTCGATAGTATTGTTAACAGAATATGCAAAAATAACCATATTGAGCGCAATAAAATCAAACTACATATACTCAACAATGAAGTTGTTAATGCTTTCGCATTGCCGGATGGACATCTAATAGTGTATAGTGGACTTATATCCGCTTGTGAAAATCCGGAGGAATTGGCAGGTGTAATCTGTCATGAAATAGCCCATATAGAAGAGCAACATGTCATGAAAAAGTTGGTAAAAGAAATAGGTCTCTCCGTTCTGATATCAATTTCAACCGGTAATGCGGGTGGCGAAATAATCAAAGAAGCAACTAAAACGGTTACTTCTACCTCATTTGATAGAAAATTAGAAAAAGAAGCCGATATTAAAGCAGTGGATTATCTTGTTCAAGCTAATATCAATCCCGAACATTTTGCCAATTTCCTTTTCAAATTATCGATGGAGGAGCCCAATGCTATAAAATACCTTTCGTGGATAAGTACTCACCCCGACTCTGAAGAAAGGGCAGAATACATCATCCAACATTCAAAAAATAAAAAAAATACCTATAAGCCAATTTTATCCCCATCATCATGGCAACAGCTGCATAAAACACTGGAGAATACACTGCAAATCAGATAATCCCAAATTAAGCAGCAGAAAAATGCTGTAGGGATAAACGATTCGTACATCGGAACATCCTTCATATTCAGCAATCGAGGTTTTAGAAATCCCCAATTGTAGATTGCGGTCAAATTGTCTTGTGATAATAGTTGCAGAGCCGTCCATTCCTACAAGAAAATTGTACTGCCGGGCTGGTCTTTCAACTTCAGTTGCAAGGATTAATTTGCTTTATATTTTAGTTGAAGATGATCCATCGTTTTACCTGTTAGAATTTTGGTTCCCGCCACTTCAAAGCCCATTTTAAAATACAGCTTACGGGCGCTTGGGTTGTCTTTATCAACAAGTAATCCAAGGGTGATTCTGCACTTGTTGACATATTCATCAATTAAAAATTGAAGCAACTGTGACCCGATTCCTTTTCCCTGATGTCGTGGAATGACGCTGATACAGTCGATATAATATTCTCCGGACTGTGTTTCATCTTCGGGCGTAAAGTCTCTGTCAAATTGAGCCTTAATATAAGAGGCTACCGGCATTCTTAATTCATGTAACATTGCACCGTCATATACAACGGCAACTGCTGCTATCTCATCATTTAATTCGACAATCCAACAGTTTTCATGTGAATATTGATTCGCTTTTTGTGCGATTAAGTCCGTCAGAAATTGTTGTGCCTTGACTTCAGATTCTTCACCTATAAATCGATATACGATGTCTTTCATCGCCAGCATAAGAAAAGGAGTTATCTTTTCTGCTTCGTTAGATCCTGCTTTTCTAAAAATCATATTGGAAATATTTATTGGTAGGTAAACTGATAATGGTTTTGACACTTTTCTTCCTCTATTTGTTTTTCAAACTTTTTAGGCAAATAGAGGAAGTCTATTTTATCTAAAAACAGATTGAATTCTTTTTTTGAATGTTGGTTATTTATCCATTCAACAATAGCGTCAAACTTTTCTTCCAACTCAACACTCAAATTGAAGATTCCTTTTGCATAAGGAGTTGTGCCTAAAAGGAATTCATCACTTAATAAGCCTGTTCCAAATTCAGCTAATTTTCTTCGCTGATACAATTCGGTTGTATCGTGATAAACGTGGGCTTTGTATTTGGTGTAAGCCTCCTTGAGTTGGTCTTTCGTGATTTTATATCTTCTTGATGGCATTATTTATTGATTTTAAGCTGCTTTACTTCTGCACAACCTGAATACTGCCTGAACGATATACTCAATGATTCCGCCTGGACTTACATAAGGCCCTTCAAATAGTCTTTCGTCCCAATTATGGTCAAGGTAGTAATTGACTATTCGTTGTTTTAGGGTGTTTCGGTATGTTTCTAAAAACAGGTTGTTGTCTATATTGTTGATGATTAGCGCTACAATGCCATCATCCTTCATCACATTTTCAATCACTTCATTAATCAGCAAGGCTTCTTCATCGGTAATTTGAAAAACATTCCTCAAATCATCCATCACTTCCGGGATACTGGCTCTTGGTGGATCAGTTCTTCTACCGCCTGTTCCACCTCTTGGAGGTGGCGGCAGTTCATTTACGGTTGTGCTCGTTATTACTCCTCTGTAACGAACAGTGCTTTTCTCTACCAACAAGTTTTTTAAATGCTCTTTCAATGACGATGCTGAGCCTTTTTTGAAAAGTTTGTTGGCAATCACTTCGGCAAATAAAGCGAAGCGGATAATTTTGGTTGGCAGTTGAAAGAAAAGTGTGGTGAAATAGAAATCGCTTACATATCGGTTTAGGAAGTTCACAATGTCTTTTTGTGCTTCCTTCTCGGGTATCAGTTCACGGAATTTGTTTCTATAATCATTTGAAAGTGCCATTAGGTCTGCATCTTTGGCAGGGTTGGTGGTGGCTTCCTTGATTAGCTCTGTGTAAATTATTATTTCACTTTCATCAAATATATTGAAGCTCAAAAATTCGGTGTATCGGTCTTCTAATGCTTGTGGATTGGGTTCTTGTGGCTGAAAACGGCTTCCTGTTCTGTATTTTCTGAAAGCGTCAAATATGTTCTGGACGGAATTGGTAAAGTCCACTACCATTGTGGTGTCTTTGCTGTAGGTCTTGCGGTTAAGCCTTGAAAGAGTCTGAACTGCATTTACGCCTCTCACCGGCTTGTCCAGAAACATTGAAACCAGTTTGGGTTGATTGAATCCTGTTTGAAATTTATTGGCAACTACGATAATCCTGAAATCATCATTTTCATCAAATACATCTTCAATCTTCTTTCCTGCATGGGTGGTTGTTAGCTCATTCAGCGTTTCCTCTTTTATTTCATTTCCTTTTTCGTCTGTAAAGTCAGAAAAGGCAAACAGCACTTTATAAGGTAAATTTCGCTTGGCAATTTTTTCTTTCAATGCTTCAAAGTAAAGTAAGCCGGCTGGTCTTGATGAAGTTACTACCATTGCCTTTCCTCTGCCGTTCAAAGTGTTTTTTACTTTGTCTTCAAAGTATTTCAGAATTACTTCGCTTTTGTATTGTATCAATTCGGGGTCACGATAGGCAACATCTCTCAATGCTTTATGCACCACACCCGAAGGATACATTTCATCATCCGGTATGATGCATTTGCTTTTCAGGTGATACAAAGTTTGGTAGCTGATAATGTTATTGGCCACATCTAAAATATAGCCTTCCTTGATGGCTTCATCTTCGGTGTATTCATCAAGTGGTTGCCCGAAATAATCAACTGTGGCTTGAATAGGTGTTGCCGTAAAAGCAATCAAAACTTGATTCGTTATGTTTACTTTTTGGGCTTCATTGATGATTTCATCTTCATCGGTTGGCAATTCTTCATTGTCGGGCTGTTCGGGATTAGTGAAAATAGCTTTTACATTACTTGCCATTTTTCCGTCCTGACTTCTGTGTGCTTCGTCTATGATAAAAGCTATTCGTAATTGTTTGAGCCCTTCATCTTCTTGTATGATTTCCTGAATGTAGCTGAACTTCTGAATGGTGGAAACCACAATGCTTTTGCGCTGGCGGATAAAGTTTTTGAGTTTATCGCTGTCTTTGGCAAATCCTATTTTGTTGGAGAGGTGAACAAAGTGAGACAACTCGTCTTTGATGTTCTTGTCTAAACTCTTGCGGTCGGTTAGCACAATCACCATATCAAATATTTTGTGATTGCTTGCAGAATACAAACTGTCCAAACGGTCGGTGAGCCAGCTTATGGTAAGGGTTTTGCCCGAACCTGCCGAATGATTGACTAGGTATTTTAAACCTAATGTGTTTTCTGTTTCAAAATGACTTGAAATACTGTGAGGCAATTTATGATTGCTTCGCAATTGATGAAACCTTGGGAAAATGGTTCTTTCGGGTTCTACCAGCAAAATACCGTCATCAATTATCTTTTGGTCGGCAGGAATGTAAAGCAAAAAGAAGCTGATGTATTCCAATACCCAATCTTTGCTCAATACATCTTTATACAAAAACTCAATCGGGTATTCGCCCTGGGTTTCTTCTTTGTTGTTTAATCCCTGATTGAATGGAATAAAGTTTTGTTCTGCAAATGGATTGGTAGCAATTTTTACTTCGCTGGTGTCGGCAGCTATGTGCAGAAATGGCAAAGTGAATATTTTATTCTCCTGCGGACGAATATTGTATTGCTCCACTGCATCATACACATTTTGCCCTTCGTCTTCGTGTTTCAGTTCTATGGTAATAATAGGCATTCCGTTCAGGAACAAAACCAAATCAATACTTTGTGAAGTGTCACTACTGAAATGATATTGCTGCTTAACCGAAAATTTGTTTTTACTGTAATTATCAAGCGAAGTTTGGCTATTCCTGCTTCGTGGCTTTGGATAATACAAATCAAAGGCAATGCCTCTTACCGGCAAACCGTTTCTGATAATTACCCAAAGCGGTTTGCGTTGTAATTCTGTTTTGAGTGCTTCCAGTATTTCACGGTCGGCATCAGTGCCGTAATTCTCTTGTAGTTTTTCGTATTTGGGTAATTGTGTATCATTAATGAAATCCAGCAAATGAGTAGCAATAAAATGAAAATCGGTATCGGTGCAGTCCGCAGCCGACAGGGCGGTATAGCCGTGCTTATTGGTTAGGTAAGCTGCTATGTGATTTTCAAATATTTTTTCTTTATCGCTTTTCATTTGTCTGCACTATGATGTTATTGATTTTTTGATAGACTATGATTTTTGTTTGGTTTCATCACTCTTTTAAATTGAAGCGATGTGTTGCCGAAGTTTATCAAAATCCCGATATCCATCTTATAGGCTTCTAAATAATTGATGGCTTGTGCCAAATGCACATCTTCCAATTGTATCACTGCCTTCAGTTCAACCATAATTTTACCCTCAACAAAAAAATCTACTCGTCTTGTGCCTATATCATCTCCTTTATAAAATATCTGCATTTCGTGTTCTCTTGAATAGGATAAACCTTGCAAGCTCATTTCTTTTGCCAATGCCCTTTGATAAATGACTTCCTGAAATGCGAAGTATTCACGAATACCTTTAAATATAAAATAAAATAAATGAGTAAATCCATTTCCCAAAATACGATGCACTTCCATAGCACAACCGATAATTTTACCGGTAAGTTCGCTTTCGGGATATCTGTTATCAATCATAGTTTTCATTCAATCAAATATAATCATAGTTCAGACCACTTGTTTTTTCCCTGTTACCACTTCGTGAATCAGGCTTTTTTTGTAGTTCAATATAATTTCAATTTGTTTTTCTATTTTGGATTGAGCAGCTTTGACTTTTTCATTAAATAATTCTGTTTTTCTCAAAATTTCTTTTTGCTCTGCTATCGGTGGAACTGGAACAGGCAAGTATTGATATTTATCTGCACCTATGTTTTGAATAGTTGCTTGTGTAAAAATTAGATTCTTCCAATCCTCATACATTTTTGTTTTAGTGAAGTAATAAAGGTATTCAGAAAGCATTTTGTATTTTAATGTAACAGCCTTAATCAGATAGCCCGCAAAACAAGCAATGCCTTCATAGTTTTTGAAAATAAATGTTTTACCGACTGTAGCACCGCTACGAGCAAATAGAATGTCTCCCTCACTCAGTAGATAATCCTTTGCGACTTCTATTGGCAATGATTTGAATGTGTCATTCCGCAATGAGCCATCATCATCAAAATCGGTAATGCGAATATATCTTGGGTCGCCAGGATTATCCAAATCACCTGATTCATTTGCGCCATATTTTAATTTCTCTTCTAAAACTCTTTTCAATTTTAGCAACTGCCAATGTTCAGGTATTTCTGGAATTACTACACTGTCTGTTTGTTTGAGTTTGTCGTTAGTTCCTTTTGTAAACAAATTAGACATTTGAGCTTTCAACTGCTGTTGGAGGTTATCCATTTGTTTTCGCTTTATTTCCACCACACGGTCAATGTCGGCACAAGCTTTATCTAAGTAGTTGGCAATGGCTATTTGTTCGGGCTTTGGAGGAACAAAAAAATACGTTTGCTTTATAACCGATTGACTAATATTTGGCTGACCTCCACCGTAAGAATCGGAAATGTATTTATCCTTAATAGCGTGAAAGAAATAAAACAGAAATTTCAAATCAATTCTCTTTGTTGGGTATATACCGCAGCAAGCCTGATTCGTTGCAGCTTCCATTGTTTGGATTCCCAGTTTTCCAATAGTTGCACCATACATTGCTACCAATAAAGTTCCTGCTGGGAATATTTTGGCTGATGAATTATTTAACCCCTCTTGTGTTATTTTTTTTTCTGTATCGGTTATGTAACTATCATTCAAATCACCACTTTGAATCCAATAAATATCGCCTTCATAATATTCTTCATTTCCACTTTTTGGCGTACCACCTGATGTAATAAGTTCAGCAGCACGGAAGACTTTTTCCTTTCTCCAATGCTTCGGAACTGTTCCAATCCAATCAATACTGCTATGTCTGTATTCGTATTTCATTTTTGCAGTGTGGTTTGTAGTTTGTCTATGATAGCCAGCGATTCTTTTTCCATTTTTGAAAAGGCAAACCATTTCTTTCCTAAATCTTTGAGTGATGCGCCTATATGATACACTTCTTTTTCGTCAATAATCAGGAAGCGGTCGTGGCTCGTAGAAAAAGGTTTTATTTCAAATCCGCCATATTGTTCGTTGGCTTTTTGCACATCCAAAACAAGGGTTTTACTTATTTCTTTGGTCAGCAACAAAACGTTCACTCCTTTTTTCTTTTTTGCAAGATGCGTGAGGGTGGCTTCATTGAGGTAACTATCTATCAGAATGATGTTCTTTTTTGCAGAACGAATGATTTTAGAGGCCAACTCGTAGGCATCAAATATTTGTCCCTCAAAGAACACGCCTTGTGTTGGCAATTCATGTGTTTGAAGTTGCAGGGAAATTCTACTCACTTCATTTGAAAGATTGTCAACCCTATTTTCAATTCTGTTCATTCTTTGGTTGAGTGCATAACCTTTCAGCAAATAATCTCTTAAAACATGGGTTGCCCATATTCTAAACTGTGTTCCCTGCTTTGATTTCACACGGTAACCTATGGAAATAATAACATCAAGATTGTAAAATTCAATCTTCCGTTTTACGGTTCTTTTTCCTTCTTTCTGAACTGTCAAGGATTCCTTGACAGTTGCTTTACGATCCAACTCTTTTTCATTAAAGCAATTATTAACATGTAAGCTAATGTTTTGCTTTGTTTGATTAAATAACGCAGCCATTTGTTGTTGAGAAAGCCAAACGGTATCATCATCAATTCTCACCTCAATACGCTCAGGCAATTCATCTGTTTGATATAATATAATTTCGTTTTTCACTTTATCTATTTTATTTTTAAAGCATTTTCATACCTGATAATATTTGCTCTGCTTCTTTCTCCAATTCCCAGAATTCCTGCAACAACAAATCGCTGGCCGGTGGTGGCGTATAAGTAAAGAAGTATTTGTTGGGTAAAAACTCATAGCCTAATATTTCTTTATCGCCTTCCATTGCTGCATATTCCCAACGGATAATCGGTTTGTCTATTTCTCTTTTCAAGTAGGTTTCAATGTCTTCTTCAAAAGGAATATACTCGGCATCTTCAATATAATGCCTGTGGTAGTAAGTAGCAGAAAGTTCACAAGTTTTCAGCCAGGCGTTAAACTCTCTGGCAGCAAGATCTTTCAATGTTTTATCGCTTTTTGATAGCTCTTTTTTTAGAAGTGTTTCAAATGTGATTTCGCCATCAAATTTGAATTTCAGGTGGTGTTTCTTGTCTTTGGGTTCAATTACTGTTACAGTCATTTCAAAATTCCCATACAGGTCAAATTTCTTTTTTACGTTGCTGTTATTCAGTTGCACGGTAAAAGTTTCGTCAATCCACATTGGTTTTTCGTTCTCGTCTGTTTGCCAAAACAGCACTTTCACTTTGTGGTAGCTGAAATCTTCTTTACTGAATACTTTACAAAATTCGTTTGGTTTCCAGTTGCCGTATTGTTCCAAAATCCATTTGCGGTTTGTTTCAATTATACGGTTACGCTTGTTGCCGAAACTCTTTGGTTCTTTTTCAAATTGCTGTCTTGCATTAATGATAAGCACTTTGCCTTGTTTATGCTTTTCCTTTTTGTTATTCAGCAGCCAAATGTAAGTATAAATTCCCGTTTGATAAAACATTTGGTCGGGTAGCATCACAATGCAGTCGAGCAAGTCTCTTTCAAGAATAAATCTGCGTATTTCGCTTTCAGCACCGCCACAATCGCCATTGCTCAATGGTGAGCCGTTAAATAGAATGGCTATTTTACTGCCACCATCTTTCGGCTGTTTCATTTTCTCAATCATCGAGAGTAGAAACAATAAAGCTCCGTCATTGGTAGGTGGCGTTCCTGCTTTGTAACGGGTAGTTCCGAATTTTTCTACATCGGTTTTATACTCACTCCAGTCCACACCAAAAGGCGGGTTGGATATCATATAGTCAAACGGCCTTCCGTAATGTTTATCGCCAGGTTCTTTGCTACTTTCAATATTTGGTATCAGTGAATTACCTTTGGTAATATTGTCTTTGTTGCTGCCGTCAAGGTCGCCACGCAAAAGCAAGTCAGTTTTACAAACAGCATAGTTTTGCCCCAAATATTCCTGTCCGAAAAGTTGCACTAAAATTTGCACATTTTGTTGCTCTGCTTCGGTTTTGGCTTTGTCCATCAAATGCTCTTTGGCAGTGCTCAACATTCCACCTGTTCCGCAAGCTGGGTCGTAAATACTGATGGCTTGTTTGGCTGTCTTTGGGTTAAAGTCAATTTCCATTAACTCCACCATTATGCGAATGATTTCACGAGGCGTAAAGTGTTCACCTGTGTCTTTCGCATCGTCCTGTGTAAAGCGTTGCAACAATTCTTCATATACATAACCCATTTCAATGTTGCTCAGTCGTTGTGTGCTGAAATCTTCATCGCCCACTAAATCAATAATGCTGTCAAGGCGGTTTGCCTTTACCATTTTGCTGATGGTTTCACGATAATTAAATTCGTCAATAATTTCATTAATGATGTCTGAAAAGCCTGTCAGGTATTCACGGAAATGCGTTTCCACCTGTGTAGCATCGTCTTTGAGGATTTTGGTTAAAGTCCAGTCGGTCTTGTTGTAATACGGAACGGTCAGAATTTCCCGTTGCTTTACTTTCTTTTTCAGTTCAGCGTCTGTGATTTTTGGATTGGCTTTTTTAAGTTCATCGGCTATTTCCTTTCTTTTTTGGATAAGCATACATTCAATCCTGCGAATCATTATCATTGGCAATATTACAGCCTGATATTCGTATGCCTTAAACTTACCTCGAAGTTTTTTGGCTCCTTTCCATAGTTCCCCTGCAAGATTGTTCAGTTTTTCTTTATTCAGCATTTGTCTATTTGTGTCAAATTTTAGGTTTCTAAAATACGTTTTTTCTCTCGTTTAGTCGTCATTGGTGCGTTGGCAAAAAACGGCTCTTTTTTCCCGATATCCATCGGATGCGTTTGCAAATGTGCTGTTTGTGCCATAATTGAAAAAATACGGTGGGGAAAATAAAAAATACAGAAGAGTTGGCAATGAGTGTTGTCTTACTCGCTGTCCGTTTGTAATATGGTCTGTATGTTGGTCACCTGTCAAAATGGTTTGCTTTCTGTTTATGTTTTGGACGCCTGTTCAAGGTTTGGAGTGTCGTCTTACCATTGGTTATAACCGTTCGGTGTGTCCGACTTGCCGACGTTTAGGAGGCATGTACGTGGTACTCAATGTTATGTTGTCGTTACTTAATTTTTTTTGCTTTAAATTTGGTTTCTTCCATTTTTTGGCTTGAATTTATTTTAATAAGAGAATCAATTAGCTCGTTTGTTTCACTTATTTTGATAGGTATTGACTTTATTGAAGTTTCTATTTGCAAAGTAAGATGATCAATACTATAACTTTTATAAAGAGAATACCAATCAGGCAAACCTAATATTATAGATAATCCAATTGAAGCCCATGCTAAATTTCTAGCAAATCTCGAATCTCTTTTAGCTTCTTGAGTTTTTTGATCCGCTAAATTAATTTGACTTTGCAATAAATCAATTTGGGTTTTTGAGTTTTGAAAATGTCTGTACTGTTGAAGCTTAGACCAGGCTTCACCTGACATTACAAAATTGCAGTTATGATGTGTATCAAATTCCAATAAAGTAACAGATGACTTGCCTTCATGCAATTCCTTATGGAAAAAGTTATCACAAAAAAATTTTTTAATTGCTGTTTTTGAGCAATTATTTAATTTTACATTCTCTTTTAGTTCGTCTAAAAGTTGATGGTAAGATATTCCATCAGTTAATTTACTTTCACCAAGTTCCAATATTTTTTCATATACGTTCGAATACAATGATATTTCATCTTCTTTCATATAGAATTTAATATTTTTTTTGTCTGTCTAACAATATTAACATATAATTCTTCTCGCTCATTAATTTCCATTTTACTTACAGGTTTATTTGGAGGATTCATTGATTGAAACTGGTTCAATTCAGGAAAGTCCTCAAATAAACAGGGTTTAATAATTACAACCAAGATTACTGCACCTTCTTCTTCGGCAGCTCTTAATAATGGGGGAAGTTCATCTGTTGCAATAAATTCTGAACCTAAAAAATCCGTACTGACTAACAGAATAGCAACTTTTACCTCATTTATGGCTTTTTTAATTTCTTCTTTCCATTTCTGACCAGGTTTGATCCTTGAGTCATCCCAAAAATCTATATACTTTAAAAAAGGTTTGAAGTGTCTTCTTATATCCTTTAGATTTTCAATGTCTCTATGACAATAACTTATAAATACTTTGTTTCTATTACCTAATGTGGCAGTTGTTGTTTTTTGATAGGCAACTGCTGGGAGGGTTCCTAATTCTTGTCTAATATAAAATTGTAATTTATCAACTGTGCTTTCCCAGTCACAGGCAGGGTCAGGTTTACCTCCATGTTTTTGGTCTCGGTGCTTTTCCAATTCTGATTCAATATATTTTTTTATCTCATCAAGGAAAATAGCTTTAGATTCATTTGGATAAAAATCGAGTAATCTTAGTTTTACTTTCTCGAAAATTTCAATTGGGCTATCTTTTGCTCCAATTCGCATAAATATTGTAGCAAAAGAATGGGCTTCATCTCTAATTATATTTTCATCATTCATTTTATGGGTTTTATTATTTTTCAATGAGACATAATGGAGCGGAGACTTGCGAAATTCCAAAAATGATTCGGCGTAGCCGAAAATTTTTTTTGGAATTTCGCAAGTCTCATGTTGGACGATGGTACCGACCGGATGGGAGGTGTCTTGGCCAACTATTGTATATCCGCTATCTTGCGTATATTTTTCATATAAATGTAAGCATTATTCTGATATATCCAAATGATCCAAGGGAGAAGGGATGGCTTTTTTCAATTTGAATTCAGTAGGAAAGGCTTTGAAAATAAACCGGAGAGCGTTGATTATGTGGACAACTCCAATGCAAGGATTTTTTCAATGGATTTATGGTAAATTCTAATCACACCAATTCTACCGTTTGGATAAATGTATTGGTCCATTTGCCTAATCGACTATTACACCTATATTTTGATTTATATTTCAATTGGGTATAACTTCTTTCACAAACAAAAAAAAAGAGTCTGACGCAATGCCAAACTCTTTTTATGATGCTTAATAATCTACTTATTTCTCTGCTGCTGCAGCACTCTTCAAAGCACGAGGAACTTCGATGCTTACCACAGGAATACTTCCGTTTTGCATAACTTCGATGCCTTCAGGTATAATAATGTCTTTTATTCTCAAAGATTGTCCCAATTCCATTGAAGAAATGTCGATAAACAATTCATTTACCAGATTTTCAGGTACCGTCTTCACCTTCACCTTGCGAATACTTTGCATCAACTTACCCCCAATCTTAACTCCCGGGCTTGAACCCTTCGTCTTTAAAGGAATCTCAACAATAACCGGATGCTTCTCTACCAACTGTAAAAAGTCAATATGAATAATATTATCTTTTACCGGATGAAATTGAATATCTTTTAAAATGGCGTTTACTTGAACACCATCGATATTGAGTTCGGCAACCTTAAATTCTGGAGTGAATACCAGATTTCTTACCTCTGCTTCTGTCGTATGAAAGTGAATGTTTTCCTTTGCACTGCTGTATAGTACACAAGGGATAGAATTAGAAGATCTAACTGCTTTAGTCGCCTTTTTGCCGACTTCATTTCTTTTATTTCCGTTGATAGCTATTGTGTTCATCTGCTACTATTTATTATGCCATTTATTGAATTGGAGTGCAAAGGTAAATTTATTTTCATTATTGACCAAACAAATGTTTAAAAATCTGATGATTATGTTCTAATTTCTTAAAAACACACAGGATACTTCTTCTTTTTTTGATTACATTTTTTATGCTATCCACAACCTTTGACCGCAAAACGCCTAATAAATCAAGATACATCCATTTTTTTCATATATTTGTATTTTACATGCAACGAAGTGCTACTTTAATTTCTGTTTAAATATTTTATATGATAAAAATTCCAGCTCATATTGAAAATCTGGCGCCTTACAAGCCGGGAAAACCGGGTGCTAACATGTTTGGAGAGGTTCAACCCGAAAGACAAGTGGTGCTTAGTAGCAATGAAAACAACTTCGGCCCAAGCCCTGCCGCAACAAAGGCATTGAATGAAAACCTTAGCCAACTTCACCTCTATCCCGACCCGACAGCATCGGCATTGAAAAACAAACTCAGTGAATTAATACACTTTCCGGTGAATAATATTATGCTGGGTAATGGTTCTGATGCCATACTATACTCGATGTTCAATGCTTTTTTGGAAGGCAGTGATTCAATGCTCACATCCCACGGAGCCTTTGTTTCTGCCAAGGTAATGTCCCGTATGAATAACGTGCGGTGCGTTGAAGTGCCTATGATACTGGATCATTGTTTTGATCTGGACGGTATCCTTAGTGCCATAGATGATACTACAAAGTTGATTTATATCGTAAATCCCAATAATCCGACAGGACAGATGATATCGGAAGATGCAATGAGGGTATTTCTGGATGGTGTACCCGATCACATATTAGTCGTAGTTGATGAAGCTTATGCCGAGTTTGCCGGTGCACTTGGATCAGATTATCCCAATTGTGCCGGGATGGGTTATGACAATGTCCTTGTATTGCGTACTTTTTCGAAGGCATACGGCTTAGCCGGCTTGCGACTCGGTTATGCAATAGGATCCGAGTATATTATTAAAGCATTGACAAAAGTTAAACTGACCTTTGACCCCAATCTTGCTGCACAGGTGGCTGGGCTTGCTGCACTTAGCGACCACGACTTCCTTCAAAAAACCATAGAAAACAACGTCCGTGAAATGGCAAAGCTAAAGGAAGCCTACACCCGCCTCAATTTAGAATACATCCCATCTGTAGCCAATTTTATTACCTTAAAGATGGCGGATGAAGAAGAAGTTGAATATTTTTATCATCAGTTGTTGATTCGTGGTGTTTTGACCAGAAGATTGGCATCCTTTGGGCTTCCTAGCTGTTTGCGGATATCTATTGGACTTCCGGACGAAAACGATTATATGCTGAAGATGCTCGAAGAAATTGTTTTTATAAAAAAAGGATAGGAAGATTTTTTATAAAGGGTAAATTTCCGTTAAAATCGTCAATTGTTGACGAAAAATCAAGCAATTGAATAAAAATCAGTATCTTTGTGGAAAACAAGTGGGATGTTTAATGAAAATCTTAGATTTCTCAGGCAAAAGAGACAGATGTCACAACAGGCATTTGCATCGATATTGGGAATACCGAGGACGACATACTCAGAATATGAAAAGGGTAACACGGAGCCCAATCTGAAGTTGTTAATCCGCCTCAGTGAGCTGCTGGACGTGTCTCTTGACAATCTTATCAGCGAAGACTTGACGCATAATGACAGGGAAATATTTCGCAACGAAGAAATACGGGTCCTTGCCATGACGATGGATGCTGTTGGGCAGAATTACATAGAGTTGGTAGAAACAAAAGCAGAAGCCGGTTACATGAATTCAATGTCAGATCCGGAATACATAGCTGACTTGCCTAAAATCGCTATCCCTTCACTGCAAAACGGACGTTACCGCGCATTTGAAATATTTGGCGACAGTATGTTGCCCATGGAATCCGGCTCCATCATACTCAGCAAGTATGTAGAGGCACTTAAGGATATCAAAGACGACAAAACATATATTATCATAACCCACAAAGATGGTGTCGTATATAAGCGGGTTAAAAAAATAGATGATGAAGCACAATTGTTGGCAATATCCGACAATTCCAATTATCGTCCCTATCTTATCCCTTATAATGAGATTCAAGAAATGTGGCAATATCATGCACACATCGGATTTTCCGACATGAAAGTGACTTTTCAATCTGTTTTGGAGGAAAAAATCAACGATATCCACCTAAAAGTGAATCAAATATTACAAACTTCATAAAAAATTTATTAGTTTGCAAAAACGGCTCAAGCCCAATAGGGACGCATCATAAAAGGGTCAAAAAAAACCATAGTACATGGTGAATTTCAATTATTTATGAAAAAAAGTGACTAGAAATTTTTTTAAAATGAAAAAAGTACGAAATTTGCCTCGCTTAAAACGAAACTAAAAATTTATTTCATAACTTATTATAAACCAATATTTAATGAGAAAGGCGGACTTAGTTGCTACAATTGCAGAGAAATCAGGAATCGCAAAAGTTGACGTACTGGTGTCAATTGAGCACTTCTTTTCTGAAGTCAAAAACACTTTGGCAAACGGTGAAAACGTATATATCAGAGGATTCGGATCCTTTATTATCAAAAAACGAGCAAAGAAGATTGGTCGTCATATCAAGAAAAACGAAGCGATAGAAATACCGGAACACTTTATTCCTGCATTTAAGCCGGCTAAAACATTTACAGATCAGGTTAAAAACAACGTTACTGTAGCGCCTGAAATAGAGGAAGATTAATATGTCAAAAGCAGGACCTTCCCGTATTTCTTTTCAAAAAAATATCGCAATTGGTGCTGCTGTACTATTGTTCTGCATCTTGTATTTTGGCTTTAGCCTAACCAACAAGAAAAAGAAGCTAGAGCTGGATAAAACCAGGGCTTTGACTACAGAAGCAACTAGTTCCGAAGCTTTGCTTAAAGAAGCCAAAGCGGCGGTATCCCACGATACGGTAGAACTTATTGATAGACTTGAACACTTTGCCAAAGAAGGGGATACATCCTCTATGGTGGACAATTATAAGAAGCTATCAGGACTGTGGTATGGCCAGAAAAGGTTTGGGTTGGCAGGCTATTATGCTCAAAAAGTAGCAGAACTGGAGGACAATCCACAAGCTTGGTCTATAGCAGGAACAAGCTATGGTGCGGGAGTTAAGTTGCTCGCCGAAGGTTCAGAAAAGGAATTTTGCGTAGGAAGGGCTATAAAAGCATTTGAACACGCCATTTCTTTGGAACCCAAAGTTACGGCACATCGTTTAAATCTGGCATCTATCTATGTAGAAGCTCCACCCAAGGATGAACCCATGAAGGGCATTCAGATGTTGCTCGAAATGAATAAAAACGAACCGGACAACACCTCTGTTATGAACCTCCTTGGACAATTGGCCATCAAAACCGGTCAATATGACAAAGCCGTACAACGATTGGAAAAATCATATCAAACAGACCCTGACAACCCTCAAACACCATGCTTGCTAAGTATGGCGTATGAAGGCTTAGGACAACATGAAAAAGCGCACGACTGGGCAAGTAAATGTAGCCAATAGGATAGGCGCTTGTAATAATATTATTTAACATAAAAAACATACAACTATGCCATGTGGTAAAAAACGTAAGAGGCACAAGATTGCAACTCACAAAAGAAAAAAGAGACTTAGAAAAAACCGCCATAAGAAGAAAAACCGCTAAGAGGCAATTGATATAACCGATACCTTGTATGAGTAAACACGACAATATGTCGAATAGTCCTTATACAAGGTAGAGGTTTTTTTTCATACTAAAACGATCAGATGTGAATAAAGAACTGATAATTAATTCTTTAACCTCTGAAGTTGAAATAGCCTTGGTGGAAAACAACAAGTTGGTTGAAATCCACAAGCAAAAAACCAGTAATTCTTTTAATGTAGGCGATATTTATTTGGCAAAGGTCAATAAATTGATGCCCGGTTTAAATGCTGCTTTTCTAGATATCGGAAAAAGGAAAGACGCTTTTTTGCATTATACCGACCTTGGACCTAAGCTTCCTTCGGTGATTGAATATACCAAGCAGATTCTCAACAAAACCCCGGGATACAATATTCATGGGATGGATTTGACGAAAGAGATTCAGAAGAATGGTAAGATTCAAGACGTCATGGACAAAAAAACCCTGCTGCTGGTTCAAATCCTGAAAGAACCTATTTCGACCAAAGGACCTCGACTTAGTTGTGAAATCACAATACCGGGCAGGTATTTGGTTCTCACTCCCTTTTCCAATGCCGTGACAATCTCTAAGAAAATTGTCAACCCGGATGAAAGGAAAAGGTTACAGGTTCTTATTGAAAGCATTAAGCCTCAAAATTTTGGCATCATAGCCAGAACAGCGGCTGAAGGGCATAAAGTAGCGGATCTTCACGACGAAATAACCGCACTTGAGCTGAAATGGCAAACTATTCAGGATAATATTGACGAGGCAAAAGGCCCTCGCAAGGTCCTAAGCGAAGCAGATAAAACAACCAGTATCCTACGGGACTTCTTGACCGACGACTATCATCATATCGCCGTCAATGACAAAGAAATCTATAGTAATATCAAGAGCTTTATGTCCAATATCGCTCCCGATAAATTGAAAATAGTAGAGCATTATACGGGCAAACTACCTATTTTTGAACACTATGGTATCAATAAGCAGATAAAAGCTTCCTTTGGCAAGACAGCAACGATGAATAGCGGTGCTTACTTAGTCATTGAAGGTACCGAAGCTATGCACGTCATTGATGTCAATAGCGGTCCCAAGATGTCCAAATCAGAGATGAATAATACAGCTCTTACGGTCAATATCGAAGCTGCAGATGAAATATGCAGACAGCTGAGGTTACGAGATATCGGAGGATTGATTGTCATTGACTTCATTGATATGAAAAACCCGGATCACAAGAAGGCTCTCAACAATCGGATGATTGAACTCATGGAAAAGGATCGTGCACAACATACGATACTTCCTTTGAGTAAATTTGGATTGATGCAGATTACAAGAGAGCGGGTAAGACAAGCTCTCACCATCAATACGGATGAAACTTGTCCTACCTGTAATGGAAGTGGAAAGGTTCAGCCTACGATTCTGTTGACAGACGAGATCGAACGCGATCTAATATATCTGTTGACCAACAAATCCATTTCAAAGGTTAACCTAAGCGTACACCCTTACGTGTATGCTTACCTCATGAAGGGTTTAGTAAATATCAGAGTAAAATGGTATTTCAAACACAAAAAATGGGTTAACATACGACAAAATTCCAACTTTGCCTTGACCGAATATCGCTTTTATGATGTCGCCGAGGATGAAATAAGATTCACCTAAGAATTACTAATCAATTTCAGAAAAAAAAGCTACCGAAAAAATCGGTAGCTTTTTTATTTTCGCTGATGTGGCAATGTTTTCAGCCAAGTATTCGCAACGGACTTATCGTGTCCGTTTTCTTACGCATCTATCTTGGCATACTGTGCGTTGGCCTCAATAAATTCACGTCGAGGCGCCACTTCCTCGCCCATTAACATCGAAAACACCCGATCACACTCGATAGCGTCATCTATAGTTACCTGTCGTAGAGTCCTGCGTTCCGGATCCATTGTGGTCTCCCATAACTGTTCTGCATTCATCTCTCCCAAACCCTTATAACGCTGGATCTTGACGGAGTCGTCATTTTCCTTTTTAGAAAGCTCGGCGACAGCTTCTTTCCGATCTGTCTCCGTCCAGGCATATTTAAACTGTGTGCCTCGCTTTACCTGATATAGTGGTGGATAAGCAATATAGATATATCCATTATCTACCAATGGTCGCATAAAGCGGAAGAAGAATGTCAGGATCAATGTCGTAATATGTGAACCATCGACGTCGGCATCCGTCATAATGACTACTTTGTGATAGCGTAACTTTTCTATATTGAGGATTTTTTCACCATCCTTTTCTTCTATGCTTACACCAAGGGCGATAAACATGTTTTTTATCTCCTCATTTTCATAGATCTTATGTTCCATTGCTTTTTCCACATTCAAGATCTTACCCCTTAGTGGCAGAATAGCCTGAAAGTGGCGATCCCTGCCTTGTTTTGCCGTACCGCCCGCGGAATCACCTTCGACGAGGAATATCTCACTTTCTGAGGGATTCTTATTGCTGCAATCGGCGAGTTTGCCGGGAAGGCCACCTCCTGTAAGGATGTTTTTACGCTGTACCATTTCTCGTGCCTTTCTGGCGGCTTCACGAGCGGTAGCAGCAAGAATGACCTTTTCAAGAATACGCTTTGCCTCTGCCGGATTTTCTTCCAAAAAATGCTTCAATGCTTCGCCGACAATCTGACTGACGATGCTGGTTACTTCGGAGTTGCCTAACTCGCCTTTAGTCTGTCCTTTAAACTGCGGTTCAGGCACCTTTACAGAAACAATCGCAGTCAATCCCTCACGGAAGTCCTCTCCTGACACCGCAAACTTAAGCTTCTTGAAAAAACCATTGTCTTCACCATACTGTTTAAACAAGCGAGCAATCGCCATTCTAAAGCCTCGTACGTGAGTCCCTCCTTCCCGGGTATTGATGTTGTTGACGTATGAAAAAATATTCTCCGTATAAGACGTGTTGTATTGCATCGCCACTTCCACTTCAATATTATCTTCTTTACCAAAAACGTGAATTGGCTTGGTAATGATGGAGGTTCGGGACTTGTCCAAATACGTTACAAACTCGCCCAAACCGCCTTCGCTGTGAAAGGTCTCGCTCTTTGTTTTGCCGTTTTCGTCCGGTCTCGCATCATTAAGGACTAAGGTCAATCCTTTGTTGAGGTATGCCAACTCTCGCATACGATTGGAAAGCGTCTCATATTTATATTCCAACGTTTCAAAAATTGTCGCATCAGGTTGAAAGGAAATGATAGTTCCTGTATTCTCTGAATCTCCGACAATATGTACATCGGTAGTGGGCTTGCCTTCGGAATATTCTTGTTGATAAATGTGGCCATTGCGGTGTACTTCTGCCTTGAAATAGGAAGAAAGAGCATTGACACACGATACCCCAACACCATGTAACCCTCCGGATACTTTGTATGTGTTTTTGTCAAACTTACCCCCTGCGTGAAGGATTGTCATGACGACCTCAAGAGCCGACTTCTGCAACTTTTCATGCATGCCGACAGGGATACCCCGACCATTATCCACCACTGTAATAGAATTGTCCGGATGAATCGTCGTGATAATCTTATTGCAATAACCGGCTAGGTGTTCGTCGATTGAGTTGTCTATAACTTCATATACCAAGTGGTGCAACCCTTTGGTATCCGTGCTTCCGATATACATCCCGGGGCGCTTTCTGACGGCCTCCAGCCCTTCGAGTGCTTGAATATTGCTCGCATCGTAATTTCCATTATTTTGAGGCATTTCAGTATTTTCTGACATATCTAATATCCTTGTTGTAAAAGTGTACAAAGATACGACATTTTTGTCAATTATCCAAGCCCATTTATAACAATAAAAATATATAGAAGCTTGATCCATAAATACTTTTAATACTGAATGGAATAGATTTAGCCACAGTTGATATAATCGACAATAATATTGGCTTTAAGAAAAATACAGCTAACATTTAGTTCGTTTGAAAACGGAACTTACATCAATTAGTTAATTTGAATGATATTGATATTCTGATTGTTGTAATAAATTTAGATGTAATTGAGCCTATGTAGAAGTTGCTGAATTGATAAATCATTTTTAAAATCGGTATGTCCCTTCTCTGATCAGGACACTTTGGCTTTGTAATACTGAATTCTGTTTTAGAAAACACTTTGATATCCAAAATGTATCTTGGCTGTCTGAAAATCAAAAGGTATGTTTCTATTCTTCCCCAAGGCTACACTTACACCAAAAACACCAACTTTTGTTGCAAAATTGATTCCGGCACCGACACCTAACTGCCAGGCAAATTGTTCTATTGCCACATTAGATGCATTGATCCAGCCATTGTCGGTAAAAAGAAAAAGTGAACTTAATTCATCCAGATTCATCTTTAATTCTGTTGTTGCGACGAGAAAAGATGTTGTATAGACGGATTGCTCATTCCATCCACGCAAACTTTTATTTCCACCTATTCTAAATTTTTCATTATTATATACCTGCTTTGGCCCGGAAATCATACCTCCATTGGTACGAATCATGAAAGACATCCTTTTAAAAAGTGGAATATAAAGGCGCACATCAACAAGAGGCCTAAAGAGTGTAGAATGCAAGGTCACGGTGTCATATAAGCTTCGATAGTCAAAGGGCTTAGGGTCTTGACCTCGGATGGAAGTTATCTCATTATTGGGATAAATGTTTCGACGGCCGACTCCTACACTGAGGCTCATGGAATAGCCTTTTCGCGGATTTAGCTTAAAATCCAACCGTTGCATACTAAAAGTAAGCCCAAAATAGTCTGTTCTATAATCCAGGTTGACGGGGAGCTTCTTGGTTTTTATAATATTGAGCGTATCCACAAAGCCTATATCCGAAGTTCCTCTATTCCAAAATATTTCAAGCTTACTGTCATAGTTAAAGTAGTATTGTCCTCCCACTTCAAACAACTTTTCCGTGAAAGTCGAATCAGAGCGAAACAACTTAAAGCTACTTTTCACTCCGATTGGAGTAGAGAGCAAAAAAGGGTATTCGCCTTCAAGACGCAACTGTTGGTGCAAAGTCGATGGCTGGAAATATTCGGCCAACAATTTTTCGCCTTTGCCAAATTGATTGACGAGCTCAACCGTAGCATTTCCGGTAAGTAAAAGCTTTTTCGATATGCCGGGTATAGCATTGGGGTTGGGCTGAAAACCGATAAGGAGGTCAAAGCGGTTGATATTCTTCTTTTTAAGAAATAAAGCCAGCCATGCTTTTTGCTCAGCAAAGACAATAGCGGGACTTTTATACTGCTCGGTGAAGGTGAGTTCTCTGATTTTTTTGGATACCTTATCGGTTATTTCAGGATAATATGGCCTTCCTATTTCCAAGCCAATCATTTGTTGAAGATAATAAGTGGAAATCTTCAAATCCCCGACAACATGCAATCCACCAAAGGTGTATAGCTTATCCGGACGAATCCATGCCTCAGCATTGAGACTGTCTCCCACAATAGAAAGCGGTTTAATGTGAAGTGAAGCAAATGGATACCCTTTCTCCAATGCCTTAGTAAGTATATCTTGCTTGAATCTATTGACTGCCCGAAATGGATACAAGGAATCTCCGGGAAAAGTCACCAAAGTATCTTTCTCAAGAATACCCTTTGACTCATGTACATACATTCTACGAATCCGAAATGGATTACCTTGATAAATATAAATATGAGCAGAGTCTTCCTTCACCCTGATAGAATCAAGTCCGGCGGCAAAGTATCCATGTGTATGCATAGAGTCAATCAAGGCCGAAAGAGGTGCAAAAAGTGCAAAAGTGTCTATTGTGTTCAATGTTTTCAACTGGGACAATGGTTTGCTCCACAATACACTGTCCTTTTGTAGGTTATAAAGCACAATTTTTTGACTCCAGCTATCATTGCCGCATAGTATCAATGCAAAAAGCATGAAAACACCCCGGACAAAAGTATTAAAGCTGAGTTTCATCATAGAATAAAACGAATTATACGAATAATATTGTTACAAAATTGCCGCCTCTCCCTCCTAATCAGTTACAAATACTACTCGGAACAAAGCTATACTTTAAACTTGAATTCAGCAATAGTAGTTTGCCTTAACCCGATAGTGCTGATTATGAGGGTCGTCCCAATGTACGAATTGATTCCGCAATTGTCTAATGTAGAATTTGGGTTAATTTCTGTTAATTATCGGGATAAAAAGTACTTTTTCAGAAAATTTAAATACCTTTGTGTCCTTAATTATTCGGGTATGAAAAATAGTTTTTTATTGTTGTTTTTAATGCTGTCTTCCCTCTTTGCGACGGCACAGACAGCTACCAATGTCAACTGCAACGATTGTGCCGGTGAAGCGCATGATTTTTTTAAAGAGATGGACGAAGGACGAGTCATTGTTCTATGTTGGGTTATGCCTTGTACGCCGTGTATCGGCCCGGCTTTGACGACTTACAATGTTGTTCAAAGTTTTTCAAAAACCAATCCGGACAAAGTGTCCATGTACCTTTGTGATGATTATGCCAACACGTCCTGCAAATTGATTAACAATTGGGCTAATCAAAATGGCTTAACCAACACGACACGCTTTTCAAACAATGCTATCAATATGTTGGATTACGAATCCATCGGTATGCCAAAGATTGTTGTCATCGGTGGTTCAGACCACACTGTCTTTTATAATACCAATAATACCGTTGATGCAAATGATCTTCAGGCAGCAATTAACAAAGCTTTGGCACTATCAAGCACCATTGAAATCAAACCCAATGCAACGGCACTAAAAGTCTCTCCCAATCCGACAAATAACGCGGCTACACTTAGCTTTACATTGACCTCTCCCTCACAAGTTGTCATCGACCTATATAATGTCGAAGGTAGAAAAGTGGGCAACATACACCAGGGATTGCTTCAAGCCGGTAAAAATGAAATAAGGATGCAATTGGACAATTATTCACCGGGCATGTATCTTGTCTCTATTTCAGACGGAATTAAAAAACAATTTTTAAACCTCATAAAAGGATAAATTATTTATTATTCTCTCTGAAAAAGAAGAAAAGCACTTGCTACATGCAGGGAGAGAACTATCCTAAAACAAATCTTTATGAACATATCTAAGCTGTTTAAAACAACGTTTACAATCGCTGTAATAGCCTTACTATATACCAATAATGGCTATGCTCAATGCTGTGCAGGAGGAAGTGGTTGTTCTATTTCTGGAGATGCATCATCCGGTGTCTTGTCCGAAAGGATGTTAGAACTCAACACCAACTTTCAATATATCAGCACCAACAAGTTTTACAAAAACGATAAGATTGCACCACAGGCATCACGGACATTCGACTCTTATAGCAGTGCCTACCAGTATTTTAAGGTTGGGTATGGTGTGACAAAGGCCTTTACCCTTTCTCTTGAAGGTGGGTATTACTTTAAGAAAAAGGAAATAGGTTTAGACGGCAATCCGCTCTCCACGTATGAATCCAGAGGCTTTGGGGATTTGATTGTATTTCCACAATATAATATTTATAATAAGACCAAGGGCAACTTACGCCATGAAGTCACAGTAGGTATGGGACTCAAGATTCCGATTGGTGGATATGACGATACAATCGGCAATGTAGAACCATTTTCGGGGAATGTCTATTATGTAACCAAACCTACTGCGGTGCAGTTGTCATCCGGAGGGCAGGATCTTATTTTTTATACCTACTTATTCCGGGGCTATATACGGCAAAACTTCAGAATCTTTGCCAATGGCTTTTACATCAAAAAAGGGTGGAATCCCAATGGAGAAAAGATGGGAGACTATGCCAGTATAGCGCTCTTTGTCGGCAAATCATACTTTGACAAGCTGGGCCTAACACTTCAAGCCCGATATGAATGGGTGGATCGCATGAAGATCAACGAGAGTGTCCAGCTCTTTGGAAAACCATCCAATTACTTTCCGGAAGCTACCGGATATCAAAAGGTGCTGATCACGCCTCAGGTTAGCTTTACGTATGACAAAGCCACCGTCTTTGCAGCGGTTGATATCCCATTGTACCAATCAATGAATACCAGCGACTTCTACACACAAGTCGGCACACAATATCAGGCAACAGTCGGGATAAAATACAGCTTCTTTGTCACGAAGAAGCCTACTATAGACCCCAATATATCAACGGTATATTTCTGTCCTATGCATCCTGAAGTTGTCTCTTCTCAAAAAGGACATTGTCCAAAATGCGGTATGGATCTGGAATTACAGAAATAATTCACAGGAATAATGAACTTTGGTAAAAACCAAAAAAGTCCTGATGATGAGGAACATCCCGATATGCGCATCGATTCTGTATTTGTCTAATGTGGGCCTTGGGATTATAGAAATGGATTAAGATTCCTTCAACACCCCGGGCAAGACTTCCATCAATCTATCCAAATCAGCCTGATCATTGAAAGCATTGATGGAATAACGGATATAGGCTTGTCCTGCCAACATCATTACCGGTATCTGAATACGATAATCCCGATATAGCTTGTCATGCAGCGCCATTGGTTCGCTTGTCCGGATCGGTGCACTATACATCTGAGCGACAAAGTCATCGTTAATAGGCGCAATAGGTGAACACCCTATGACTTCATTTAAAATCGGCGCATTGGTCTGTACTAACTTCCGGCACTCTGCCGCCACATCCTTCCAGTTGTGCTCCTTCATAAACTGTATCGCTGCAGGAATGGTGCAGAATGCCGACAAATCCCTTGTTCCCTGCACTTCGTGATAATCCAAAAATCGAGAATGAGACGGAAAGTCAGACTCATAGCCCCAGCTGATGATGATGGGGTCAAATAAATCTTGCAGCTCACGCCTGACATATAAAAACGAAGACCCTTTGGGCGACATCATCCACTTGTGTGAAGCGCCAGTGTAGATATCCACGTCCATCTTTGTGATATCCACCTCAACCTGACCCGGGCCATGTGCCCCATCCACAAAGGTCATGATGCCTCTATCTCGCGCCAATCGACATATTTCTTCCACCGGAAGCCTTAGGCCTGTAGAACTGGTGATGTGACTTATAAAGATAATTTTGGTGCGCTCACTGACACCCGCCATAAACTGTTGTACAACGGATTCTTTGTCTTCAATCGGAAAAAGAATCTCTTGTTGCTTATATATAGCGCCCCGTTTTTTACAATAATATTTCCAGGCACGGTCGCAAGCACCATATTCCAGATTGGTTGTCAACACCTCATCTCCCGGAACAAGGTTTAAGCTTCGGGCGATGATGTTTACCGCATAAGAGGGATTGGTTACACATACGACATCGTCTGCATCGCAGTTAAGATATTCACCCAGAGCAATCCGTGCTTCCTTGAGATAATGTGGACTTTTGTCGATAATAAAGGCTACCGGCTCCGATTCCATCTCCCGTTGAAACGCCTGATAAGCCTCAAAGACAGGCTTAGGGCACGCCCCGAATGATCCGAAATTGAGAAACGTAACATCATCTCTCAATAAAAACAAAGACTTCATATTATTCATATTAGACACAGATTAATCATCGCATAAAAAGAACTATTCTCGCCACCTAACCTTCATAGCTATGTCCTCACGTTGGCTTGGAGGAAGGCTGACATCAGAATATCCCATATAGAACAAACCGATGCAGCGTTGATTATCCGGCAGTTCCAGGAAAGAGCCCAAGTGGTGGATGGCTCCGGGGCTAGACCAATACGCTCCGACACCATGAGCCGTAGCTGTGAGCCACATGTTTTCGACAGCGGTGGCTGTAGCAGCGACTTCCTCCCATTCAGGTAGCAACTCCGGATGAACCTCCATGATAATCGCAATGACGGCCGAAGACAAAACAGCCTTTCGCCCCATCTCTGCCATCTTGCGCTCGGAAAACTTTTCGGAGGCTGTCGTATCCCGATATATATTCGACAACTCAGTGCCCAGTTCCTCCAGTGCGCTACCTCTAAACACAACAAAGTGCCAGGGCTGTGTCAACTTATGGGTCGGCGCATGATTGGCGCTTTCTAATATCGCCTCCAACGTCTCCCTGCTGATAGCCCGCCCGTTATAGGTAGAAGGCATGACGCTCCGCCGCCGCTCAATAATATTTTTTAAAACACTAATATCTGAATCCATGTAAGAAAAGATTTAAGGTACAATAAAACAATTTCACACACAACAATCTTCGTCCAATAGAGTTGCAAAGAAATAGGCACATCATAGAAGATTAGGGCGTGCCCCCGCCTTCTATCGAGCGGGGTCAGGCTATCCGCTGTGCTCCTTCCTACCGTCAGTCGTGCCGCTTCTATCCTTCACGCATATCGTGCGCAGCAGCGTCAAAAGAAAAGCCAATTAAGGCGTCATTTCGCAACAGTTATTGGCAACAAATCCATGTTAAACCCAAATTCAGCAGTAAAGGTTTTGAAAAACCGTATAGTGCTGATTATGAGGGTTAATCCCGATGTACGAATCGTTTCAATGGTTTCTGTAAACCATTGATTACGAGTCGTAAATCGATTCTGCATTTGTCTAATGCGGAATTTGGGTTATACCAAATTGATTTATAAATTAGACCAACATTTTTTGGTATAACGCTTACTAATGGTGATACAATCTTACTGTTATGCCAATAATTTTACGTGCCCAACGCAACAGCGGAATATAAACCGGGGAAACAAAAGTACGGCATCCTGCTTAAAATTAGCGGAAGTTTAAAAAATATGAAATTTTTTTTCCAATTATCTGTTAAGATTATATGCATTGAGATATTAAAGAATGTAGAATCTAAATAAACACCTTTAACCAATAAAATATTAAGTTATGAATTATCAACCATTTTTATCAATTCTTATATTCTACTGTGCCCTTTGTGTGCCGGCTCAAGCCCAAAGTGGTTTTGTCGTCTGTGGTTCGAATGCCGTAGATGGTGGCAAATCGATGAGCCTTACTATTGGACAGATTGATTATTTAAATGCAGTACAATCCGGAATATTCTTAGTCAATCATGGTATTCAGCAGCCGTATGAAACAAGTAACACTTCCTCTACTACATATCCATTTTCCGAATTTAAGATTATCTTTTTTCCCAATCCAACAGCATCATGCTTTTGCACAACGCTAAAAGACATTTAGGATGAAAGAACAAGGGCAAAATAAATCTTCTTCAAACTTCCTCAATACCGATGGTGGTAAAACCAAATCCAATGCCATCGAGGTTCCTTCCATCTCATTGCCCAAAGGTGGCGGTGCCATCAAAGGCATTGACGAAAAGTTTTCTGTCAATGCGGTGAATGGCACAGCAGGATTTTCTATTCCACTTCCGTTTTCTCCAGCACGTGGAGCTTCTCCTTCATTAACGCTTTCCTACAGTTCCGGAGCGGGCAATGGTATTTTTGGACTGGGTTGGAATCTGAGTCTTGGCTCTATCAAAAGAAAAACAGACAAAGGCTTACCGCAGTATTTAGATTCGATTGACTCGGATGTATTTCTGTTTTCGGAGGCAGAAGACCTGATTCCTGAATTTAATAAAGAAGCGGATGGTTCATTTTCTATAGATGCTGCAGGGGAATATGTGATTAGAGATAGAGATACTGCTGATGGATTACACACCATCAGAAATTACAGACCACGCATTGAAGGGTTATTTGCCCGCATCGAACGATGGACTGAAAAGGTCAACGGAAACATCAAATGGAGGGTGATCACCAAGGAAAACACCACCACGCTTTTCGGTTGGACGAATAATTCCATTATTGCAAATCCGGATGATGGCTCAAAAATCTATGAATGGCTTCCCGAATTTGTATATGATGACAAGGGGAATTGCTGCCAGTACCTTTATAAAAAGGAAGACAGCCTTGGTTTTGATGACGCATTGCTGCACAATAGAAATCGTATTCAAAATGGCGTAATTACATATACCAATCTATACATTGATAAAGTGCTTTACGGCAATAAAACACCATACAAACAATTTGGAGAGGCTTTTCCTCTGGAAGCCGATTATATGTTTCAAACAGTTTTTGATTATGGTACTACCGATACAATTAACGCACCCTTTGATCAAATAAACTCTTGGGACTTTAGGCCGGATGCATTTTCAGATTACAAAGCAGGTTTTGAAATTCGTACTACCCGACTATGCAAAAGGGTTTTATTATTCCATCATTTTAAAGGAGTGAATGAATACGATGGTCTTGTTCGCGCTCTAAATTTTGAATACGACACTTCAACAGAACAGGATTTTACCTTTCTTAAAAAAATTACTTCACAGGGTTATATCAAAAAAACCGATGGCAGCTATTCGCATAAAAAGCTCCCGCCCATGGAGTTTGAATACCAAAAACACGATTGGAACAGCGAAATAAAAACTGTTTCAACAGAAGCATTGGTTCATGCACCAACCGGAATTGAGCAAGCTCCTTATCAGTTTGTTGATTTATATAATGAGGGGCTTTCAGGCATTCTTACCGAACAGGCAAATGGTTGGTATTACAAGTATAATCTTGGAATTTGGAACAACAATGGCAAGTCTCAACTCATGTTCGAACAAGCCAAGATGGTTTCTCCCAAACCTTCATTCGCAGGTTTGGGTTCACAACTCCAATTAGCAGATTTGGATGCCGATGGTGGCAAACAATTGGTGAGTTACGGCATGGAGTCTTCCGGTTATTTTGAACTGGATGACGATAATGAATGGCATGGGATGCGTGCGTTCAGAACCTTACCCAATATAGATTTTGGAGATGCCAATACCCGAATGCTGGATTTGAATGGCGATGGTAAACCGGAAGTAGTGATTTCGGAAGATAATGTTTTTACCTGGTTTGCATCTGAAGGAAGAGAGGGCTTTGCTGTTGCCCGGAAAACACTCAAACCTTTTGATGAAGAAGCAGGTCCCCACTTAGTTTTTGCAGATGCCAAACAAACCATCTTTTTAGCCGATATGTCGGGCAATGGCATGACAGATATTGTCCGCATCAGGCATAGCGAGGTTTGTTACTGGCCTAATTTGGGTTATGGAAAATTTGGGGCTAAGGTGGCTATGGATAATGCCCCGCTTTTAGATAGCGAAGGCGACTTTAATCCTGCTTATATTCGCTTGGCAGATATTGACGGCTCCGGCACAGCCGATATTATCTATCTCGGTAAAAACAAATTTACTTGCTGGAAAAACCTAAGCGGAAATCGCTTTGGTACCATACCCTTTGTAATTGATCCATTCCCGGAAATTCATTCCCAGTCTCAAATAACCGTTACCGATTTGCTGGGCAATGGCGTAGCATGCATCGTCTGGTCAAGTCCATTAGCAAAAGATGCAGTTGCTCCGTTGAAATACATTGACCTGATGAACAGTAAGAAACCGCACATCATGGTTTCTTATAAAAACAATTTGGGTAAAGAAGTTTCACTCGAATATACGCCATCAACCAAATTTTATATTGAAGATAAATTAGCCGGTAAACCCTGGATTACCAAATTGCATTTTCCGGTGCATTGTGTTTCAAAGACCATCACGGAAGATAAAATATCAGGCTACAAATTTATCAGTGAATACAAATACCATCATGGATATTTCGACCATGCTGAAAGAGAATTCAGGGGTTTTGGTATGGTGGAACAAATAGATGCAGAAACTTTTGAGCATTGGATAAAACAAGATGCCGCAAATATCACAGATGAAACCTTGCACCAGGAGCCCGTGGTAGTAAAGTCCTGGTTTCATACCGGTGCATTTTTACGAAATGAAAAAATCCTCGGCCAGTTTGAAAAAGAGTATTGGTATCATGAATACAAAAAGGAGTTTGGACCAATAGTGCATCCGGAAATCGCTTTGGCCGATGCCCGCATGACAGTACCTGATGGCATGAATCCCGACTTGCTCAGTCAAATTACGGCAGACCAATGGCGGGAAGCCTACAGAGCTTGTAAAGGCATGGCTTTGCGTACAGAGACTTTCGCAAAAGATGCCATAAAATTTGGCAATACAGAGGATGCACGTAAAAAGGAACTTACTCCTTTTGCGGTGGCTACTCATAATTGTGTGATTGAATTGCTACAACCCAAAGGCAAAAATAAACATGCCGTTTTTGTAGTGAAAGAAAGTGAAGCGATTGCTTATTCATACGAAAGAAATACGGAAGACCCCCGAATAGCCCATAGCCTGAATATTAAATTAGACGAATACGGCAATATATTGGAATCGGCATCGGTGGTTTATCCAAGAGCAGTTGCTGATGTTTCACTTCCCGCAGAAACACAGCAGGAACAAAGCAAAACGGTTATCATTTACACTCAAAATCAATTTACCAACGATGTGTTTGGCGAGCATATCCACCGCTTACGACTGCCTTCTGAAATAAAAACATACGAGTTAAAAGGTGTGGTAAAAACCAATGCCTATTATACTATCAGCGAATTTACAGATATACTCCATGACTCAAATTCTGATAGAGCTTTTTACCATGAAATAGAAAAGCCTTTAATGCCGGGCAAAGCTCAAAAACGGCTCATCGAGCATGTTCGCTCAACGTATCTCAATAACAGCTTATCAGGTGCATTGCCTTTGCATCAATTGGAATCATTGGCGCTTCCTTTTGAAAGTTATCAATTGGCTTATACACTGGAGTTGGTAACCGATATATTTGGAACTAAAGTAAATGCCGCCCTTTTAACAGAAGGCAAATTTACCCCCAGCGAAGGTGATAACAACTGGTGGGTTCGCTCCGGCTCTACCCAGTCCAAAACCTTGGCAGAAAACAGCACGGATGCACAAAATCGTTTTTACGCTCCCATTTCTTATACCGATCCTTATGGCGCCATTACCAAAGTAAAATACTACGGTAACTATTTTTTATTTATTGAAGAAACAGAAGATGTTCTGGGCAACAAATCTGGTGTGAAGCATTTCAATTTCCGTACCCTTTCGCCCCAGAAGATGAAAGATATCAACGGTAATTTTTCCGAAGTTATCAGCGATGAACTTGGTTTGGTAAAGGCAGTAGCCATCATGGGCAAAGGGCATGAAGCAGATGAACTGACCAACCTAAAAGAGATAACGGATGCCGCTGAAACGGCAGAAATCCTGAACTTTTTTAATGCACCGGATTCCGTTCAACTTACCGCAACAGGTAAATCCCTCCTTCATCATGCTTCGGCAAGATTTGTGTATGATTTCGATGCCTATGCCACCTCCGGCAAACCTGCTGTAGTAGCAACAATTACACGGGAACAACATTTTCAACAGCTTGCCGACTCACCCATTCAAATCGCTTTTGAATACTCCAATGGCATAGGCGAAGTAATAATGAAAAAAGTACAGGCTGAACCTGGAAAAGCAAAACAGGTTCTCATTAATGCGGATAATTCCAGCAGCATATCAGAAGTGAATACCGCAACCCTTGCACTCAAACAACTCCGTTGGATTGGTAATGGCCGTACCATTAAAAACAACAAGGGCAATGCGGTAAAACAATACGAGCCATATTTCTCTGTTAACTGGCATTACGAAGATTACAAAGAATTAGTAGAAACAGGAGTAACGCCTGTAATGTATTATGATGCAGCAGGGCGATTGATAAAAACCGAAATGCCTGATGGTACATTTTCAAAAGTGGAATTTGATTCGTGGAAACAAGTTGTTTTTGATGCCAATGATACTATTTTGGATTCATCATGGTTTGCCAACAGAACCAACCGCCTGATAGATGCCCAACTCCTTGCCGAAGGCAAAGACCCCGGAAGAGAAAAAATCGCTGCCGACAAAGCTGCCAAACATGCCAATACGCCTAATGTATTGCACTTCGATACCTTGGGTAGACCCGTTTTGTCCATTGAACACAATAAGAATATTGCCACTGATGCCGATGCGTTTTATCATACCAAAGTAAAACTCGACACTGAAGGCAATCTGAGAACGGTAACCGATGCCAGGGGCAATACCGTGATGCAATACAAATACGATATGCTGGGTAATTCAGTTTATCAAAATAGTATGGATGCCGGGCAGCGATGGATGCTCACCAATATTTTAGGAAACCCATTACGAACCTGGGATGAACGCAACCATGAGTTTCAATACTTCTACGATAAAGCCCAACGCCCCACACACAGTAAAGTAATAGGAGGTGATGGAGCCACTCCGCTTGACCACATCTTTGACCGGGTGATCTACGGGGAAAGTCTTTTAACTGGAGTAAGAACAGATGCTAACAGATTTAACGAAGTTTCGTTGCAAGCCAAAAACATCTTAGGACAGGTCATACAACATTATGATACTGGAGGATTAATAGACACTCCGGATTATGATTTTAAAGGCCAACCCATTTCCACCACCCGAAAGCTCTTTAAAAAATACAAAGAAGTAGCCAACTGGACGGATGCCAACCTCGCCAACGATGTAGAAGCCGAGGCGTTTACGTTTTCCACCCAAACGGATGCCTTAGGCAGAATTACCCAACAAACCGCTCCCGATGGTAGTGTGATTACACCTTCCTACAATGAAGCCGGATTGCTGGATAGAGAAACTGTAAAACATGCCGGTGCAGCCAATCCCACGGTTTATATTAAAGACATTGACTACAACGAAAAAGGGCAAAGAGAGAAAATCATCTATGGAAATGATGTCCGTACCAAATTTTATTACGACAAGGAAACTTTCCGCCTCAAACGATTAGAAAGCAAACGCCTCAATGGCGACCCCCTGCAGGATTGGTATTATACTTACGACCCTGTGGGCAATATCACCCATATAGAAGACAAGAACATTCCGGTGGTATTTTTTGACAATCAAAAGATAACGGGAGTTTCCTCATACACCTACGATGCCCTATACCAATTGGTGGAAGCCACCGGCAGGGAAAACAATGCAGCGCTAAATTTTGGCACTTGCGATAACTGGAACGACAAGCCCTTTATGCACAGCATGAATCCGGGCGACCCGATGGCCATACGAAACTATATCCAGCGCTATCAATACGACTCCGTAGGCAATATCATGGAGATGAAACACTTCGCCACAGGTGGCAACTGGACGAGGGGTTATGAATACGAAACTGCCAACAACCGACTAAAGCGAACCTTTATAGGCGATAACGGCAACCCTGCCAATTATACGAAATATACCCACCATGCACAACATGGTTTTATGACCGAACTGCCCCACTTAGAAAAAATAGGCTGGAATTTTAAAGAAGAAGTGGTACTCACCACCCGGCAACACTGCACAGATGACAATATACCTGTGATTACCTATTATCAATATGATGGCAGCGGCCAGCGCCTCCGAAAAATAACCGAAAACCAGGCAACTGCAGGGGCAACACCAACCAAAAAAGAAGAACGCATTTATATAGCAGGTTACGAACTGTATAAAAAATACAGTGGTACCGATGCAGGCTTGGAAAGAATTAGCCTAAGCCTGATGGATGAAGGGCACCGCTTTGTAATGATAGAAACCCGTAATAATGTGGACGATGGTACAGAAAAACAACTGACCCGTTACCAACTCCACAACCACCTTGGTTCATCTGCATTGGAATTAGATGGCACAGCACAGGTAATCTCTTACGAGGAATACCATCCTTACGGAACTACCGCCTACCAGGCAAAAAATGCGACAATTAAATCAGCTGCCAAACGCTACCGCTACACCGGCATGGAGCGGGATGAAGAAACAGGATTGGAATACCATAGTGCGAGGTATTATTTGCCGTGGTTGGGGAGGTGGTTGAGTGGGGACCCTATTGGGATTGAGGGGGGCTTAAATATATATCGTTATTCTAATTCTGATCCAGTAAATAGAAAAGATATTAATGGTAATGATTGGGAATGGTGTTGGCCAGGCGATGATGATTGTGGTTTTAGTACAACTATGGAAGTATGGGATGATGAAATTCATGTGGATGAGGCAGTAGCAGGTTTTGGTGATACTTTGTCTTTCGGCTTAAGCAGAAAAGTTAGACAATGGATTGGGGTGGATGGTAGTATTGAATACGATAGTACTGCATACAAGGGTGGAAGTGTTGTTGGAATGGGTTGGGGCTTAGCTATCGGGGGGCTTGGCGCAGGCAGTACTATCGCTCGATTTGGATGGGTTGGCGGAGGGGCGAGAATAGGAGGTTTTATGGCTGGGACCCACGGAGTTTCATGGCTATTAGATAAAGTCGATGATTCTGGAACTGCAAGTGGTTTATTTAATACAATACTTTTAGTCACCCCCATTTTCCATACCCCTACAGCAAATAGAATCAGATTAAGAACACCTTTTACTGAAGCTGAAATAGAAGCTGCTATAAACGCAAAGCCAAGCACAGATGTTTTCGTAAGAGATATTCCTGGTGCTGCTTTAGAAAGTGGAAAATATAATGGCACTCCACCCGCTAAGCCTCAACAATTTGAATTAAGTCCATATGGAGATGGAGGTTTTCAAGTAAAAATTCATGTAGATGCTAATACATCAGTGCCTGGAAAAGCTGGTAAAGTAAAAACTACGGTAAGATGGCATGATCCAGATCCAAATGCTCCTGTTGGTAGCCCATCAAGAAATCAAGCTACAATGGCAATTGAACAAGGTAAAGGTTATAGGAGACTTGTTCCTGATGCTGCAGAACAAAATGGAGGCCGATGGGTTAGTAAGGATAAAGCTACTCATGGTGACTGGGGGAGCTCACATATTCCTTTACACCCCAATGGAGCAAGACCGTGGTTCTGGACAGGAATTGCATCTGGCACCATCGCTAGATTGTTGGGAGTACCATTCCAATTGACTTGTGACCCTATTGATACTGGAGCTGGGGTTCTATTGCAAACAACAACTGGTAACATAATTATTGATGACGAAGATGCCTTTCAACCCACAATAATAGGTATAGGAGTAACTTGGCCATAGATATCTTTCTGTTTGGTTTAGATTAATTAATGACATATGAACTGTTTTACGGAATATTAAAAAAATAAACTACCTCCGCTTTGGTTCGTGTCCCCACGATCCAATTACAAACAAAAATTAAAAACATAACAAATGCTAAACACAGATAAACCAAAAGAAACCAATCTCCCCCTCTGGAAATACTTTACCGATGATGGGGTTAATGTCAGAATCAGAATTTTCAGAATGGGAGGATTAACAGAATTATTATTTAAATAAAAACTAAAAGTCATGACAAAGTTAAAAACAAGATTTAGAATCAGTGAAGAAGATCTAAAAGAAATCTCAAAAGTGAAAAAAAGCATATCCAATAAAATTATTGCTTTGAGAAAAAGACCAGGTCTTAAAAAGTTAATAGGAATTGACCCCGTTATCTCACAAGATCCCAATAATCCGGATAAGGTAAAAATATGCCTTCAGATCACTATTGATAATGGTGATGGTACATTTTCTGCCTATTGCATTTGCGATGGTGGTGTAAGCAATGGTTTTTGTAAGGGCAGTAGCTCACCGGCTTAATAACCAAATTTTATTTTAGTATGAACGGCAATATTCTGAAAATTCTGAATTCCAGTAAATTCTGATCCATGATAAAAAATGAACTGACATACAAAATTATCGGATGCGGCATGAAGGTACACAATACGCTTGGGCCGGGTTTTCAGGAAGTAATTTATCAACGCTGCCTCGATATTGAGCTGGAAAGAGAAGCCTTGTCGTTTATACGTGAGAAGGAGCATACAATTTATTATGATGGAATAGATGTGGGTACACGCAGGGCAGATTTTGTAGTAGAAAACAAGGTGGTGGTAGAGATAAAAGCATTAGTTGCGTTTGAAGATGTGCATTTAGCGCAGGCGAAGAACTATGTGGTAGCATACAATTTTCTATTGGGTTTGCTTATCAATTTTGGAGGAAAAAGTTTGATATATAAATTAGTATTTCACCCTAAACTGTCGGAATCAGGTTTCACAGGATAGGAGAATTAGCAGGATTTGATCAATTGAAAATAGAGAGCTGAGAATTGAAATAGATAGTAGTAACGCAAAATTCTGGAAATCCAGAAATTCAGAAAATTCTGATTCAGACAAAAGGAAAATGTTGGAATCATGATTCACAGGATAGGAGAATTTTCAGGATATTAAATGAGTAAGTATTGAAAAATGAGCAGAAAGAATAAATAAAGCACTATCAGTACCAGGATTAGCAGGATAAGGTGATTTTCAAGATTTGAAAAGTGAACAATCCTGAGAATCTCAAAATTCTGAAAATTCTAATTCAGACAAAAGGAGGTACTGTCTGAATCACAATAGAATGGAAATTTAAAATTAAAAAAAGATGGAAACAATCTTTAAAATATTAGAAGCATTAGGACTTGCTACATTAGTAAAAAACAACCCTCGAACTTCAAAGGTACTTATTTTCATTGTTTTACTATTAGCAGCTGTTTTATTTGGGTATCCAATCTTTAAACATTTTTACATTGAAAATATAAAAAAACCTGATTATTTGCATTCTATTGTGACATTGAAGTTATTTGGTGATACTTTGACACCTCATTTTAGTTCTGGCAGGTTGGCATTAATGGGAGTTGATCAAGACAGTTCTATTTTTATTTCAAATATTTCACAAAATGGCAAAGTTCACTTTGATTCATTGTTAACTGAGTGGCGATTCAAAAGAGCTAGTTTTGCGATGGATAATGACGTTTATAGATTAAAAGCTAATAGCACCATCCCTCCTTCTTTGGATTATGAAATTCTATTATATATTGAAAAAATTCCTAGTAATTTCACAGCACAACCAGATACAAGATCTAAACCCCCTCAAGATGTAAAAAAGGAAATAAATTGTCCTAATACTATTCCTTATGGAAAAGGGAAGCCAAGCCAAGTTAGAGTTGGATACAAATGGATAAGTGGTTATTATAAGAAAGTTAATGGTAGTTGTATGTGGATAAATGGGTTTTGGACTAAAATAACAATTGCCGATTGTCCAAAGAATCCGCCTAGTGGTTATTCTGATACACATGGAGTTGTGCCACGAGGATTTAGATGGCTACCCGGACAATGGAGGTTAGTGAATGGTGAATGTAAATGGATATCAGGCTCATTTCAGAAAATTCAAGCTCAATCGCAACGATTACCAGATGGCACAATGAGACCTGCTCCTACCTTTGTTCCCCCTCCTAGGTCTGTAAATTAATCAAACTCAAATTCTTCGAATTGAATAGTAAAATCATTTTTAATTAAAAAATAATACATCATGGCAACAATACTTAATCAGAACTCTAACACTGTTCTCGGTACCATCACCGATGGAAACGGTCAACCATTGGCAAACCTTAAAGTAGCCATCTACCATGTGGATATGCGGGAATGGCAGCCTCTGGCAGATACCTTCACTAACAGAGACGGCAAGTACGAACTCCATTGGTCGTATGAACAATTAGGTGTCAGGGGCAAGAAAACGGCAGATCTTGCTGTAAAAGTATTTACCAAAGAGAAAAACACCGAACTCTACAAGTCCTCAATGGACGAGGTGCGGTTCAATGCTTCCGACAGGGAGGAAATCAATATCACCATTCAGCAGGCATTGCCAAAGGAAGTAGTAGAGTTTGATTATCTGGTGAAAGAAGCTTCGTCCTTAGCCGGCAAAGTTGCCATTGCCGATTTGCAGGAGAATAAAGAACACCGCGATGTTACGTTTCTATCCAAAGAACTGGAAGTGCCTGCCGATAAGGTTGAGCATTTGATTGTTGCCCATCGCTTACAAAACCTTTCTAAAATTAATCCTGCCTTCTTTTATGCCTTGTTCCGTAAGAATACTTTGTTGCATAACAATTTTTCTAAAAACCTGAGCGCCAGACTTTCCATCGGCATTGAGGTGGATGACCAAACCCTGCTCTACGATGCTGCACTTGTTAACCATAAAAAAATAGAAGCAGATATAAAAGTTGCAGTGGAAGAAATGAGTGTGTCTTCAACCACAACAAAAAATATAAAACACAATCTGGAGATACTCTCGCAATATCGCAATAATGCGGAGGAATACTATAAAAATGAACATCCGAAAAAAGCCATTCATTTTTTAACGAATTTCTTCAAGGAAGGAAAACTTCAGGAAATTCAAGATTTGTTCAATGAAAACAAAAATGACCTCAATAGTTTTTTTGATAAAATAACCGATCCTTCTTTTTATGCATCTAAGGAGAAAGAAAAGGCGGCAAAAACCAATATTGAGTTAGGCAAATTCTTCGGTTTGGGCAATGAGGTAATTCCACAAATAGCAAAATCAAAAGGTATCAAAAAACCGGAAGATGCACGAAAACTTGCTAAGTTGAACAAGGCAGAATGGGTTGAAGAGATAACCAAAGCCAGGCCGGATATTAATGATAAGCAACTCATCAGCACATACTCCTCAGCGATAGTTAGGAAAATGGAAAAAGAATTCCCTACACTGGCATTTGCCGCACAATTGGAAAGAACCAAAAAACCTGTGCTGAAGAATCAGGACAAGATGGTTGCATTCTTCAATAAACATGAAGATTTTGAATTGACGAAACACAATGTGGATTTATATCTGAAAGAAAAGAAAGTTTCAGCAAAAGATAAGGACGCCATCACAGAAGAATTAAAATCCGTGCAGCGGGTATTTAAACTAGTACCTCATTACAGTAAAACACTGGCATTGCGGGAGGAGAAAATTCATTCCTCACAGAGTATAGTCGCTATGGGTGAAACCCGCTTTGTAAAAGAAATTGCCCCCAAAGCAGGGATTGATGAAAAGGAGGCCAAGGAAATTTACCGCAAAGCCGAAACCAAACATACTGCCGCTATGCTTTTAGTAGGCGATCTGCAAGATAGCATGAGTGTGATGGATGTAGCGTCATTTGAAACCACATCCTTAGCAAAAAAATTAGAAGCAGTCAGCAAAGATTTTCCCAATCTCAAATCACTTTTCAAGATGGTGGATACTTGTGAATGCGAGCATTGCCGTTCGGTCTATAGTCCGGCTGCTTATCTGGTAGAGTTGCTACAATTTTTGGGCAATCGTAGTATTACAAATGCTGTAGGAAACCCAAAAAGTGTACTCTTCTCAAGAAGACCGGAATTGGGCGAAATAGACCTGGGTTGTGCCAATGCCAACACCCCTGTAAAGTACATTGACCTGGTTTGTGAAATTTTGGAAGAAGCAGTGGCACCAGACCCCGGCATTGATTACACAGGTGTTTTATCGGACGGTGCCGACCCTTTGAAAGGCAAAATTTCTGCTAGTTTGTTTAACACCTTAACTGCAGCTGGCTTAAAAATAACTGTAGATGCTCTACTTTATGAAACAGAATCATCAAGTACTAAACCTCATTACCTCAGGGATAAGGGAATAGTCTGTAAGATTGAAAATACAGGAGGAAATAACTACAAGGTTTATCGCTTGCGCCAAACCTTTGGAACGGCATCAGAATTGGATGCCGCACCTGAATATGTAAATGCTGCTGCCTATCAGGAATTGCAGAACAAAGCTTTTGCTTTTAAACTCCCCTTTGATTTGCCACATACAGAAGCAGAGGCATACCTCAGTCGCTTTGATGTGAACAGGGCTGATTTGATGAAAGCTTTTCAAAGTGGTGGTGTCCCGACTGATGAGAGCATTGCTGCTGAAAGATTAGGCTTAACAGACACAGAAAGTAAAATCATTACCATCATACCCACTCCCAATGACAATGCTGCTCAGCAAAGCTATTGGAATGTACCCGCTTCCGGCAATGTGGTTGACTATTTAAAACAAGTTGACCATTTCTTAGATAGAACAGGGTTGACTTATAAGGAACTGGATTTATTGTTAAAATTAAAATACATTGATAAAAATGGAAACCTTTTCATCAAGCACAATGATTTAACCTGCGACACGGAAAAAAAAGAAATTGCCAATCTCGATCTGGATGCTGTGGATCGTATTCACCGATTCCTTCGGTTGCAAAAGAAAACCGGATGGAAGTATGAAGTGCTAGATGAAATTATTTCACAAGCAAACCTTGGAGCAGGAACGCTTGACGATGCCTGTTTGATAAGGACAGCGCAATTGAAAGAAATTTCTGAAAAAGCAGGCATCAAAATAGAAGAATTGCTTGGCTGTTTTGGTGAAATTCCCCATACCATTTTGTTTGATGAAGAAAAAGATGGCCCCAAACCACTTTACCATCAGGTCTTTCTTAATAAGGCAAAAAATGGAGTGGTGAATGAAGGGTTATTCCCTGAAAAAGTTGATGGCTCACAGTTATTAAATACATACCTCGGCTACATCGCAACCTGCCTACAGTTGAAACAAAAAGATCTGGAGTTTATTACCCCATTGCTGCCGGACGCTAACTTGACATTTTCCAACCTGAGTTTCCTTTTTGCAGCATCAAAGCTTATAAAAAAACTGAAATTAAAAGCGGAAGACTTTGCTATCATTCAAAAGTTAAGCGGAATTCAATTTTCATCCAGTCCTGATAAAGCATTGGAATTTATAAAAGTGGTAGAAGATTTTAAAAATTCTCCATTAAAAGCAACTGATGCCAGATTTATTTTAAACCATGAAGCTACTAACCTGAATGACAGGGAAATTAAAGTAGAGAAGATTGAAGAGCTATTGGATAAATTGAAAACAGGTTATGCTAAAATAAATGAAGAACAACAATCAAAATTTGATAGTAAACTAACTGCAGACGAGCAAAAGGCGATATTGACTAATGTTCTATCGGGTTTAGTTGGTGTTTCTGAAAGTGATGTGAAAATAATTTTGAAATTTTTGGATAAGAATTGGTCAGATGTTACTGATGCAGCCGGAGCAAAAACTTTTATTGACAATAAGTTTGAAGCGGGGATTAAACGAAGTAGTATCAATATAGCCATCGAAGCCTTGGATGCCTTAGCAGCAAATGCAGATTCAAGCAGTGAGCAATTGGATTTAATCAAAGCATTATTAGATTCTATTGCCAATTTTCAAATAGCCACAAGTAAACACACCCTTTTAGAACAAACTATTTCAACTTCATTTAAAGCTGAATTGGCTCTAGCCGGTATTGTTCTAAAATACGCCAAACTCAAACAATCGGCTCCAGGAACGGATTTAATATCCGATTTGCTCTCTGACAATCTAGTTAATCCGATAACATCAGGTAATTATCCAAAACAATTTGAAGGTATTAAGTTATTGCATAAAATGTTTGCCTTGCTGAATGCTTTCAAACTAAGCAACTCAGATGTAGAATGGTACTTTGAGAATTGTGAAGCATTAAGTTGGTTTGAATTTGACCGCATACCTTATGAAACAGGACAGTCAGTTATTGATTTCAATAAGTTTGTTGCATTTTGTCGACTTATTGCTTACACAAAAGAATTTACCGCTGTTCCCAACCCGCTTGATGCCGAAAAGAATATCAGTTTCTTCAATATTGCTGAATTTGTCCTGCAGGGTGCTGGAGCAAACAGAAATGAATTCCTGAATCAACTGGCTCTGCTCACAGGTTATGAAAAAGAAAATTTGGATGCCATAGATGCCCATTTATTTGCTGCCTTTGATATTGCCAATTATAATAACCCGGAAACCTGGAAGCGTTTAATTGAATGTGCTGATTTCGCAAGAAAACTTGGGGCAACAGTTTCCCAAATCAACAAATACATCCTCCCTGTTCTTTCATTAGCAGAAGTAGAAGATTTACGGGCAACATTGAAATCCCGCTACGATGAAGATACATGGCTAAGTACTTTAAAAGAAATCATGGATGCCATTCGTCCGCAGAAACGAAATGCATTGGTTGCCTACTTGCTGGCTACCAATCCGGGCTTGAAAGACGAAAATGATTTGTACGAGTATTTTCTTGTGGATGTGGAAATGGAAGCCTGTATGCCTTCTTCCAGAATTGTGTTGGCACACAACAGTATTCAGCTATTTGTGCAACGGTGCCTGATGGGATTGGAACCGGATGCTATTGCCGATGTAGAAAAAGATCCTAATTGGAACCAGTGGAAATGGATGAAGAATTACAGGGTTTGGGAAGCAAATCGAAAAGTATTCCTATATCCTGAAAACTGGTATGATGTTACACTAACAGATGACAAAACATATCTGCTATCAGAATTCATCAATGAAATTCAGCAAAATGAATTAACCAATGATTCTGCCGAAGAAGCTCTGAAAAACTATTTGGAGAAGTTGGACAACATCGCATTCCTTGAAGTAATGGCAACCTGGTACGATGTGCCTACAAGAAGAATGCATGTATTTGCCCGCACCAAAGGGGGCGATCCGGCCATCTATTATTACAGACGTTTTGAAAGCGAACGCTATTGGACGCCCTGGGAAAAAGTGGAATTGGATATCACCGGAGACCATCTACTGGCATTCATGCGTAACAACCGGCTGCATTTGGCATGGCCGATATTTAGTGAGGAAGCTCAACCAAATCAACAATCAAAAATACCTTCTGAGTCTGAACAAGCTGCTGGCTATTCAAGCACCGAACTACCTAAAAAGAAATTAAAAATTCAATTAGCTATTAGTGAATATACCAATAAGAAATGGCAGCCTAAAAGGGTCTCAAAAGATGCAATTTTAACACCAAAGGACTATTATGAAGCTTATCCTTACAACTCATTAAGAAAAGAAAAATTCAACCTTCGGTATTTTCAAATCGCAGATCAGATTTGGCTATTTAGCAGTAACTATAAGGATATTGATCATCATTCTAAAAGAGGGGTATTTGATATAACGGGGTGTAAAGGCTATCCTGAATTAGTATTTCAAGGAGACGAATATTTTGTTGACTTCTTGCCGGATTTTAAAGATGCTGAACTAAAATCACAGAGGTATAATGAGATTTCTTATTTACAACCAGACGACTTATCCGTTCGGAATGGAATTTCACCTTTTGGTTACTATGAGATATTAGATAAAACACCGGGTACATTCAGGATTTCATATCCCCATCAATTCACCAGTTTTGATTTAATTGCTCTGATGTATCAATTCTTACAATTGATTATTCATTCTGGGAAGACTATAGATAATCGTAGCCAGTTTAAACTTCCTTTAGGTACAATGCTTCCATACTTTAAGGAAGATAGCAACCATGCTTATGTAATTATACCGGGATTCTATAAAAAGCAAATGGATCCCGGTGAATTTGTCGAAACTTTTACTTTAAACGATTCAGAAAAAAGAACCACATCCAACGCTTTTCAATTGTTGGACGATATTAGGAATTGGTTCAAAAAAATCAAATTTGCGTTTCAACAAAACCCTCCCGCAGATACACAAGCAGCATTCCTTGTTATTCTCATGGATCCTGACTTTCAGAATATTCTTAAGGAATTAAGTAAGTATGCTGATTTAGATGTATTCTTGAATCTATTGATTGGAGTAAGTGGGGACTCAAAAGTTGATGAGTTTTTACAGGAATTGATTCGCGATGAACCACTCAAATACGGAGAGCAATTTAAAAATATGTATCATCCATTGGTGTGTGCTTTACGAAGCATCTTGTATAAAGATGGCATACCTGCTTTGATGAACCGGGATACGCAAATGCAAAAAACAGGTTTTGATTTTAGATCTCATTATGTTCCGAATCCACAAATAGTACCTCTTGCATTTGTAAAAAATCCTGATGGTACTAGTACCCCATCATATCCTATTGAAGATTTAGATTTTAATAGTGAGGGCAGTTACAGTGCTTACAATTGGGATATGTTTTTCAGATTGCCATTGCATTTAGCAGGTAGTCTCACCAAGAACCAACGATTTGAAGAAGCATTAACCTGGTTCCACTATATGTTTAATCCTACAGGAGCTTTGCCCGGAAATGGTGTACAGAAATATTGGGTAACCAAACCATTCTATCTAAATCAGGAAACAGATTACATAAGCCAGCGAATTGATTCCTTGATGTATGCAATGGCCGATCCTTCCAATCCCAATATTAAAGAACTCGAATTTGCCATCTCAGAATGGAGAAATAAGCCCTTCCATCCCGATATCGTGATGCGATTCCGTCCGGTAGCTTACCAAAAGGCTTTGTTGATGAAATACATCGATAATCTTACGGAATGGGGAGATTATCTTTTCAGGCAGGACTCTATGGAATCTATTGCCCAAGCAACGCAGATGTATATTCTTGCAGACAAATTATTAGGACCCAAACCAAGAATGGTTCCTGCTGCCGTTAAGCAACCTTATGAAACGTATAATCAAATTGAAGCTAAATTAGATAGTTTCAGTAATGCCCTGATTGAATTGGAAAATATACTTCCTGATTTATCTGTATTGCCGGAATCAGGTGCAGAATTGCCCGCTCCGCCTGTTACACTTTCCATGCTCTATTTCTGCATTCCTACAAACGAGCAAATGTTTGAATACTGGGACAGGGTTGCAGATCGTTTATTCAAAATCAGGCATTGCCAGAATATTGATGGCGTTGAAAGAAGTCTGGCCTTATTTGCTCCTCCTATTGATCCTGGCATGTTGGTTCGCGCTGCAGCTTCCGGGTTGGACTTATCTTCTGTGATTGCAGGACTTAACGCACCGACTCCATACTATCGTTTCAATGTATTGTCCCAAAAGGCAACTGAACTTGCCCAGGAAGTGAGAGGCTTAGGAAACTCATTGCTTCAGGCCTTGGAGAAAAAAGATGCTGAAGCAATGTCTCTTCTCAGGAGCGAATTGGAATTGCAGGTCTTAAATGCGGTGAAGGATGTTAAAATTTTGCAGATTAATGAAGCAAAAGAACAAATTGAAGTATTGAAGCGGACTAAGAAGGTTACGGAAGAAAGACAGAAGTATTACAAAGAGATAGAATTCATGAATCCTCTTGAAATTACCTCATTAACCATGAATGGTATTTCAGCCGTTGCATATACGGTTGGGTCAATCATGGAAATGACTGCAGGTGCAACTGCTTTAGTTCCAACAATTACCGCAGGTGGTTCAGGATTCGGAGGTTCGCCAGTAGCTACTTCAACAATAATTGATGGGGATAAGATTTCAAACTCCGTCAGTTCATTTGCTAAAGCAATACTTCTTGGTTCTCAAGTAATAGATAAGATTTCTGGCGGTATTTCTACAGTAGCAAATTATCAACGCAGGTATGACGACTGGAAACTGCAAGAGCGCCTTGCCACTAAAGAATTAGCATCTATTGATAAACAAATCACAGCAGCAGAAATCCGTAAGGAAATCGCAGAAACAGATTTGAAGAATCATGAACTGCAAATTGAGAATGCCAAGAAAACAGATGATTTCATGCGTTTTAAATTTACCAACAAGGAGTTATACGACTGGATGATTGGGCAGATTAGTGGAGTTTATTTTAAATCCTATAAATTAGCGCATGATTTTGCTAAGAAAGCAGAAAGATGTTACAAGTTTGAATTAGGCAATGATGATTCTTTTATTTCTTACGGCTATTGGGATAGCATGAAGAAAGGTTTACAAAGTGCTGATGCCTTAATTCATGATATCAAACGCATGGAGACAAGCTATCTGGATAAAAACAAACGTGAATATGAAATCACCAAACATGTTTCACTGGCTCAACTTGATCCTTTGGCATTAGTAAGACTTCGTGCTACCGGTGTTTGTGATTTTGAAATACCTGAAGTGCTTTACGATATGGATCATCCGGGTCAATATTTCAGGAGATTAAAGTCTGTAAGTGTTAGTTTGCCATGCATAGCCGGTCCTTACACTTCTGTAAGTGCTAAACTTTCATTGGTAAATAACAGGTACAGGAAAAATGTGAATGATCCTGCAAATTATGCTGAGGATGGGGTTACAGGCGATAACCGTTTTATTTATAATGTTGGTTCTATTCAATCCATAGCAACCAGCAATGCACAGAATGATAGTGGTGTTTTTGAACTCAACTTTAGGGACGAGCGGTACTTGCCATTTGAAAACACAGGGGCAATAAGCAGTTGGAGATTAGAACTTCCCACCGAAGTAAGACAGTTTGATTACAATACCATTTCGGATGTAATTGTTCATATTAAATATACCGCAAGAGAAGGCGGTTCAGGTTTGAAAACAGCAGCTAATACACTCCTCAAGGATCATCTTGAAGCAATCAAGCAAAGTTTGGGTCAAACCGGATTACATATAGCTCTCAGTATGAAACACGATTTGCCAAACGAATGGCTGCTATTTAAGAAAAATGGTACCATTGATCTTTCCCTTGGCACATCAAGATTGCCATATATGGCTCAATCTGTAGATACTGCAGAAATAGAAAGTGTAATGTTTGTATCAAAAGTCCAGGGGAACCCTGCTACGTTCTCAATTAATGTTGATGGTAATGCAACAAATTTGACAAGAGTAGATGAATTAAAACTCTGTACTGGAATTAATTCAGATATTGAGTTGAGTTCGATATTTTCTCTTTCAGTTTCTAATGAGGATAAGGTGAAATTGGAAGACCTGTTGTTGATTGTGAAGTATAAATTCTAAGATGTTTGAAAAAAATGACTACACAAAAACACAACAGAAATAGAAGCACGAACAGGTAATTTTATGTCGAATAGAAAAATCCCTTACCACTAACACTAAATGAAGCATCCATTTACAGGGATTTTGCTAATCAGCATTCAGCGACCGCGAAGCAGCATCTAAAATAAACCGGATTATAAAGGAGGATTGATAGAAAAAAACTGGATATAGCTATCATTTAAGTGGAAGCATCATTTGAATTGTTGTCAATATAGGGCAATACCGAGACAGACCTTGGTCGATGTAACAAAGTGTATAAAACTAAATTCCGTATTTTCTAATACTGAATTTGGGTTGAAATACATTTGTTCCGATACTTATCGGATTTGATCTGCCTATACAGGCGGTCAAATGCTTGTTGTATAATGCCAATTATTATTCCTTAATGTTAGCGGTCATTGCCCTAAGAATCGTAAAACAACAATAAAATTCATTACAAGCCATTCTCTGATTATTGATACTAGTTACACAAATTAATTTATAATATGAAAAGAAAATTTTAAACATTGTGACTGTGTCTTCAATTATTACTACTCTGGGATATTTTATGGACGGAGACTCTGTAGTGTCTAGTAGGTTAATGAATTTTGTAGAATTTTTGCAATGATTGGCATTGTGTTTATTCTAGTTTCAATTATTTACTTTACTTCTACTTTTATCCGAAAGAATATCCAAAGAACGAAAAAGTGAATTCGATTAAAGATTAAATACAACCTGAAAATTTGGTAAATTTGTTTGTAGAATCTATGATTTATATAAACGAAGTATGGCAAAAAATAAGATTTTAAACGTAAATGAAGCAACAATAGCTGTTATTCATCAAAATGATACTGATTTTATCAGTTTAACCGATATGACCAAGGGTTTTAATGAGGGAAGTGGTTTAATAGGGAAATGGATAACTAATAAAAATACTTTGGAATATTTGGGTGTTTGGGAAAAAATCAACAATCAAGATTTTAATTACCCCGAATTCGGTGTAATTGGACAAGAGGCTGGAACAAACAGATTTATGATGTCTGTTGGACAATGGATTGATCGTACAAAAGCCATAGGAATGCTTGTTAAAGCTGGAAGATATGGTGGAACTTATGCACACAAAGATATTGCTTTTCACTTTGCAATGTGGTTAAGTCCTGAATTTCAAATTTATTTAGTCAATGAATTTCAACGACTAAAAGATGATGAAAACAGTCGATTAAAATTAGAATGGAATTTACAACGAACTTTAGCTAAAATAAATTACCAAATTCATACAAACGCTATAAAAGAAAACCTAATTCCGAAAGAAATTACAAAACAACAAGCAAGTTTTGTTTATGCCAACGAAGCTGATTTATTGAATGTTGCATTGTTTGGAGTAACAGCCAAAGAATGGAGAGAAAATAATTTGGACAAAAAAGGAAATATTAGAGATTATGCTACATTGGAACAATTAGTTGTTTTGAGTAATATGGAAAGTATAAACGCTTTGCTTATCGGACAAGGTTTGTCACAAAGTGAACGACTTATCCAATTAAATAAAGTTGCCATAAATCAGATGCAATCCTTGCTTGAAAGAAAAGCTATCAAGAAACTAAAATAAAACGAAGAAATTGCAACGAATCGCCATCATTTTACCGAATAGAAAAATCCCCCCACCTGCACTAAGTGAATCATCCATTTCACAGGGATTTTGCTAATCAGCATTCAGCGACTGCGAAGCAGCATCTAAAATAAACCGGATTATAAAGGAGGATTGATAGAAAAAAACTGGATATAGCTATCATTTAAGTGGAAGCATCATTTGAAGTGTTGTCAATATAGGGCAATACCGAGACAAACCTTGGTCGATGTAACAAAGTGTATAAAACTAAATTCCGTATTTTCTAATACTGAATTTGGGTTGAAACACCTTACATACCGGAAGAAGCTCAAACCCTGCTCTAAATCATATTGCCCAGAATACACTACAAGCTCCATCAATACCACCATAAAATAAAATCCCCAATTCAGACAGAAAAACTGTCAACTTTTTACTACATTTATGCCAGTAGTAAATAAATAATACAAATAGGGAATTATTGATTTTACACTATAGCATGTCCGGCTTTCCCGAATTTGTCGGGACAGGCTGTCCAACTTGAATACATTTGTCCCGGCTTATCAGGGTTGAACGGCCTGTACAGGCGGCTAATGCTTGTTGTATAATGCCATTCAATATTCCTTATTATTAGCGGTCACCCAAAAGACGATAAACAACAAGGTTAAACGGATAAGAACAACAAACCAATGACAACAAAACAAAAAGACATAATTAAAGGCGTTTTTTACGGACAAGCCATTGGTGATGCACTTGGTTTGGGTACTGAGTTTTTAGACAAAAAGCAAATCGCTGAATTTTATCCTCGAGGATTTTCTCATTACTCGCAAATAGTGCAAGACAAACATCGAAGTCGTTGGCAAATTGGTGCTTGGACAGATGATACTGACCAATTTCTATGTATCTGCGATGCAATTTTGAGCACTAAAAATGTAGATGAAACCGCATTTGCTAAAGAATTATTTAAGTGGTTTCAAGGAAGTCCGATGGGAGTCGGAATGACTGTTTTGAAAGTGGTAACTCTCCCGCAATTTACACTTTATCCGCATAAAGCATCTCATTTGGTGTGGAAAATAACGAATGGTAAAAATGCTGCAAATGGAGCAATAATGCGTACTTCCATTCTTGGTACTTGGGATTTTACAAACCTAGAAAATGTGCAACGAAATACCGAAAATATTGCCAAAGTAACGCATTGGGACGCACGTTGTGTTGGCTCTTGTGTGATAATTTCGGTTATTATTGCTGAACTGTTGTCCAACAATAAATTATTGACAGCTCAGGAAATTATTACGATTGCTGATGCTTATGACGAGCGTATAAAACCGTATGTGGAGCTTGCGCAGAATGAAAACATAGAAACATTAAACTTAGATGAACCACAAGCAATTGGTTACACATTGAAGGCGATGGCGAGTGCGCTTTGGGCATACTTTCATGCACCTGACTTTGCGACAGGAATTTTAAAAGTAATCAACGAAGGTGGAGATGCCGATACTAACGCTGCTGTAGCAGGAAGTTTATTGGGTGCAAAGTTTGGTTTTAGCTCAATTCCTGAAATGTATGTATGTGATTTGGCAAACAAAGCAGTTTTAGAAGATAAGTTTGAGAAATACGTTCAACTTTTGCAAACAGAAAATAAAAAAAATGGGTGAACCGCTAACGAGCCGTTTTGCAAGAGCTGGAGTTAAGTGCATAACTCAATCCAGAAAGTTATCGGGATACATCTATTAAACCCGCATTCAGCAGTAAAGACTTTGAAAAACCGTATAGTGCTGATTATCAGGGTTAATCCCGATGTACGAATCGTTTCAATGGTTTCTGTAAACCATTGATTACGAGTCGTACATCGATTCCGCAATTGTCTAATGCGGAATTTGGGATCAAACGACCTCCAAGCCTTTCTTTTACAATTGTTTCACCACTTCTTCTTTGCCGATGAAGCCCATGTTACTCCACGTCAATTTGTTGTTTTTATAAACATGTAAGTAAGGTAAAGCATCGACTTTCAATTCACGGCACAATTGAGAGTTGTCGTCTGCATTAATTCTAACCACTTCAACCTTGTCTGCCATTTCCTTTGATATTTCATTCAGATAAGGCTCCATTTTCTTACAAGGTTGACACCAATCGGCGTAAAAGTCCACTAAAACAACTTTATCAGAGTTGACCAAGGCGTCAAACTGTGCTTTGGTCATTCCATTGGAGGCTGTACTTTCGGTAGCGGCAGTCGTAGCAACAGTTTCCAAAGGGAGGTTGGCAGCACGCCACTTCATGATGCCACCACTCATTTCATACACCTCTTTAAAGCCGTTGGAGCGCATCTCATTGGCAGCAGCAGCACTTCTCGCACCACTGAGGCAATATACAAAGACCGGCTTAGCCTTGTCTAGCTTTCCTATCTCATTGTGAAAATCATTCCCATCCCAATTGACATTAACGGCATGGGCAAGATGACCACCGGCGAACTCATTGGGTGTCCTTACATCCAACACAATAGCATCGGGTATTTCTTTCATTTTTTCTGCAAATTCAGTGGCAGTTAGGTCTGACTTCACTCCTTGTGATGTCTTGGAGCTACAACTGCTTAAAGCAATCACCACCATTGCAAAAAACACATACTTAAATCGAATCATGGATTAATTATATTGTTTAATTATACTTTCTAATTGAGCAGCCGAGGCAACGCCTGACTGACGCCACTTTACTTCATTGTTCTTAAATATCATCAGTGTCGGAACACCTTGAATCTTATAGGCTGCCGCTGCACCCGGATTTTTATCGACATCCACCTTTATAATGGTGATGCCATCTCCTTTTTTTTGTTTCAATTCTTCTAAAATAGGTTTCATCATCTTGCAAGGACCACACCATTCAGCAAAGAAATCCACCAAAACTATTTTATCCTGAGCAATTATTTCTTTAAATGTCATTATACATTGGATTTATTGATTTACAAATGTCACCTTCCACATACCCCTCAGATCTCCTTGATGATAGCCCGTCGCCAAATCATTCGGATATTTAGTGCGAATAATCTCTTGTACTTCCGGCGTTATCTCCTCTTTATCGCCATGACATTTCAGACAAGTAGCCATACCGAGTTTAATGGGTTTATAATAAACAGTATTATCGCCACTCTGTTCAAGAATATTCGTTTTTCCTAAAGATAAGCTGTCCCATGCATTTTTGTCCACCTGAGAGGCAATAGCATTGGCCGGATTTCTGTTCTTATCACTTAGCCTCTCTATGCGAACTCGATGATGCGATGATAAGGAATCCATAATAGGCATGGCATTAAGGTTACAATATTCTACGGCAAAGCCGGTACCGCCTTCCTTCATAGCTTGACTCACCCTTTGTAACAGTGCCGTTTGAGCCAATGTTGTAATGCTATCGCCTTGAGATGCATAATCCACTGTGGATGAAACATCATGTGCTTCCTGCCGACTGTGACATCCGTAAAAGGCAAGAAACAGCACGAATCCTATCGTTAATAAAAAGGATTGATTAAATAATCTTTTCATTTTCATTCATTTTTGTGGAAAATACTACTGCTTATCCTTTTCTTAGAATAATAAACAGGTGTATTTAATCCAAATTGCTTTTAAAGACAATGTTTTTGCCTATATTATGAATTTGTTTTAAGAAATCTTACTATTCAATCCTGACCAACCACCGCCATTATATACTTCGACAAATCCATTGGACTTCAAAATACTTCGAGCTGATGCACTTCTCATCCCTGAAGCACAGCACGTGATAACGGGCTTATCCTTTTTAATCTTAGATAAGCTGCCCGAAAGACTTTGCAAAGGTATGTTGACCGACCCTTTGATGTGTCCACTTTGATACTCTGATTTAGTCCGGACGTCAATAATTTGGGCACCACCGGCAACTAAGTCTTTAAAGTTGACGCTGGGGCCTATTCCTAATAGTTTCTTCAAAAATTGTATCATTACATTATTGGTTTTGATTGATGAGGAAATTGACGTCCATCCAGCTACCGCCATTTTCACACTCGACACCCATTCCTTTTAAAAATGAAGTTGCCTGACCGCTACGTCCACCGCTGGCACAGCAAAGAACGATGGGCTGATCCATCTTTAATATATCTTCACTGCGTTGTGTTATCTCATTAAGAGGGATATTGATACTACCGACAACACTTCCTGAGCTATATTCTTCCGGGGTTCTTACGTCAATAATAGTTTTAAATTTATTCATTTTGATTGTTTTTCTTTTTTAGGTAATTAATATCAGAAAGAAACAGCCCGCCTAACAGAGCGCCATATCCGGTACTGATTATCGGGTTGGATGTTATAGGACAAGTGCCTGTGGAACATCCAATAAAATAATAATAAGCATAGCCACCAATTGCACCTAAAATTATGCCCAGCAAAGCAAACTTGTATTTTAAAACAAAACTCATCGTGTATCTGATTTACTGTCCAATCGTTTCCTTCAATTTATAGGGATAGACTACTTCAAACGTTAATTTACCTCGAAATTTCACTATTCCGTTTAGTTGAAGCACAAAGGTCTTATTCTTTTGATAATTTCTACGTGACATTGGTCACAAATCTCTGAGAAGCTTGATTTGGTTGCGATAAAGCAAAACCTTGTTTTCATTTTCTAACTTCTTAAGCAGTCGGGAAATCACTTCTCTGGAAGATGCGAGCTTCGTTGCTATTTCTTCATGGGAAAGATTTATCAGCGTGGAGCCAGCAATTCTCGACTTTTCCTTTAGAAAATATACGAGTCTTTCGTCCAATTTCTGAAAGGCAAGTTGATCAATGGTATTCAACAGCTCATTGATGCGTTCGCGAATAGTACGCATAGCGAAGGTCTTCCAGGTAGGGAATTTGGACATCCATTCATCCATTACTTCTATGGGGATAGCGAGAAAGGTGACATCACTTTCGGCTGTAGCCCTTATCTCACTTGGATGCTGTTGCATGCAACAAGTAAAGGTCATAACGCAACTCTCATTGGCATTGACATAATACAAGAGCAATTCTTTGCCGGAGTCGTCAACCCGAGTAATCTTAAATACACCTGATAAAATGATGGGAATAGAACGTACTATCTGCCCATAATCCAAAACAATTTTCCCTTCACCGGCAGAAATTATTTGCGCTTTGGTTTCTATTTGTTTGAGTAATTCGGGTTCAAATAGGTGTTTAAACCTTTCCACAATGTCCATATTATCGACTGTTAATTAATTTGACCTTATGACTTTAATCCTTTCTATTTTTAGCCTCTATTCTTGATATAACACGGCTTTACGAGGGCGAAGTATATTGCGAACTTTTTCAATTTCACTTTCATCCACCACCATAAAAGCGACGGAATACATTTCCGACAACCTTTCGGTGCCGGTAATCTTGTGTAAGAGCTTATGTTCTTCTATAAATTCTATCAGATGGTGTTCATAATGCTCTGCAATCTGCTGTGCCTCCGGGCCTCTATATTCCCAAATTAATTTTACTTTTTGTCCCATTTTATATATTGTTTTTCAAAAAATACAAATTGATTGATAAATCAGTCTAACATTTTTTGGTATTATTCATTTGCTACAAAGTGCACCAATGCACGCTATAATAATGGAAAAATGACAATATGGTTGAATTTTGAGTACAGCAAATACAAAATTGTCCAATAAATTGTCTTTTTTATCCACTTAATCGGTATTATTCCAACTTAAGCGATGCAACATAATTATTTCGCAGGTGTTTTTGAAATTTAATAATCCTTTTGATAAGCATATTTTCCGCTGTTTTGTACTTGCCATTGTCCAACATAATATTGATGATATTACCCACACCGGGAAATTGTATATTACGGTGGGCTTCTGATTTGTCAGGCATGAGGAGTCTAAGACTCAGTGCAGTGGACCCCGAAGCCGTTGTTCTATCCATATAATTCATAATTAAATATGGTTTATTGCCGATGGACAGACCGGGATTTACGACATTATTACGATCTAAGAAATGTTGATTGTTAGACGAAACGTCTTCTTTTTTAAAATCCTTTTGAAAAATATATCTTACCTCAGAATACTGATACACACTGTCAAAGGCGTGGCGAATTATTCGGTTAAAGTTGTCTGTCCTTGTGGTTATAGCGTCCATACTTTTCTGTGCATGGTCTCGACTTTTTTTGTCCGACTTTTCATTATCGATGATGGCCTTTAAGTAATTTATTTGATTTGTATTGTTGTTTAATATGATTACCAAAACGCCTTGTTTCAATAGTTTGGCCTGACCTGGTGCATCTTGTGTTATGTTTTGAGAGAAGAGTGTACTCCATGAAAAAACGGTAACACAAAACCATAATAATTGAGTGCTCATGTGTTTATTTAATTTGTTTCTCATGTTGTACATGTCATTTTAACGTAGAAAATAAATGAATGGGTATAAGCCTATTCTTTCAAAAGGCACAAAGATAGGTACACTTGTAGTAAATAAGTTGATTTTCTCCCTGCACTTTTTATAACAATGTATGAGAATTGCAAATGTTAAATAGACACATCCCTTAAGGCTGAATGTTGGTCTATATACCCCAAGTCGTACATTGGCAAGGTTGAATCGATGTGAGACCCGCTATCAAGATCCTTCGGTTTTGGAAAACCTCAATTGTTGGAGTCGAGTTTAACCAAACCGGTTTCTGACAGCAAAATGCCAGTTTTTTCATTATTTGAACAAAAGAGGGAGGCCAAACTTTCAATTTTTTTTGAAAAATCCTCATCGTTTTGGTAACTTTGTCTATATGGCTCAAAGAGCAACTAATTAATTAATATAAATTTTTTAAATAAAATGGCACAATCAGAAATAATGGGTCCCCAAAAATTGGGGCCATTAACCCCATTGGTTGGGGAATGGGAAGGAAATGTCGGAGTCGATCTTTCTTACCACAATCAAGAAGATATCATCTCAGAAACAGGTTATTTTGAACGAGCATGGTTTAAACCCATACCGATCGTTGAAAATGGACAACAGACCATGCAAGGTCTCAACTATCAGATGATAGCCTGGCGCCATGGAGAAGAAGCGATGGATCCTTTTCATGATGAAGTAGGCTATCTGCTATGGGATAAAGAAAGGGGACAAGTAATACGCTGCTTCGCTGTACCTCGTGGACTGGCGATATTAGCCGGTGGTGACGCCGGGCCGCGGGACAAATCTCTAAAGTTTGTCGCTACACCGGGGGCTGCTGATTATGGCTTGAGCCAAAATAAATATTTGATGGAAAGAGCCCGGGCAACAGCCTTTGTGAGTACTTTTGTTTTTAATGAAGATGGCACTTTTAGTTATACCTCAGACTTGGTGCTTAACCTGACAGCAATAAACAAAGAAATGCACCATACCGACAGAAATACACTACACCGTGTAAAACGCTACCATCCGGGGATGGAACATGCATAGTTATTAGCATACGATATCTCTTTGCTTAAACCCGAATTCAGCATTATAGGCTTTAAAAAACCGTATAGTGCTGATTATGAGGGTTTATCCCGATGTACGAATCGGTTCCGTATTGTATAATGCGGAACTTGGGATAAAATCCTGAAAAGTTGATTTACTTCCTTTTCGGGATTTTTATTTTGATTCTTTATCATAAGGCTTTGCCCAAATCACTGAATTCACAATAAAACCCACATAATGTATATAATAATTAAACATTCTATATCTTTACTAAAAAAAAGATTGATTCATTAAATACAGTATTATGACAGAACAAAAACAATTTGTAGCGACCGATGAGGCGAAAGGTCAGGCCAAGCAATTGCGATTATTTGCTATGCTCGCATGGATAATAGCAATTGCCGGTGAAATATTTGCCATATTAAAACTGATTGGGGATGATACATTGACGTGGTTGATTGTAACCATAGTAGGCATCCTGATACTTTCTGTAGTGGGTTCTATGTTGTGGAAGAAGGCCAATAGACTTGATCCGGCATCCGAAAAAGATTCGTTCCGGTTTTTTGTCCAAAACCAATTAGGCGCCATCATGGGTGTATTAGCCTTCCTACCATTAGTTATCCTTATTTTCATGGATAAAAATGCAAGTGGTAAGACCAAGGGTATCGCCGGTGCTGTTGCCGTCGTCGCATTATTGATAGCCGGAATCACAGGGGTGGACTTCAATCCGCCTTCTATTGAGAAATATACGGAGCAGATCAACTCTCAAACAGCTGAACTAAAGACCTTAAATAATGGTAGTGACTTGGTTTACTGGACAAATCAAGGAAATAAATATCATATTTTTGAGGATTGTCAACACATTAAAAACAGAGAAATACACAGCGGTACGGTAGAAGAAGCCTGGAAGGAGCGAAAAATAGGGGACTCTGAACTGTGTAAGACCTGCAAGTCAAGAGCTGAGAAAAACCAAGGTGTCCAGCCGGTTGAAACGCCACAAACAGAACCCGCAGAGACGAATTGATATTGTTGAAATAAAAGGGCAGTATATTCGGAATATATTGCTCTTTTATTTTACTGAGAAAAGGCTGGGAAATAGAAGTACTAAAGCTCAATGCATCCTAATAACTGTTGGGATTGGATAAAAGTATCCCGAATAAACGGGATTGAATTGTACAGTTCACACCACCTCTTGCCAAACTGCTCGTTGAAGAAGCCTCTTTATACCAAATTGATTTATAAATTAGTCCAACATATTTTGGTATTCCCGAAAAACGGGATTTCCTAAAATCAAAATGCCGAAGATATAGTCGTTTAGGCCAATGCAATTGGACTATTACGAATATACAATCGGTATTAACGTCAATCAAATCTGTATGATTTTCTTAAAATAGTATTTTGTTATTTGCCGATTACACTCGTTTTTAAAAAACTTACTTTCAAATCACCTTACGTTTATCTTTTCCACTCTGTTGATATCCCCATTGGTCGATGACCGGTTTATCTGCAGTGCTGAAGTGCGGTCGTTCAACCCACATTCCGCATTTGTCTAATACGAAATTGATTTACGACGCATAATCAACGGTTTAAGAAAACCATTGAAACGAGACGAATATTGGGATTACTCTCATAATCAGAAGTACAAAGGTTTTAGGAATCCTGATTGCTGAAGTCGGTTCAAACTCGGATTTAGTACTATTTTGACTTAATAAACTTTGTCACTTCATCACCACAGCTAACAAAATATATGCCAGGTTGTAAATCAGAAACCTGAATGTTTACGATTGTTTGTGACACATTTGGCATTATCTTATGGACGACATTTCCATGGATATCAAAAACAATAACTTCACGGATATCTGCCTTTTTATCAAAGGAGATTTTTATCTCGTCATGTGCTAAGCTCGGATACACATAGAACGCATTATCTCCCGTTGAATGGACGACAATGACACTGGAGTATTGTGGACGGCCATCCGATCCGACCACCTTAAGGCGATAGTATAACTTGGTGGAACTGTCTATCGGATCCCAATAGTATGTAGGGATATTGCCTTTATTCTCTTTTGTCCAATGCGTGACTGTCTCAAAATGCCGCCCATCCCTGCTCCTTTGTAGCTCAATGGTCGATAATTGTCCATCGTCACTTATATCCCAAGAAAGACTTACGCCACCCGGACGAGGATTGCCATACAGCAAAATATATTCAATCGGAAGAATAACCTTCGTTAGTCTAAACTTTTTCATTAAAAACTGCATCCTATACTCATTGGTATCCCGAGGCATACTGTTGTTTGAGCCTACTGGCATTTCCGGATCCCACACCGGCGAACCCCTGAATTCATGATATGCCCAGTCCCAACCTTCTCCTTCAGCGATACCCACAACATCTTCCACCCATACATTACCATCCGTTCCGCCAACCCGGGCTGCACTAAATTCACCTAAATTAATCTTAATGGTAGGATGCGCCGTAGCAAAGTCTTTAATGGGCTGCATCAAAGAGGCCAATTTGGTGCTGTCATACATTACACCATTGATAACAGCGGGATAATGATATCCTGTTGGCGCACCATCTACACCTTGATGTGTAAAGGCAAAAGGTGCATAAAAATGAGGACTTAACATCAATTTGCTATCTAAAGGAAGGTCGAGCAGTGGAATCGAGTTGATTCGGTTGATATAATTACCCTGTCCGTCCACATGTCCAAATGGTTCTAAGATGATAGGATGCGTATTGCCATTGGCTCTTATCGTATCAGTAATTCGCTTTGCAATGTTGTTCCATAGATTGACATCACAACATGGAATATAGGGTTCATTCATCAGGTCGAGACCATAGATAACATCTCCACGATTGGCCAAAACAATGGATAAAGTATCCCACAATTTGTATAAAAGCTTTTGCTTTACGGTATCAATCCAGAATGAGTCAGTCGGTGACATGGTGTATTTGCTGGCTGTCCCCGGCGTGGTATGAGGATCGACAATTACTTTGATGTCATTGACTTCACAAAAATCCAAGGCGTTTTCTAATCGCTCAAAAGCTTCCGGAACAAATTTATAGGGTGGTGTTCTGCTCATCAAAGGTGCATAACCGAATGACAGTCTAATGACGTCAACACCGGTAGCGTGCAACATCTGAATGTTGGCATTGTTGGGCGTACTAAATTGAACACTGTTGACATTTATTCCCCTTAACTGTTGCCCATAAGTTGTAGCAATTGAAAGCAAGAAAAGGCACGACAATACAATCCGCATAATAAATCTATTAATAATTTAATGAATGAAGGGAAAGAGGCTTAATACGATAAAATAGCTGATGTGCAAATAATCTGTTATAAAAAGGAATTAATTAGAACGATTATATTTCCACGTTTCAATAATAAGGTAAAGATATAATAATCTTTGTTGAGGTGTCTAGATAAAAAAGAAATTAACAAATTTCGCAAAATACAAAAATGGAATCGATCAAAAATTCGTACATCGGCTCGTCTAATATAATCAACACGGTTTTGTTTTGTAAACCTTCAAATGCGGATACAGGTTAGAAGAAATTCAGGTTAAAAATGAAAAAAGTTGCGCCCAATGGACTCGTATAAATATTCTGACTGGATCGAATAAAAAAGGGCTTAGTAATATTTAGTACTAAGCCCTTTTTGAATATAAAACTTGTGCCATCCATCCAAAATGGATATCAATTATCCTTCCGGTTAAACAGCCTTCTTTTTGTCCTTCAGTCTTATGTCAAAGATGTTGTTATAACGGTCTTTGATGAGCTTTTTCAATTCCTTTCTGGCAAAGAAAATACGGCTTTTGATAGTTCCGAGTGGAAGGTTTAGTTCGTCAGCAATTTCCTGATATTTATATCCTTCATAGTGCAAATTAAACGGCACTCTCAAAGAATCATCTAACTGAGCAATCATATCATTCAATTCTTTGATGAAGATATTGGTTTCGCCTTGATTATGTTCTGCTCCGCCTGCATTGAGATAATACATATTGGTCGTAGAGTCCATAATGGTATTAGCCTTAACTTTTTTACGATAGTTGTTGATAAATATGTTTTTCATTATCGTAAAAAGCCATGCTTTCAAATTGGTATCCGGTGCAAATTTATCCTTATTTATAAGAGCACGATAGGTTGTCTCTTGATACAAATCCTTAGCGTCTTCCGAGTTCTTTGTCAAGTTTAAGGCAAAAGAATGTAAGTATTGAGAAATATTATCTATTTTCTGATTAAATTCAAGTATTGACATGTTGGATATTTTTGTTGTGTAAATGTAACGTTTTGTTTAACCTTAACGCAATTATTATCTATCAAATTCCCATTCATTCCCTCATTTTATCTATAATTAATCTAAATAGAAACTATAATATATTGACTTTTAACATATTACAGCTTGATTAATGTTTTGTTAAAGTTTCAAAAAAAATTGAAAGTTTATATATTTGTTGCAAATTTAATGCCATTCGTTTTTTGCGACATTTTGACAGATACGGGTTTTTGAAGCAGGATGAACCAAAATTTCGGAATAGGTGATATGTAGAATGGGTTGTTTCACCGTATTTTCTGCCAAATTGTGCACAAATCCGATATTTTTCAATAAAACGACAATGGATAAAGTAGGTCGAAAATATACCGTGATTGGTCTATAAATCTCCATATACGGCTAAATTCTTTCAACAATTTATCCGTTTTTTTTCTTAAAAAAGTACTTTTGTAATCAAATACAACGATATGGCTTCCGGTTTTTTTGCGATTTTGGATGATATTGCTTCCTTGATGGATGATGTTGCTTTGACCAGTAAAATAGCGACACAGAAGACGGCAGGTATATTGGGTGACGACCTCGCAGTCAACGCCGAAAAAGCAACCGGCTTTGTCGCTTCGCGCGAAATACCGGTTTTATGGGCAATAACCAAGGGTTCCTTTGTCAACAAGCTTATTCTTGTTCCGATAGCGCTTTTTCTCAATCATTACTTTCCGGAGGCCATTGTCTATATTCTTCTCTTGGGAGGCTGCTATCTGGCGTATGAAGGAGTAGAAAAAATCGTGGATTTCTTATTTCACCACGACAAAGAGCATCGTGAGGAAGCCCACATTGACCAAGTCGCTGATCCGGATGCAGAAAAAACAAAAATAAGATCCGCCATAATTACAGATTTTATCCTATCAGTCGAAATAGTTATCATTGCCCTTAGTACTGTTTTACACAAGGATTTAACGACACAGATTCTTACCGTTTCCTTTGTTGCTGTTCTTGCCACCATTGGCGTTTATGGTATTGTGATGCTTATTGTAAGAATGGATGATGCCGGATTGTTTTTAGTCAGAAAGTCCAAAGATAAAAACCTGACGTACCACTTAGGACAACTATTGATAAAGGCATTGCCTCGTATTATCAATATTTTATCTATCGTGGGCACTATTGCCTTGTTGACTGTGTCCGGCGGTATCTTTGTTCATGGCTTTGAATACCTACACCATATTTGGCCCGGCATTCCGGCTTTATTAAAGGAGTTGCTATTGGGGCTTGTTGTGGGTACGATATTAGTGTGTGTGATGCTGTTTGGAAAGATGATATTAAATACTTTTAAAAAGAAAAAGCAATCGATTGTGAAATAAGCATTTCGCGAATTGATGCAACACATTCTTTCCAAATGGACTAAATCTTTATGTTTTGTTTGCCAATATCACAAGGATGGATAACAGCATCTGATTTATTCAAATAATGTTCCTTAGAACAATATCAAAAAACCGTATCTTTGCGCAATAAATCCAATTTTCAACAATACTGCCTATGAGACTCATTGCTAAGGACCTGATGAAGATGTATGGCAAGCGCCAAGTCGTCAAGGGTGTCTCTGTAGAAGTAGAACAGGGTGAAATCGTCGGCCTGCTCGGTCCCAATGGTGCCGGCAAGACCACTTCTTTTTATATGATTGTCGGCTTTATAAAACCCAATGGTGGAAATGTTTTTTTGGAAGACGAAGAAATTACCAGTTTACCGATGTACCGCCGTGCACAAAAAGGCATTGGTTATTTGCCGCAAGAGGCTTCTGTTTTTCGTAAGTTAAGTGTAGAAGACAACCTCAAAGCCGTTCTGGAAATGATGCCCTATACAGCTAACGAGCAGAAGGAGAAGCTGGAATCCTTACTCGATGAATTTGGATTGCACAAAGTTCGTAAAAACAATGGCGACACACTGAGTGGTGGAGAAAGGAGGCGTTGTGAAATAGCCCGGGCGCTTGCCTCCAACCCCAAATTTATATTGTTGGATGAGCCTTTTGCCGGAATAGACCCTATCGCTGTCGAAGATATCCAGTATATCGTAGCAAAATTAAGAACTAAAAATATTGGAATTCTTATTACCGATCACAATGTACAGGAGACTCTTTCTATTACCGATAGGAGTTATCTGATGTTTGAAGGAAGTATTCTGAAAGCCGGAACAGCAGAAGAGTTGGCGGCCGATGAACAAGTACGTCAGGTGTATCTTGGTCAGAACTTTGAGCTTAGGAAAAAAGTAATAGACCTTACGGTTAAAAAAGAAATACGGGAGGGCGTTTGATGAGAATAATAGGCATTGTTCTGTCTATATTTGCTCTGTTGGCAGGATGTAGCAATGATGAAGAAAAGATGCGTCCGGGAGAAAGATATACGGTAGATACACTGATGTTTCACCACTATAGGAGTATAGATTCTGTCATAGATAAGGAGTGTCAAAAGATAACAGAAGGCATATATAGGAAGGCGTACGATAGTCTATTGCGGATAAGGGTAAAAGATATTAAATCGATTAAAGGAAATGGGCTGCCTCCGCCTGACAACCGATTTCCGAAGGTCTTGAATCAACTGGAAAGCAAGGAAAAGCCAACACAAATTCCTGCCAATAAAGCTAAAAATCCTATTCAAAGCCAGAAAAACAAATAGAGAAGAAACAAAAGGATGTTTTATCCATGAAAAAAATAGTCGGTTTATTATTTACCTTTGTTCTGGCAGCGTCAGCAGTCTTTGTATTGACGTCGGTCTCGGAAAATCCACAACATACGGAGCTGTCGAAGGCTGCATTGAAAGAAATAGAAAACCGGAAAATCAATTACAAAAAGAAAAAATTAGAAGAATGTTATACCAATGCATTGAATAACGTTGCCCGGATGGTTGATTCAGCATTGCTTGAACAAGCATTGTTTATCGGAGCTGATACACTATCCCGACCGGATCGACCGGATCGACCGGAAGCAGAGACCTTTACTTCTAATATTGAAAATTTGCCCATTAAACCATGGTTGAAAAAAAATGATTTTATCAGTCCCTTCCAAAAAAAAGATACCTTTGCAGTAGATTCTATCAAAAACAAAGACAGTCTTCTGCATATTCGTAAAAACTCTAATAGGAAATAAGGTGAATAGGTCTTCTGAAATAGCCGTTATTATTGAAGTTTGAATAAATAAGACAGGAATTTAATTGAACGAAGTAAAAAATAATTTTCTTACTAAACAAAGATTTTAAAAAAGCTTTTTGGCAATAATAAGGATTGGACTTATGAATGTGTTGGCATCAAAAGACACATTTTTAAAAAATTTCTGATATCCATCATTTGTTCATCAAAGCACAAAACTTGCTTTTTAAAAAAAGCAGGTTAAATTAAAACTAATATGACCTTTTCAAAGGCATGCAACAAAATTTTATGGAAGTAACCACATTTGACGAGTTAAACTTAGATGAAAGCTTACTCAAGGCATTAAGGGCCATCGATTATACTGTGCCGAGCCCTATTCAGGCAAGAGCCATTCCGGTCGCACTGACAGGGGTTGATTTAATTGGTCAGGCACAGACAGGAACCGGCAAAACCGCAGCTTTCGGCATACCCATGATTCAAAACATCTCAAGGGAAGGCACATTTCCACGTGGTTTGGTCCTTTGTCCTACCCGTGAACTATGTATTCAGGTCACCAACGAATTGAAAAAGCTGGCCCACTATTCCAAGCACGTTACTGTCTTTGCTATCTATGGTGGCGATCCCATTAATCCGCAAATTAAAGCACTCAAGTCGGGTGTTGACATCGTCGTGGGAACTCCGGGTAGGGTGATGGATCATATAGGACGCGGCACACTGATTCTGGACGAGCTAGAGATTCTAACCTTAGACGAAGCCGATGAAATGCTCAATATGGGCTTTCGGGAAGACTTGGAAAGCATCCTCGAATCTGTTCCTGAAGATCGCCAAACCATCCTGTTCTCGGCTACAATGCCGAAAGCAATTCTTGACATAACCCACAATTATCAGAAAAGCCCTCAACTCATCAAAGTTACACCGACCAATCTTACTTCTGCCAATGTAGAACAGTATTTTATCGATACAGATCTCAATAATCGATTAAAAATACTCACTTTCTTACTGAGTGCAGATGACTACTCTCAAGCTATTGTCTTCTGCAATACCAAGGCCAAAGTAGATGAATTGACCAATGAATTGGCAGAAAATCAAATCAAAAACGACGTCCTTCATGGCGACTTAGGACAAGAAAAACGAAATCGCATCCTCAATAAGTTTAGAAAAGGGGAGTTTAAAGTTTTGGTAGCAACGGATGTGGCAGCGAGGGGGATAGACGTCCCCAATGTGGATTTGGTATGCAACTATGATATATCTTTTGACCCGGAATATTATGTACATCGCATCGGTCGAACGGGTAGAGCAGGCAAAGAAGGAAAGGCATACAGCTTTGTTGCCGGCTCCAGAGATAAGCGCTTGTTGAGACAGATCGAAAGCTTTGCTAAAGTGAAAATAGAGCAATACCGCCTTCCGAGTGCCGGTGACCTCGCCAAAATAGAGGTAGAAAAAGTTAAAAAACAGATAGAATCGATCATTGCAGCAGGAAAAGAGTCGATATATATGGATTTGGCTGCTGACCTCATCCCGGAACAAACCGATCCGGTTCAGGTGGTGGCAGCATTATTGTTACGCATCATTCCCCCCGGCAAACACGATTGGTTGAAGTCTTTGCCTCAGCCACGGAGCTTTGATGGTGACAAGAAAGGTCGTAATAGTAGAGATAGAGACCGGTCTCGCAATCGAGACAGAGACAGAGACAGAGACAGAGACAGAAATCGTGACAGAGACCGGGATAGAGACCGAGATCGCAGTTTTGCTGAAGATAGAAAAAAATCCAGTTCCAAAGATCGCCCTGGACGAAATAAAGGGAAGCAAAATGATGACTTTGCTCGTCCAAGTCGAATCCCAAAGGACAAATCTTTGCCTTCTTCTTTGGCAAAGTCTGGAAAAGAAAAGAAACAGGACTATTCTAAGAAAAACAAGGCTGAGTCATACGAGCCGACATTGGATGAAATATTGTCTGGTTTAGGTCTTGACTCAAATGGTCGCCAGGTAAAATCATCCAGAGGGAGATCCAACTCAGAGCATCCTGCCAAAACAAGGCCAGGGAAGCCTTCCGGTGAAAAAACCAGCGACTTTAACTTCTTTGAATCCGACGACTTTAAATCTGCTCCTAGAAAACGAAAGAAAAAGTAATACCGAATTGACTTTTGCTATAGACTAATTGAAGGAAAAGATATATTGGTCTATTACGGATATCTTTTCGGTATTAATCGTCGAGTAGATTGCACTTGTATAAACCCAAATTCTGCATTAGACAAATGCGAATCGATATACGACTCGTAATCAGCACTATACGGCTTTTCAAAACCTTTAATGCTGAATTACATCTAACTGAATTACAATAAGTTGAATATCAGTATTATGGAAATATATTGATTCGTGACAATTTGAATTTCAACACAACAAAAAGTGTGTGTATAACAAATTTCCCTTCCATTTTTTATTCCACTCATCGTCTGATTTTATAATTGATAGATAAACTCTTTGGAAGGAATGACTTCATTATTTGGTTCTCCCACTTTAGAGGAGTAATACAAAAAAGAAATGGTAATGTTCAAAAAAGTGTGTATTTTTTTTCATATTATGAAAGCTTAGGGAGCCCAAAAAAAAATAATCATATTGCATTTTTTAATAGTTAAGTACTTAAAAAGCTAAGTTTTGTTGTTAATTTAA